>Ga0326727_10006254_pt1 | contig 32882 bp, 30 predicted proteins | sample MB2enrmetagenome_FD_207643 | JGI IMG/M metagenome (GOLD analysis project Ga0326727, IMG submission 207643) | Lab enriched peat soil microbial communities from McLean, Ithaca, NY, United States - MB29MY | ecosystem: Environmental > Terrestrial > Soil > Wetlands > Peat | place: USA: New York...
ATTTTATAATCGCATGCGTCGGCATTCGTCGATTGGCAATATTGCTCCATCGGTCTATGCGGAATCCTTTTTTGAGAGAAAGAAATCTGCATAATTCAGTGTGTCCACTATTGACAGCACAGGCCACAACCTCGACGCCATTGCCAAGGCCAGGGACAATGCGCAAGCCGCCGATCAGACGAACGACTAACGGACATGTCCATTTATGACTTCGTCAACTGGTTATCTGCTATGCTCTTCATCGGCGAGGTTCCTCCTGCTTGGTCGTGTGTGGTAACTCGATCTTACAGGATTTTCCCTCGCCATTTTTATTAATCACCAGTCAGTACGACTTTTGAAAGAGGCTCAGAGTCAAAGCACATTGACGAAAGTCGTTCGGCTGGTGGAATTGAAGTCTGCAGAGGAGTATATTAATGATCGCCTTTTCCTTAGGCGGTTACCCAGCGCTGAGAACATAAGGTGAGTATGGATACCAACATGCACCCAAGGGTTGATGAGGCACTTTGCTCGGGTTGTGGGACTTGTGTAAGCGACTGCTTCCCTCGACTCCTACTCGCGGGCACCAAACACGTCGATCCTCAGGATCCGCGATGCGAACGCTGTTTCCACTGCTACGCCATCTGTCCAGCTGGCGCAATTGCTATCGCAGGTCTGAAGAGTCAAAATACGATTCCGCCCCAGGCTTGGCTTTCAGAAGATGCTCTTGCACTGTCACGGACACTCGAGAACCGAAGAAGCACAAGGAATTATTCCGATGAAGCGCCATCTGATGTCGAGCTTTCCTTGCTGCTTGAATCGACACGATACATCCCATCGGGTGGCAACAGCCAGGATGTCACGATCACTCTCGTGAGGGGGGCTGAGCGCCTCAGGGCGCTGCGATCGCAGGTCATCGGGTATTACCGTCGCATACTCGCAATATTGCGGCTTCCCTTGCTTCGCCCTCTTGTCTCCGCTTTTGGGCCGGAGAAGGTCAGGGCTGCCATTGGTGACCGGGATTTCTACGACAAGATCCGAGCAATGCTCGATTCAACTGGAAACCAAGACTTGGTTTTCTACAGGGCGCCCATTATCCTCATTTTCCATTCCAAGCGCCTTTTGCCGACGCCGAAAGAAGACTGTGTGCTCGCCGCCTACAATCTTGTTCTTACAGCACAAACCATGGATATTGGCACCTGTTTCGTTTCCCTGGCGCAGCAGGCCATCGACGCCGACTCATCGTGCAAGAGACTCATCGGACTCGAGCGCAACGAGCGAATCCACGCCGTGGTGGTCCTCGGCAAGAGAGCCATCGAATACCAACGACCGGCCTATCGGGAGCCTAAGGAAATCCGTTTCTCCCAAGGGTGATCGTGTTGAAGAAGATCAAAATGTCTTGGTTTCATGTTGTTCTCACTATCTTAGTTACTTTGCATGCGGGATTCATAGTGATGCTTCCGTAACTATGGTCAGGACGGTCGCGTCGCGTAGCCTGAAAAGCGTCCTTCGGGAAATAACCGATTTCTAAAAAAAGTCTCATCGAAAGATATGGAAGCGATACCATAGTTCTATTGTGCAAGCAGAAAGAAAGCCTCATCCAAAGATCAGGGATGTTGCCGCTCTCGCAGGCGTCTCAGTCACTACGGTATCTCGAGTCCTCAATAGGCATCCCTACGTCAGGATGGAGCTCCGGGACAAGGTCGATGGGGCGATAGAGAGGCTCGGTTATTCCCCGAGTTCTATTGCGCGGAGCCTCGTAAGAAACAAGACGGACCTTATCGGTGTAATCGCCTCGGATGTATCGGCGAGCTTCTTCGCGACCATCCTCGGGGCCATCGAAGAGCGTGCCAGCCGAGCCGGCTATGCGATCCTCGTGGGTAACATAATGGAAGACCTGGGCAAGGAGCTCCGCTACCTGGAAGTCTTCAGAGGGCTCCGCGTCGATGGCATCATTCTCATGCACGAAAAAACGACACAGGCGATAGGCGGCTTTCTGGAAACTCTCGATATACCTGTCGTCTTATCGAGCGTAAAGCCGCCCGATATGAAATTTCCTTCCGTGAACATCGACGACGAGACCGCGACGCGGGATGCCGTGGCCTATCTGGTGGGCCTGGGCCACCGTAGGATCGCCCTTATCGGCGGCGATAGGAGCGAGATAAGTTCGGGCTTGCGTCGGTTCGAGGGGTATCGGCGAGCGCTCGAGGAGGCAGGGCTCCCATTCGACGAGACCATCGTCAAGTTCGGGGACTTCAAGATACCGGCGGGCTATCGATTGATGGGCGAACTGCTCGAGAGTAAGCCCTACCCCGACGCCGTGCTCGCACTCAGCGACGACATGGCCGTGGGGGCGCTCAACAGGCTTTTCGACGAAGGGCTCAAAGTGCCGGGAGATATTTCCGTCATGGGCTTCGACGATAGCACTCTCGCGACGATGACTCGACCCGCGCTTACGACCGTACATCAGCCAATAACCGATATCGGAGCTGCATCGGTAGATTTGCTGATACGGAAAATAAAAGGGGGCGGCGGATCGGTCGAAGAGGTCATACTCGGGCACCGGATAGTCGAGCGTTCGAGTTGTGCCCCCCGCACGAGCCGCTTCGAGCCTGGAGATGGGCAGTGGATCGGTCGATGACCGATATGGAATAGGTATTCGCCCTCTCGGGTGGGAGGAGCGAAAAGGAGGACTGAATGAAGAGATCGATGCTGGTCGCTTTCGCGATCGTCCTATGCCTGGCGGTAGCGACCCCTGTCGCCTTCGCCCAGAGCGCCAAGACTCTCTCGGGTAGACTCGTGCTCTACACGGGCAACGGGACCGAGATCACGGACCCATTGCTCGCGGGGTTCAAGAAAGCCTATCCCGCGATACAGGTGGAGATCGTCAAGGCCGGCTCGGGAGAGCTCCTCGCGCGCATCAGGGCCGAGAAGGACAATCCGGGCGGCGATATCCTGTGGGGCGGCGAACCTCTCATCTTCGAAACCGACGCGGCGCTCTTCGAGCCATGGGACTCGCCCTCCGATAAAGCTATGATCCGGCAGGACCCTAAAAAGATCTGGCACCTGTGGTCCTTTATGGCCCAGGCCATCCTCGTGAACACCAACCTTCTCAAGAATCCGGCCGACTGGCCCAAGACCATCAAGGAGCTGGCCGACCCGAAGTGGCGGAAGTACGGGAAGATCGCCCTCGCCGACCCCAACAAGTCAGGCACCGGCGCGACGTTGGTCAACGGTTTTGCCTCTATCTACGACTGGGACTTCGTCGAGAAGCTTCTCAGGAACTGCGAGATATCCCCGGGCTCCGACGCAATGTTTGCCGCCGTCAGGGACGGCGCGGACCCGATCGGCTTCATGAACGAGGACCTGGGCGCCAAGTGGGAGCAGATGGGACTGCCCGTGAAGATGATCTTCCCGGCAGACGGAATCACCAATACTCTCGACGCGAGCGCTATCATCGCGGGCGCGAAGGACCGCGACAACGCCCGCGCCTTCATCGATTGGCTCGGATCTAAGGAGTCCCACCTGATTCTCCGGGACCCGATCCTGAGGCGCTCCTGCCGCACGGACATGGCCCCGCCCCCCGGCCTCATCGACCTCTCGAAATACAAAATAGCGGCGATGGCCAACAGGACACGGGAAGAGATCGAGACGAATTTCAATGATCGTCTCGAGAAGGCGCGGGCATCGCAATAGGGCGCCGATAGGGGCGGACGGTATGAATCTGGCACGAGGCGGGCGCGACAGGGCGCTGCGCGACCCATGGTTCTGGTTCTCCGCAATCTGCGTATTCATCGCCCTCCTCCTGATCGTCCTTCCGCTCACCCGCGTCGCCGCCGAGTCGCTCGGCGGCGACGGGATAGCGGCGAACTACCTCGCCTTCTTCACGAAGACGAGATATCTTCAGGCCTTCTTCAATTCGATCAAGGTCGTCGTGCTGTCCACGGGTTTCGCCGCCTTGATCGCCGTCCCTTTCTCCTACCTTCTGTCGCGCTACGAGCTCGGGGCGAAGAACCTCGTCATCACCCTGGTCACTATGGCGACAGCGTCGCCGCCCTTCCTCGGGGCCTACGCCTGGGTCATGCTCATGGGACGCTACGGGGCGCTGAACAGGCTCATTTTCTACGTGACGGGCCTCGACCTTCCCTTCAGGCTCCGCGGCGAGTCGGGAGTGGTCTGGGTCATCATGTGGCTAGTCTTCCCCCTCATTTTTCTCCTCAGCTACGATTCCTTCACCGGGGAGGACGTCTCGCACCGCGAGGCCTCCATGGGCCTAGGCGCCGGCCGCCTCGTGACTTTCCTGAAGATCGAGCTTCCCCTTGCGGCTCCCGGGATAGTGACAGGCCTCTTTATGGCAGCGCTCGACGCCTTCTCCGACTTCGGCACGCCGTCGATAATAGGCGGCGAATACACCGTACTGCCGACCCTCGTGTACGGAGAGTTCGTGAGCGAAATGGGCGGGAACCTGTCCATGGCCTCGACGGCGGGCATCGTCATGGTTCTCGTCTCGACTATCGCCCTGGTGGGACAGAGGCTCAGCCTTGCAGGCAAGTCCTTCGCCTCGGTATCCTCGCGCTCGATCCGCCTGCCTGCGCCCGGGAAGAGGCTAGGGGCCACCATCGCCCTCTACAGTTCGATCGTGTTGATCCTTTCCTTCCTGCCCCACGTGACTCTCCTGGTCGTCTCCTTGATGAAATGGAAGTGGGGCGTCCTCGTCCCGGCTTTCACATTCGAAAACTACGGGAAGCTCTTCGCGAACAATCTCTCGCCCGTCGGCATAAGCTTCTTCCTGGGCGGTCTGGCCACCCTCCTCGACGTCCTTTTCGGCATCGGCATCGCCTACCTCATCGTAAAGAAAAAATACCGCCATTCCACGCCCTTCCTCAATTTCGTCATTATGCTGCCCTATGTGATCCCAGGCATCGTCCTCGGCGTCGGTTTCGTCATCCAGTTCAACCGCCCGCCGATCCTGATCACCGGGACTTGGCTCATACTTGTGCTGGCCTACTTCATCCGCAAGCTGCCCTTCTCCGTGAAAAGCGCCGAGGCCTCGCTCTACCAGATTCACCCCGCGCTCGAGGAGGCAGCCACGATGTGCGGGGCCACGCCCTCGCGCGCCTTCGCGGACATCACTTTGAAACTCATGATAGGAGGCGTTGTCACCGGCGCGACTCTCTCCTTCCTGCAAGTAATGACCGAGCTCAGCACGACCGTGATACTCTATCGCGCGCCCTGGATAACCATGCCCATCGTCATATTCCAGAATGCGATGACCGCGGGCGCCGACTTCGGGATCTCGGCGGCGATGGGTGTCCTCCTCATGGCCTGCATCTATATCCCCCTCACGCTGGTGAACAGGAAATCGAGGGGAATCTCCTACGGCGGAGGCTATTGAGATGGATGTCGGCTCCACTGAAATAAGGATCGTAGACCTTCACAAGGACTTCGGGCGGGGCGACGTGCTCAAGGGCATCGGGCTCGAGATCGCTCCCGGCGAGTTCTTCACGCTCCTGGGCTCCTCGGGCTGCGGTAAAACCACATTGCTCCGCTGCGTCGCCGGTTTCGAGAAGCCGGACTCGGGCTGTGTGTACTTCGGGAACCGCGAGGTGACTGGACTCAGGCCTTGGGAGCGCGACGTGGGCTTCGTCTTCCAGAACTACGCGCTCTGGCCTCACCTCAGCGTCTTCGATAACATCGCCTATGGTCTTCGTATGAGGAGACTTCCCAAGGCCGAGATCGCGCGACTAGTCGAAGAGTCGCTGGGCGTCATCGGCCTGCCCGGCATCGATGCGCGATTCCCCGGGCAGCTTTCGGGAGGGCAGCAACAGCGCGTCGCGATAGCCAGGGCCCTCGTGTTCGGGCCTCAAGTCCTCCTCCTCGACGAACCACTGTCGAACCTCGACGCCAAACTCCGCGTCAGGATGCGCAAGGAAATACGTGAGATACAGAAGAGGCTCGGCCTAACCAGTGTGTATGTCACGCACGACCAAGAAGAGGCGCTCGAGATCTCCGACAGGATCGCGGTGATGGAGGATGGTCGAGTGCTCCAGATCGGTACGCCGGATGACGTCTACGAGCGCCCGGCCGACCGATTCACCGCAGCCTTCGTCGGCAAGAGCAGCTTCATCGAGGGAAAGGCGGAGGGCGACGGCTTCCGGACCGTAAAAGGCGCCTTTATACCACTGCCGCCCGGCTCGCCTCCCGAGGGCCCCGCGCTCCTCTGCTTCCGTCCGGAAAATGTGCATATTGCCTCCGCGGGTGAACCTGGATTCGAGGCAATCATCATCGACTCGAGCTATCTTGGGAGCATTGTGCATTGCCTGGCCGCGCTTCCCGATGGCAGCGAATTCCTCCTCGAGGTCAGGGAGCGCCTCGAGAAGGGCCTGCGCCTTCGGCTGCGGCTCGGCAAATGCATGTTCTTCCCGGTGGAGGAAAAATGAGCGAGAGAAGCTGCGGCCCGAGCGTGGGAGTGAGCACCAATGCCGAGATGATAGACGGCGACCTCGAGCGCTTCGCCGAGGAGCTCAGGCTCGTCGCGGCCTCGGGCGCCGACTATGCGGAGATCATACTCCACTCCCTCGATCTCGTCGTCGACGGGCACCTGGTCGAACGGAGGCTCGACGAGGTTAAGCGCATACTATCCACTTTCAGCCTTGGCTACACGCTCCATCTGCCATTCATACTCAACCTCCTCGACCACGAGCGCCTCGGGGTTTACCTGGCAGTCTTCCGCTCCGGCCTGCGCTTCGCTTCGGAGATCCGTTGTCCCACCGTAGTCTACCACGCGAGTGCCGCGACCATAACACCGGCGATACTTGCCTCTTATTATGAACCCCGCTACGGGACTCGGGACCCGGCGCGTCTGCGCGACGTCCTTTTCGAGGAAGACGCGGAGCGTCTCGCCTTATTGGCCGATGAGGCGGCATCGTTGGGGGTAAAGATCGGGGTAGAGAACCCGATACGCTACGACCTCGCCGACGTGCTGTCCTACGGCTACGAGGCCGAGGCTCTCGCGGCACAGGCACGACGAGTCGGTAGCCCCGCCCTGGGCGTTACCCTCGACTTTGGCCATCTCTTTCTCGCCTCGCGCACCTTCGGGTTCGACTACCTTGAGGCGGTACGGACTCTCGCCCCTCTTGCCGTCCATGCTCATGTGCACGACAACTTCGGAAGGCCTGACTCCGGCGAGCCCTACATGCAGCGTCTGCCCTACGGCCTCGGGGACCTCCACCTTCCGCCGGGGGAAGGACTTGTCCCTTTCGATAAAGCTCTGCCCATTCTCCTCGGGGCCGACTTCAAGGGTGTACTCATGCTGGAGATCGAGTTCCGTTTCTGGCCCTATTTTCCGCGTGAGGTCGCGAGGTTCAGGGAGAGGATGGCCGTCGCGGAAAGAGTGGCCGGAATCTACCATTAGAGGACCTCGAATAACCAGAGTTTTACAGCTCCCTCTGCTACATGCTAACTAACATCCCCATCTTTGTAGCTGAATCAGGCAATTTCGGAGAATAGAAAGGCCCTCTAGTAACCTTCCATGATTCCCGCAGGTCCCCGTGGGGGCATCCCCGGGAGTCTACCGCCCCCTATGCATCTACCAGGGCACAGTACCGCTTAATGTTGTACGCAAGATTCTTCAGTATGATGTTTGCTTCAGCTCGAATAATCCCCACACAGCGTACCACCATCCCACCCATGGACATAGTCATATGCGCGAATACATGCTCGACTCGTACTCGTTTCCTCGACAGACTCCTGTTTCGTTTCATCTGTGCTTTCGTCAGTGGCTTGTTCCGATAGCCCTTCACACAAACCTTCAAGATCGCTTTCTTCGCCATGATTTCATCAAGTTGCCCCCCGAAGAAGAATACAAGGTAATCGAGAAGGTGAGCAGGATCATCAACGCCAATATCGTCGTCCCCTGCACCGCCTGCCAGTATTGCGTGCCCTACTGCCCCAAGAAGATTGCCATCCCCGACTATTTCGCCCTCTACAACAGCGCGAAACGCGCGGTCACGGACAACATATCCAGTCAGTTCATCTACTACATGAACTTGGCGTCGACCCACGGGAAGGCCGCGGATTGCATCGCCTGTAAGAGTTGCGAGAAGGCCTGCCTTCAGCACCTGAAGATTTCAGAGTATCTAAAGGATGTATCAGCTACTTTTGACAATGGTCCTGGACTTCCAACGAAATAAAGCACAATGGAGGGCAACATGAAGATTCTTATCGCGTACTTCTCCCGCGCGGGGAGCAATTACGGCAACGGCGGCGTCATCACCTTGGCTAAGGGCAATACGGAAATCGCGGCCGAGACGATACGGAAACTTACCGGAGGCGAGAGCTTCCGCATCGATACAGTGAAGGAATACCCCGCCGACTACGAGAAGACTACGCAGGTGGCTCAGGTTGAACTGCGCCAAGGTGCCAGGCCGGAGCTCAAGAACCGTGTCGCCGATATGTCAGAATATGACGTCGTATTTCTCGGTTATCCCACCTGGTGGGGCACCATGCCCATGGCAGTCTGTACCTTTCTGGAAGGCTACGACTTCAGGGGTAAGACCATGCTTCCGTTCTGCACCAATGAGGGAAGCGGCATGGGGCATAGCGAAGGCGACATCAAGAAGCTTTGTCCGAAGGCCAAGGTGCTCAAGGGGCTGGCGATACAGGGAACGGCAGTGCAGAGCGCCGAACACGATATCGCCGACTGGATCGCCGCTTCGGGGATAAAGGCTTGAGGATGCGCCGGTCCAGGATTCGTCTCTTGAAGAAGGAGCTGCAACGATCATGTATATGTCCATGAAATGGCTCCTCGAAAGTTTTGCTGCTCATGAATACGTATGAACGCATGAATATCATGATTGAGGACAAAATCTTGGATCTCGACATAGTCGAGCAAAGGCTCGAGCCGTCGCGTGACTGCGACAAGCGAGTCGCGGATGGCGATATGCTGGGGACATCGTTTCTCGCAGGCTCCGCACTTCACGCAGTAACTTGCGTAGTGCGGCTCGCTCGAGAAAGCCTCGGCGCCCGCCAGGTATGCGTTAGTCCCGTACATCTTCCCTAAGGCGAAGGACGCATTGTACGCGGTGAATAAGGACTGGATGTTGATCTTCTGCAGGCAGGGATTCGGCGTGCTCATGGCGGCGGCACTAGGCGTACCTGTCTATGTGTGCGGCGGCGGAACGATTCCTCTCATCAGTGTAATTGAGTAGGCTGGGAATACCGCCGACCTACTCGACTGATCTGTTGCTGCCAAAATCCCGAAACCTGCGCTGGCCCCTACTGTAGAATGTAAATATCCCCTTTTGAAACGCCAGCGATCAGGCGGTTCCCATCCGATTTTAGGGCTAACGCAGACCATTTCCTCGCACCGGCTTCTTTTTGAGCGATCCAGGTCCTTCCCGCATCGGTTGAAAAATAGATCTGATCATCCTCAGCGGCGGCAGCTAGATAAAGACCATCAGCGCTGGATGCTAGGGCAGTCCATCTCCTCTTCCCAGCATCGGTCCGCTCGGTCCAGGTAAGTCCTCCATCGCCCGAGGTAGAAAGGTATCCATTGAAAGTTCCCGCAACGAGGCGCTTACCGTCAGCACTGCAGGCAATGGCCGACCAATTCTGTTCTCTAGTGGATTCTTGGGTAACCCATGTTGAGCCATCATCCGACGACGAATAGATTTTGGAATCATACGAAATTGCGGTAAGATGCTTGCCGGAATCATCAGAAACCACTTGGCGCCAGTTATTTCGCTCAGGTATGCCCTTGGCCGTAATCCACGTTGCTCCGCTGTCATCTGAAACCCTCATTTTATTTTCCAGTACAGCCATTGACCTTCCATCGCGGCTCATGGCAACGCTTGTTATGTATGAATACATATCTTTCGGCTTATTACATACCCATGTCTTACCCCCATCAGAGGAAATGGCAATAGCTCCAGTTGCCAGATTTGTGTCATGACATTCACCTCCAGCCAGGAGATGGAGGCCGTCATAGCTTGATGCGACCGAAAACCAAACACAACCGCTCAACGGCTTGCTTCCAATCCAAGACGCACCACCATCCGTAGAGGTGAAGATTTGATCGGATCGGTCGGCGGCGACAAGGGAAGAACCATCGGCGCTCGAAGCAACTGACGACCAGTCATTTGAGCCAGCGATTCTTGACTCCCCCCAGGTTGTCCCCCCATCGGCTGAAATATCAATACTACCACCCGCCGTAGCGGCGATAATTCTCTGACCATTATCGCTGATGACGGAAGATATCAAATTATTCTGTCCAAGAGCAACCAGCGCCGTCCAGGACTCCCCTGAGTTATGCGAGACAATAAGGTTGCGGCCATCACTAGCCACAAGATGCTTCCCATCACGGCTTATATCGAACACTATCGATAATTGTAATGCTGTATCAGTTCCTTTACGCCATGTCGCTCCACCATCTCCGGAAGTGAATACATTATTATCATGGTCTTGAGCGAATATGTGATTCCCATCAGAGTTAACGGCGATAGTTCGCCACCAATCCCCGCTTGAATTTGGGCTATTTACCTGAGCCCATGTGGTTCCGTCTACCGAGGAATAAAAACAGCCTTCAGAATCGATGGCGAGCATGTGATCCCCAATGTAGGTGGATAGCAATACTCCGCCTATTGCTAGTATCGTTGGTAATGATAATTGACTCCATATATGGCCGCCATCCTGAGAACTGTTTGTATTTCCTAAAGCATCTACAATTATTAGGCGATCGCCCTCCGGACTCATTGCAAAGTGTTGAACACCACTGAATGTATGATGATCCCAGGTGTTACCACCATCGCTAGAGAAATAGAGATCGTCTTTCGCAGGACCGTAAAAATTGATAGTCTCATGCTCGAGAGCATATATGCTCATTCCGTTCAAGCTCACCGCCACACTATACCAATCTCGTGCTCCTGCGGTCACTTGATCGATCCAGGTGGACCCACCATCTTTAGAAGTATAAATGTCACCTTTTGAGGCTGCAGCGACTAGGTGTTCCCCATCAAGGCTGGTAGCTATTGCTCTCCAATTATGATGAGCGACCACCGTTGCCGCACTCGTTTTGAACGAAGCGTTCCATCGTGCGTATAATTTGATACCCGATTTTCCTATTGAAAAAGATTGACCTTCTGCAATGGCATCTCCGCTTCCATCTGGTTTTGTGTTCCAGCCCGAGAAGATGAATCCAGGTCGTTTTAATAATCCCTTATTGCTTTGAGCTATGCCATTGCCACCCACAATATAAGCTTTTCTATCGAGAGGAATCGTACCACTCGTATTGCCATTACCCGAATACAATACTGTAGCGCATGATGCAAGGATTAGAAGATCGAATACCAGTGTAATCGATATCAATACCGACCTTTTCGTTTTCATAGCAAGACCTCCTATTATCCGGGATTTCCCGGATGACCGGCGATTCTTGCCAGCCTTGGGAATCTCCTCATCTCCAGATCCATTTTCGATGGGTATGCGTCTCGCGTCAAACCAGTTTGGAAGGAACACCATCGCCAATACCTCCTGCAAAGCCATTTTTTCCGCAATCTTCGCGTCAATTCTCCCAGTATCTAATCAAAGTCCGACAGCTCTCCCCTGTCAGCAATCCCCGCATTTCCCTTTAGCTACCCTGATGCTTCGACAAGAAGCCTGAGCTTCCCTATTTTCCTGAGAATCGCAGCAAATAGCTCTCTCGACACGGCGACCTCAGCCATCTGGAAGATGATGTATCGGGCATGGCAGACGACCTTGGCACCGATCTTGATCACCTTCTCTCGCAGCGTCGTCATCGTCCAGTGCCGCACGCTTTTTGGCAGCGCAGTCTGGCGGAAGAAGTTCCCCAAGTTGTACGAGAGGGCGAAGAGCTGTAGCCGCACCTGGTTGTCGAAAAAGCCATGGCAAGAGAGACGCGTCCACTTCACGGCGTTCTTGCCTTCTTTGATTATCTGCTCCGCCATCCCGCGGTGATTATAGGAGCGAACCACGCTTTTCGGCGTCTGGCGTAGATTGGTTACGATGAATCCGACGCGAGGAAGAGCTCTCCCTGGTGCCATTCCACCTTCGCAATCACCCGGCGATTGCTGTTTCACCCCGCTTGGTATCGGAACTCGTGGGACAGGATGATCGGTGCCTTCGGCGGACGACCTACCGGCCTCGTCAGGAGATGCTCGATTTCACGACGCAGGATGTCGTTGGCCGGCAGTCGGATGGCATACAGGAAGCGCTCTGCTTCCAGATACTCGTAGATTCTCGGATTAGCGAAGGCGGCGGCACATCTGAAATAACGGTGTAGATCACGGTCGCGGTAGCGAGCCACAATGGGCACAAGCACCACATCCCAGTCCTTGGCGCTGAGGACGTTCCCTTCCCTGAGCAGGCATCCCTCGAGGTCGCCGAAGTGGTTGAGCAAAAGATGGGATAGTAGCAGGTGCACCCGAAGTGCCCGTTGTACCTTGCCCCTTCCTGCCTGCCGAAGGTCTCGCTCACCGAGCTGTCCATGTCTAAAACTATCGTCTTCATCGGCTTGCGCTGGCGCAGCTGGTCGATCCACGCTCCGGACATCACCTTCAGCGCGCCCACGTTGTCAGGCAGAGTACGGATCTCGGTCTCGAACCGGCTTACCTGGCTCGTCGAGGCGGCGTTGTGGGCGATGGCGCGGCCTCCGACAACCTGGCACATCACAGGATCGAGGGAGAGCCGCTCCGCGTCGTTCGTATCCTCGTATCCGGCAAGCCGGCTGAACACCGACTGCCGGAGCTGGGCGCCAAGGGAGTGCTGCGTGTTCTTGCCGTGTCGCACATCGTGCAAACAATGTTCCGCTATTTGGTCAAACCGAGCGCGTCGTCTAATTCGCGGTAGGCGAGCAGGCCGGTGTCGGGGATGACCGTCGCGCCATGGAACTCAACGCGCATGCTGTAGTCGAAATCCATATGAAAACCAGGTTTTCCTCTTTCACCCATTAGGTTCCTCGATATTCGGGGTTTCAAGATCATGCTACTCTATACTTGATTAGGAATTACGCCAACTGCAAGTTGTGTTTTCTCCATTCTATTTGGGAAATATGGGCTAGTGATCCTTATGATGGCCGAGACTTATCTTCCACGGTAGAAGGAGGAAAACTAATCTCCTTAGGAACATCCTTCCGGATCCACACTTTCATACTCTGATACATTCCTATTAATAGGACTACGCATAATATATCGCCCCCAAAAGCGATAGCAAGAATGTTGGAACGTAACTCTGGAATGATCGAAAAAACAAAAGGGGTTCACAGGTCGATAACGCCCCGCGCACTCGGCTTGCGGCCGCGAAAGCCGACGCGCTCCGAGTCTACGAGGTAGACAAGGGTTCGCCTTCGACTCAGGGCGTTACAATGGGCTGAAGCAAGCTCTCGGGATACTCGACGACCTCACCGAGGCCCGGCCAGGGCACACCACGCAATCTGTCATCAAGACGCTCCGAACAGTCTTCAAGCAGCCAAGACCGTGAAGTGGGCCATCTTGTCCCCCGCCCATTGCTGAGGTATCATTATCCTAAGTCCACACTCTACGCGATACGCCTTCTGAGGATGACGATCTTTAGCAGAGGGCCCTACCCCGCGACGGAGACACTGGTGGCGTAGCAGGTCTTCCCGAGCAAGGTGAATAGCAGCCTTCTCGTGCAAAATTTGAATCTCCGTTCTTTCCCCGGGCGCAACCCTCGGCGAGCAATTATGTTTATGTTGGGGTGGGTGTCTCAAACATGGGTCTCGTGAGAGTCGATCTTGCGAAAGTGATCGCGGATAGGCGGCGGCATGGCAGAAAAGCCTCGGGACGGAGTCTACCGACGATATGCTCAACACATGGCTGGATGGAGGCATGTAACATGGCCGACGGAAAAGCAGTGTCTCTCGCGAACGAAGGGCCGGTGCTGGCCGTCTTGGATGGTAGCCCCGATGGCGCCGCCGTGGTGGGCTCAGCCTCGGCGCTCGCGAAGGGAATCGGTGTGACCTGGGACTGTTTGACGATAGACGCGGAAGACCGGGCTTCGCCCGAAGAGGGCAAGCGCCTGGAAAAGGCGCAGCGCCTCGCCCTGGGATCGGGCGCCCGAGTCATTGGCAGAGCGAGCGCCAATGCAGCCACCGCCATTCTGGACTATGCCCGCGAGCGCGGCGCCTGTGCGATAATTGTCGGCAAGGGACGACGAACGTTGGTCCGCCGCGGCCTCCTCGATAGCCTCGTGGATGAAAGCGGAGAGATCCCCGTGATGGCCGTCGGCACGCGGTCAAAAAAGAGAGCATCTTGGGTCAGGCACACTCGCCCCGATAACGCGAACGCTCCAGCAGTCGGTCAAGCGATCGTGCAATACCTTGCGGCACTCCTCATCGTCGCGGTCTTGACCTGGATCAACTTCGCCCTGACAGACTACGCCGGGTACTGGGTTGCCTCGATTCCCTACCTCGCCGGCATCAGCCTGATGGCCCTTGTCCTCGACAGAACCCCGGTCCTCTTCGCTGCCCTCCTTTCCGCGGCCGCCTGGGACTTCTTTTTCATTCCACCGCGCTACACCTTCGTGATAACGAGGACCGAGGATGTCCTCATGCTCGCTCTCTACTTCTTCGTGGCTATCTGCTCGGGATGGCTGACCGGGAGGCTCAGAATGAGCGAGCGCCTCCTTGCGGTGCGGGAGCGCCGCATGTCACGCCTGAGCGAACTCGCGTCGGCCCTTGCAGGCGCGAGAGGTATGGGCCCTATCGTCGAGGCGAGCGTCGCCGCCCTCAAAGCTGCCTTCGACTCGGAAGCTACGATCATCCTGCGCGAGGACGCCGGTACGTTAAAAAAAGAGGCCGAAACCGGGTGGCTCCCCCTCGGCGAAGACGCTTACGCCGCCCGGCTCTGCTTGGACATGGTGAAAAGTTCAGGGCGGTATACCGACAACTTCGAAGCCTCGGAGTGGCACTTCGTGCCGATGGAAAGCCCTCGCGGCTGTATCGGGGTGATCGGCCTTCACCCGGGAAGCGATCGTGCCTGGTGGAACCTGGACAGAGAATCCTATCTCAGGACCATGGCACGGACGATATCGATCGCCGTCGCGCGCGAACTGCCTTAAGGGGAGCGGGGAAAGAGAACTACGCAGTAAACTGCGGGGTATGTTGATTGTCGGAGATCATTCCCCGAGCGGGAAGACGGGTTAGGAATTCGGCGAGCTATTCCTCTATCCTTCATAGGTCATGATGGTTCCAACCGTTCCATCATGCTAGGAACGGGCAACCTATAAGGCCAAGTATCACGAGGGATTTTTAATATCTCATTAGGTTTAGCCACAGACTGCGCAGTTACAAAGAAAACAAAGGATATCGATCACCTCGGGGTAATGAACGCTCATGACCAAAGAAAGCCAACAGCCCGCTTACCCATGATGTAATCGTCGAACACAAGTTCAGCGGGTCCTCCCGCTATCCCCATGCAAACATGCAAGGGCAGCAGGTGTTCTTCGCGCGGGTGGCAGTAGCGCGCGGACGGCGCCTCGGCCCAGGAGATCAATCGATCTTTTCGATCCTGCTGGGTATGATCGCCAGTGCAGTCATCGATGAGCCAATCCTGGAACTCGTCGTTGCGACGGTCCCGCGCTTTCGCACCGCTCCAGTCGAAAGCCTGCATGTTGTGGAACGAGAATCCAGACCCCACGATTAAAATGTCCTGTTCGGCGAGGCGGCTCAGTGCCTCTCCAAGCTCGAGATGCGCCTTGGGGTCGAGACTCGACAGGAGAGAGAGCTGCAGGCAAGGAATATCTGCTTCGGGATACATCAGTTTCATAGGAATGAACAATCCGTGATCGAATCCGCGCTTCGAGTCAACAGCCGTCGGGATACTGCTCTCGCCGAGTAACTCGACGATCTTCTGCGCTAGCTCGGGACTACCCGGCGCAGGATATGTAAGCTCGTAGGCCTCTTTCGGGAAGCCGTAATAGTCATACAGCATCGGTGGTCGCTCGGCGCCTATACATGTCGCATTATCCTCTTCCCAATGTGCGCTGATAACGAGAACTGCCTTGGGTCTCTTCAGCCTCGCGGGGAGCGCCTTCATGAAGCCAACCATCGCCAGATGCCCCCGGTCTCCGAGGATCGGGAGCGGACCGCCTCCATGAGAGAAGTATACGATTTGCGCTTTTCGAGAACGGATAGGTAGGTCCGTCATTTTCTATGCCTCCGAAATAAACTTGCGCGATAAAGAATCTTCGCTAGTGGACTGTCGCTATTTTCTCCAACGATGAAACCAGTATCTATCGGCAAGATTTCAGCCATTGGACGATCCTCCCTGATTTTTGCCAGCAGCACCATGCACAGCAGCACTGAGACCCTCCTTCAACGACTGTGGCTTGCGCCCCAGCAATTTTTCCAGATCGCTACTGGCCGCCGCCAGTGTGCCCGCTTCGATCGCCTGATCGAGGGAGGTGACGAAGCCGGCAGCCCCCTCAGGAAGGCCAACCGATACTAAGCTCTTCCGGCGTTCGTCGGCTGTCAGGTTCTTGAATACTACGGGGCGACCCAAGATTTCGGCCGCAGTCGCTGCTAGTTCCTGATAGTCCCAGGCCTTCGTTCCGGAAAGCTCGTATATCTTGCCGGCATAGCCTTCGCCGACCAGGACGCGGGCAGCGGCTTCAGCGTAGTCGGTCCGGCTAGCGGAGGCGACCTTTCCAGCGCCGACTGCCGCGGCTATCACGCCCGAATCCTTCGCGTTCTTTACGTCATCGGCGTAATTCTCAGTGTACCAGTTGTTGCGCAAAACAACGAAAGGCAATCCGGATGCCAGCAAAGCTTTTTCAGTTACCTTGTGCTCAGGAGCCAAAGGATTCGAAGATGTATCGGCGTGGCCAATGCTCGTGTAGACTACGAGTTTCACGCCATCCGTTTTCGCCGCGTCGATGACAGCTTGATGCTGGGCAGCCCTCTTCCCAACCTCGCTGCTGGACACGAGGAGGAGGCGGTCCACGCCCTTAAGCGCTTTTTCGAGGCTCGCCTTGTTCCCGTAATCGGCGATCCTGACCTGAACGCCCTTGGCCTTCAATCCCACGGCTTTGGCCTCGTCGCGTGCCAGGGCGACTATTGATGCAGCAGGGACTTTGAGGGTTAGAAGATGCTGAATAGCGAGGGTCCCGAGGGCTCCTGTGGAGCCGGTAACGGCATATGTCATGTTGAACTCCTTGGGTAAATAATAATACTTACTTTTAGAAAGTCCACACTAATCGTAAGTGACATTCGCAAAGGATACTGGTATCATTGGTACAGAGGGGAGGCACAGGTCCCACATGAAAAAGCAACCATACGACGTCTTCAGTCCTCTCTGCCCGTCGCGGCAGGCCTTCGAACATATCTTCAATCGATGGGGCATCTTGACCCTTGCCGGGCTTTCGACTAAGCCGGTCCGCTTCGGCGTCCTTTGCCGGAAAATCGGTGGCATCAGCGAGAAAATGTTGGCCCAGACGTTGAAGGTCTTGGAAGAGGAGAGGTTGGTCTCGCGTCGAGAATGGGACGAGAAACCGCCCCGCGTCGAATATTGCCTAACCGAAGGCGGAGCGAAAATCTCCCGGAGCATAACGAAGTGCATCGCGGAGCTCTATGCCGAGCTCGATACGCGGACTTAGCCCATCGATTCCTCTCCATTGCCGACACGAAGGTCATTAGATCGGGAATCCCAGCAGGTATCTTGTCCCTTCCCCCCGTTCAATAGTGACTTCACCGCCTAATTGGCTCGTAAAGTTTTTAATCAGCATTAGACCAAAACCGCCAGACATGCCAACGTCTATCGAGGGAGGAAGCCCTATGCCATCGTCCCCGAGTTCGATATGTGCATATTTGTTACTTTGGCTTACCACGAGCGAAATCGTCCCTCGTTCTCTACCCACGAAAGCATATTTCATACTATTCGTAAGGATTTCGTTGATGATTATGCAGAGAGGCTGCAGTTGATTCTGCCGTAAAGTGAAATTATCAATGCTCTTTTCAACGACTAGCGGAATAGTAGGATTAAATACTTTGATGATATCGTCGACCAAACGAGGCAGGAATGCCGCGACATTTGTGACTACATAGCTCTCGGTCAAGTAGAGGGAGTCGTAAAGCGTCATCATAGCCTGCACACGGCTTGCCGCATCTTCGAGAGATAATTTAGCAGAAGGGTCCTGCACCATCGAGCACTGAAGACTCAGGATACTATAGACAGTGCTCATATTATTCTTGATACGGTGATGTACTTCTCTGAGCATGATCGCCTTTTCCGAGAGCAGCTCTTTAATCCGTTCATGTGCCTTGAACATGCCGAAGACAATGGGCACCTGGAAACGTACGTACTCGACGAGAGCACGATCCGTCTCGTCAAAAACGTTGTTTCGTCTGCTGTCAAGGTTGATGAGGCCTAAAAAATTACCATCAACAAATAAAGGAGCGCTCATCGAGGACTTGATTCTCCGCCCTCCTTCGTCATTCAGAATGGTAGTTGTCACATCGAAGTTTCGCATAAAACTGTCAAGGTCATTGATTATCAGAGTATCGTCAAGTCGACCTCCCGATTTTTTCCATTGAAAGGTATCCTCGAGCCTAACGCTGAATGTGCTAGTCTCGTCCTTTAAGTACCCCTGTGCTGATGCAATGTGGAGCATGTTCTCCTCGCCAAGGAGCAGGACGCAGCCAACATCCGCGTGCTCTATGGCCGCCAGCACCTTCTCGAGGATCAGGTCGAACAACTGGCTGCTTCCTTCGAGATTGAGCAATGAAGCACTAATAGCAAGGATTGAGTCTTTAACCTTGGAGACACGCTTTAGCTCGTCCTCAGCCCTTGCCATTGTGCTGACGTTCTCAAAAACAGTTAACAGCCCCTCGAAATTGCCATTATCGTCCTTGATGGCGGAATCATTGATCAGGCATACATTTTCCGCGTCAAAATTGAAGAGCCTAATTTCTCTCGAAGACCGTCCTGATAGGATCTCGTCGTCGGCCGCAGCGATGGCTCTTGCCATTGGTTCTGGGGCGACTTCATCGATCTTCCGTCCAAGGATATCGATTGAGCCGTTACCCATTAAAGTAATGGCCTCTCCATTATATCGTTCGATCCTGAGGTCGGCGTTGCGGAAAAAAACCGGATAAAGCAAGCTGTTAATGATATGGTCGAGAAGCCTTCCCCTGTCGTTCTCTCTAAGAGAATTACTCATTGGCTCCCCCCGCTCTACAACGATTGATTAGCCCATCTTCATTTGGAAGTATAGGAGATGATGGTAAATGCTACCAGACGCCTTCGGCGGGCTGAACGAGGCGAAGAAAGCTCATTGGCGACCATTCGCCCACCGCGAGATCGGTATTTCTAAGCCCTCCGGCGTGATATGGCGAGAGCGGCCGTAAATACTCACCGTGACTCCATTCCCCTCCACGACCCTAAACCGGGCGGTAGTGCCGTCGACCTCGACCGACAAGAGCGAGAGCGCGTAGAAGAAGCTTGAAGCGATAAGCCTTTCATTGCGCCGGCATTGATGGATTGAAGACCAGGGTATCCGCGTCGGGCCTGAGACCTCCGAAGCCGGAAACCATGCCGCCCCATACTCCGGCCGCCGATGAGGAATGGATGCCCTGCTCGGTGTTTCGGTTGTAGTTGTCCAGGTCGAGTCGGGCTGCTTGAGCATGTCGATGCGGAAGATCGAAGTATCCATCGTGCTGCTCGTAAATTCCGCTCTCCTCGTCCTTGGGGATACGCATCTTCTCGGCCATGCGCGCGATCTCGGGATCGAGGAACATGAACATGCGGTGGCAGTAGATTCCCGTGCCCCAGAAATTGACGCCGCTATAGACCTCGCCGCCGAGCTTGCAAACCACGTTCCTCCGCTCGCTCTCTCCGTGATAGTTGATGTACATCGCGAACAGGGAATAGCGTACGCCTTGCTGCAGTTCTGGGTCGCCGTCGATCGCTATGTCCATGCGGTCCTAGAAGCGAGCCCAAAACTTGCGGTGATCGTCGAGCGCCTGGTCGAAGCCGATGCCAGAAAGCTCCCGGGCGAGGGAGAAGCCCTCGGGCCAAACGCGCTCAGCATCGTCCGTCTGCTCCCAATGGTTCACCGCCATCTTCTCGAAGACGGTGGCCCTTCAATCGATTCTCCTCGATGACTAGGTCAACCCTTGACTGCGCCCGCCGTTACGCCGAGGGTGATGTAGCGCTGGAATAGGAGAAAAATCGCGAGCGGAACTACCATGGCGATAACCAGGGCCGCGGAGAGGATAGGCACGCGCAGGCCGTACTCTCCCCTCAGGACGGCTATCCCGACGGTCACGGTGCGAAGCGACTCCCGCTGCAGGATGAGCATGGAGAAGGGCAGTTCGCTCCACATGGACTGAAAGCCTATTATCGCGATAGTGGCGACCATGGGCAGGGCGAGCGGCGCCATGATGCTAATGAGGATCCTGAACTGGGAGGCTCCGTCGATGCGGGCGGCCTCGACGAGCTCGTAGGGCATATCCGTGAAATAGGTTGTCATGATGTAGGTGCCGAAGGGTGCGAAATAGGCGACCCAGGCGAGGACCACGCCCAAGCCCGTATTCGTCAGGTGCATGAGCGATATCAGCTTGGACACTTGCATGGCTAGGAGGAGCTGCGGGAAGATGGACATGAACAGCACGAGTAGGAAGAGAGGCCTCCGCAAGGCGAAGCGCATCTTTCCGAAGGCGTAGCCCGCCATGACGCAGACGATGACATACAGCACGACTCCTATGGGGACGTAGATAAGGCTGTTCACGGTGAACTGGAGGAGGTGTCCGCTGAAGGCCGCATATTGGTAATTGCCCAGGGTCAGTGCCTGCGGGAGCAAGATGGGGTTCGTCGCATACTCATCGAGCGACTTAAAGCTAGCGCTTAGGACGTTGTACAGGGGGAGGACCGACGCGACGACGAGGAGGACCATGAAGGCCTGGACCGCCAGGCGAGCGACTGGGCCGAAGGGCGATGCTTTCTTCATTCGTCCCTCCTTTGCATCAGGCGTATCTGGGCGACTGAGATCATGGCGCAGAACAGGAAAAGGACGACCGACCATGCGCTGGAATAGCCGACCTTGAACTTTGAGAAGCCCTGGACAAAAATTCCATACTCCAATGTGAAGGTACTATAGCCTGGTCCGCCCTGGGTGAGGGTGTGTATGAAGGAAAACATGCGGGCGAAGACCTCGATGAAGTTGAAGACCACCCAAAACTCGACTGCGAAGCGGACGCTCGGGATCGTGACTCGGAACAAGGTCCTCCAGAAACTCGCCCCGTCGATGAGCGCGGCCTCGTAGATGGACTTGTCGATGCCGTTCATTGCGGCCAGGAAGTAGATGAGGCCGAAACCAAGGTGCAGGAAGACGACAAGCAAGAACCCGACGGCATTGATGGCCAGGACGGGAGTGATCAGGAAGTGGATAGTCGAACCGGTGATCCACTTGATCACCATGTTCAGCGCGCCGTCGTCGCGCAGGTAGATCGAAAAGATGACGCCCATGAGCACGTAGCCGAGGAGGTTCGGTATGTACAGGATCGCCCTGTAGACTTTCCATCCCCCGATTCCCTCGCGCAGGAAGGCTGCAATGAGGAGTGTTACGATCGTGCTGAGAGGGATGTACAGGACCATGAGTCCGGTGTTTCGGATCGAAGCCCAAAACTGCTCGTCCGCGACCATGGTCTTATAGTTGGCCAGACCGATCCACTTCCAGGGGCCGTAGCCCTTCCACTCCGTGAAGCTGGTGACGATGTTCATGACGACGGGGTAGATCATGAAGGCCGCCAACAGCAGGAGGAGGGGAGCAAGAAATACGTAGGGGGCAGCGCCGTCCCTCTCAAAACCTCGACGATAACGCATGCGTACTCTCCAGGCGACCGAAAGGACGGGGCCGCGGCCCTCAGGCCGAAGGCCCCGCCCTTTCGGTCGATAAAACGAACTTGCGCCGGGTACTCTTACTTCGTTATGAGCTTCTGGTACTGGGCGATGAAATCGTCGATGGAGAGCTCGCCGGTGACGAAGGCGCGGTCGCAGATCCGGTTCGCGTCGTCTTCGTAGCCGTTGTAGAACATCGGGATGTAGTCCTTCTGGCCGTTCTTCATATAACCCTGGATGACCTTGAGGACCGGGTAGGTAGTAGCCCCGCCGGCGGCCGCGGCGTTTGGGGAAAGGGCGCCGGTGGCTGAAGAGTAGGTCTTGGCGCCCTCGCCGGTCGAGACGAACTTGACGTAGGCAGCGGCGAGCTTCTGGTTCTTCGACCACTTCATGACGCCATAGCCGATGCCCGCGCCCTGCATGACCTGCTGGTCCTTGTACTTACCGTCGGCGAAGTTGACCGCGGGGAAGTAGCCCACATTGTCGGCGCCGAGCTTGTCGGAGAAGGCCTTCCAGTTGCCGACGTCGGAGAGCAGGCCCACGAACATGGCGCCGCCACCCGAGGCGAACTTGTCGATGCTGTCCATGAAGTAGGGACGGGAGAAGCCTTCCTTCTCGATGTAGCCCTTGTCGATGAGGGTCTTAAGGAAAGCCGCGCTCTCCTTGAACACAGGATTGTCGAACTTCTGGGTGCCATCGACCAGACCGGCGACGTTCGGGCCGTAGGCGTTCGCCGCGGCGCAGCGGAGGAAGAAGTCGATGGTGTAGGTCTGCCCCGTCGTTACGGGGACGATGCCGGCGGCCTTGAGCTTCTCGCAGGCGGCGAGAAAATCTTTCGGGCTCTTGGGGGCCTTCTCGGGATCGAGGCCGGCCTTCTTGAAGTAACCCTTGTTGTAGTAGATGCCGAAGCCCTGCATCGTCAGCGGGAGGACCTTGACGCCCTGGCCGAGCTTCTGGTTCAGAGAGCACATCTCGATGCTCGCCTGGGTGAACTGGCCCTTGATGTCCTTGATGTACGGGTCGAGGTCGACGAGAATGTCGGCGAAGCCGTTTACGCGGGCGCCGGGGTGGAACATCGCGACGTCCGGCCCATCGTTCGCCGTGGCCGCGCTCTGGATTATCTGGTAATACTGCGTGTCATCGGTCGGCTGGGCGACATGGACGACCGTGACGCCGGGATTCGCCTTCTCGAAAGCGGCGTCGTTCGCCTTCATGGGAGCCTGTGCGCCGGTGGCATTGACCTCACTGTACTTAAAATCCCAGACGGTGATCGTCTGCGCGACGAGAGACGCTGCGGCGACCAATACGAACGCGAAACCGAGGATTGTCTTCTTCATCTCCAATTCCTCCTTGTGCGTGATAACTAATAATTACTATGTGGGCACCCCGGGAAACCGTAAATGGACCGGATTGCGTCAGATCATGGACAAAATTCACCGCCCGAGCTCGCACCGGCGTGGTATCATCCTGAGCGTGACTCGCTATCGGACTATCCGCGGGAGCATATTCCTCTGGGTCTCCATCCTCCTTGTCTGCGTGCTCCTGGCGTTCTCGCTTGTCGTGTACGACTACGCCTCGACAGTTGCCAGGGAACGCTTCGCCGACGCGTTGACCTCGCTGTCGAAATCGGTCATGGCCAACCTAGATGCCCAGGTAGCCGAGATGAACCGGCTCAGCCTCACGTTGATCTACTCCCAGCTATTCAGGAATCTCTATTCGAGGCATCTGGCCCTTCCTCGCTCGCCAAAGACCGTACGGGAAAGAATCGCCAAGCTCGAGAATACAGAGGCCTTGATCGAAATAGGCGACACTATCCTCGGACCTAGCCAGTCGGCCCCGCAAGTGAACGTCTTCGATCTGAGAGACGAGATGATCGGGGCGGGATACTTCAGCCGCCTCATCGAGCGGGACGCGAGGCTCGAGCCCTGGTATTCCGAGGTCATGAGGAAGAACGGCGATCGGGTGATTCTCCCGCCGCACATGGACCCGCTGCTGGAGGAGACCTCGGTAGTGGTGAAGGGCAAACTTTATGTATCCCTCGTGCGTTCATTCCAGGATTCTTTGTTGTCGACCCAAGGGATTGTCGAGGTCAAGCAATACTGCGACGCGCTATTCTCCGAGCTGGACGCGCTGACCGATTCCTCGGCCTCGATCTTCGTGCTCGACTCGGCCGGTCGCCTCCTCTATCCCTACGAAGGCAGTCGAGTGAAAGCTTCCGACCTCTTGCGCCTCACCGCGCTGTCCGGGCGCGGTCAAGTGGCGATGGGCCTCCTGCCGGGCAAGAGCGAGCGGCAGTTATACGCGACCGCCGTCTCGAGGGACACCGGCTGGACGCTCGTCTTCGGCGAGCCCTCGGCGGGTCTGTCGTTGAGCATCCTGCAGTACGCGACGCGGATTGCCCTCTTGACCCTGTCGGCGATCCTCTGCTCGCTCGCCGCATCCTACTTCATCGCCCGCCGCGTTACAGTGCCCATCAAGGCGCTGCACTCGGAGATAGAGACCCTCGAGCTGCACAACCTGGACGACGTGGCTGGAGGAATGCCAAGGTCGGACCTCAGCGAGATCGACTCGCTCAGGCTCGCGTTCCGCGACATGAGGCTGAAGCTCAACGAGTCGGTCCAGGAGGCGGTCTCGCTCCGCGCGCACGAGAAGGAGGCCCAGCTGGTCGCGCTGCAGTCCCAGCTCAACCCCCACTTTCTCCACAACATGCTCCAGACGATCGCCATCATGGCGGAGGACGGCTGCCTAGCTCCGATCCAGGGCCTGATACTCAACCTTTCGAAGGTGCTTCGCTATGTTTCGTCGTCGGAGGGGACGACCGCAACGCTCGGGGCGGAAGTGGAATACGCGGAGAGCTACTTTGCCGCCATGCGCGCGAGGTTTGGCGACAGTCTCGAGTATATGATCGATGTCCCCGACTCGATGCGCGAGATCATCGTCCCCAGGCTGATCATCCAGCCATTCATCGAGAACTGCTTCAAGTACGCGACATCGACTCGCCCCCCGTGGCGCATCGAGCTCCGGGGGAGATCATTGGAAGGCCGATGGTCGATCGAGATCTTGGACAACGGCCCTGGTTTCGCCGAGGAGACGCTCGCACACATCAGGGAAAGGCTCGCGGCCAGGAGGCGCACGGGAGAGGGTCTTGCCCCCATGTCGATCTCGGGAATGGGACTGCTCAACTCCTTCGAGCGCCTGAGGCTGGCCTTCGGCGAGGATGCGTTCTTCGAGATCGACAATCGGCCCGAGGGAGGCGCGAGGGTCGCCCTGGGAGCTTGGCCAAACGCCGGGAAGGCCGCGACAAATGACTGAGCGTCGATTCTCGTTCGTGATAGCCGAGGACGAGGAGAAGATGCGGGACTATATGGCCCGCAAGATCGCGGAGCTCGATCCGCGCTTCGAATGCGCCGGAACGGCGGCCGACGGAGAGGAAGCGGTCGAGCTTGTCGAGTGCCGCATGCCGGACCTCCTCATCACCGACATCAAGATGCCCGTGCTCGGCGGCTTGGAGCTAGTGGAGCGGATCCGCCGCACGAATCCCGACCTTCGGATAGTCATTGTCTCCGGCTACAGCGAGTTCGAATACGCGAGAAGGGCGATCGAGCTCGGTGTCGATGAGTATGTCCTGAAGCCTGTCGACGTCGAGAGCCTGCGGGAGACTCTCCGACGAGTGCGCATCCGGCTAGAGGCCTCCGTTGGACAGGTGGAGGCCGAGTTCGGTCTCGACGGAGTCCAGGCCGGGGAGGCGGACCTCGTCAAGGCGATCGGCGTGTACCTCCAGGAAAACTATCGTCAGAGCTACTCCCTCGAGCGCCTTGCCGACGCGTTCGGTTGCAAGAGCGCCTACCTGCTGAGGCTCTACCGCAAGCTCACGGGAAGCACGCCGACGCAGGATTTGATACGCCTCCGCATCGAAAAGGCCAAGCGCCTCCTCGTGGGGCATCCCCATCTCGAGGTCAAGCAGGTCGCCGCCGCCGTAGGCTACGAGGACCCGCTGTACTTCTCCCGACTGTTCAAGAGAGAGACAGGGCTCAATCCTTCCGCCTTCAAGGACTCGATAATCCAACCTTAGCGCGCGTCCAGGCGGGATCTCTCGCGGCGACGGCCATGTTCGCCCTGCGCGCATCGACGCCGGAGAGGAAGCGCTCGGGGCTGATCGCGCCGGCCAGCATCTGCTCGAAGTCGGCCTCGATCTCCATCCACTGCCCCATGATGTATTTAACACCGCCCTGGAACGGTTCCCCTCCGAGACGAGTCGATGCGAAGAAAGCTTCCTCGTTCCGCTGCAGGGGGACCCTCTTCGTGGGGAAGGAGAGGCTCGTGCCCTCGGGCTGCTCTTCGGCATAGCGGTCGAGGTTGTCTTGCCTTGCCAAGAAGCGGAAAAACTGCAGAACCGCCTCCTGGTCGCGGCTCTTTGCGTTCCCGAACCATGTGGGCGCGGAGCGCTCGATGCTCACGAGCCGGTTGTCGAGCCAGGGAATGGGAAACATTCCCCAGGAGTCAGCGCCCGAGTCAGGATTTGCCTTCAAGGCGCTCCGCGAAAACCCTATCTTGTTGAGGGTCATCGCGGCGGTGCCGGAGATGAGAGCTGTCTTCGACCCTTCGATGGTGTTCGCCATGAAATTGTCCCCGAAGTAGCCGCGGCGCATGGCCTCGAGGATCTGGCCCAGGGCGCGATGGAAGGGCTCGTAGCCGACGAAGGTCTGAGCATTCGAGTTCAGACGATCGTACAGGCCGGGATCCCTCTCCTCGAAAGTAGCGCCCATCTCGAAGAAGGTGAGGGAGGAGTGCCAGCGGCTGGCGCCCGGTTCGTAGATGGGCGTAATGCCCGCCCGCTTGATCCGCTCGCAGGCCGACATGAACTCCTGCGTTGTCCTCGGCGCGACGAGTCCCAGCCTCTTGAAGATCTTGTCGTTATACGTATAGACCCATCCCGTGTCGTCGTCCCATATGACTAGGCCGTACACGCGACCGTTGTGCGAAACCGAAGGGAGCCATTCCGGTTTGAGGCGCTTGGTCCATTCCTCGTCGGTGAGATCGAGGCAGTACTTGTAGGGATTGATCTCGCTGTCGAGGTACCACTTGGTCGATTGCATGAGGAAGATATCGGTAGCCTCGCCCGAGTCGAGGATCGTCTTGAGCGCCCGGAAGTAGACATGAGGGGCGTATATCGAGAAGGAGACTTTTATACCGGTCTCCTTCTCGAATAGCTTTACGTTCTCCCCGACTACATCATAGATCCAGCCGTCCGAGGCCATGACTTTGATCTTCCTCGTCTCCTGTGACACCGGGCCGGGATTCTTCCACGCCCTGCAGGCCGCCGTTCCGTAGGCTACGAGAATGGAGAGGAGAATGAGTCCCGCCAGGCTGCAGGAGCGTAGAGTGCGAGGAGTCCTCACGGCGCCACTATATCATGGGTTTGGGGTATCCGCGAGAGAATGACTCTATCTGCGCGGCTCGACGGGGAAGTACACCGAATAGCGCTCATACCCGATGTCGCGAAGAGGCATGAAGCGGATGCCCGGATCCTGACCGCGAGTCTTATAGCCGCCCTTCCAAATTCCCCACTCCCTCTCGTCGTCGGAAATCAGGACTTCCTCCGGCGCCGCGGGATCGGCGCAGTAGAGGATACGCTCTTCGGAACAAAGGCCAGCGAGGAGATCGGGGCCATCCATGAAGGCGTACATATCGCTTGAACCGCTCAGGCGCTCCGAAACGAGGTGCTTGGGCAGCTCAATCCGAATGCGATCATCCTTCCACTCGCGTCTGAGCGAGACAAAGGACGAGGGCCGGCTCTCCACGCGCTGCGTCTCGCTATTTACTGAGATCCGGGCCTCTCCCGCGAGCCACCAGGGCAGGCGGACCGAGATCGGGAACTCGGCAGGTCGTGGGCAGGATACGTGGATCTCGAAGGCCTGGCGATCGGGAGGGGCGGGATGAGCTGGAGCGACGCCATCTATCCTCTGGATATCCCCGGCGAGATCGATTCGGCGGATCTCGACCATCGTCGCCTCGCCTTCTCGGTCCCAGGAGAGGGCGGACTCGATGAGCTGGCAGATCGCGAGTCCCGATCCGGCCACGTAGAATATGCCTCCCGTGTGCGTCGCGTTCGCCTGTACATTGCTGCCGTGACAGCAGAAGAAGTGGTCGGTCTCCGAGGCCCAGAGCTTCACCGAGCCGGGGCGCAGGGGCAAAAAATAGGACACGAGGCCCGTGACCGGATGGTCGACCTTCGCCCCGTGCGTCGGATTCCCCTTCCAGAAGCCCTGCGCGAGGATCCCGTTGCGCAGGTTCCGCTCCCAGTGGTCGGCGTAGCGCGCCTCGCCTGTGTGCCTGAGAAGGAACTCCGCGAGGCGCATCATGTTGTAGACCGAGCAGAGCTCCTGGTTCTTCTCTCCGAGCCGATGCGGAAGCCGTCCCTCCGGCACCCATATCTCGCCCGTCGTGCTACCGCCAGTGGCGGAGCAGGGTAGCCTCTCTGCCGCGAGCTCCCAGTAAGCCTGCACTATGTCGAGCCAGTGCGTTTCGCCCGTGACCTCGTAGGCGCGTGCGGCGCCGAGGATCTCGGGGATGGTCGTGTTCGCATGCATGTTGGACAGAGGGTCGGAACCCTCTAGGAGCGGGTCGAAGAGGCGTCGGCGCGTATAGCGGTCCAGGAGCTCGCGGTACAGAGGGGCGCCCGTGATGCCCAGAAGCTCGGCCCAGATCTCGAGCAAGCCTCCGGTCTCGAAGTCCAGGATCTCGTCCATCTTCTGCCTCGAGAAGGCCGAGGTCCAGCGGTAAAACCACTTCGCCCAGTTCTCCGCGAGTTCGAGCGCCTTAGCCGATCCGATATACCGATAGGCGTCCAAGAGACCCATGAAGGTCTTGTGGATCGTATAGTGCGGGGCCCACACCCAGGTTCCCGCGGCTATGATCGTCAGGTACTTCTCCGGGATCGAGCCGAGCCACTCGCCGCCATTCGCCTCTTGGCATTGGGCGAGGCCCTCGATGACCGCCTCGGCCTTGCCTCGAATCTCAGGGTCGCCCGTCGCGGCGGCGTTCATCGAAGCGGCGGAGAGCCAGTGGCCGAGGAAGTGGCCGCGCAGCTGGCTTGTGGGTGATTCCCATCCCCAATGGATGCCCTCGGGCTTCCCTGGCTCGGACCAGAGGCAGGCTTCCTGCCTATAAGGCCTGAGCAGGTTGTCGCTCGTGAGCTTGAGCATATATGCGCGATCATCAGCACGCTTCTGTAAAAGCTCGGGATCGCGGAGCTCTATTTCCGCGAGGGAAAATGGTTCGAACACGGGCATGCTACGTCCTCCGCTAACGAATATTACCGAGTTCCCGTTCATTGGGGAATGCCGGCAATCGGCTATGTTGTGCCGCGATAAGGATTGTGTTCGCAAACCAGGGCCGCGATTTCCTCATAAGGTCTGTTTATCTTCCCCACAAACCAATCCTCATAGACAGCCGTCATCCCGCCCGCGAAAAAAGTCAGGTTGATATAGAATTTATCGCGGTTTCGATACCGCGCTTTTGCCCTCGGGTCATCCATCATTTTCTTCATGAAGGCGCTGCGGATCTTCCTTAGGAAGCTGCCGGATTCCGAAGACATGATGAGCAGACGGTAATATTCGAAGTCGTCTTTAAGGAAACGTCCCATCTCGAGGAGGACGGGCAAAGGGTTTTTCACAAGGTCCTTTTCATTGCACTCCTCGATCAGTTTTTCCATTTGCACGACCACCTCATTTTCAACCTGGTCCAGAACTGCCATCGCATCTCGATAGTGCGCATAAAAAGTGCCGCGGTTGATGTTCGCCCGGGATACGATATCCGTTACGGTAATGTGATCAAATCCTTTCTCGTGCAGCAGCTCTAGAAAAGCCTTGCGGATGAGATCCCTCGACCTAATCGCGTTCCTGTATTCTGCTTTTTCGCTCATCTATGCCCCCTTGGCAGTGCAATAATCAACATTTCTTCACAAAGTGTTCAATATCGGCAATTAAAGCCTCGTTTTGTATATTGTCTATCCCCTTAGTTTTTCTCATATTATTCTCATACAATATTGTACGCATGTACAATATTGTATTAATAGCTTTTTTGCAAGGAGCGTTTATGAAGAATTACGACCGCGTCACGGCGCGAAAGCCGGAGGGAATCGATAACCGGTATGCTCATATCGTCGGAGGGGGAATCGCCGGCCTGTCCGCGGCAGCTTTCCTGGCGGTGGATGGGCATATGCCCGGGCAGAACATCACGGTCTACGAGCAACTGCCTGTGGTTGGAGGCTCCATGGACGGGGCGGGAGACGCGACGCACGGTTTTGTGAGCCGAGGTGATCGCGAACTCGAACCGTACATGGAATGCCTGTGGTACCTGTGCGGGATGGTGCCTTCCCTAGATGACCCCGAACGCACGATCCTGGACGAGACTCGGGAGAACAACAAGAACCTCGAAATCTACGCTCAGAAACGCTTGTTCGAGAACCGCTTCAAGCCCCGCGACATCTCGTCGCTTCAGCTGTCCAAGGCCGACATGGACAAAATGATGAAGCTGATGATGGCCACAGAAGAAGAGCTCGAGGGCTTGACCATCGAGGATTGGTTCACTCCGGACTACTTCACGAGCAACCTCTGGTATTACTGGAGCAGCATGTTGGCCTTCCAGCCCTACCATAGCCTCATCGAGATGAAGCGATACACGGTAAGATTCATGCAGCATCTCGATGGCGTCGAGCACCTGAAGGGTATCCTCAGAACGAAGTACGACCAGAACCATAGCATCATCCTGCCCCTGCGGAAATGGCTCGAGGGCAAGGGCGTCAGGTTCGTCACGGGCACGACCGTCGAGGAGATCCATGTCGAGGTCGCCGGCGAGAAGAAGACGGTCACCTACCTCGAGGTGGTCCAGGGGAACTCGAAGAAGCGGGTCGATGTGGCGCCCACTGACCTGGTCTACTTCACGAACGGCAGCATGACGCAGAACTCGAGCCAGGGCGACAATAAGACCGTGCCTCGGATGAACAGAGACATCGAGCATCGAGGCTGCTTCAGCGTCTGGGAGAAGCTAGCGAAGGTCAGCCCGGTGTTCGGACACCCCGAGAAATTCATCTCCACTCCGGACAAAAGCTACTTCATCAGCTACACGATGACCATCGAGGACTACCCGCAGTTCTTCGATCACGTCGAGAAGAAGACGGGGAATGTCACCGGAACGGCCGGAGTCATCACCTTGGTGGATTCAGCGTGGTTTCAGTCCATCAACTTGCCGCCCCAGCCATTCTTCCCCGACCAGAGCGAGAACGCACAGTCACTTTGGGGCTACGGCCTCCACGGCAACAAGATCGGCGACTACGTGAAAAAGCCGATGACTGAATGCACGGGCGAGGAGTTACTCAAGGAACTCTTGTATCACCTCGACTACCTTGATCATTACGACGAGATGATCGCCCATACTAAGATTGTCACGGTGATGATGCCCTACATCACGAGCCAATTCATGCCGCGCGGACTGAAGGACAGACCGCAGATCATCCCCGAGGGCTGCACCAATCTGGCCTTCATCGGGCAGTTCGTCGAACTCGAAGGCGATGTCGTGTTCACCGTGGAATCCTCGGTAAGGACCGCCATGATCGCCGTTTACAGGACACTGCATCTCGACAAGCCGATAGCCCCGCTTTTCGAGGCCCAATTCGACGTAAGGATCATCGTAGCCAACATCAAAAAGATGCTCGGCACGAAAACCATCACAAAGGAGCACCTGCCGCCCATCAATCCGCTGAAGCTCCCGAAGATGATCGACGACCTGCTCGACGCCGTAAACAAGGTCCCCAAGATGAAAGGCTATTACCCGGAAAGGGAAGAAAACAAGTAGACGCGCAGTGGAGGGCTATCAGGTGATTCGAATTCCAGTCATTGCCGCACTTGTCTGTCTGTTTCTATGTTTTGGAACGGTCGAGGCAACGGCGGAGAGTCTTGCGAAATTAATGGCGACGGCCAAAGAGTGTTCCGGGAAGGCAATGGCCTCGCCCTCCGACTACGCCGCCAACTGGCGAGCCGCGAAGGCCTGCCATGACTACGCGTTCGAACTCGAGTCGCAGGAAGCCGAAGGATGGAAGGATCTGGGCAAGGACGCCGCGAAAGAGGGGATGAAATACGGCGAAACAGCGGCGCGCGTACGCCCGAGCGGCATCGAAGGGTGGTACTTTTTGGGTTTGAATATCGGTACCTATTCCGACTGTGTCAGCATCCTGGTCGCTCTCAGGGAAGGCCTGAAGGACAAGGCCCAGCAGGCTCTAGAAAAGGCCTATTACCTAGACAAGACGTACGACAATTTCGGTCCTTGCCTCGCGCTCGGGCGCTATTGGCAGAGCTTGCCCGCTATCGCCGGCGGAAACTTGAAGAACGCGGAAAAGCTCTTCGACGAGTACTTCGCCGGTAGAGGCTCGAGCCAGAACGCGGACAAACTGGCGTATTATTTCAGAGGCGCCCTTTATAAGGACATTGGCAGGGCGTCCGACGCCAAAGCCGACTTGAAGAAGGCGGCGGATATGGGACAGAAGGACGCAGCCCGATTGCTGGCCGAGATGCAGTGAAGGGGAATACCAAACATCGATACAACGACATCTTTTCAAGGAGGCTTTCATTCATGAAGAAGCTACTGTTTGCGCTCCTAGGCGCCGCTCTTGCCGTCTCGGCCTTTGCGGACACAAAGGGAGACGAGATCGCGAAAGCGTACTTCGACCTTTCGAAGGCCGCGGACACCAAGGCCAGCGCGACGATGACCCTGATCGACAAGTCGGGCGGCAAGAAGATCCGAGAGCTCGAGATCAACTACCGAGAGACCTCAGAGGGCAAGGATGCCTACCTCGTGTTCTCCTCCCCGGCGGACGTCGCGGGCACCAAGTTCCTCACGATCTCGCACAAAGACGCGGATTCCGAGCAGCGCCTCTACCTACCCGCCCTCAAGAAGACTCGCAAGATATCCTCGTCGGGCAAGGACGGCGCCTTCGTCAATTCCGACTTCTACTTCTACGATCTCGAGGACCGGAACTTC
>Ga0326727_10006256_pt1 | contig 32878 bp, 30 predicted proteins | sample MB2enrmetagenome_FD_207643 | JGI IMG/M metagenome (GOLD analysis project Ga0326727, IMG submission 207643) | Lab enriched peat soil microbial communities from McLean, Ithaca, NY, United States - MB29MY | ecosystem: Environmental > Terrestrial > Soil > Wetlands > Peat | place: USA: New York...
AAACCTCGAGGCGGACGGTTACGCCGATCTGGCGGCGCAGAAACCAATGACTCCCGACGCGATCTTCTGGATCGCCTCGATGACGAAATCAATTACCGCGACCGCCTTCATGATGCTCGTCGACGAAGGCAAGGTGAAACTGGACGATCCCGTCGCCAAATACCTGCCCGAGTTCAAGGACCAATGGGTTGCCACCCAGCAGGATGAGAACCGCGTCCTGCTCAATAAAGCGATTCATCCCATCACGATCAGGAATCTTCTTACCCATACCGCTGGGCTGCCGCCCACGTCCCGCCTGGAGGAAGTTCCCGGCCTTTCGCTCTCCCTCGAAACACGGGTGCGCAGCTACGCGATGGCTCCGCTGAAGTACCAGCCGGGAACCAGCTATGAATATTCTAATGCCGATCTTAATACCATAGGCAGGATCATCGAGGTCCTCAGCGGAATGCCCTATGACCGCTTCATGGAAGAGAGGTTGTTCAAACCGCTCGGGATGAAAGACACGACTTTCTGGCTCGATAATGAACAGTTGGCACGGCTGGCCAAAGCCTACTCGCCCAACGCGACCAGGACAGGCATCAAGGAAGCAAAACTGCCGTTCAAATCCCCGCTCCCTCTTGGCGACCGGAGACGCTCTCCTTCGCCGGCCGGCGGATTGTTCTCAACGGCTTCCGATCTCTCCAACTTCTGCCGGATGCTTCTGGCCGGCGGAACATTCGACGGCAAACGCTATCTCTCCGAAGCGAGCCTCAAGCAAATGACCAGTGTGCAAACAGGCCCCATTCTCATCAATGGCAACGGCCTGGAAGGCTATGGCCTCGGGTGGGTGGTCAGAAAGATGTCATCCAAAGGCGACCCTTTTAACGACGATGGCTTGAGCGCAGGCTCATTCGGCCACAAAGGCGCATTCAAGACCGCGATGTGGGTCGACCCTGACAAGCAACTCGTAATGATCTCCCTCATTCAAATCGCCGGCGGCAGCGACGCCGATAAGCTTTCGCCCGCCTTTGTGCGCGCCGCCACCGCGAAATTTGGGAAATAGAAAGCCAAGGCTATGAAACGCAGTTTCTTCGCTCGGAGTATTAGTCTGTTCGTCGTTTCCTTGACGATAGCATTCGCTCAGGAGCCCCCCGCAAGAAGCCAGGAGGTAATCCAGGCCCCCCGGAAGCCCAATTTCCTGTTTATCCTCATTGATGACCTGGGCTGGAAGGACACAGCTTGCTACGGCAGCACCCTTTACAAAACACCGAATATCGACCGCCTTGCGGCGCAGGGCGTTCGTTTCATGAACGCTTACACGGCCAATCCTCTTTGCTCGCCGACTCGAGCCAGCATCATGACGGGAATGGACCCCGCCCGGCTCGGGATCACGACCCCCTCCTGTCATGTGGATCAAATCGTGCTGAAGTCCACGCTCCCGAAGACAGCCCCCAAGTGGCAAAAAGAGATTCCGCCTACTGTCGTGACGCGCCTCGACACCAAATTCGAAACCTATGCAAAACTGCTGAAGAAACAGGGATATGTCACAGGCCATTTCGGAAAGTGGCATCTTGGAAAGGAACCTTACTCTCCGCTGCAACAGGGCTTTGATGTCGATGTCCCGCATTGGTGGGGACCGTGCGCCGGTGATTACATCGCGCCGTGGAAGATCATGAACAAAGCGGGCGTTAAATTCTTCGATACGCCTGGCAGAAATATCGAGGACAGGATGGCGGATGAGGCTTCTGCGTTTATCGAGAAGAACAAGGACAAGCCGTTCTTTGTAAATTATTGGGCTTACTCCGTTCATGCCCCTCTTGATTCCACTCCATCAGTCATCGCCCACTATCTCAATCGTGTCCATCCGGAAGACTTGCAGCGCAATCCGGTTTACGCGGCGATGGTGGAAGTCATGGACAACGCAGTGGGCAAGCTGCTGGATACCATCGAAAAAGCGGGTGTGGCGGATAACACCATCGTCATCTTCATGTCCGATAACGGCGGATTGACCTATAATGATCCCAATGTCCACAAGCAGTTCAATGGCATACCGGCAACGACCATGGCTCCGTTGCGCGAGGGAAAGGGCACCATCTATGAAGGTGGCCGACGCGTTCCGTTCATCGTCCGGTGGCCCGGAAAAGTCAAAGCAGATACGGTTTCAAATGCCTTGATGGTTTCCACCGACCTTTATCCGACCATTCTCGAAATGGCCGGAATCCGGGTGCCGGCCACCCAGCCTCTTGACGGAGTAAGCTTGGTTCCCGTGTTGACGGGTAATAAATCTTCCGTGCGAAAGGGTGTCTATTGTTACCTCCCGCAATTTCAGGGCCCGGGCCGTTTCCCCTGCGCTTCGGTGCGAGTTGGAAATTGGAAGATGATTCGTTATTTTCACGGCAATGCCGATGATTCGAATCGGGAGGAGTTATACAATCTGAGGGACGACATTGGTGAAACCTTCAATGTGATCGGCAGCGCCCCTGCGATAGCCAAGGTCCTTTCGGCTGATCTGGATGCTTATCTAAAGAACATCAACGCCATCCTCCCGGTTTATCCGAATCCCGCGTATGATCCGCATGCGAATGCGGCGATCTGGGCTCCTCTTGGTGGCCGCACTTCGGACCCGGTCGAACCCTTCGACGACGAATTGCTTCCGTAAAGCGCAATTTGCGGTCTGGGGCCGCCCACCGAATGCCCTTCCCATTCAATCCGGCGTTCCATAAAAAGAGCCCCCTTATGAAAATTGTGGTCGCTTATTCCGGAGGCCTCGACACCTCCGTCCTCCTCACCTGGCTCAAGGAAACTTATCAGGCGGAGATCGTCGCCTTTTGCGCCGACGTCGGACAGGAGGAGGAACTGGATGGGCTCGACGCGAAGGCGCTCCGCACCGGCGCCTCCAAGTGCTACATCGACGACCTGCGCGAGGAGTTCGCGCGCGATTTCATTTTCCCCATGGTCCAGGCCGGCGCCATTTATGAGGGCCAATATTTTCTCGGCACCAGCATCGCCCGCCCCCTCATCGCGAAGCGCATGGTGGAAATCGCGCGCGCTGAAAAAGCCGACGCCGTCGCCCACGGCGCGACCGGCAAGGGCAACGACCAGGTCCGGTTCGAGCTGACCGCCGCCGCCCTCGCCCCGGAGCTGCAAGTCATCGCGCCGTGGCGCCAGGAGCGCTTCCGCGATCAATTCCCCGGCCGCGCGGAGATGATCGCCTACGCGGAGAAGAACGGAATCCCGGTGGCGGCGACGGCAAAGAAGCCCTACTCGATGGACCGCAACCTCCTGCACATTTCTTTCGAGAGCGGCATCCTGGAAGACCCGTGGTTCGACGCCAGCGCGGAAAAGGCGCGGGAGATGTACATCCTGAGCGTTTCGCCCGAGGAAGCGCCGGACAAGGCGGAGTACGTCGAGCTGGCTTTCGAGCAGGGCATTTGCACCGGCATCGGTTACCACGAGCTCGACGCGCTGATGGAGGAGCTGAAGATCACCGGAGCGACCTATGACGAAAGCAACCACGCAAGGCTGACGCCGCTCCAGGTGATGCGCGTCCTCAACAAGCTCGGCGGCCGCCACGGGATTGGCCGCGTGGACCTGGTGGAGAACAGGTTCGTCGGGATGAAATCGCGCGGCGTGTACGAGACGCCCGGCGGTGCGATCCTGCAATTCGCGCACCGCCAGGTGGAATCGATCACAATGGACCGCGAGGTCATGCATCTGCGGGACGGCCTGATCCCGAAATATGCGGAGCTGGTCTACTACGGCTTCTGGTTCTCGCCGGAACGCGAGGCCCTGCAGGCCTTCGTCGCGGAATCGCAAAAGAACGTCACCGGCGTCGTGCGGCTGAAGCTTTACAAGGGCAACATCATCACCGCCGGCCGCAAATCGCCGGTAAGCCTCTACAATCCGCATATCGCGACGATGGAAGCCGACCCGACGCAGGCCTACAACCAGAGCGACGCGACCGGCTTCATTAACCTGAACGCGCTCAGGCTGAAGGTCGCCGCCCGCGTCCACGGCGGCCAAAAAACATAACCGCCCCGGGGCGCGGAGAACATTGTGGCATGAACGGCGCGGAACGGGTATAACCCGACCCATGGCCGGTGAAACACCCGTGCGGTTGCTGATGTTGCGCGTCCTTCTCGCGGCGGACGCACTGGTGCTTTTGGCGATGGGCGCTTTGTTCATGGCGGTACCGGCAAAGGTCGGGCTCGCGTTCGGATTCCATGATCTGGCGGCGGCGGCCTCTGGGGCTGCGCGCTGATCAGCCTCGGCACCGGGTATGCCTGCTCCGTGGGCGACCCGGTCCGGAATGTCGCGTGGGTCCAGGCAGGCATCGTGCGCGGCGCGCTGGAGTGCGCGTTCGGGTTCGTGGTGCTCCGGCAGCACATGGTGACGTGGCATCAGGCGGCCTTCGGGACGATTATCGCGGGGGCCATCGCGGTGGGATACATCCTTCTTTATCCGGCGGAGGCGGCGAAAACCGCATGAACGGGATCGGCGGCCTGATCGCGGGAGTCGTCCCGCTGCTGATCCTCCTGGCATTCGGCGGGGGCATCGTCTGGGCCGGGAAATTCTGCAAAAGCGTGATCGCGCAATTCTTCGTGGGACTCCTCCTCGGGTTCGGGATCATCTGTGTCGTGGCCGGAGTCGCCTTTGCCGGATGCTGCCTCGTAGTCGGCGGCATGAGTATCCGATGACCTGGGACAAACCAAAGAACGCGGTACAATGGCTGGTCCTCTTCATCCCGGCGGCGGTTTGCGTGCTCGCGACTCTGATTGGCGGGCTGGTGCGGCCGCAGGATGGCGATTGGATGGGCTGGGCGTTGATGGGTCTCATGGCCGCGACGATTATTTCGTTCGGACAAAGCATCTGGCTCGCCCGCGTCAATCCGTCGCCAGGCGGAAAGGTGGGCTGCGCGCTGGCTTGCTTTGCGATCATGATGGCTGTGAACGGCGCCGTTTCCTTTGCGGGTTGCGCGGTGGGTTCCACGATGCTGCCGCCGATGAGCTTTCACTGATATGACCCGGCTGGAAGTAACGAGCGAAACGCTGCTCAAGCGCACCACGAGCCGCTGCCCGACCTGCCACGAACCGGTCTCCGCGGAGGTGATCCGCGTCTCCCGGGACTCGGGGGCGAAGGTCTTCCTGCGAAAGACCTGCACTGAGCATGGCACGGCCAGCATTTGCATCGCCTCGGACGCGCGCTTTTACTGGCTGGCACAGGGCGATCCGCAAAACGCCTGCTGCGGCGGCGCGGCGTTTTCGGCCTCGCCCGAAGGCCAGACGGGCACGCTCGGACGCAACGCGGCCGGACGCGGCGACGGGCCCTTCGAGACGCTCGCCACCTGCCTCGCGCTCATCGAGATCGTCAACACCTGCAACCTCGCTTGCCCGACCTGTTTTGCCGATTCTCCCGTGGGTCCGACCGGAACCAAGCTGGACGCAATCCCGGTGCCGGACCTCAAGCGGCGAATCGACGGGGTCATCGCGCGAAAGGGGCCAATCGAGATCCTCCAACTCTCCGGCGGGGAACCGACTCTCCATCCGGAGTTCTTCGAGCTACTCGCATGGACGCAGGCGCATCCGGACATCGGTTACGTGCTCCTGAATACGAACGGGCTGCGCATTGCGACGGACGACGAGTTCGCGGCGCAACTGGAGGAAACGTTCGTCGAGCGGCGCTTCCAGCTTTATCTGCAATTTGACGGACCGCGCGAGGCGGGCCAGCGGGAGTTGCGCGGCGCCGATTTGCGCGCGATCCGGGAACGGACAATCCGGCGCTGCGAGGCGATGAACCTGCCGGTCACGCTGGCGATGACGGTAACGGCCGAGAATCTCCCGCACATCTGGGAGACGATCGAGTATGGGCTGCAGTTCAGCAATGTGCGCGGAGTAGCCTTTCAGCCAATGTTCCTCAGCGGCCGCACGCCTGGGGCGAGCGGGCCGGAAGGAAGGCTCAACACCGCGGACATCATCCTCGCCGCGGTCGGACAATCGCAGGGGAAATTGAAATTCGACGATTTTACCCCGCTGCCGTGCGGGGACCCGAATTGCGCGACGATCGGCTACCTGCTGAAGGCACGGGGGTGTATCCGGTCGGTAAGCGATTTCATCGACTTCACCAAGATGCAGGGTTTCCTGCATGACAAGATCAACTATTCGCTCGAGGACCTGTCGCAATGCGGGTGCGAAAGCCAGCCCCTCGCGGAGCTGCTGCACACATTCGAGCTGAAGGAGTCGGATACGTTTCGGCTCTTCATCAAGCCGTTCATGGACGCCTGGACATGGGACCAGGACCGGATCGACCGTTGCTGCACGCACGTGATTCGGCCGGACGGGCAGCTCGATTCCTTTTGCCGGTATTACTCCGGATTCCAGACGGCATGAGGTGGTCTCCATATCCGGTGCTGATGCTGGCGGGGATCATCGCGAGCGGCGTATTCTGGTCGCGGCTGGCGCGGAAGGATGAGCGGTTGATCTTTATCTATGCGGCGGCGCTGGGTGGAGCGTTCGCGGGGGCGAAGCTGGCTTACCTGGCCGCGGAGGGGTGGATGCATTTCGGTCAGGCCGGCATGTGGATGCAACTGGCCACGGGCAAGAGCATCCTCGGGGCGCTGCTCGGAGGATACCTGGCTGTCGAGTTTGCGAAAAAGGGGTGCGGCTACCGGGATGCGACAGGGGATTGGTTCGCGGAGATCGTGCCGGTCGCGGTGGCGCTCGGCAGGGTGGGGTGCCTGTTGCATGGGTGCTGCCTCGGGCTGGCGTGCCCGCCGGCATGGTACACGGTGCGGGATGTGTTCGGGCAGACACGGTGGCCGGCCGTGCCCGTCGAAATGGGCTTCAACTTACTCTGTGCCGCGGTGTTCCTCGCGATGCGGCGGAAGGGGGTCCTGATGGGGCAGCATTTTCACCTCTACCTGATGGCCTATGGATTATTCCGGTTCGGCCATGAATTCCTGAGGGACACGCCGCGGATTGCGGGGGGGATGACGGGATACCAGGGTATCGCGGTCCTGGTATTTGGGTTGGGGGCCGTGGGCTTTATTAAGAGGAGAAGCCGGTCCGCGAAGATGCAGTACCCAGTCAAAAGTCATGAAGCTGCCACCTATGGCAATCATGGTGGGCCTGAAATATCCGTTGGCATTGACAAGTCCCGCGACTGCGGGTAGAGACGCCGCTGCATAACAGTGCGTTGTGCCGTTCAGGGCTTTTAATACCAGGGGAACATGATCAACCGAACTTTACGCAGGGCATGAGCAGGTTCGTTTTGCTCTCAGTGGTGATTGCTCTTTCGAGTGGCGGCGCGGTATGGGCGCAGGCGGTCTCGGGGACGGCGCCGTCGGACTGGGCGCCCCCTTCAGGGCAGCAATTGGCGCCGGCGACGGAATCGGTGGAGACGACCGGTTCGTCGGAGCTGCCAACGCTGGAGTGGCACGCATCTGCAACTTCGCCGGAGGTGGGGGCGGAGGCCGAGCAGGAGGCCGGCCCGCGGGTCGACCTGCCAGGGCCGGGAACGCCGCGATGGAAGGTGATCACCTACGTGACGCAGAAGTCCTCGATCGATGACAACATTTACATCTCGCACGCAAACAAGCAGAGCGACGTCTCTTTTTCCATCGCGCCCGGATTCGCCGCGGGGTGGGGAGATTTCCGTAGCGCGCTGCTCGCGAGGTCGAGCCGGTTCGCCGACGAGTACGGGCAGACGCGGGAGCCGGTAAACGATCCGCTGGACGGGAACTTCGCCTACGTCAATTACACAGCGAACGCGACGCACTTCGTCTCCCATGACTCCGAGGACGCCATCGACCAGGACGCGCTAATGTCCGGGCAATGGCGGTTCACGAAGATGCTGCTCGGGGCGACCGCGCGGTTCCAAACACTGTCGGGGCCGGATATCGATGTGGGAACGCGGACGCGGCGCGATATTTTCACCTTCAACACGACGGGGAATTACAGCCTCAGCGACAAAACCTCGCTGGATATGGAGGCGGGCGGGATCGTGAGGAATTACGCAACGGAATTGAACTCGAGCGAGTGGCATGCGCAAGTGTTCGCGGATTACCAGATTTACCCAAAGACGACGATTGGCGCGGGGGTCGTCGCCGGGGTGCGCCAGTTGCAGACGGCGCCGGACCAATATTATGAGCAGGCGCAGGTGCGGGCGGGTTACAACGCGACGGCAAAGCTGACATTGAATGTAAGCGGAGGCCTGGAAATCGACGAGGCGGATGGGTCGACGAAATTGAACCCGGTCTTCGGGGTGGGGCTCAGCTACCTGCTGGACGATAAGGACACGCTCAGCCTGAGCGCGTCGCGGTCGACTAGCAGCTCGGCGGTGACGACCGGAGAGACCATGGAGATCATGGGGCTGGATTTCCAGGTGCGGCACCGGCTTTACTCGAATTTCTCAATCGCATGCAGCGTGGGATATAATCACGCGGACTATTACGAGCAGGGGCTGTCGACGCTGGTGCGCAGGGACGACTATATCTTTGTACGGCCGAGTCTTGCCTATGATTTCGCGCAATGGTCCGAGATAGAACTCTCTTACGAGTATCATCGGGACATCTCGACGATACAGCCGTTTGATTTTGCCGAAAACATCGCGAGCTTGCAGTTCAACTTTGTGTTCTAAGTTATGATGAACCGTTTTGTTTACTTACTTATCGCGCTGGCCTTTGCGATTCCGTTGAGGGCGCAGGTCGCAACGACCGCGGTGCCGGATGCCGTGGATTCAACCGATTACCGGCTGGTAACCAATGACGTCATCCAGATCAAGGTGTTCCAGGAGGACGATCTGACCTCCATCCTTCGAGTCTCGAAGGAAGGTACGATCACCTTTCCACTGATCGGGTCGGTACAGGTGGGCGGCAAAACCCCGCAGGACGCGGCGCTGTCGATCAAGGGCCTGCTGGCGAAGGATTACCTTGTGAATCCGCAGGTGAGCGTCACAGTCGTCGAATACGCGAAGCGGCGATTTACCGTGCTGGGACAGGTGCAACGGCCCGGAGCGTACGAGCTGCCGGACCGCGACACGCTGACGCTGATCCAGGCGATCGGAATGGCCGGGGGTTACACGCGAATCGCGGATCCCGCGAGGATCACGCTCAAACGGACGGATGATGGGAAGGAATCCGTCCTGCACCTGAACGCCAGGAAAATGGCGGGCGACGGGAGCGCGGATAGTTCGTTCGCCGTGCGCGCCGGAGACATCATCACCGTGGGAGAAAGTATTTTTTAATCTATGAGTTCTTATCCAGGTCCCGGCTATCCTGCCGGCGAGACAACGGCACAAAGCGCGGGCATGGTCATTGACCTGTCGGCGTACTATCACATGGTGCGGGAGAAGGCGTGGGTCATCATCACGTGCGTGCTGGTGACGGCGGCGCTGGGCGGCGCGTATGTGATTCGCTCGCCGAAAATCTACGCGGCGTCGGCGGTGGTGCTGGTCAACCAGTCCGAGGAGAAAGTGGTCAACATCCAGCAGGTGGCGGCGGAGGACCTCACCTCGGCGGAACTGCTGAAGACCATGGAGCAGAATTTGACAAACCGCTCGCTGCTGGCGCGAGTCGTGACGAGCCTTAACCTTAACGCAAGCCAGTTATTCCTGCCGCCGCGGCCGGGCGGGAGACCGTACTCCGTGGATGAGCTTGCGAAGGCGCTGCAGGACACCGTCTCGGCGCGACTGGTGCGTGGGACGCGGCTGATCACAGTGACGGCGGAGAACCAGGACCCGGGGCTGGCACAGAGCATCGCGTCGTCGATCGTCGAGCAATACATCCAGACCAATCGCGAGTACCACGTGGCCATGGCGACGGAGGCGAACAAGTTCCTGTTCGCGCAGGCGGAGGAGCTGAAGAAGAAGCTCGAGCAATCGCAACAGGCGCTCCAGGCCTACAAGGAGAAGAACCAGGCGGTGTCGCTGGAGGGCTCGCAGAATATCACCGTGGAGAAGCTGAAGGACCTGAATGAAAAGCTGACGGCGGCAAAAGGGCTGCGGCTGAAGCTGGAGTCCGATTACGCGGAGGTGCAAAAGCTGGCAGGGCAACCGCCGGAGACATTTTTGAATATCTCGAGCGTCGCCGATGCGCAATCGGTGCTGGATGCGCAAAAGCAATACATGGCGGCGGAGGCCGACCTCGCGAACCTGAAGCAGCGTTACCTGCCGAAGCACCCGAAATACATCGAGGCGGAGAGCGCGCTCAAGGCATTGAAGAACGGGCTGGACCGAACGATCCTTTCCGCGGCGGACTCGATCGCGACGCAATACCACGCCGCGCTGGAAACGGAAAGCAAGCTGTCGGACGCATTGAAGGAGCAGGAGCAGAGCGCGCTGGCGCTGAACAAGATGGCTATCCCCTACAACGTGCTGGAGCGGCAGGTGGAGTCCGACAGCGCACTGTACAATTCCGTCGCAAACCGGCTGGGGGAGACGGATGTCACGAAAAACCTGGACGAGGACACGGTCCGGCTGATGGAACCGCCGCTTCTTCCGGACCGGCCGATCAAGCCGCGCCGCCTGCTGATCATGGCGTTGTCGCTCATGGCGGGCCTCTGCCTGGGCGTATCGATTTGCTTCGTGCTGAACCTGCTGGACAATACTTACAAGACCGTCGACCAGGCGGAGTTGCAGCTCGAGCTGCCGGCGGTCGCCGCGGTCCCGAAAGGGAAGGAAGGTAACTCTTACGCAGGCGGATTCATCGTGCTGAACGAGCCGCACGGCGCGATCGCGGAATCGTTCCGGACTTTGCGGACGTCGCTATCCCTGCTGGGGAGCGAGAGCGAGCGGAAGGTGTTCCTGTTCACGAGCGCGCTGCCTGGGGAAGGAAAGAGCTTCTGCTCGACGAATTACGCCATCTCGCTGGCGCACCAGGGACTGCGCACCCTGCTGATCGATGCCGACCTGCGGCTGCCCACGCTGGGACAGGTTTTTTTCAAGGACGCGGTCCATTGCGGGGTGACGGAGGTGCTGACCGGGAATACGCATCTCGGGGAAGCCTGCCAGCACTCCGGGGTGGAAGGGCTGGATATCCTGACCGCGGGACATCGCGCGCCAAATCCCGCGGAATTACTTGCGGGAAATGCGTTCGGCGACCTGGTGCGGGACGCGCGGTTGAAGTACGACCGGCTGGTGATCGACACGGCGCCGGTGAACGCGGTGAGCGACTCGCTGCTGCTGCTGAAGCACGTGCAGAGCGTGTGCCTCGTGATCCATGCCGGAAAGACTCCGCGCAAGGCGGTGATGCGCGCGGTCCAGCGGTTGACGGAATCAGGATTGCGGCCGGCGGGGTTTGTGTTGAACAGGCTGCCCCCGCACGGCGGGGCGAATTACTATTACCATTATTCCGCCGGGGAATATGGGAAGGGCGTGTACGGGGCGCCCAAGGCGGAGGCGTGAGGGGCGCGGCGCGCGAATTTATGGCCCAGGCGCGGACGCAACGCTTATGGAGCGGATCGGTGGCTGCGGGATGGGATGACGAACGCAGGGCCGGCCCAGCAAAGGGCCAGGAGGGTTGCGGTGTACAATTGGAGGGAGGCGATCTGGAGGGGAAAATCAAAAAGTGCGTGGGTCGCCACGCCGGCAAGGGAGAGCAGCGCCATGGTCAGGAGCACGGAATCGGGCTCGGACAATGGGACCGTGCGCAGCGTGCGCCAGCCGAGAACAAATGCGCCGAAGAAAATTACAGCCCAGAATATTGCGCCGATGCAGCCCCACTCGACGACCGTCTGAAGATAATCTTCATGCGCGTATATCCAGACTCCGGCGATGGCCTTGCCGAGATCCCTCGTATAGTGCGGAAACGCGATGGCAAAATTGCCGGGCCCAAAGCCCCAGAGCCCGGAGTCGCCAAACATGCGCGCGCAAACGGTGTACGTCAGGAGGCGCGGGTTTTGCGCGGTGAGGCCGGAGCGGCCCAGTTCACCCCAGCGGGTTACGAGACCGGGCCAGCTCAGGAATACCATTGCGCCTATGACCACGACGGCGCCGATGACCGTGGCTCCGAGCGCGCCGGGAGCGAGATCGAACACGCCGTTTTCGCGGGCCCGCCGGACATACCAGGCGAGCAGGACCACGAGCAGCAGGAGGGATATAACCATGGCACCCTTTGACAAACTCGCCACGGCGCCGGCGATGCACAGAATCGTGCCGGGAAGCCAGAGGGCGCGCCTTCCATGGGCATGAGGCTGCAGAAAGGCGAGGGCTGCGAGGCCCGCGACGAGCGGGAGCACGAGATTGATGTAAGCGCCGGCATTGGCGTGATAGAAGTAGAGCGCAAATCCGTTCCAGCCGATGTCGGTTGGATCCTTGTAGCTCGCGATATGAATGCCGGCGATTTTCATGAAGAGCCCGCAGAGGACAATCGAGATGCCGGTGAGAGCCATGGTGCCCCAGACGCGGGCGCGCCACGCGGGACGCCGGGCGAGATCGGCGACGAAACAAACAATGCCGAGCAGGCCGGACTGGCGGAGGAGCGCGGGGATGGCGTCAACGCGATCGATGACACCGGGCGCGAAAGGCACGATCTGTTTGAGCGGCATGAATACGAGATTCACGCGGTCGTAGGCGCCCTGGGGATTGACGATGGCGATCCAGCCCTGGGCGAGCAGGAAAAGGGCGCTGGCCCAGAGCGGCCACGGGACCACCGGGCGGCGACGGCGCCCGAGACAATCAAGCAGCCACAATGCGACGACGGCAAGCATCATGGCGGTGAGGGCCGCGATGCTCCATGGTCGCGTGCATCCATAGGCCCATGGGGCGAATACGAGGGCGGCGAGAAATATCCACCGCGGGGTATTGGTCAAAAGTCGGCCCACGGTGGGATCCTAGGAGAGCGCCGGATAAATAGCGAGTCCCGGGAGGAGGTACGATGCAGCCGCTGATCAGCGTCATCACCATCGCGCGGAATTGCGCGGGGACGATCGAAGCGACGATCCAGAGCGTGCTGGGGCAGACCTGGACGCCGCTGGAATATATCATCGTGGACGGAGGTTCGACCGACGGGACCGTGGAGATCGTCCGACGCTTCGCGCCGCGCCTGGCGCGGTGGGTGAGCGAACCGGATCGCGGCATATCCGACGCGCTGAACAAGGGGGCGCGGCTGGCACAGGGAGACCTGCTGTTGTTCATGAACGCGGGGGATACGTTCGTGGATGCGACAGCGCTGGAGCGCGCGGTCGCGGCGATCAAATCCACGGCGAACGTGCGGGAGAGCATTTTCTACGGGGACGCGCTCTTTGTGAACGGGGCATCGTCGCACCGGCTTGAACCGGATCACAACCAGCTCCCCAGGGACAGCGTGCTCTGCCATCAAAGCACGCTCATCGGAACGGACGTGCAAAAAGCGAACGCGTACGACGAGCGGTTCGCGATTGCGATGGATTATGACTTATGGCTGCGCTGCCTGGGGCGGTATGAATTTGTAAAATTGCCGGTGCTCATGAGTAACTACGCCGCCGGTGGCATCTCGAGCAGCGACCAATATGTGGTGCGCTCCATCATCGAGAGAGGAATCGCGCGAATCATTAACCGCCAGCGTCCGTTCGGGCTGGGAGCGGTCGCTGATCTCCTCAAGGAAGTCGCGGTGAAGACGGCCAAGCTCCGGCTGAAGGCGCTGGCGGGACCGGGCGTCTACGGAAAGATCAAAAAGGTGGTGGGACGATGAAGGTCTGCCTCATCACGGCGACCTACCATCCGTACACGCACGGAGGACTGGAAAGTTACGCGCTGGAACTGGTGGAACGCCTGCGGGCGCGTGGACACAAGGTGGATGTGATTACGCGCGGGGAAAGAACCGCTCACCTCCCGGATGACGGGCATGGCGAAATCCATCAAATCCGGCGGCGCGCATTCCGGCAATTCCTCGATGTGGACCGGCGGCTGCCGGGGTGGATGGCGACGCACCTTGAGGAGTTGTTCTCTACGCAAGGCTCGCGGGCGGCCCGGGAGATCATCCGGCGGATCAAGCCGGATGTGGTCTTCAGCCACGGACTCTATGGATTCGGACGGAACATGCCGCAGACGCTGGCGGGGTTGGGCATCCCCTGGCTGCACTTCGTCCATAGTTACGCGCTAATCTGCAAAGGACAGACGGCGATGGACCGAAAGGGTCACCCTTGCGCTCGGCAATGCGCCGATTGCGCGTTCATTACGCGCTTTAAGAACGGCAGCTCGCCATTGCGGGATGCGATTGCCATTTATAACTCCGCGCACATGCGGAACTCCCACGAGGCGGCGGGAATCGTTGCGCGGGAGACCCATATCATCGATCCGGTCTTCAGTTACAAGGCGCCGGAAGTAAGTGCCACTTACTCGCCCGGGCGCCCGATCCGGCTCGCATATGTGGGACGGGTATCCTCGGAAAAAGGAATCGAATTGCTCTGCGACGCGGTCGAGGCGGAGCCGCTGAGTTACCGCCTGGATGTTATCGGGGCCGGACCGCTGCTCGCGAAACTGGAACGCAAGCATCGCGGAGCGCCGATCCTTTTTCACGGGCATGTGACGCCGGAACGGCGGGATGAGCTGCTGACAAAGAGCGACGCGCTGGTGGCGCCGTCGTTATGGAACGAGCCGTACGGGCGGGTGATCCAGGAAGGCTTTCTGGCGGGCATCCCGGTGATCGCGGCGGACGTGGGTGCGATGGCCGGAATGGTGCAGGACGGCGTGGATGGAATCGTGTTCCGCTGGCGGGCGGGAGTGGAGCTGGAATCGCTCGCGGGCGCGCTGGCAAAGGCCGGAATGGCGCTGCCGGCGCTGCGGGAAGGCGCGCTGGAAACGCGGAAGCGCCTGATGGGGCGGGATAACTTTGCGTTCATCGAGGAACTGCTCGAACGGGCGGCGGGAAAAGCGGTTGCGGCGGCAACGGCCGGAGGAGGGAGTTTGTGAAAATCATCGTTCGCGCGCCGGGACCCGGATTCGGGCGCGTCATGATCCATTTCTTGTTCTTCTTTGCGGTGCTCTGTCTCCTGGCATCGCTGCTAACGGCGCCAGGGCAGCTTTACCTTGGAAAGCTCTATTACGCGAAGGATGCGGGAGTGCTGGTTTCCTATTTCATCCTGGCCGCGCTGGCCGCAAGGCGGAACGACAAGCTGGCGATGCTGCTCGCGGCGGTGGCCACGGGGCTGATTCTTCTCTTTGTGCCGGCGCTAAGGACGGACGAATCCGCCTCCACGGGATTGAATATCATGTGGATCATGAAATGGACCGTGGCGGTGCAATTGGGGATTTTGACTTACCGGGAGCGGCTCCAGAGGGCGCTGCCGTACGTGCTGGCTGGGCTGCTGGCAATCCTGTGCGTGGACGCTATCATTGGCTCATGGGAGATAGGGACACAGGGTTATTTTTTTGAGATGTCCGAGTCGGACGAAACGGCGGCGGGCGTGGCGATGGTGAAGCAGGAGCATGTGGGTGGGTTGATACGGGTGCTGGCGCTGCACCGGAGCGGAACGGACTTTGGTAACTCAATGGCAACGGGCATCATGGTATGCGGCTTCCTGCTGATGGTGTGCCGGAAGCTGTGGATAAGATTGACGCTCGCGCCGCTGCTGGCGCTGTGCGCGTTTGACTTATTCTTCTCCACCCTGCGGAGCTTTCTGGTCGGTGCGACGGCGAGCATGGCGGCGCTGATCTGGCATCTGCTGATGCCGCGGGCGTTGAACCGGTTCTCCGCCCATATTATCGCGGGGTTGATCGTGGTGTGTCTCTTCTTTTCCTACTTTAATATCATCCCGGCGGTGGAGTTTGTATCGAAGCACGTGCTGAATGATTCGGACATCGGAAACGTGGAGAGTTCCTATATGCGGCTGGATACGTGGGATAATGTGTTCCGCGATATCAAGGACACCCCGGCGGTGGCGATTATCGGCGGCCCGCTGGCATCGGCGCTTTCATTGAACGCGCCGCCCTCGAATATCTGCGACAATATCTATCTCTGGTTTTTCTATCATACTGGGATATTTGGGTTGATCGTCTTCCTGGTATGCGTGCCGTTGCCGTTGCTGGCGCGGACGGATGCGCGCCTGCGGGCGTTTTACTTTGCGACGACGGCGCAGTTGCTCGTGACGGGTATCTTTACGGATTCGCTCTTCTTTTTCTCCGCGCTGGTGACGTTCTTCACGCTGGGGCTGATGCTCGCGGAGCTGGACACCCGGCGGATTCCCGCATTTGTGCAGTTTAAATTTGCGCCGGCCCGAGCGCGGCAGGGGCTGCCGGGGAGCGGGTAATCCAATGAATGAGGCCAGCCAATCAGCGGGAAGGTTCACTTTGACAATGGGCGATTTTCTCCTATTCTCCCGGGCGATTCGCAGCGGGGTTGCCGGAGGGAGGCTGTCCGGCTCGGATCGCACGCGAATTTTCAAACCAAAGGGCATCCAGGGATGAACGCATCCGTAACCATCCGCACGCCTGCAAAGGACTTATGACCGGCGCCTTGATGAGAATCCTGCCCGGACGGCTGCGGGAATGGATGGCGTCGCGCGAAAAGCTGCAACACGTACTGATCAACGTGAGCTGGCTCGCGTTCGACAAACTGCTCCGGATGGGCGTGGGATTGTTCGTGGGCGTGTGGGTCGCGCGTTACCTGGGGGCGACGCAATTCGGTTTGCTGAACTATGCGCTGGCGCTGGTGTGGCTGCTCAGTCCGTTCGCGACGCTGGGGCTCGACTCGATTGTGGTGCGGGAACTGGTGCACGCGCCGGACGAGGCGAAAGCGAACGAAATCCAGGGGACGGCCTTCGCGCTGAAATTTATCGGGAGCCTGCTGATCCTGGCGGTGACGATTCCGACGGTGTTCGCATTGCGATCCGACACGCTGGGGCGGGTGATGGTGGCGATCATCGCGGTGGGGACGGCATTCCAGTCGTTCGACGTGATCGACTATTGGTTTCAATCGAAGATTCGATCGAAGTTCGTGGTCTGGGCGAGGAACGGAGCCTTCCTGACGATCAGCGTGGTGAAGATCGTGATGCTGAAGATGCACGCGCCGCTGGTGGCCTTTGCATGGGCGTCGGGCGGGGAGCTGATGCTCGGGGCGATTGGCCTCCTGATTTGTTACCGGATCAAGGGGCAAAGCCCGATGCTGTGGCGATTCAGCGTGAAATGCGCGAAGGCACTGATGGCGGATTCGTGGCCGCTCGTGCTGACGGGAATCCTGATCACGATCTACATGCGGATCGATCAACTGATGCTCGGGCAGATGAGCGGCGACGCGTCGGTGGGCCTCTACTCCGCGGCCGTGAAACTCGCGGAGGTCTGGTATTTCATCCCGCTCGCGTTCACGAGTTCGATCTTCCCGGTGCTGCTGGAGGCAAAGAAGGCGGGCAGCGAAATCTACGCAAACCGGCTGCAACTGATGTTCTCGGGAATGGCCGCGCTCGGTTATGTGATCGTGATCCCGACGGTGCTCCTGTCGCACCGGCTGATCACGCTCATTTACGGACACGGGTTCAGCGCGGCCGGGACCAGCCTGATGGTGCTCTCGTGGGCGTTCCTCTTCGTGTGCCTGGGCCTGGCGACCGGCAACTGGCTGATCGCGGAAAATTTCACGAAGCTGTCATGCCTGACGACGGGGCTGGGCGCGGCGTCTAACATCGCGCTGAACTTTATCCTGATCCCGAGATACGGGGCGACGGGCGCGGGCGTGGCGACCTTGATCTCGCAATTTGTCTCGGTGACGCTGGCTGCGCTCATCATCCCGGCCGCGCGACCGGCGTTCTGGTTGCAGATGAAGGGTTTGTGTCTTCACGGGCTGCTCTCCTATCCGAGGATTGTCTCGCTGCTCCGGGCGATCCGGGTCCGGCAAGGGGCGCTGGCCAAAGCGACCGATGGATAACATCGTCACGCCGGTCGCACTGCTCCTTTTTAACCGCCCGGAAACGACGCGGCGGGTCTTCGACGAGATACGGCGGGCTCGTCCGCAGAAGCTGCTTGTGGTGGCGGACGGGCCGCGGCCGGGGCATCCGGAGGACGCGGCGCAATGCGCGGCGGCGCGCGAGGTGGTGGCCTGCGTGGACTGGCCGTGCGAGGTTTTGACGAATTACGCGGAGACGAATCTCGGATGCAAACGGCGCGTCTCGAGCGGGCTGGATTGGGTGTTCGAGCAGGTGGAGGAGGCGATCATCCTGGAGGACGATTGCCTGCCGCACCCGACGTTCTTCCGGTTCTGCCAGGAGCTGCTGGAGAAGTACCGGGAGGATGACCGCGTGTTTCACATCAGCGGCGATTTCTTCCGCACCGCGGGGGCGCGCAACCGCTACAGCTATTTTTTCTCGCGGTACAATTTCATCTGGGGATGGGCGTCGTGGCGGCGGGCGTGGAAGCATTACGACGTGGAGATGAAATTGTGGCCGGAGATACGGGACGGGAAACGGCTGGAGGCGTTCTTCGGCGACGAGGCGGAGGCGCGGCAATTTACCGAGCCGTTTCAGCAGGTGTACGAGGGGAAAGTCGATACGTGGGATTACCAGTGGGGATTTGCAATGTGGGCGCACGGCGGGCTGAGCATCCGGCCGAATGTGAATCTTATTTCGAACATCGGGTTCGGCGCGGGGGCGACGAATACGACGGCCGCGAGCCCCAACGCAAATCTGCCGACGGCAGCGATGGAATTCCCGCTGCGGCATCCGCCCTACCTGATGCGGGACGTTTACGAGGATCAATTCCTGCCTGATGGAATGGGGCGCAAACCGCTGGCGCGGCGCGTGGCGGGGAAGGTGAAGCGGTGCCTGAAAAAAGCGACGCCCGAGCCTGTGCGGCGGGCGGCACGACTGGGCATCGCATCAATAAGCGGGGCTATGAACGCCGCGGTGACGCTGGCCGTGCCGACCCATAAGCGGCGCTGGAAAAAGGTGTCGCAGAATCCGGCGCCGCATTGGGATTGGCGGAACAAGATCATCTCCGGGCTGGTGCCGGCTGGCAGCTCCGTGTTGGACCTGGGCTGCGGCGCGCAGACGCTGCGGCGGCATCTGGACCCCACGTGCCGGTATCAGCCATCGGATGTGATCGTGAGCACGCCGGACGTGATTTTTTGCGACTTCAACGCGGGCGTTTATCCGGCGGTTAAGGAGACTTACGACTTTGTGATCTGTAGCGGGCTGTTTGAATATATCCGGAAGCCCGAGGAGTTCCTGCAACGCGTGCCGCCGCTGGGGCGGACGATGATTTTCACTTACAGCCCGGCCGTTCCGGGGCAGACGCGGCTGCATCGGCTCTCGGTGAACTGGGTGAATCATTTCACCCGCGAGGAGATGGAGGCGCTGCTGGAAAGGAATGGGCTGCGCTGGGAAGCGCTCTACACGCACGACCAGGCGGAGACGATCTACCGGGTGCAGGCGAAAAATCAGCAGGCGATGTAATGGACGCGCGGACGTTTCTCATTGCGACGGATTTTCTCGGGGCGGGAAATTTGGGCGATGATTTGATGGTGGCGGGATTTGTCGAGGGACTGCGGCGGCTCGGGTTGGCGGAGCGGGTGAAGGTGCGGGCCCTGTGCTCGTATGACCGGGAGTCGCAACGGAAGCGGTTTCCGGAAATCGAATGGCTGGATGGGAAGGACGCGGAGTTGCGGCGTCGGGAAATCGCGGAGGCGGGTGCGATCCTCGGCGTGGGCGGGACGCCATTCCAGGTGACAAGCGGGGAATGGCTGCTGGAGGTGCTGGAGCAGGTGGTCGCGCTAAAAGGAGAGAGCCCGTTCCTGCTGGTGAATATCGGGAGCGAGAGCGAGGTGCGGCGGGCGCGGGACCGCGTCGTGGCGCTAATGCGGCGGATGGAGCGGATCTCGACGCGGGACGGTGATACCCTGGCGCTGTTGGAGGAATTTCGCGGCTCGGAGGCGAGGCCGGAGCTGATCGCGGGAGCGGACCTGGCGAATATCAGCCTGCCGGGTCTGTGCGCATCGCATCCGGCCCTGGAGCAGAGGCCGCATGAGTTGGGCGTGATCCTGGGATGCGACACGCTGGGACGCGCGGACGTAAAGGCGGTGGTGGACTGGGTGGTAAGCGACAAGCGTCCGGTGGCGTGGATCACGTGCGAGGTTCGCGATATTCCCGAAGGCGAGTACCGCGTTTATCGGCGCAACCGGTGGCGCTTCGCACACGCGCTGAACTGGCCGTGGCGTCCGTCGGTGACGCTGCTGCGGCCGGATTATCACGCAGGCAGCATGGCGGACCTGTTGCGGCCCTTCGCGCAATGCCGAACGGTCCTGAGCAGCCGGTATCACGGCATATTGAGCGCGGCGTGGTCCGGATGCCGGGTGGCAGGGATTGCGAGAAGCTCAAAGGTAAAATGGCTGTGCGAGCAACTGGGCGTGCCCGCGACGGAGCCGCCGCTGGACGTTGCGGGGATGGGGCGGTTGCAACGGGAAGCGCGGGTGGTGGATCGCGCGATTCTGGAAAAACTGGGCGCGCTCGCGTTGCGCGGGATGGAGGGACTGGGAGAATGGTGACATGACTGCGCGCGCGAACAGTGCGGGAGCTGACGGGAAGCCGCCGGGGAGGGTGCTGATTTTGCGGCCGGACAACGTCGGGGATTTGATCCTGTTCTCCGGAGCGCTGAAGGCGATGCGGGAGGCGTGGCCGGAGGCGCACATCACGCTTTGCACGCGGGAGTTTGGCCGGGAGCTGTTCGTGCATTGCCCCTGCATCGATGAGTTGCTCCCTTACGCGCTGCTGCGATGGGCGGGGCGGGTGCCGTGGCCGCTCTGGTTTTCGCGCGCGAATAGCGGGCGATGGATGCGCGGGCTCTATGCAGCGGCGATCCCGTGGCTGCATTACGACCTGGCGGTGCTGCCGTTGCTTTCGCCGTTTCGCAAATACCATCGCGTGATGCAGGCTGTCTCGGCCGGGCGGCGCGCGGGTATCACCGGGCGGCTCGACAGCCAGAGCCCGGAGGAGGCGCTCCACTACGCGGAGCTCTATTCGATACAACTGGACGGCGCGGCGATCCGGGCGGACACGCCGGAGCTGGAGACGAACCGGCTGTTACTGCGAGCGCTCGGCATCGAAGCAGCCCCGGAGGATGTGTGGCCGCAGTTCTGGACAACGGCGAAGGAAGTCGCGGCGGCGGCGGAATTGCTCGGGGGATTGGGAAAGGACCGGGCGCTGCTCGGCATCACGCCGGGCGCGGCGTCGCCAGCGGGAATGAAGACGTTGCCCGCGGCATGGTATGCGAAAGTCGTGCGGGGAATGACAGCGGGGCCGTTGGATATCGTGGTGCTGGGCGCGTCGCGGGATGCGGCGATTTGCGCGGAGGTTGAAATTGCGCTCCGCGCGTCGGGCCCGGAGCATCGCGTCATGAATCTCGCGGGGCGAACGTCACTCCTTTCGCTGGTGGAGGTGATCCGGAAATGCGACGCGATGTTATGCATCGACGCTGCGCCGCTGCATATCGCGACGGCGCTGCGAAGGCCCGTTGCGGGCGTGCTCGGCGGGGGACATTTTGGCCGGTTCTTTCCGTGGGGCGATCCAGCGCTCGCGCGGGTGGTAAATAAGAAGATGGATTGCTATGGGTGCGGGTGGAATTGCAAATACGAGACGGTGCGGTGTGTGCAGGAGATCGAGCCGGAGGTCGCAGCGCGGACTGTGACGGAGCTGCTAAAAGCGGGGTTTACGCTGATTGAATTGCTGGTGGTGCTGATGGTGATTGGAGTCCTGGCGGCGCTGCTGATGGCGGGAGTTCAGCGGGCGAACGGAACGGGCAAGATGGTTGCCTGCGCGACCACGATGCGGCAATGGGCGCTGGCCTTTCCTCTATTTGCCCAGGATCACAACGGATATCTGCCGACGGCAAATATCACGCAAACGACCAATCTCTGGCAGACGAATATAGCACCCTATGTGACCGGGAGGCACGACGTGTATTGTTATATCCCGTTGCGCTCGCAACACCATTGCCCGGGAGATTTGGTTTACAATTGGGCGTATGCCACGAACTCGACGTTGCTTACCTCGGGGTCGTTCAAGCGGCTGTCGGATATCCCCCATCCGGAGGCGACGATTCTCCTCGGCGAAGCGAACAGCGTCAGCCTCCAGGACGTGAATCCGCAGCCGGCAGGGGTGATGGAATATCAACGCCACGGCAACGGGCTCGCGAATTTCGCGTTCGCGGACATGCACATCCTCCCGATCAGTTCGACAGACGCGCCGGCGCTCCTGAAGGCGCACACGATCCTGATCGATCCCTCCCTGACGCCGGCATCGCAGTGATTCCTACGCCGCGTGCGAGGACGGCGGGATGAGACGGTAGTCGGGGCTGCGGCCCGCGAAGTGGAGGAAGTAATTGCTCTCAAACGCCGCGGTGACGCATTTGCGCCGGAGGCGGACGGCGGCGTTTCCGGTGAGGAGGGCGAGCAGCTTTCGGAGCCGGGAACGATGCCGCGTGAGAAACGGATAGTAGAGCAATTCGCAGAGGGACCACCCGAGATTGAACTTGGGAGAGATCCACTGGAGGGCGCCGGACTGCTGGATTTCGTGGCTGAGCGGGCGCATCTCGTAACACCACGACGGGTCGCCCTTCTCTTCGTATTGATCGTAGGTTTCCTGGAATACCCGGCCGTGTATCCCGGGAGAGAAAGCGATCACCCCGGTCTGGACGACGCCGTCGTGCGGGGAATCGATTCCGAAGTTCCGGTGATAATCCCGGGGAGTCAGGTTATTGATGTAGGCTGTGCCCTCGGCGTCCCATCGGCGGTAAAGCTGCGCGAGCCCGTTTGCATAATCCTCGGGCGTCGGTGTGGCGTATTCGTTGACGGCGCCGATGACCTCCGGGGGAATGCCGGCGAAGAGGTCGGGAGCGTCGGGCCTGATCCGGATATCTGCGTCGACCCAGGCAACCTGCTCATAGCGGGAGACGGCGGGGTGGCGATAAACCAGGCATTTCTGCCAGGCAGGAGAACGGGAGCGCGCGCGGGGGGAATCGTCTTGGGGAGCGTCAATGACGATCAAATCGTGGCCGTGCCTCGAGCAGTAGGCGGTCCAGCCGGGCAGGAACCAGGTCTTGAACGTCTCCTGGAAGGAGGAGCCGATGACAAGCGTGACGAGGGCTCTCTTATTCATCCCTCGCAACCGCTAGGACGGCCGAAATCGGGATCCGGAGGGTGCGCCGGGTTGGACCGGCGCACCCCTTGGAATTCTCAGGCACACCCGGAATGGGTATGGCACTGATGCAGGTCGAACAGCAGGCACAGGAGCAGCTCTAGGAAGAGCTTGTCCTGGCACAGTTGTCCGACCGTCTTTCCGGAGCACGAAGGCACGCCGTTCAAGGAACCGCAGTACTTCAGCCAGCAGGCATTGAGATCCTGCTGGGCGTCATCGGAACTCTTACAGGAGGAGAACTCCCCCCATATCGATCCGGCGCACGCGCCTGCTTGTTCCTGATTCCAGCAAACGTTCGACGGATTCGCCTGGCCCGATGGGCAGCCGGCAAATGCACTTGTTGAGTTTGCCAGCATCGCCACGGAGGCGAGCAACGCAAGAACGTGTTTCATGATTACCCTTTCTTTTACCCTATTTTCTCTATTTGCACGGTTCGACCCCCCCGGGCCGCTGCGCACGCGCATAAAACGGGAAAAGGCATGGGGGTGTCAAGCCGCTTTATCACAATTATGGCAGGCACGGATCACCCCGTACCCCCGTCGGCGGAGGGGGATGCCGCCAGCGAGCCAACCGGCCCCCCAGCCTACTGCGCAGGCGCCGGCTGGGGTCCGCTGTGAAGCAGGCCGAGGGCTTTGTTGACGTCGAAACTGTAGCTGCCGCTTGTTACCTGGATGCCGTCGGGGTTGACCCCCTTGAGACGGAGCGCCTGGGCGAGGTCGGCCCGCCCCTGGGGCATCTGGGGATCAACCTCGATGGTCCGCATAAACTCCGGGATCGCCTCATCGATTTTCCCGATCTGCATATAGGCAAAGCCGAGGTTGCAATGGGCGGATGCGTTCGTGTCGTTGAGCGCGATCGCCTTTTTGTAGTTCTCGATCGCCTTCTCGTAATTCTTCACCTGCGCATACGCATTGGCCAGGTTGGTCCGCATCGCCGTGTCGTCCTTGATCGCGACGGCGGTCTCGTACTGGCGGATCGCCTCGTCCATCTGGCCAAAGAGGGAGAGCGCGAGGCCGAGGTTATTGTGGCTCTCGGGGTTCTCCGGCTTCAGCCGGACGGCTGCGGCAAAATGCGGGTAGGCCCCCTTGACATCCCCTCGCATGTAAAGAGCGGCGCCCAGGTGATTGTGCGCCTGCCATGAGTTCGGATTCTTTGCGAGCGTGGCGCTCCAGAGCGTCTCTTCGCTGTGATAAATCTCGGCCTGGGCAAAGCTGAGGATGCTGAAGCAGACGATGACGACGACCAGGAACCCGCCCCAGACGTATTTCCAGTACTCCTGCGCGATGGCGCATGCCGCCAGCGCCAGCGGAGCGGCGATCCAGATGATCTCGTAGGCGCGGTTGTCCTCGGTCATTCCCCAGTTCATCGCCGTGACGATGACGAAAAACGCCGACGCCGCGATCAGGTAGGGCGGCTTGAGGGCGCGCGTGGTGCCCGCCGCGACGATGAGGGCGATGACGCCGATGATGGAGATATATTGAAAGTGATCCGCGACCAGGGTGAGCCGCATGTAGGACATCTTCAGCAGGCCCAGGGCAGGGAGCATGGCCAGAAAGTAACAGCCGAGGCCGACCAGGATGGCTCGCGCCCAGGTCTGCGTCCGGCGGGTCCAGCAGAAGAGGAACAGGCCGCCAATAATGAGGCCGGGGATGACCTGTATATAATAGCGGATGCTTTCCGGGGACGGCGGGTCCCAGTGCGGCTTTGGCAGGGTGACCAATAGGCTGAACGCCCGGTGCCACTGGGGATATATCTCGACCAGATTGAACGGCCAGAGCGCGCTATACAGATAAAACCCGGCGGCAAAACAGGCGCTCGCGGACCGCTGCCACAGATTCCCCAACGGAATCTCCTCGCCGCCGATTGCGCGGCCATATTGGAAGTAAATAGTGACGACGCCGAGGAGCACGGCGACGTCGAAAAACGGGATCATCCGGATGATTTCCAGACCCGCGAAGGTATTCAGACGCAGTTCCCGCGGTTTCCTCATTATCCGGAAGCCGAACCAACCGCCTGTCACTCCGGCAATGACTCCGGGAATGCCCAGGCCAACCGCCTTCATCACCCCGCCTATCCCCAGCACAGTTCCCAGGATGAACCAGGCGAAACAGCCCGCGAGGGCCCCGAGGATCACGGCAACCGCTGTTCCTCCGCCCAAAATAGCCCACCGTTCGAGCCAATGCGTGCCGAGGGTTCCCTTGAATCCTCGCCAGGCAAAGAAACCACCGATCGCCGCTGCGACCGATCCGGCAGCAATGGTCCCAAAGACCTGACCGCTCATCTTCGCGATTCCGGATAGAACCGGCAATGCTTCCAGTTTTTCCCAGCCAAGACAGACGACCGAAGCACCGGCAATCGCAACTCCCAGCGGCGCTCCGATCAGGAGAGCCCACTTTTCCACTCGGTTATCCTCCAGCTCGTAGCTGGAGCGCAGCGGCAGCAATTCCTTATAGCGCCACCATGCGAGCACCAGCAGGATGACCGGCAGCATGACGACCGCCGTCTTTGCCAGCAGCGAAAGCGCAAAGCACGCAAGCGCGGCGACATAACGCCACCGCTTCCCTTTTTCCTCAAACCGGACGAAATGGATGACCGATAGGAGCAGGAAAATCTGGGAGATGGTGTTCTTCCGCTCGGAGATCCAGGCGACGGACTCGACGCAAACCGGGTGGACGGCAAAAATCGCGGCCGCGACCCATGCGCCGGGGATGCGGAGGCGCTTGAGCATCTGCCACGTCAGGACCACGGCGGTGGCATGGAGGAGGACGTTCGTGACGTGATAGCCGCCGGCGCTCAACCCCCAGAGGCGCCATTCGAGCCAGAGGGTGGACGAGGTAAGCGGGAAGTAATCGGCGGTCTCGGGTTTCAACCAGAGCGTCCACCAGCCGCCGGGACTGTGGACCTGGGGATTCGCGGTGAGCAACTGGTCGTCGTCCCAGATGAAGCCCGCATTGAAGACCGGGATGAAGACGAGGACGGCCAGGAAAAAGAGGAGGACGCCCAGAAAGATGTTCTCGACCAGCTCCTCCTCGCGCGGACGCGGCCGGCGGGCCGCAATGGCCGCGGCTGCGGCGGTTTTTTGCGGGGGCGCGGTGGTGGATAGTTTGCGTGCCATCGGGTGGGGAGGGGGAAAAACTAAGGGATGAACGTTAAATTACCAGGGGATGGAGCGAAAGGAGATGAATGTGCGCGAAAAGTGGAATCTAGCCGATGATGGGCCGTTTTCTATTTGTAATTTGGGCTGGCATCAAGAAATCATCCGCGAATGAGAAGTATGACCGGCTACGGCCGCGGTCAAAGCGCGTTTGATGGCTCGAAGTTCTCCGTGGAGTTGAATTCAGTCAATCGGAAGCAAAGCGACGTCACCGTGTCGCTTCCCCGGGAATTTAACGAGCTGGAACCCCGGGTCCGCGACTTGATCAACTCGCGCATCTCGCGCGGCCGCCTGAACGTGGTGGTGACATACCAGAGCGGCGCGAGGGTGGCTCCCAGGCTGGCGATCGATTCCGCCCTGGCCGGCGCCTATTACCGGGCAATGGTGGATCTGCGGGACGAACTCGGCGCGGGCGGCGAGATCACCATCGAGACAATCCTTCGGGCGCCGGGTGTGCTGCATGTCCCTGAGGACGCCATCGCGGTGGACTCCGCCTGGCCGAACCTTGAGGAGGCCCTGACGGGCGCGCTGGCCGATCTGGTCCGGATGCGCGAACGGGAGGGGAAACACCTCGCTAAGGACATGATCAAGCGGCTGAAGGTCGTCCGCCAGGCGCTCCGGAAAATCCGCCAATTGCATCCTGCCGTGTGCAAGAAGTACCGGCAGACGTTGCAGGAGCGCATCGCGCGGGCGGGGCTCGACCTGCCGCTGGACGATGAGCGGCTGGTCCGGGAAGTGATCCTGTTCGCCGACAAGTCCGATATCTCGGAGGAGCTGATCCGCCTGGACAGTCACCTGGCGCAGTTCGCGCACACGCTGCGAAAGGTGGAACCGGTGGGCCGCACGCTCGATTTCATCACCCAGGAGATTTACCGCGAGTTCAATACGCTGGGCGCAAAAGCGAACGACGCCGAAATCTCGCAACTCGTGGTCACATGCAAGGCCGAGATGGAGAAAATCCGCGAGCAGATCCAGAATATTGAGTGACCGAGGTATCTAATTCCCCAATTAGCAATTTCACTTTAGCAATTAGCAATGACCCCGATCATCCCCCGCCGCGGAATCCTGTTCGTCGTATCGGCTCCGTCGGGGGCGGGGAAGACAACGCTTTGCAACGCTCTGCGGCAGACGGAGAAGTTCGTGTACTCAGTCTCCTGCACGACGCGATCGGCGCGGCCGGGCGAGATCGAAGGGGAGGATTATTACTTTCTGACCAAGGAGGAATTTGCGCGCCGCGTCGCTGCGGGGGAATTCCTCGAGCACGCAAATGTCCACGGTCACTCGTACGGGACGCTGCGTTCGACGGTCCTGGAGCATTTGAGCAAAGGCGTGGACGTGCTGCTCGATATCGACATCCAGGGGGCGAACTCGATCCGCGCGTGCAACGACCCCGACATCATCGACGCCCTGGCCGACGTATTCATCATGCCGCGAAGCCTGGAAGAGCTGCGCCACCGGCTCATCAAACGCGCGACGGAGACCCCGGAGGAGATCGAGGTGCGGCTCCGCAACGCCGCGTCGGAGATGAAGGGATGGCGCCTTTATAAATACGCGATCATCAGCGGGTCGGTGCAGGAGGACCTGGAGAAATTCAACGCGATCATGAAGGCGGAACGCTACCTGAGCCGGCGGCTCCTGCTGGAATTATGAGCGAACCAAAGGTCATCGTACTGGGAGTCACCGGGTCGATCGCCGCCTTCAAGGCCGCGGAGATGGTGAGCAAGCTGGTGAAGCGCGGCCACGAGGTCCACGTGGTGATGACGGCAGCCGCGAAGCAATTCATCACGCCGCTCACGTTGCAGACCCTGTCGCGAAACACGGTGCTCAGCAGCGTCTTCGACGATAAGGAAGGATGGCGGCCGGGACACATCGATCTCGCGGACCGCGCGGAACTGCTGCTAATCGCTCCCGCCACGGCAAACACGATCGCCGGCCTCGCGCACGGCCTGGCAAACGACGCGCTCACGGAGATCGCGCTCGCGACGGAAGCCCCGGTGCTCATCGCCCCCGCAATGAATGGCAAGATGTGGAAGCACCCCGCCACTCAGGCGAACGTCGCCCTCCTGGAATCGCGCGGCGTTCACTTCATCGGGCCGGAGCAGGGATTGCTCGCGTGCGGATACGAAGGCCTGGGCCGCCTCTGGAACGTCGACGAGGTGATCGAGCGCGCGGAGCAATTGCTCGCAAAATGAAATTCCTCGTCACGGCCGGACCGACGCGCGAGCCGCTGGATCCGGTGCGCTTCATCAGCAACCGTTCCTCCGGAAAGATGGGTTACGCCCTCGCGGAAGCCGCGCTGGAAGCGGGTCACGAGGTGATGCTGATCAGCGGTCCTGTCTCCATCGCGCCTCCGCGCGGAGCGGTCGTGGTGCGCGTGACGACCGCCGATGAAATGGCGGACGCGGTGCAAAGCGCCATCAACGCGGGGTGCGATGTGTTCGTGATGTGCGCCGCGGTCGCCGACTTCAAGGCGCGCGAAGTGCGCCCGCAAAAAATCAAGAAGAGCGAGGGACTCACGCGCATCGAGATCGTTCCGACGCGCGACATCCTCGCGACGGTCGCGTTGCCGCGCGATCATCGCGTAATAATTATTGGTTTCGCCGCGGAGTCCGAATCGATCGCCGAAAACGCGCAGAAAAAATTGCGCGAGAAAAATTGCGACGTGATCTGCGCGAACGATATTACCCGCATGGATACAGGGTTTGATGCGGACGAGAACGAATTGACGTTGTACTTTCGCGACGGCTCGCAACGCGAATTACAGCGCGCAACGAAGCTCGAAGTGGCGCGAACGATTGTGAAAATCTGCGCGAATCTTGCAGAAAAGCGTTGACCAATCGCGTTACGTTTATTAGGCACACTTCATCGATCACATGCTGATCATCAATTTCTTATCCTCCGCCGCTGCGGATGAAAGGGGGGATTTTTAATGCCCGTAAAAAAAGCAGCCAAAAAAGCAGTTGCCAAGAAGGCACCGGTCAAGAAGCTCGCCGCTAAGAAGCCGGCCGCCAAGAAGGCACCTGCGAAGAAGGCGCCCGCCAAGAAGGCCGCCAAGAAAAAGTAAGCGGATGACCGCTTCCAGCGTGGAGCTGTCAGCCGCGCTGGCCCTGATAGATTCGAGAATGGGAGGAGAATTCATTTTCTCCTCCCATTTTTTTTGTTTTGTTAACGCCCAGCCATTTATTAGATGCCCCTGGCCTTTAATTAGTGGTTCCCTATCACCAAATGGACCCTCTTGATCTTGCTATTGCGGCTGCGCGCGCGGCCGGCGCCCTCATCCGTTCGAACTTCGGCACCCCTCTCAACGTGAATGCGCTGGAGGCGCACGACATCAAGCTGGAGCTCGATGTGCAAAGCCAGGCGCTGATCACTGGCATGGTTCTCAAGGAGTTCCCCGATCACGCCATCTACGGCGAGGAAGGTCTCGCCGGCAACCAGGAGAGCGCCTTCCATTGGATCATCGATCCCATCGACGGGACGGTGAACTTCTTCTACGGGATCCCCCACTTCTGCGTCTCCATCGCCCTGCGCGAGGCGGGCACGATCATCCTCGGGGTCATCTATGATCCCATGCGCGAAGAGCTCTGGCAGGTCCGCAAGGGCGGACCCGCGCTGCTCAATGGCAAACCCATCGCCGTGAGCAAACGCTCGGAAATTTCGGAGGCGATGCTCTCGGTCGGATTCTCGAAGACGAAGACGACCATCGCCAGCGGCCTGCCGCTCTTCCAGGACCTTGTATACCGCGCGCGCAAGTGCCGCCTCATGGGAAGCGCCGCGCTCGATATGGCCTACGTCGCCAGCGGACGGCTGGACGGTTACATCGAGCAATCTGTAAGCCTTTGGGACATCGCCGCCGGGATTGTGCTCGTGGAGGCCGCGGGAGGATCGGTGAAGATCGAACCGCGGCCGGATTTTCCGGACAAGTTCTCCGTGGTGGCAACCAACGGACTCATGCCATTATGAACCTGATGGGCATCGGTTACGACGTTCACCGCCTGGTGCGAGGCCGCAAGCTGATCCTCGGCGGTGTGGATATCCCGCACGACACGGGACTGGATGGTCACTCGGATGCCGATGCGCTCTGCCATGCGATCGCCGACGCGGCGCTCGGGGCGATCGGGGAACGCGACATCGGGTTTCACTTTCCAAACTCCGACGAGACCATTCGCGGAATCAGCAGCCTGGAAATCCTCCGGCGGGTGAGGACGATCCTCGCGGGGCAGCAGGCGCGCGTGGTGAATATCGACTCCACGATCATCGCCGAGGCGCCGAAGATGGCCCCGCACATCGCGGCGATGCGAGAGAACATCGCGGAGGCCCTCGGACTGCCGGTGCGCCGCGTCGGAGTGAAGGCGACGACGAACGAGACGCTGGGTTTCGCGGGACGCGGAGAAGGGATCGCGGCGCTCGCGATTACGAACGTGGAGCAAAACGACGTCTGATCAACGAGCCATGCCGATCCGTTTTTTCAATACCTACTCGCGCGAGATCGAGGACTTTGCCCCGCTCGAGCCGCCGCTGGTGAGGATGTATACCTGCGGGCCGACGGTTTATAACTACGCGCACATCGGGAATTACCGGGCGTACGTCTTCGAGGACTTGCTCCAGCGGCACCTGGAGGCCAGCGGATTCCAGGTCCACCGGGTGATGAACCTGACGGACGTCGACGACAAGACGATCCGCAACAGCCGCGCGGCCGGCGAGCCGCTTGAGGATTTTACCCGCAAGTACAAGGAGGCCTTCTTCGACGACCTCCGCACGCTCCGGATCGAGCCTGCCGCGGATTTTCCCTCGGCGACGGAGCCGCGTTACATCGAGCGGATGATCGCGATGATCGCGGAGCTGGAGAATCACGGCATCGCCTACCAGGCCGAGGATCGCTCGGTCTACTTCCGGCTCAGCCGCTTCCCGGAATACGGCCGGCTCGCGCATCTGAACCTGGATGAACTGCGTCCCAGCGGACGGATCAGCAGCGACGAGTACGAGAAGGAGAGCGTCGGCGACTTTGCGCTGTGGAAGGCGTGGGACGAGGCGGACGGCGATGTCTGGTGGGACTCGCCATGGGGACGCGGCCGGCCGGGCTGGCACATCGAGTGCAGCGCCATGGCGACCGCCCTGCTGGGACCCGAGATCGACGTGCACTGCGGCGGTGTGGACAATATTTTTCCGCATCACGAGGCGGAGATCGCCCAATCGGAAAGCTGCACGGGCAGGAAGTTCGTCCGGTACTGGCTGCACTGCGCCCACCTCATGGTGGAAGGACAGAAGATGGCGAAGTCCGCCGGAAATTTTTACACGCTGCGCGATCTGACCGCGAAAGGATGGACCGGACGCGAACTGCGGTACGCGCTCATCTCGGTGAATTACCGCCTGCCGCTGAATTTTACGTTCGAGGGACTCGCCGGAGCGCGGAGCGCGCTGGCGCGGATCGACGAATGGGTGGCGCGGCTGACAACGCTCGCCGGTTCGGAGAACCGCGCGTCGATGCATCCCCTCGCTGAGCAGACGAAGTTCCGCGAGGCCCTCGACGACGACCTGAATATCTCCGGAGCCCTCGGCCATCTGTTCGACACGATCCGCGAATCGAACAAGCTGATGGACCAGCAGCAATTCACGCCGGCCGACGCGCGGGCGCTCCTCTACCGCTGGAGCAGGATCAACGCGGTCCTGGCCTTGGAAAGCGACGCGACAGTCATCCCTGCGGATGTCCAGGCGCTGCTCAACGCGCGCGACGCCGCGCGGAAGGGGAAGGATTGGGCGGCGAGCGATCAATTGCGCGATCAAATGGCCGCCCTCGGCTGGGAAGTGAAAGACACGAAGGATGGGCAGCGAATCACGCCGCGAGGCTGACCTTTAACAACACACACCCCCATGTTCCCTCCCGAATCCCTCCTCGACCTGGATCACACCGATCACCGCAAGCTCTTCGAAAACACCGTGAACGCCTGGGAAGCGCTCAAGCAGATCGGCAGTTATCTCCAGTTCCGGCTCCAACCGGCCATCCTCGGGCGGCTGGTCGGCAAGCCGTTTATCTCCGGCGCGGTCTTCATCGGGAAGGACACGGTCATCGAGCACGGCGCGATGATCAAAGGGCCCGCGTGGATCGGCGAGGGATGCGAAATCCGCAACGGATGCTACATCCGGGAAAACGTGATCGTGGGGAACGGCGTGATCATGGGGAACTCGAGCGAGTTCAAGAACTCCATCATCTTCGACGAGGCGGAAATCCCCCACTTCAATTACGTCGGCGATTCGATCGTCGGCTACAAGGGGCACCTGGCGGCGGGCGTCATCCTCTCGAACGTGCGGCTGGATCGCGGCGAGGTCACGGTGACCCACAACGGAACGATCATTCCAACGGGCCTGCGAAAATTTGGCGCGATCATCGGCGACCGCGCGGAGATCGGGTGCAACGCGGTCCTCTCCCCGGGCTCGATCATCGGGCGCAACACGCTCGTGTACCCGGGAACGGAATGGCGCGGCGTCGCGCCGGAGAACAGCGTCATCAAATACAAACAGGCGCTCGAAATCCTCCCCCGCCGGATGTGAGCCGGGATGAAAATCTCCCGCCCCGTACTTCAGCTCCTTCGCCCTCCAAATCTCTTCACCGTGCCGGGGGATCCACTCTGCGGTGCCCTCCTTGCCAGCGGCGGCGTTTATT
>Ga0326727_10006259_pt1 | contig 32862 bp, 32 predicted proteins | sample MB2enrmetagenome_FD_207643 | JGI IMG/M metagenome (GOLD analysis project Ga0326727, IMG submission 207643) | Lab enriched peat soil microbial communities from McLean, Ithaca, NY, United States - MB29MY | ecosystem: Environmental > Terrestrial > Soil > Wetlands > Peat | place: USA: New York...
GGGCGACGGTTTCTGGCGGCTAACCTCCGTCGCCCTACGGGCTCCTCCGGTTAGCCGCCAGAAACCGAAAAGCGGAACTTTCTACTTTGCTCAGATTAGGAACTTTCTACTTTGCCTTGACACTGCGGTATTTTAAGTGCGGTGTTTTGTGGGTGCGGTGTTTGCGGGCAACTGCGTTTCAGTCAGGAAGAATCCAACCCTTGGCCCCGCGATCGTCGGCAGCCACCCGGTAGATTTGCGCCTTTACCTGTTTCTCGGCAAGAGTGTTTTGGATCAACTCGCCGATGGCGTCCGTGTCGCCGCGCGTAAAGGCCAGCAGGGAGGGCCCGGCGCCGCTCAAGCAAACGCCCAGCAGGTCGGGATGATTTAAGGCCAGCACTTCCGGCAGGCCCGGCACCAGGTGGGACCGGAAGGGTTGATGCCAGCGGTCGTCGAAAAAGGCACGGTGCAGTTCCGCCTTACCGGAGAAGAGTTGCGCCGTCAGCACCGCGGCGCGCTGCAAATTATGGACTGCGTCAGCCCGCGAGTACTTCTCGGGCAAAACCTTGCGCGCTTCCTCGGTGGACAGGGCGTAGTCCGGCGCCACCAGAACCAGCCCCAGCGGTTCAGGCATCGGGCACGAATAACTCAGAACCCGGCCCTCGGATTCGGCCGCCACGGTGAAACCTCCGTGCCAGGCCGCAGCCACGTTATCCGGGTGGCCTTCGCGCCGCGTGGCGAGCGATACGATTTCTTCATCAAACAGGGGGAGGTCGGCAAGCCGGTGACTTGCGGCAAGCGCGCCCACAATCGCGGCGGCGCTGGAGCCCACTCCCGCGCCCACGGGAATCTGATTTTCAATTTCCAGTTCGAATCCGTGGGTCTTCCCCCAACCGCGCAGCGTCTCGCGCATGGTCCGCGCGATCAGATTATCCGCGCCCACGTGCACCCGATCGCTATTCACGCCGTGGTAGTGCACCACCATCTCGTCGTCCGCGCGCGGCGTGACGCGGATGTCGAGGTAAAGGCTCAAAGCGATCGCGCCACAATCAAACAGACATCCGAGATTGGCCGCGGTGGCCGGCACACGAACTGAAACACGCTCACTCATCGGAAAAACCCGCCCCTGGAGGAATAAACCATGATAAGCGACGCGGGGGACAATCGGCAACGGTCGAAATCCGATGATGGGGTGGGGGACGTCAGTGGGATGCGGCCGGACCGGTGGCCTGCGCCGGGCCTGCTTCCAAAACAAAAATAGCCGAGTCCGCGCGCAGGTTGGGAAAGTATTGCACCACACTGCGCCGCCCGGGACCGGAGGTGCGAAGGGGAATTTCCTGGAGGATATGCAACCCGGCTTTGCGGCAAAATTCGCGGAAGTCGATGATCGTGGTCAGGTGAATATTCAGGGTCTCGTACCATTCGTGCGGCAGCTTGCCGGTCTTCGGCATGCGGCCATGGCGAAAGAGTTGCCAGCGCACTGGCCAATGCGCAAAGTTCGGAAAACTCACGATGCAGCGCTTGCCCACGCGGGCCATCTCCCGGATCAGAAGTAGAGGGCGGTGCAGAACCTGAATGGTATTGGTAAGGATGACGTCATCGATGGACTTGTCGGGATAATCCGCCAACCCTTCGTCCAGATCCCCGTGGTGAACGTTGAATAAACCCTTGGCGACACAAGACTGGATGCAGGCCTCGTCCAGCTCAATTCCCTCGGGCCGGACGTTCTTCTTGATTTTCATGGCCAGCAGCAAATCTCCCTCGCCGCAGCCAAGGTCCAGGACGCGCGACCCCTCCGCGATGAGGTCCATAATCACGCGATGTTCCGGCAACAAGCGCACCACCGTGCCGGCGTCATCCAGCCGGACTTCTTCGCCCAGACTGCCCATGTGCTAGGAAGCCTCCTTCCCGTGGGTCAGGAAATTGGTAATAAGAGAGGTCAGCTGTCCCGACTCCAGGAGAAAAGCGTCGTGCCCGTAATCGGTCTGAATTTCCGTATAAATGGCCTCCGCGCCGACGCGCCGGCAGGCGCTGACGATTTCCTTCGACTGGTACGAGGGAAACAGCCAATCGGATGAAAATGAAATCACCAGGAACTTCGCCTTCACCTTCGCAAAAGCCTGTTCGAGGTTATCGTACGGTTGGGCGAGATCGAAGTAATCCATGGCTTTCGAAATGTAGAGATAGGAATTCGCGTCGAAGCGGTTTACGAAGTGGTCGCCCTTGTAACGCAAATAGCTTTCCACCTGGAAGTCCGTGCGAAAGTCGTACCCGTACGCTGCTTTGTCCTGAAGCTTGCGGCCGAATTTCTGGTGCATGGACTTCTCGGAAAGGTAGGTGATGTGCCCGATCATGCGGGCGATGGCCAGGCCCCGCCGCGGGACGGACTTGCCATAATAGTCGCCTTCCCGCCAATGCGGGTCTGACTGGATGGCTTGGCGGCCCACTTCGTTAAAAGCAATTCCCTGGGAGGAAAGCTTGCTGGTGGTGGCGATGGGGATGGCCAGGCGGATCCGCTCCGGGTAGCTGACCACCCACTGCAGCACTTGCATCCCGCCCATCGAGCCACCCACGGCGCACAGCAACTGGTCTATACCCAGGTGGTCGATCAGCGCTCGCTGGGCATTTACCATGTCATGAATAGTTACCATGGGGAAATCCAGGGCATAGGGCCGCCCGGTCTGGGGGTTGATCGAGCTGGGGCCCGTCGAGCTCTTGCAGCCCCCAATGACGTTGGAGCAAATCACAAAGTATTTTCGGGTGTCGAAGGCTTTACCCGGGCCAATCATAATATCCCACCAGCCGGGGTGGCGTTCGTGGGGGGAATTGAATCCGGCGGCGTGGGCGTCCCCGGAAAGAGCATGAAGAATGAGGATGGCGTTGTCTTTGGCCGGGCTCAATTCCCCGTAAGTCTCGTATGCCAGGGTGATGGGCCCGAAACTTCTTCCGCACTCCAGGAGCATCTCCTGGGGCGGCTCAGCGAAGGTGAGGGACTGAGTCTTAACGATTCCTACCGAACCTTGGTCTTCCATTGTCAGTTGTCCGTGGTCAGTTGTCCGTTGCCAGTGGCCCTTTGTCCGCCTTGGGGAGAACGACGTACGACGGACCACTGACAACGGACAGTGCTACCTTTGCGAGGCCGCGAGCGCCTGGTCGATGTCGGCAAGGATGTCCTCAATGCTCTCCAGTCCCACCGACAGCCGGATGAAATCTTCGGTCACTCCGGTGGCCTCCTGCTCCTCGACACTCAGTTGCTGATGAGTGGTGCTGGCCGGGTGGATGACCAGAGATTTTGCGTCTCCGAGATTGGCCAGGTGCGAGAGCAGGCCGACGGCATTGATGAACTTGATTCCCGCCTGCAACCCGCCCTTGATGCCAAAACCGAGAATGGCCCCGAAACCGTGCTGCATGTACTTCTTGGCCAGCGCGTGCGTGGAATGGCTGGCGAGGCCGGGATAGTTCACCCAATTTACCGCCGGGTGCGATTCCAGGAATTGGGCCACCTTCAGGGCGTTGTCGCAATGCCGCTGAACCCGCAAGGAAAGGGTTTCAACTCCCTGCAGAATCAGGAAGGCGTTGAAGGGGCTCAGCGCCGGACCGATGTCGCGGAGGAGTTGGACGCGCACCTTGATCATATAGGCGAGTGGCCCAAACGTTTCCACGAACTTCATGTTGTGATAGCTGGGGTCGGGCTCTACGAGCTCGGGAAATTTCCCGTTCGCCCAGTTGAACTTTCCCGAATCCACGATAATGCCGCCGATGGAGGTTCCGTGGCCGCCGAGAAATTTCGTCATGGAGTGAACGACGATGTCCGCGCCCCACTCAAACGGTCGGCACAGATAGGGTGTGGCCACGGTATTGTCAATCATCAGGGGCACGCCTGCATCGTGGGCGACTTTGGCCACGGCCTCGATGTCGAGCATGTCATTCTTGGGATTCCCCAGCGTCTCCGCGTAAACCAGCCGCGTCTTGGGGGTGATAGCCCGCTTGAAATTCTCGGGGTCACTCGGATCGACGAAAGCGGTCGCAATCCCAAGCTTGGGCAGCGTGTAATGGAAAAGGTTATAGGTGCCGCCATAGAGGCTGGCGGACGAGACGATTTGATCGCCGGCGCTGGCGATATTCAGAACCGCCAGAGTCTCCGCCGCCTGGCCGGAGGCGGTGGCAAGTGCCGCCACTCCCCCTTCGAGGGCGGCCACGCGCTGCTCCAGCACGTCCCACGTGGGATTCATAATGCGCGTATAGATATTACCGAATTCCTTCAGCGCAAAGAGATTGGCTGCGTGGGTGGTGTCCTTGAAAACAAAAGACGTGGTTTGATAGATGGGGACGGCACGCGCGCCGGTTGCTGCGTCCGGTTTCTGTCCGCCGTGCAATGCAAGGGAATCAAAGCCCAGTTTCCTTTCCAAAGTTGCCTCCTTAATAAAGTGATGAGCACGCAGCCACGAGCTATCAGCCGACAGTTAAACGGCGGCCGCAGCGCTCAAGAACTGCTCCTCAAAATCATCCAACTTGGGCCGGATCAAGGCGCTCTCCGCAATCCGCCCCTGTAGCGCTCCAATCGTTTTCAGCCCGTTGCCGGTGATGGCCAGAACGATGGATTCCTCAGGATTCAGGCGGCCCTGGCGAATCAGCTTGCGCGCCACCGCCACGGTCACACCGCCGGCGGTTTCGGTGAAGATGCCTTCCGTTTCGCCGAGCAGGCGGATGCCCTCCACGATTTCGTCATCGCTCACATCCTCACCCGTGCCGCCGCTCCCCAGGATTGTTTTGACCGCATAAACACCGTCGGCCGGGTTGCCGATGGCCAGCGATTTGGCAATGGTGTGGGGTTTCTGCGGATCAATTTCCGAGGTCCCGCGCTTGGCGGCGCATGTGATGGGTGAGCAACCCGTCGCCTGGGCGCCGAAAAAGCGCGTCGTGACCGGCTCAACCCAGGCGAGCTTTTTCAATTCCTCAAAGGCCTTGTGGACTTTGGTGATCAGCGCCCCACCGGCCATGGGGATCACAATGTTCTGCGGCAGGCGCCAGCCGAGTTGCTCGGCGATTTCGTATCCGACGGTCTTTGATCCCTCGGAGTAATAGGAGCGCAGGTTTACGTTGACGATGCCCCAGGAGTGTTTCTGCGCCACCTCCGAGCACAGGCGGTTCACCTGATCATAATTGCCCTGCACGCGCACCAGCGTGGCGCCGTACACTTGCGTGGCAATGATTTTTTCCGGCTCTAGCTCGGCGGGAACAAAAATGAAGGCCTTAAAGCCGCCGGCCGCCGCCTGCGCGGCCACCGCGTTGGCAAGATTTCCCGTGGACGAGCAACCGACCGTGTCGAATCCGAACTCGTGCGCCTTGGAGAGCGCCACCGCCACCACGCGGTCCTTGAAAGAAAGCGTGGGGTGGTTAACGGAATCGTTTTTCACATAAAGTTCGCGAACCCCCAGCGCCGCCCCCAAGCGGGGCGCTGCCACCAGCGGTGTGAATCCGGTCTGATGGCCCACGTATGGGTCGCGCGTGAGTGGCAACAATTCCCGATAGCGCCACATGGTGGGTGGGCGCGAGGCAAGGTCTTCGCGCCGCAAGTCAGCCCAGAGCTTTCCATAGTCATACACCACTTCCAGTGGGGCCCAACATTCTTCACAGGCGGCAAGGGGCTCGAGCGGATAGGTGCGCTCACAGTCCCGGCATTGCAGATGAATTGCGTAACTCACATGTCCTCCTGGTTTCATCTGAGCGGCCGGGCTTTTAATGGGGGGAATATGCAAGTAGCTCGAAAAGAGGTGGAAACTAAAAAACCTCTTCCGAAGTAAGAAGAGGCTTTTTGAAAATTTAACGGCCCCCTCTCATCTCCCCCATACCGGGTAGGAATTGGCACCTGTCCCCCGACTAAGTCGGAGCGGTTGTCGTGGCGTCATCGGGCCCTTCCCTCGGCCACTCTAGATGAGATTCAGGGTTACTGAATCAGATATTCAATTGTCGACTGTCATCGTACAAACAACGCACGGCGCGTGTCAATGGTTTTTCTACGCCATGTCTACGCCAAGCGCGCCGAATTCACGGGTTTCATGCCGTGATTTCTTAACGGGCGAAGAACTTCTCCAGTACAGTGAGGATTTCAGGCATATGCACGACTCCAACCTCCCAGACGATTTTCAGATCGACGTTGGCATAATCGTGAACCACGATGTTGCGCATGCCCCGCATTTTCCGAAAGGGAAGCTCGGGGATGGCTAGACGGGTTGATTCGGTCAGATGGGCCGTGGCTTCTCCTATGATTTCGATGCGCCGGATCACCGCGTCTTGCTTCTCACTATTGGCCAGAAAATCGGTTTGGGTCGTATCCCTTAAGTACGACGCAATCAACCGCGCCGCCGCAAGAATGTCCCGGAGTCGTCCAAGTTGGTCAGCTTCCATAAACGCAGACGGAAGTGGAGAGGATATGGTCGCGAGCAAAGGGATTTGGCGATTTTTCTAAGGAAGGACGAAGGACGAAATCCACTGGTGCGCCTGCCAACTCCTCCGCCTCGCCTGCCATTTCGAGCAGAGCGGCCGTGGAGATCGGCACGGACTCGTCGAGCGTCACTAACAGGTCCACGTCACTGTCGGGACCAGCTTGGCCACGCGCCGCCGAGCCAAAAACCTCCAGCCGACGGATGTGGTGCTTCTCGCAAAACGGCCGGAACCGTCTGCGCAATTCATCCGTAAAGTTAGCTTCCGCACGGCCTGCCATAACAACAGGATAGCTTGGCGGCACGATTGTTTCAAGGTTAACTCCGCCCGGCTCGCGATTGCCTTAATGTTATGCAGAAACGTGAGGAAAACCGGACAGGAAATGGGGGTGAGCGGGTAGGATATCGATCGTCGGAATGGCGCTAGCGGTCCCCGGAATCTCATTTCGCGACCAGCGGAGGCAGGTTGCGTGGCGGCGGTTGCACGATGGCCAGGGGCACGCGCGCGAAGGCCACGCGCTCGATTGCCGGGTCGAGAACGTTCACTTGCAGGGTGTAACGACCACGGGGAAATTTATCCAGAGGAATCTGCGCAAAGTAGGAAGCCTTCTGCTCGGTTGACTTCTCAAGCTTTCCGGGAAAGGGTCCGGCTTCCGCGAATTTCCTTCCCCGGCGGAAGAAGACGAGTGCCACGGAGGGCGGCGCGGCGGGTCCGGCGGCCGCCACATTTTTCCCGGCATAGGATTCAAGATAGACCGTGAGCATCTGGTTGGTGCGGAACACGCGCGTCACACTGGGCAGAACCGAGCGGTCCCCCACTTGCAACGGCGCATTCTTATCGCGGTTCACCCGGGCGCGATCCAACTCCTGCGAGGTCTTCACTTCGTTGGACAGCACAATGGAGCTCAAACCCAGACCGGTATCGGAAACGTCCGGTATCACGATGGGCGTCTCGAAGGTACCGATTTTGCCGCCTTCGTTCTCGCGCACCACCGCCTTTAAATTGTATTTTCCGGCGGGCAAGGTGATTTCGCCCTCGTAAAACAGATTGCTGCCGATGACCTCTTCATAGGTATCGTTGGTCATGTGCACGGGCAGATTATCGCGCAGTCCTCCGGCAACATGGTTTTTGTCGTCGGTAAGCTTCCAGGCAAAATCGAATTCGGTGTCATGCTTCCCGGATTTTTTCAGGAAGGCAACCTGCGAACCGGGAATCTTGGCAGCCAGCACGACGGTGAATTTCTTGTCCGGGCGGCGGAAATACGCCGTCTCCACCACAAAGGGCAGGTCTACAAAGGGCACATCCAAATCCATCACCTGCTGGAGTTGGACTTCCTTTTCCGCGCGCGAGAACTGCCGGAAACTCTTGGGAGCGAAGTAACCGGGGCGCGCCTGGACCTTCAAACCCGGCCTGGCCACATCCACACGAATGTGCCGGAACCGGCCATCCGTGCGCGTGTCCTTGGGCGAATACCCGATCAGGTAATAACTGGAATTCTCTTTCTGAATTTGTTCGAAGGCAGGGGAAAAATCGTTCAGATCATAAAAGGTTCTCCCTCCCGTGTCGGTGGAGAGGGCGGCCAGGGTTTCGCGGCTGCCCTGCAAGGAGGAAATCTGCGACGTGACCGCTGTGCCGGAATAAAGAGCCGTGCCGGCGGGACTGGAAGAGCTGACATCGCCGCCGGGGGGCAGGGCGGCAAGCCCACGCGCGTCCATGGTGTAAAGCGAAACATCGGCTTGATTCGCCGCATCGGTGGCCGCCCGTAGCTGCGCCTGGTTTTCCTGGCCGGTGCGGGTAATGCCGCTGGAGAAGTGAATCACGCTTTTCCGTCCCGGTACGTTGTGGAGCATCGTCGCCAGCGATTCGATAGCGATCAGCTTCTCATCCGTGTTGAAGATGTTGAATTCGGTCTCATCCGGCGTGAAGGCATCGGAGACGTCCTGGGTTACGATTTCCAGGCCATTGGCATCCGTCCCGCCCGCTTCCCCTTGCGTCCCGGCCGCGGCCAAGGCGGAAGATTCCTCTCCGACCAGGATTGCACGTAGAGCCTTCTTAAGGGAGTCACGGTTGTTGGTGAAATCCTGAGTCACCCGCAAGCTGGACGAGTAGGTGACCACGGCAATCAAGTCAGCAGGTGTCATCCGGTTGGTCACGAAATCGCTGGAAGACTTGAGCGCGCGCATCAGCTCATCGGGTTGCATCGAGCTCAAGTCAAAGAAAAAGACCAGGAGGCGATGGTCCTGGAGCACCTGCTCGGCATTCACCTCCGGCGGGAGCTTGGCGAGGTCGATGACCGGTGTCTTTTCATTGCCCCCGGTGACTTGCGCCAATTTCTCCACGTCCTCCAGGCTGAAATCGGAGATAGTCTGTTGAACGCCATCTTCCGTGACGCGAAAATCCGATTGCTTCAAATCGGTAACGGGCTTGCCGGCTTTGTCGTAAACGCGAACATCCACCAAGACCAGATTGGTCACGGCGCGCAGGATGAAGGACTGTTGCGGGCTCCTGGAGACCGGCGTGGCAGGCTTCGCCTGGGAAGTGGAAGCCGGCGTGGAGGGCTTCACCTGGGCAAGAAAGACCGCGGGCAGGTAGGCAGATAGGCAGATGGCGAAGGCGATCCCCATGCCCATTGGCCCATTTGCCCATCTGCCCACCTGCCGCATTCTCTTCTCCATTAGAAGTTCATCCGCATATTGAGGGATACGGTGCGCATCCCCGCGACACCGGTCACCCAGCCAAAATTCTCCGAGCCGATAGTTGTGGCTAAGCCACTGTAATTCGGGTGATTGAAAATGTTGTTGGCGTTAATGCTGAAATGCGCGCGCAAGTGTTTTTCCTGCGAGAACGTAAAAAAGCGCCCGAGCGACATATTAAAGGTCACCGAACCCGGGCCGATGATGGTGTCGCGTCCCGCCGTGCCGAATTGGCCGGAGGGAGGAAGGGCAAAGGCGGCCGTGTTGAACCATCCTTTCGTGCCCCGCTCCGAGGGCGGCAGGCTGACGGGGAGGCCGGTGGCATCGGCACGCTCCGAGGCGAACACACCCGAACCGTTGTTATTCGACTCGTTCCCGCCCACCTGCGCCGTAGTCGGTGAGCCGGATCGAAGCGTGGTAATACCGCTGATCTGCCAGTCGCCGATGATGTGCGCCGCCACCCCGCCACGGTTGAGGAAGTGGCGCTCCTCCCCGAAGGGAAATTCATAGGTGTGATTGATTATCAACCTGTGGCGAGCGTCAAAAGTCGAAAGGGCGCGTTCCGCCTCCAAATCATAGCTATTCTGCGGCAGGTTCCGCCCGCTGCCCCCCACGCTGGCCGCGTCGTCAATCGATTTACCAAACGTGTAGTTGCCGCTCATGGAAAAACCGCCGTGGAACTGCCGCCGCAAGGTGACCAGGAGCCCATGGTAAATCGATGCCGCGCCGGAGGTTTCATATTGAAACTGTTGGACGCCGGGAATACGGGTTTGCTGTGAACCGGAAGCGCTGGAGTTTATGGTGTTGGGCGCAAGCAGCAAATCGAGTTTAGTTCCCTTGGTGCCCACGTAGGCGACCGAAAGGATGACGTTGCGGACCAGTTCATCTTCCATGCTGAAGTTCCAGGTCTGCGCATAAGGCCGGCGGATATTCGTGTCGGCCGCGTATGTGTTGGAGATGGTGTTGGCGGATTGCACGGGGAAGCCGTCTTCCAGCGTCAATATCTGCTGCGGGTTGGCGGTGAGGGAGGAGGCCGTGGCGAAAGGTGGTTGGTGCAGCATGTGGGTCACCATGCGCGAGTAAATGCCGCCGTCGTAAAAGACGCCGTATCCCCCGCGCATGACCAGGTGATGCTGAATCCAGGGCCGGTAGGCAATTCCCATCCGCGGTGAAAAATTATGCGCATCGCTGTGAATGAGCGACGTGGGCAGTGAGCCCGGGTTGAGGCCCGTAACCACGGTGGGCGAGGTGAACCCGGGCCCGAATGACAAGTCTGACAGGTGTCCGTATTTTTCCTCCTGCGGCAGGAAATATTCGTATCGAACACCATAGTTGAACGTCAGGTGCGCGCCCGCGCGCCAGTCATCCTGAAAGAAGCCGGTGGTGACCCAGTTGCGGAGGTAATTGGACTCAACGCCGAATTGAACGGTGGTGGTTTGCGGGAGACCGAGGAGAAAATCGGCAAAATCATAGCCGGTGCCGGCCACGGGATACCCATTGTTGAAGTTGCTGGTGCTATACCCGGTGAAGCTGAAAGTGCCGCGCGAATTGGGGTCGGTCTCCGTATTCACCTGCACGCGGCGCAACTCGCCTCCCAGGTGGATGTTATGTTTTCCATGGTTCCAGATCAGGGTGTCGTTGGTGCGCAATGTCTGCGGGCGCGCGAGCGAGGGGAGCGTGTCGCTGATACCTCCGAAATTGGTAAACCCAATCCCGGGGACGCCCCAATCAAATGGGTTGGTGGAAACCCCCGTAATTCCCAACTGCTCGGCAATATCCTCCTGATACGCGAAGGCGTTCAGGGTGGAGGAGCGCTGGCGATTGAAATTCACATTGAAGCTGTTGACGAGGTGTGGATTAAAGGTGTGCGATTCGCCCACGCTCAGGTTCTGGCCGCGGACGGAAGTGTGTGATGATAATTCCGGCACATTGCCCACGGAGCGGCTGCGCGCCGAGTTGAAATAATACATGATGTTCAGGCTGTTTTTGGAATTGATCTGCTGTCCGATTCGGCCCATCACCCGGTCATTGGAACTGGGCAAAGGCACCTGCAAATGAAAGTTCTGCACCTCACCTGGTAGGTTGGGAAGGGGGATATAGGTGAGCAAACCGGTAGCGGCGGAATTGAGCCGCAGGGTCGGAATCGCGTTGGCCGCAAATGCCGTGCGCGCGCCGGTGGCGCTGGTCAAGGGATCGTAGATGGTCGGAACCGTCCCCGCGTAAGGTCCGGAAGCAATAACCGTGTCGCCAAAATTCCCCAGCCGCTCTGCCGCGGTGGGAACGGTGGAAAAGCTGTCGTGACCGGTCCTTCCGCGCATCAAATTGTAGCTCGCAGACCAACTTGTCTTGTTGCCGCCTTTATAGATGTGGGGGATTACCAGCGGGCCGCCCAGGGTACCTCCGAAGGTTTCACTATAAGCGGGAATTTGTGGCGACTCCGCAACATTCAGAGGGAAGGGATGCGCATCGAAGGCCGAGTTGGTGTACGCCTCCGTAAAATTGCCGCGAATGCGGTTCACCGCCGCGCGATTGCGTGACCAGCCGCGGGCTCCGCCGCCACCACCCCCGCCAAATCCACCGCCACCCCCGCCGAATCCGCCACCACCGGGTCCACCGCCGCCAGGTCCGCCTCCGCCGGGTCCACCGCCGCCGCCAAAGGGACTCCCGGCGCCACCACCGCCACCGCCGGGTCCTCCGCCGCCGCCAAAGGCGCCGCCTCTGCCGCCGCCGCGCCCACCTCGCCCACCAAATCCTCCTTCGCCGGGGGTGGCCGCATCGCCCATGCCCCCTCCCATCAGGAATGAGTTGTTGGCGCTTGTTGAGTTGTCGGCCTCTTCGGGGGGCGCCTCCGCGGGAGCGGGAGCCTCCGCGCCATTGCCCTCGGCGATGCGCAGTGATGCACCTGCTCCGCTGGCGCCTGCACCTTCGCCCGCGGAATTTTCAAAGTCAGCGAGGCTGGGAGTCCTATTGCGGCCCCCGGCCGGCAAGGCCGCGCGATTACCCGTGGGGCGCGCCGCAGCCTGCGCCTGCTGCGGAGCTCCTCCGTCCGGCGCCCCCACCACCAGCGCCACATTAACCTTCAGCGTATTGCCGGAAGTCACCGGCAGCGGCTGGCGGGAATCTGACCGGAATCCCACCAACGAAACATCCAGTCGATAGTTTCCAGGGATCAGGCCCGTGAAGGTATAATTGCCGTCTTCGTCGGTCCAGGTTTCTTTGCGTTCGCCGAGTTGCGGATTGGTAAGCTGAATTGTTGCGCCGGGAACAGAAACTCCTCCCGGACCACGCACGTGCCCCGTCACCGTTCCCGGCGGAATGGGCACCTGGGCAAGCAGAAGGTTTGCGCCCAGGAAGAAAAGGGCGATAACCATGCACAAGGGCTTTGTGCATCTTGTAAAAATTGTAAACAACACGCGCGTGTAACCCCGCTGTATGTTTGAGCTTACAAGGATTGAGTACGTTTAGCAATGACGCAAGGTTACAGGTAACCCCACAAGCTTTTGGGTCGTCAAAAACTGCGGGAGGGATCCATGTCTAAAAAATTCTTTTTGAGCATTCTGATGCTGCTGGTTTTGGGCCTTGCGGGCTCTCTGGCAGCGCAACAAGATTCTCCGCCCCCGGGGCAAGGCCCGGGTGGGCAGGGAGCAGGTGGGCAGGGACAGGGTGGGCGAGGAATGGGCGGCCCGCCGCCGGTGATGGGCACGATCACGTCCGTGGGAGTCGATCGCTTCGAGATCAAGAAGCCCGACGGAACCACGCAAACCGTGATGGTGAACGATCAAACACGTTATCGCCAGCGGGTGGAGGGGCAGCAACAGCCACAGGATCTGGCGTTGGAAGATCTGAAAGTTGGTGACCACGTGATGGTGCGTGGCACTCCCAACGGTGACAAGCAAGTGACGGCGATGATGGTCAATCGCGTCACGGCGGAACAATTCGAGAGGATCCAAAGTGGTGGAGGGCCCGGGGGCGGCCAAGGAGGTCCCGGCGGGGGTCGTAGCGGATTCGGTGGGGGCGGAGGCATGGGCCCCGGCGGTGGCGGGCCGGGCGTGCGCGGCGAAATTGTTTCCATTACTGGAAACCAGATCAAGTTGCAGGGCCGCCAAGGTGGAGAAAGGACCATCGTGGTCAATGACCAGACCACCTTCATGAAACAGGGCCAGACCATCACCTTGAAAGATCTCAAAGTCGGTGACCGCATTTTTGCCACGGGGAAGGAAGCGAACGGTCAGTTCGTGGCGACGGAGGTCCGCACAGGAATGGGCCGTGGTGGCCGCGGCGGTTTCGGGGCTCCTCCTCCGCAGAACTGAGCAAGGGCAGGAGAACGGAGCAATCAGCGAGGAGCCTGCGCAACACACCGCAGGCTCTTTCGCCTTGAAAGGCCTGCCTCGAATCAGCACGCCGGCAAATCAGGACACTGCCGCCCCGCGCAACTTTTGCCGGGGTGCGGGGTTAATCCACTGTCGAGGCAAGAAGCAGCTAGGGCAACAGGACAAGGCGCGAATACCACGCCAAGCTACAGGTCGGCTTGGAGGGGTGCCCGATTGCGCATCGATAAAGGATAACGAGGAGGAAATGATCATGCGGAAATTTTGGACAAGGACATTGGTGGTTTGCTTGATGAGCATGGCGACGCTCGCCGTGGCGGGAGTTTGGGCGCAGCAGGAATCCCCCACCCCCACCAACCCGCCCGACGAGGGTGCACCTCCCAGTAGTAGTGGCAGGGCGGGGCGCGGCGGCAACGTCGAAAACCGCCTGGAGATGATGAGCAAGCAACTTAACCTCACTGACGCCCAAAAAGAAAAAATCCGCCCCCTCCTGAAACATGAAATGGAACGCATGCGGGAAATTCGGAATAACACCAGCCTCTCCCAGGCGGAGGCGCGACAAAGGATGGCAACGGTTCGCCGTAACACCCGCGAGCACATTGCCGAAGTCCTTACGCCCGAACAGAAGAAACAGTGGCGAGAAATGCAGCAGGAGCGCCGTGGTGGCGGGCCCGAAGGTGGTCAGGGTGGCCCCGGCACGAGCGGCCCGAACACTCCCCCACCCCCGCAGAATCCCCCGAACCCGAACTGAGTTATCGGATCATTGTTTCATCGGGGCCATTGAGGGATTCTCGATTGCCGATTGACGATTTGCGATAGGGCTATCAGCTCATCGCTTGAGTTTCGATCTTCGCTCTCGGATAAGTGCTTTGCGGATTTCGAATCTAGCCTGCCTTTCCAGTTTTGGGTTTTGACTGTTTCCGGCCTCTTGTCAGTAGCCACTCCCCACTCTACACTTGTTACCTGAACCCTATCTGTGTAATCTGCGAAATCTGTGGATACTCCCATGTCATTTGAATTCGCTACCGCGACACGCATCATTTTCGGCGAAGGCTCGGTGCAGCAGGTGGCTCCGGCGGCAAAGCAGTGGGGAAGCCGGGCGCTGCTGGCGACTGGCCCCGTGCCGGAGCGAGCAGACCAACTGCGATTAGACCTCCAGGCCGGGCGTGCCCAGTGTTTCACTTTTACCGTCGAGGGTGAGCCCACGGTCGACTTGATTGCGCGGGGATTGGAGCGGGCGCGCGAGCGGCAGTGTGACGTGGTTGTCGCTATGGGCGGAGGCAGCGTCATCGACGCGGGAAAAGCCATTGCCGCGCTGCTCACCAACCCTGGCGACGTGATGGATTATCTGGAAGTGGTGGGCAAGGGGAATGCCCTCCAGAATCCTGCCGCGCCGTTCATTGCCGTGCCCACCACGGCGGGGACGGGCGCCGAGGTGACGCGCAATGCGGTGCTGGGCGTTCCCGGGCAGGGTGTGGCGCCGGGCTTTAGCCCGGCACCAGCCGATGCGGGGCTAAAGCCCGGCGTTACGATAGCCGCTACGACAGCCGCGACGAAAGGAGTGAAAGTCAGCCTGCGCAGCCCATTCCTTCTGCCACGCCTCGCGGTGGTGGATCCGGAATTGACGTACGGCCTGCCGCCGGCCGTTACCGCGCGCACGGGGCTCGACGCGCTGACGCAGTTGATTGAGGCCTATGTCTCGATTCGTTCGAATCCCGTGACCGACGGATTCTGCGTCCGGGGAATCCCCCTGGCCGCGCGTTCGCTGCGCCGGGCGTTTCACCACGGCCATGAGCCGGAAGCGCGGCGCGATATGTCGCTGGCGGCGCTGCTCAGTGGGATGGCCCTCGCCAACGCCGGCCTGGGGGTCGTGCATGGATTCGCTGCTCCCTTGGGCGGCCGATTCCACGCACCGCATGGCGCCATTTGCGCGGCCATCCTGCCCTATGGAATAGAAATCAATCTGCGCGCCCTGCGTTCCCGCGATCCGCAAAGCATGGCGCTGCGCCGTTACCAGGAAGTGGGGCGCATGCTCACGGGCTGGCCCGGCGCCACCGCCGAGGACGGAATTGCCTGGACTCGGGAGATTTGCCAGGAACTCGAAATCCCGCCGCTCAAGGCCTACGGGATTGGGGAACAAGACGTTTCGGAGTTGATCGTGGAAGCTGCCCGGGCGAGCAGCATGAAGGCTAATCCTCTGGTGCTTGAGCCAGAGGAATTGAGTGAAGTCCTGACACGGTCAATTGCCGGGCAATGACCGGTATGGCCGTAGCGCGGACCCCCGTTGTTGGGGTCCGCGGCTCTTACCGACCCAAGGCCACGAATCCCGGATTGCGCAGAGCGAAGCTCTGCGCAACGATGGCCGCGAATCCACGGCGAATCCCCGACCGCAGAGCTTCGCTCTGCGCAATCCGGCACGTTCTGGAGCGCGAGCCTAAGGAAGAACCGCAGACCTCAAATGCGGAGGTCTGCGCTACAAGTGCTCATCATTCGTCAGCCTTCACTGCTTTTTGCAGATTCTGTAGGGCTTCCTCATCGCTCTTGGCGTTCATGGTGTGTTGCAGGGCGTCAATCGTCGGCTTGAGCTCCCGGTCTTTTTTCTCATAAAGTTGGTACATCAAGAGGTAATACTTGGTGTAGGTCTCATCGAAGGCCAGGCCCGCATTGTTGTTGGCGGCTGGACAACGGTTAAATGACTTCGGTGCGGGCGTGATGGCCGTGCAAGCCTGATGTAATTCCTCGAAAGCCTGCTGTTTTTGCGCCAGCGCGTCGTGCTCGGAAACTTGGCCGGCATGCGCGGCGGCGTACAACTGGCGCAATTGGGCATGGAAGCGATTCACAATTTCCGCCTTGCGGGCGAAGAGTTCCGGCTCGCGTTGAAGGTTTTGGTACACATCGGATTTTTCACCAAACTGCTGCCGTGCCACTTCGGCGGCGGTGAGAAACCCGATTAGGGTCGCCGACGCTTCGCCCCAAGCGGCCGGCAGTTTGCGCAACTCCTTATTCGCATGGAAATCCTCGTGCGGCACCACCACCAGAAAGCGCTCCATCGACTCGTGCGCCAGGGAAGCGGAGAGGGGCGACTTGCCGCTGCCGACGGCATCCACGGGGTAGAAGAAGACGTCGTACTTTTGTTTGTCAACGGTGCAGCCGGCTTTCGTTCCCGGAGCGAGTTGCAGCTTCTCATAGGAGTCAGGCAGTTCAAGCTTGCCGGTGTAGTAACAGCGATAGTCGACGGAGGATTCGGGTGACTGTTTGCGGAAGTTACCGGTCCGGCGAAAACCCAGTTTCCTTTCCAAGCGCTTGACGGCACTGATTAAATCTTTGCGGTCGGTGGTTCCTGAGTTTGGAGGGGCGTCGGAGGCAGCGGCGCGACACGTGAGCAGCGCAACAAGCGCGAGGGTCAGCAGAAAGTGACGGGGAGTGGAATTCCGCATTAAAATCACCCATTCATTGTAATCGCATTTTCCGCGGGGGAGGCGGCAACCGTAGCGCCCCGGTGCATGGGGGGGCTCTCACCGAGAAAATGTTACGAATGCCGGATTGCGCAGAGCGCAGCTCTGCGGTCGGGGCTTCGCCGTGGATTCGCGGCCAACGATTCGCAGAGCTGCGCTCTGCGCAATCCGGCATTTGCAATTGATGGCTTTTGCGCAGCAAGAACCGCGGACCCCAAAGCGGGGGGGCCGTGCTACCGCCGCTCTTATGTCGCGCACACCATGAATGGAAAAGTGCAACAAAACGGTTGCCTTTTCCGTCACGCCGCGTTAATATGCAACCCGGAGGTTGCTTAACAATGGCGGATCGAATTGAGAAACGAATTGAACTGAAGGCGCCGGTTTCGCGCGTCTGGCGGGCGCTGACGTATCATCGCGAATTTGGCGAGTGGTTTCGCGTGAAACTGGACGGCCCGTTTGTACCCGGCCAGGTCTCGCGCGGGCATATTACCCACCCGGGCTACGAGCACGTTCGATGGGAAGCCGTCGTGCAGAAGATGGAGCCCGAGCGGCTCTTTTCCTTCACCTGGCACCCTTATAGCATCAATCCCAAAATAGATTATTCGCTGGAAACGCCCACGCTCGTCGAATTCCGTCTGGAGAAGACCGCAACCGGCACACTGCTTCTGCTCACGGAGTCTGGTTTCGACAAAATCCCCAGCGAGCGCCGCGCGGAAGCGTTCCGCATGAATGACGGTGGCTGGGCACAGCAAATGAAGAATATTGAGGGCCATGTCGCGCAAAAGCCCTAGGCGCATGACCGCCCCATGGCAGGCTCCGGCAACCATCTTTGCCGCGCTGGGGGACCGGACGCGGCTATTGCTGGTGGCGAAGCTCTGCGCCGGGCAGCCGCGCTCCATCTCGCAGTTGACCAAGGGCTCACGGCTGACCCGGCAGGCGATTACCAAGCATCTACGCGTGTTGGAGAGGGCGGAAATCGTGCACAGCGTCCGCACGGGCCGCGAGAGCCGGTTTGAACTCAAGCCGGAGCCGATTGCAGAAATGAAGAATTACCTCGACCATGTCTCCGCGCAGTGGGATCAGGCACTGTCCCGGCTGAAGGCGTTCGTCGAACGTTGAGCGAACGTAGCGCGGACCCCCGCATTTGGGGTCCGCGGTTCTTACCGAGACTCGCGCTCCCGCAGCGGAGGGCAGGCGTCCATCGTTAGGATTTATGGCTTTTGGGAAGTAAGAGCCGCGGACCCCAAATGCGGGCGTCCGCGCTACGTTCGCTTATGTGCTTTGATCTCGTCGTAAACGATGAGAGACAGAACGACGAGAACCCACACGGGAAAGACTCCCATTCCCGGAATGGCTTCCGCGATGAGTCCCGGCAAGAGCGCCCACCTTCGACCCAGAATCAGGAACAGCAGGCCCGCCGTTGCCAGGTCAATCGCCCACTGGATGGGCGGAGCAAACACAGTCCACATGGATAGGAAATCCGAGATTGCCGCCACGCCAAACGCGATGGCAAATCGGGCGCGGGAGACACGTTTGATGGGAACAATCTCCTGCCCCGTGCTGACCACCACCGGCGGATTTTCGGTTTTCATCAACATGCTGACCGCTGCCCCGTTGGATTCTTCTCAAAGTCCATCGTGCCATCACTGCGTAAGATTCGCAAGCTGTGTAGCGCAGACCCGCAAAACAGGCGCTACACTTCTCAGGTGGGCAGGGTTCCGCCCACCAAGTTACAATCGATGCTCGCAGGCATCGGCTCTGTACAGGGCCAGAAGCAGGCCGCGGCTGGCGCTGCCGGGTCCAAACCCATGTCAGGACTGTTTATCTCGATGCGTAGTGTCCGCCTTCTTATTCTTCTGCTTATCGTTCTCGCCGGAGTTTTGCCCGCACCTGCGCAGAACCCCTGGGAGCGCTTGCCCGCCACGCCTGTGCTGCCCAAACCGGAGCGCAGCGGCATTGTCCAGGTGGATGGGATTCGCTTGTGGTACGCGGTTTTTGGCCACGGGTCTCCGGTGATTCTCTTGCACGGCGGCCTGGCCAACTCGAACTATTGGGGCCTCCAGGTTCCCGCGCTTGCCCCGCATTTTGAAGTGATCGTGGTTGACAGCCGCGGGCACGGCCGCAGCACATGGGATGGCCAGCCGATCACCTATCACCTGATGGCGACCGATGTGCTCGCACTGATGGATGCTCTGGACATTCCCCAAGCCGCCCTGGTGGGCTGGAGCGATGGAGCGATCATCGGCCTGGACATTGCGATCCATCATCCCGACAGGTTAACGAGGCTGTTTGCCTTCGGGGCAAATTCGAGTCTTTCCGGCGTGAAGAGTGCAGAATTGAGTCCCACATTTGCCGCCTATCAGAGCCGCACCCAGGATGAATACCGCAAGCTCTCACCGCGGCCTTCAGAGTTCAAGGCGTTTCTCGCGCAGTTGAATAAGATGTGGAATACCGAGCCGACCTTTTCCGATGCTCAACTCCGCACCATCACCACGCCGACCTGGATCGTGGATGGCGACCGCGACGAGATCATCAAGCGCGAAGATACCGACCGCATGGCACGTCTCATCCCGGGCGCGCGCGAAATGATCCTTTCCCGCACCAGCCACTTCGCGTTCCTTCAGGATCCGAAGCAGTTCAATGAGGCCCTGTTGCGTTTCCTTCCCCCATAGCTCGACGCATATATACGATTCCGCTATGATATATATACAAGGATTGAGGGCAGGCGTATGGCGGTGACACTCACATCGATAAGGCTGGATACCCATCTGGCGGACGAAGCCCGCAAAGTGCTCGGCGCGAAATCCCGGACGGAAGCGGTGCATGTGGCGCTCCGGGAGATTGTGGCGCTGAAGCGATTCAAGCACCTGATGAGGAAGAACGCGGGCAAGTTCTCGTTTGCGGGTCACGGTGAGTAACCTCGCCATCTCCGACACGTCGATCTTTATCGATCATCTGCGCACCGGATGTCATCAGCAGCGAATCAGCACCTACCGGAAGATGCAATTGGAAATTTGGTAGGCGTGACCTTGGGCAAACCAGTTGAACCTCCGTTGGGAAGCGCGTTAGACTGACGGACGTGAATCTCAACCAACCTCTCTCCGAAGCCGAACTCGATGAACTGTTTGATTTCCTTGCCTCCGACCTCCTCCCGGATGATTCGATGGATGTCTGCATGCTCCACGGCTATCTGACCGCTATTGCCATCGGTCCGGTCACCGTGCCTCCCAGTAAATGGCTTCCCCGAGTTTGGGGCGAGGGGGGTGAACCAGCCTTTGACTCGCTGGAACACGCTCAGCATATTCTTGACTTGATCCTCCGCTACTACAACGAAATCGTTTTGACTTTTATGGAGGCGCCGGAACAATTTGAGCCGCAATTGTTCGAGTATGGGAAGGAGGGCGACCGGACGGTTTCCGCGGAGGAGTGGTGCATCGGATTCAGCCTGGGTGTTCACTTGGAATCCGAAGCTTGGGATCCGCTGCTTGCGGACGAGGAATCCTCGGGAATGCTTCTACCTATCGTTGCCTTCTCATTGGATGAGGCATGGAACGAGGCCATCGCCGGACGCGACCCGGATGAGGCGCGCGAAGACCTGATCCGTTTCCTACCGGAAGCTGTGAAGGCGATTCATTTATACTGGAAACCTCAGCGCGAGAAAAGGCCGCCCGGCTTCACTGCGGATTCATTTCCTCTGGGTGGAAGCTCGAAGGTCCCCCGCAACGCTCTTTGCCCGTGCGGCAGCGGCAAAAAGTTCAAGAAATGCTGCGGCGCCAGGAAAATGTGAGCACATCCAGCGCGGGCCGGTTCTTCAGGTACGCACTCGCGGCCGGTAGTTGGCGCGCACCTGCTGCACAAAGTTGCGCAACGCGGGCAGGGGATTCTCAACGCTGATCAGGGGATGGCCAACCACCACATATTCCAGCCCGTGCTGTACGGCGCGGACGGCGTCTTCCACGCCAAAGCAGCTACAGCCGATGGGGATGGAGACCACGGCCTGGACCTGTTCGATCCACTGGGTCGCGTCCTTGGTGGCATCGGCGCGACGCTGATCCGCGCCGTAATGTAAGTAGACCATATCGACGCCCCACTCGGCGCACTGCCGGGCGCGGGCTGGCTGGTCCTTCACCCCGATGGTGTCCACCACGACGCCGATGCCCGTTTTCCGGCCCATGGCCACGGCGGCTTGCACCGTCTCATCGGGAGCATTCGCGCAAACCGTCATCCATTTACCGCCCTGGGCGAGCGTGCGCTCCACGTTCTTGCCGCCCGAATCCATGGTTTTGTAATCGGCCAACACGGGATAGTCCGGGAACGCCTTCGCCAGGGCGCCGATCGCGGCCACGCCGCGCGCCACGATCAGCGGAGTGCCCGCCTCCAGCCAGTCGAAACCCGCTTCCACGCCGATTTTCGCCATCTCGAGAGCCTCGGAGGTATCAGCATAGTCCAAGGCGATTTGAAGGATGGGGGGATTGATTTGCATAAACGCTCCTGTTGGGGATACCGGTCCTCCGGCCTGGCATTTTCGACAGGGGAGAATTACCGCTCGGCATGTCCCAAGTCAAGCGAAACGAAGGCGGAGGGGGAAATATGCCCGAAAATAAATAGGAAATAAGGTGCCGGTCACGGGCTTCCCCGCTTCGGCACGATAGTACTCGCGATGCCGAACTTATAACCCGGCGGTGTGCGCCACTCAAATCCGCTTCAACTTTTGCAGCAATTCTACGTCGTCCAGGATGGATATACCCCGCTTCCGACAGAAGGCAACAACTTCCGGCTCATAGAAATCCCGATCAAGTGTGCAGAGCACGTCCGCCTTGCCGTCGACGGCGGCATAGACCACAGGATCATCATCCCGATCTTTAAGAACGACGGGCGATTCGATAGTCGGATGGACGACCTCTGAGATTTTGACGAGAAACTGCACGTGTTCTTGGATATCCTGCAAAGTCAGCCGCCAAAGTTTCTGTAGTCGAGGGTAAGCCAGGGCGCGTTCAACCTCGCGAAGCAAGAACGGAGAGGTAATGAGCACGTGGTCGCTATACGCGATTTTCAGCAGGAGATGCCGGGCAGGACCTTGAACCTTGATGTTGGCTCTAACCAAAACGTTGGTATCGAGGACAATCCTCATTTCGGGTTCGCGCGGACGTGGTTGAGGGCTTCGTCAATGGCGGCCTCTTGCTCATCCTCGGGAACGTGGCGTACGGATTCGGCCGTCCTCGAGATGCGATCTTCGAGTTGGCGGGCAAGCTTCTGGCGGGCCTCTCCGTTCGGTGCATCGTGGGGTGAGAATGCCATGATACTCACCTCCTCATCGGGTTCAAGGACTCGGCCCAGAACGCGCTCCACCGCGCGGCGTGCGTCCGAAGGTAATTCATTCGCCTTGTGTATGGCGATGTCTCCCATAACCCAATCTTAACCGCCCTCGGGCTGGGTTGCAACCGGTAGCACAACACCCTCCAGAGGTAAGGTAGCGCCGCGCGGCTGCGCCGCGCTACGCTTCTATCAAGGAATCTTCATAAGTCAAGGTCGGTCATTTTTATTGTATTAAAAATTAAGAAACTGAAATTGCTCACTAAACAGAAAAAGTTTACTATGCAATACTAGTTTAGAGATGAGCGGACCCAGCGACCGACGTTTTCCGGATTGCCGCCACGCTTCAGGACGGCATGAACCCGTCCCTATGTGAACCATGTGACATGTCATACAGGGGAGAATTCCTATGCTTTCGATCCGGCTTGACCCCGAGATTGAGAGGCGACTCTCCGAACTGGCCCAACGCACGGGGCGCACCAAGTCCTATTACGTACGCGAGTTCATCGAGGGGAACCTCGAAGACCTTGAAGATCGTTATCTCGCGGAAGCGCGCCTGGAGAAGCGCCGCCCGGCGCTCACCAGCCGGCAGGTGAGGAAAGAACTTGGCTTGGACGATTGAGTATGATCCGCGCGCCGTGAAGGACCCCAAGAACCTTGACCGCCAACCTGCGCCAGGAGATACAAGTGGAAACTCTATCTAAGTATCTTGCCGACGAGATCGACCGTTTGGATGAATGGTTAACAGCCCAAGAACTTGCTCAGGGCGCGATTGACAGAGAAAGACTCATTGAATCTGTGGAAGCGCTATGCGGGAATTCGACCGAAACGTTTTTCACGCGATACCACTCCCTTCGGAAACTGGCAAGCAGATACCCCGTTCTTACTGACTCCAAGAAGACCCATCGTGATATTCTCGAGCACTTCCTTGATGATTGCTTGTCGAGACTGCTGGTATCTGAGATTCCAAGAATGGTGTCTCGTGCCCTTGAGCTTGAGCCGATGTCAATTGAACAGAGCCCTGGAGCCGATGAGAACGCGTACCTGCGTGAAGCCACACGGTGCTACCTGTATGGTCTGTTCAACGCCTCGGTGGCTCTTTCCAGAAGCGCACTGGAACAGGCGTTCTCAAGCAAGCTACCAAAGCTGCTCCAGGGGGCGGCAGGAGTGGACACCTTACTGACCCGCATCAATATTGCGAGGTCATCAATTCTCAAGCATAAGCCGGAGATCTGCGACCGCGCTCACGGGGTCCGCAAGAAGTCAAATGACATAGTTCACGGGAAGACATGCAAGGGACCTGAGGCCTTGCGTGTGCTCAAGGACACAAGGGAGATTATTATTTGTCTTTATATAAACAGTCGCTAGAAACAGGGCAGCACTGGGCCGCGGTTGTCTCACTGACTCCGCCATTTGCCGCTGGTGGTGGCGCGGACCTCCACCAAAGAGAGAGTCGGAGACTCCAGCGAATGCTTGTTTTGCGCCATCTTGAAAAGCTAAGGGTTCACCCGAGGTTGTCCCTGTCCTGTCAGACGACACCGGCCTCTGACAACCCGATATAGATGCCCGCACTGAACAAGGTTGGCTATATGGCTCCGAACTTGATGAACATACGCCAGCCAGCCGCCGTAAACGGTCGGCTTAAGGTGGTCAGCGGTTAGCGGAATGAACTTCCCAACATTTTCATAAATCTCCTGGTTGGGGGCGTTCCCGCCAAGAAGCTCGTAGGTCTTAAGGATTGCTTCCTCCCACGCATTCATGCCGCAATCTCCCTTCTGGCCAGCGTAATGTAGCCGATCGTGTAACCTCAGCTATTGCAGAATATTCGGTGCCTCGTCACGATGGTACTCGTTTAATTGGACGACAGGTCCGTCCTTCAGTTTTAGTTCCCAATTTGGCCCGCTCATCCTCACGTGGAACTTGACATGGTGATTAGCGTCCCTGCTCAAAGAGCCCCAGATTTGCGCAATGCAGCGGTTATCGAGTACGAAATCGAATACCCGACCATCAGTTGTTTGACAGAGAAGTACTGCGTAGTAGGGTTGTTTGTCGGGCAAGCCCAACCACCATGGATAAGTGCGTTCTGGCGCTTCACTCGCGTAAGGGATGGCCACCATCTTTCCAGATGCAGTCTGGTACGTGACCTCTCCCAAGCGTCGAAGCCGCACGCCATAATCTCGCAAAGCTCTTCCGACCCAATTATCACGAATTTCCCGCCCCCTTTCACGGCTGCCTGCCTTGCGAGAACCCTTCTGCGGTAAATGCGCGAGAGGCTTTTCCGCAGCCACCGTCCTGTTTGTCATAGGATGCTCCAAATTTTTCAATCCTTCTCTAATACGTTCTACCTCAGCTTCCAAGCCTTTCATTGACTCAATCGCGGAATCGCAACTTTTCGCCAGATTGGCCAATCTAGCCACTTGATCGGTCAGCCCGTTTTTGGCAGCTTCGGCGACTCTCCGGAAGATCTCCTCTCGGAGCTGAAGAATTACCTTTGGGTCACACATCAATTCTAACCTCAAAACATAGGATAACCATAATATAAGATAACCCACTAAGACTTGAAAGTCAAGGGTTTTCGCAGAGCAGGCAGAGCACCGACGCCTCCCCAAAGCGCGACGGCGTAGGCTGTGTCCAGAAATACGCTACCGCCGGGAGTCAGGATTCTCGCCATACAGGTAAGTCTCGAGGTTGGACGACCAATCAGCGGGGCCGCTTAGCTTTAGGTTGCGGGCAGTGCGCAGAAACGCCCCCGCTTCCCCAGGTACAGGCAGGCTTTCAATGGTCAGACGCACGCGAGTGTTGGGAGGAAGCTCCAGCGGTTCGTCGGGGCGAAGCGTCACGCCGTCGAAAACTGCCTCGATGCTCTTGGTCATAGCTCCTCCCCCCTAACGCCAGTATAACTGAGCTAGGAATCATTAAAAAGCTAATTGCGCCCTCGACCCAATTCCAAAATCGCAAATCACAAATGGAACGGTGCCCGGAGCTCTCTGGCCGGCAAATAAGGAAAGAACTTGGCCTGGACGATTCCGTCCGATCCCGGCGAGAGGGTGCCGCGGTCAATGCCGTCCTGACCGTGGGCTTTTCCCATGTCCAGTACCCAGCGGCGAAGTCACATGGCTCCGCGTAGCGCCTTCCCCCAGCTACCTTTGAGCCGAGGGTCATTGCCAAATTAAGTACCCACGGTCAAAACTGCATTGACCGTGGCCACCCGCTATCGTGACTGTTTTCGCCTGACACCTTGACGCTTCGCGACGGACTCATCAGCCATAGTCCTTCCGCCCGATGGATGCCTTTTTTTCAGTTGCCTACTTGCGTCCTTCAATTCTCTCTTCGATGGCGGTATGACCCTTTCTTTCTTTGCCATTTCAACCTCCTCTCAAACCAGTTTAGCTCCAAAATTCTTTCCCCACAGCTCCCTGTAGCCCAATATAACGTCCTTTATGTTCGGCTAATCCCTGCCCCAACCTGTTCAGCCCCGCGCCGGCATCAGCGGCGCGGGTTAAGCCAACAGTGCCGCTTCCACTGCTGCTGCCTCATCGGCGCTGTCAGTGAACGGAAGCAGTCTAGCCCGCTTCAGCTTATTCTTGATCTTGGCGTCAGACCTTTCGATGCCGAACTCTTCGATAACTGCTGTGAGCAGTATGCTAAAGCACTCCCCCGCTAGCTTGTTTTGCTTACCGGCCTCCAGGTTGAACGTCCGGGCTGGCAGGTTGACGAACCCCGTTGGACCGGGATGTACATACCAGCTCATCTCCGGGTATTCGACCGCATACATTTCATCAAATGGCGCTTTGAGAAGGGCCACCCTTCCAGGCAACTTCAGCCCAGACCAGTGCTCAACCTTTTTCAAGTCCGGCCACACAGCCTTACGCTCTGCCTCAATGCTGTGCGCGTTGTTTGTGATGAAGGTTTCGTGAACACTGGCGTCCACAGTGGCAGCAGGATTAGCGGCCTTGAAATCTACTATCTTCTGTGCCGCCCGGAGCTTTTCCACCCGGGGGAACGCATGAATCTTCTTCACTGCGTCCGGGATTGCATCGATAAGTTTCGTATCGACAGCCAGTTCGAACAGACCTCGCGCTACCATTGCCATAGCCTGAAGGTCTTGTGATCTTTTCAGGGACAAGAGAGTCTCTACATGGAGCGTTCCCCTCACGTAATTCATAAAAAAACACTTCTCACGCTCTGTGTTTACCAGTCCACGGACGACGCCCCGGATTTCTCCTTTATCGAGGTCATGGAGGTTCTTCAATCCGGCATAGTACCGCTCAGGCAGCGTGTCGAGATCAACCCTCGTGCCTACGGGGAGCGACAGCTTGCGGAAGACGCGCATCGCGTCGTGCGTCGTGAACCCCCCCCTAAGTAATCCGGTGCTTGCTGCAAAGGCTTGTTTGATGGGGTATTCCTTACCATCCACTTCTACGTAAACCTCCCGAACATTTTCAGGTTCCACCCCTTTTAGGTTTCCCTCGACTTCCTCTTTGCTCAAAAAGAATTGAATCCCACCAATTGTGAACCCTATTTTCCGCTCCATTTCACCCTCCACCACCTACCATACCACCATCACTACTTATTGTATATAGTAAGTATTTAGCTGGCTTCTACCTTGCCCCGTACCCAGCGGTGAACTCACATGGACCCACGGGGATCGATACTATCCCGGGCAAATAGGAGCCTGGCGTAAGCGCCGCCCGAGCTGTCAGGTGAATGAAAAACCTTAGCCTTAACTTGGAACAGTTGTATTGTTATGTTTCTTTGAGCAGCGTTTGCATCCCACGGTAAACCGAAGGACGATCCGGTGACCGACATACGTTGTGGCTGCGGCAGAATGTACTCCTTCGAGGATAGACTTCTCGGGCACACATTCAAGTGTCGAAATCCAGCATGTGGAAGAATTATCCGAATTGAAATACAAGATGAAAACGAACCCGGCTCCTTGTTGCGGGAGGTCGTAGATGCTACGGTATCTGCTGATCCGCATCATCATCGAATGCACCGTGATAGACGCGCTGGGCTCGGTATCCTCACGGCTGGGAGTGTTTTGTTTTTTGTGTGGGTGTCACTAAGAAGTCCTAATCCTGGATCAACGCCAGCACCAAAGCCAGAACCGACCACCACCCAGAATTCCGAACAGAGTGATACGCTGCTTCCAGAGTTTGATGGAGCCGATCAAACGCCTACCTCTACAAACCCAGCCGAATTAGCGGAGCGGAAGATCACCGAGCAAGATGCTGGAAAGCTTGGCGACGCGGATTTAAGCGCGGAGTATAAGGAGGTTAGTGAGAAATACTTTGACAACAGACTTCCTGTGATACCGGTTCTCTGGGAGCCTCGTCTTGGAGAGATCGGCCCACTCAAGGCGGAGGGTTTCACAGAAAAAGGGCTCTGGACCACTCGTGGTGACAAGGCGTTCATTCTTCTTAACCCTCAATTTAGGAAGGATGAAACTGAGACAAGGAGGGTGCTTTGCCATGAGATTGTCCACGAGTATCTCTACAGCATCGGGGACAAGGAAACTAACCACGGGCCCAAATTCCAAGCCGTATTGCGCCGCCTCGCTGATGCGGGCGCATTTATAGGAATACCGGCCAGTGAAGAGGAGCGGTCAAGTCTCAAGTCTTTGATTGGCGCAGAATCTGTCAGGCTCGAAGAGGAATCAGCGCGGATCAAGAGGGAAAAATACGAATTGGATCAAACCCAGGCCGAAATTGACCGCGATGGGGCCATCCTGAATCAGGAGGTGCAAGAACTAAACGACCGCATTTCTAGTGCGAATGAGCAGGGCTACGGTTGGCCTTCTGATGACGAAATTGAATCATCCAAAGCAAAAGCTCGTTTTCACAACCAACGTGTAGTAGATCTCCAAGGGCAAATGGTTGATTTCAACACGCGGGTAGACAGTTACAATGCTGCCGTTGGGCAATTCAACCGTTCCGTGAATCGCTACAACCTGATGATGGCGTACCCGGACGGGTTGGATGAGGAAACTGCGATGCACGCCAAAACACCCGTGGGTCAGCGTTGAGAACATGCAGGAGAGCGCGGAGGACACGTAGCTTGCGTTCCTCTGCGGTTCTTCCCAATTACGTTCGGTGTTCAGATGTTCGCTAGGTCTAATGCCAGATGAAAAGCCGCGCAGGAACGCAAAATAAGGGCACCTGTGCGCTACCCTCTCCAATCGAAATCGATCGTCCAAAACCGACAATCCAAAAGCGCAAATCAGCAATCGGCAATCGAAAATGATCAGTGTCCGCCGCCGGTGAGTTCCCGCACGATGTCGCCCACAAATCCCTTGGCGTCGCCGAAGAGCATGAGGGTTTTGTCTTCGTAGTAAAGCGGGTTATCGATGCCGGCAAAGCCGGGGTTCATGCTGCGCTTGATGACCATGACGGTGTGGGCCTTATCGACTTCCAGGATGGGCATGCCGTAGATGGGGCTGCCCTGGTCGGTCTTGGCGGCGGGGTTGGTGACGTCGTTGGCGCCGATGATCAGCACCGCGTCGGTCTGCGGGAACTCCGGGTTGATGGCGTCCATGTCAAACAGGCGGTCGTAAGGGATATCGGCTTCCGCCAGCAGCACGTTCATGTGGCCGGGCATGCGTCCGGCGACGGGGTGAATGCCGAATTTGACGTCGATACCCTTCTTGGTGAGCACGTCGAAAAGCTCGCGCACCTTGTGCTGCGCCTGCGCCACCGCCATGCCGTAGCCGGGCACGATCACCACGCTACTGGCGGCGCCGAGAATGGCCGCAGCCTCCTCCGCCGTGGCGCTGCGCACCGTGCGCTCCTCCTGGGCCGCGGCCGAGGAAGCCTGCACCTGGCCAAAGGCTCCGAACATCACGTTGGTAAACGACCGGTTCATGGCCTTGCACATGATGACGGAGAGAATGAAACCGGAAGATCCGTCGAGCGCTCCCGCCACCACCAGCACCTTGTTGTTGAGCACAAAGCCCAACAGCGCCGCGGAAAGTCCGGCGTAGGAATTCAGCAGCGAGATGACCGTGGGCATGTCGGCGCCGCCGATGGGAGTCACCAGCATCACGCCGAAAACCAGCGATACACCCACCATCACCGGGAAAAGGCGCGACGATTCGGGATGAAACATCAGCCAGAGGGCGATCAGGACGGCCGCCCCCAGCACCGACAGGCTGACAATGTTCTGCCCGCGGTAGGTAATGGGCCGCTGGGGCAACACTTCCTGCAACTTGCCCGCGGCAATCAGGCTGCCGGTGAAGGTCAGCGAGCCGATAATCACTTCCATGGCGATTTCCACCATCTCGAATTTCGTGAGGTGGGGAATGCGCACGTAATACTCGGCAATGCCGATCATCGCCGCCGCCAGCGCGCCAAAAGCGTGGCTGAGAGCGGTCCGCTGCGGCACCGCGGTCATGGGCACCAGGCCAAGGGGGACGCCCACAATCGCTCCCACCACCAGCGCCACGATGATCCAGCGGTATTCGATGATCTGGTAGTCGCAGAGCGTGGCGGTGACGGCCAGGAAGGCGCCGAACTCGCCCGCCAGCACGCCGTGTTTGGCCGTGGCCGGTGAACTCAGCCATTTGAGCGCCAGGACAAACAGTGTGACCGCAACAATATAGGCTACGTCAATAAGCTGCTGCTGGAGAAGGTGATTCATGGTTTCTTGGCCTTGCTGAGCTTGAACATGCGCAACATGCGGTCGGTGATCAGGAACCCGCCCACCATGTTGCTGAACGCCGCCGCCACGGCCACCGCTCCGAGAACGGTGGAAAGCGTGGTATCGTGCCGGCCGGCAATGATGATGGCCGCCACCACCACAATCGCGTCCAGGGCGTTGGTGAGCGACATCAGCGGCGTGTGCAGCAGCGGGGAGACTCGGCGGATCACTTCAAATCCGATAAATCCCGCCAGCACAAAGACATACAGGCAATTGATGAGATCAAAGGTCACAGATTCCTCCCGGGGGTGGAGCGCCAGAAGTTGAGATTGTCATGTAAGTAGTTTATATTCATAGACTTAAATCAAAAGCATGGTTCTCGGAATTGCGGGCATTATCGGGCATTTGCCCTTTATCCACAATGCACTCGTCACTTCCCTTAGCGCCCAAAAATTTTTTCCACACCAAAAACTTAGCGCTCAATTTTTTTGCGCCGCAGATGCAGGCAGCGAAAAAAATTCACGCACGCGAGCGTTCACCACTTCGCCACCGCGCGTCAGCAAAGTATCGCGCGTGATCTCGTCTTCAAGATTCAATTGCAGCTTGCCGCCTTTTCCCAAGTGCAGCAGGAAGGCGGTGAGATTCTTCGCATACATCAGGCTGGCGTGATAGGGTACCGTGCTCGCCACGTTGATGTAACCGATGATGGTCACGCCGTGTTCAATGATGCGCTGGCCGGCTTTGGTCAACTCGCAATTGCCGCCGCGCTCCGCAGCGAGGTCGACGATCACCGAACCGGGCGCCATGCTCTGCACCATCTCGCGCGTGATCAGCACGGGAGGCTTCTTGCCGGGAACCACCGCGGCGGGAATGACCACGTCGCTTTCCGCCACCACGCGCCCCAGCAATTCGCGCTGCCGCTGAAAAAAGGATTCGTCCTGCTGCTTCGCATAGCCGCGCTTGTCCTCGGCGTCCTTCACTTCGATGGGCAACTCGATGAATCGCCCGCCGAGACTTTGCACCTGCTCCTTGGCCGCCGGACGCAAGTCGTAAGCCGACGCCACCGCGCCCAGGCGCCGCGCCGTGGAGATGGCCTGGAGTCCCGCTACGCCCGCGCCAATGATGAAGACACGCGCCGGCGTGATGGTCCCTGCGGCCGTGGTGAGCATCGGAAACATGCGCGGCAAGCGGTCCGCCGCCAGCAGCACGGCCTTATAACCGCAAATCGTGGCCATGGAGGAGAGCGCGTCCATGCTTTGCGCGCGGGTGATGCGCGGCATCAATTCGACGGAAAAGGAAGTGACGCCAGTGGCGGCGAGTTGCTGCGCGGATTCGAGGGAGCCAAAAGGACGATGGAAGCCAATCACCGCCTGGTCACGGCGAAAGAGCGCGAGATCGTCCTTGCCCGTGGCATCGTTCGACCCGTAACTGAGAACCTGGACAATGACATCAGCGGATTGGAAGACCTCGGCGCGCGAGGCGGCGAGCTTGGCGCCCTTCTCCACGTAGTCGGCATCGAGATAGCCGGCGCTCACTCCCGCACCGGGTTCCACCAGCACCTGGAAACCGGCCTTCAGTAGATTGGGTACAACCACCGGAACCAGCGCCACGCGCCGCTCGCCGGGAAAGGCTTCCTTGGGAACACCGACAATCATTAGGCCCCCTCTTTATTTGATGACGGGTTGCGACTTTATGATTAAAGATTTTCTCTGCGGCCTTGGGACGTTGGCCGAATTACTTCTTTTCGATTGTTAATCCAATAAGGGTAAGTGTGCAAGGAACTTTTGCGGGTGGAGGCGCATCGAAGACTTCACCGCGTGGGAAAAAGGGGGTTCCGAAGGGGCGCGGAAATTAATTTATGGAGGGTAAAAAAAATCCTTGCAATTGCAGAAATGTTACGGTAGTATTTCTGATTGCCAGTACGAAGGTGGACGAAGTAATAGGGGGCGCGGTTGATTCTTGGTTTCAGCCGAGCTTAATTTGAGGCTCCACATCGTCTCGGTTGGAATTCCTCGGAGGTCGATACGCGAAAGGCTTTCGGATAAGGGCTTGAGGCAAGTGGGTCCCTAGCAAGAAACCCTCCCGCCTGTTTCAATCCCCGAAGCTCAAAGCAGTCGAACCCGGCGGCCGCAAAGGCGCGCGTTGCACGATGCGCACCTCGGCGGAACGCAGAGGATTTTCGTCAGGTTGTTGAGCTTGGTCTCACCCGATGGTTCGGGGGGAATCAAGCCCAGCAACTTCGCGGGCCCGTCGAATGACGGGCGCAAGGTTGCAGGAAGAGGCCCTGGGAGACGCGAGTCGGCTCAGGGCACTCGAAGCTCTTTGAAAACTGAATAGTGTGGCGTCTACTTAGTAGTCGTAGTCGTCAGTGTTCAGTTCCGGATTCTCAATGCCAAGCGAGGATTTTGGGGCTGGATGGGGCGGCTACAAACTGTCCGGGATTGGATCCGGGCAGTGTAAGAAAAGGCGAATCTGCAGACATTGCGGGGTTCGGGTTTCGGGGTTGGGGATTAGGATTGATTCTCTTAACTCTCGGCTTCTGGCTCCTGACTCCGGGTTTTGATGTGTTGAGCAGATATTATGGTCAAGCTACTAAGGGCGTACGGTGGATGCCTTGGCGCTAGACGGCGAAGAAGGACGTGGCTACCTGCGAAAAGCCTCGGGGAGGGGGAAGTACCCTTTGATCCGGGGATGTCCGAATGGGGAAACCCTGCCGGGAAAAACCCGGCAACGGCCCGCTGAATACATAGGCGGGTGCGAGCCAACCCAGGGAAGTGAACCATCTCAGTACCTGGAGGAAGAGAAAACAACAGTGATTCCGCTAGTAGCGGCGAGCGAACGCGGAAGAGCCCAAACCCAGTCTTCCATATTGCGCCATTGAAACATGGAGTCATTGAAACATTGCAGGGCGATTGCGAAGAGGTCCCGCAATGAATCAATGACCCGATGGATCAATGACTCAATATGGAGGGCTGGGGGTTGTAGGGCGTGCGTCGGTGTAGAACCAGAGAGTTA
>Ga0326727_10006262_pt1 | contig 32848 bp, 39 predicted proteins | sample MB2enrmetagenome_FD_207643 | JGI IMG/M metagenome (GOLD analysis project Ga0326727, IMG submission 207643) | Lab enriched peat soil microbial communities from McLean, Ithaca, NY, United States - MB29MY | ecosystem: Environmental > Terrestrial > Soil > Wetlands > Peat | place: USA: New York...
CCCAATATTCCTGGCAAAACATCTCGGACATGAGTTTTTCCCAGCCGTAGCCCCGCTCCGCCATGGCCGGGTAGGCGTCTGACTCTTTGAGCGCCCGGGAGTGCGGGTCCTTCTGCAAGTCGGTGTTGTAGGCGCAGGCCGAGGAGGAGAAGAAATACCCTTCCACGCCCGCCCGATAAGCCGCTTCAATGAAGTTGGTATTGATCAGGATGCTGCGCAGGCACTCGATTCTGAACCGCTCGATGAAGCCCATGCCTCCCATGTCCGCGGCCAGATTGTATACCTCGACCGCGCCCTCGCAGGCCCTCACACAATTCTTTCTTTCGCTCAGGTCCATGCAGAGGCTTTCAACGCCCGGCACTCGCTGGTACCAGTCCGGCAGTGGCTTCTTATCAATGGCGCGGATTCGGGTAAAGCCGCGGTCGTGAAAGTATCGCGTAAGAGCTCCGGCGATGAAGCCGCCCGCCCCGCCGATAACAATCAAATCGTCTTTCTCGGCAGCTTGTTGCGCACTCATGGCCTCTCCTTTTCGACCGCCGATTGCTGAATTTCAACGGTATTCCGAACGACCCAGGCTTGGCAAGAGGATTTGAGGAGATCCTAGCCAGAATTTCCATTATGACCCCCTGATCGAGTGATTATGGAGTACCTCGGAGTTCCTACGTGGCCACCAATCCGTCACGTTCTCGGAGAGTGGTCAGCATTCTGGCGGGCCTGAGCCGAAAAAATCCGTAGGAAATGCCAATCTGCAATGTATACCAGTAGTATAGGGCACGAATGAGGCGCGGCAGATGGGGACGAAGGCGGCCGGGCGAATGGGCTGGACGAGAGGGAACGATGGCGCGTCAGAGAAGGGCCAGAGGGATGTGCAACCGGTTGCACATAAGAAAGATGAAGGATGCGACTTCGGAAAGGCGCTGACGTTGATCGACTGTCCGCACCAGGACAATTTGCCTGTGCAACCGGTTGCACAACGCCCAGGAATCGAGCGCTACTGATAGCGCCTGTTAGCAGCGCTCCCCAGCATATGTTTTGAGGGCCCATTGGGAGCCTCACTGTCGACGGGACTCGAAAATCCCATTATCAGAAGGAGTTCGCATGAAGCTTGAACACAACACCCTGGTTACATCCGACGGCAAGAAGATCATCACTGGCACCTGGCGCACCGATAGCGGCCAAGTGACCTCGCAGACCATCAAGTCCATCGACCTGAAGAGCGGCAAAACGACGGTGACCAACGTGAGCGGCGGCAAGCTGCTGCCATAGCCGTCCGGCTGCGGGGCGCGAAAGCTCCGGGAACCGGTAGCTTGGAGAACGGCAGCAAGGCGATCGCGGTGCGGGGGCGGCACGCTGGGAAGCGGCACGGCAGAGGGAATTCACGACGGGCCTTGGGCGCTTCCGCCACGGCGCGGACAGGCAGGACCGCCACGCAACGCGTGCCTTTCCCGGGCGCACTTTATGGGCGGGATGGATCAATGTGGGATCTTGAATACCGGCTCCTGGAGACCCTGCGGAGCGATTTTGCCTTCCTCAGGTCGGTGGGCATCGAGCCCTGCTTGATTGACCGCCCGCTCCCGCTGCCCTACCCCGGGAGGCCACGCATACGGCTCACGGGCTCCGACGCAGAGTGGCTGAAGGCGTGCGGCGTTGCCTGGGAGCCCGAGCCAGCGTTCCAGCTTCCCCTGGGTCTCTGCGGCAATCAGCGTTGATGCTGTCTACATGCGCAGTTCGCTCGGCGGTCCTGGCTTCGGAGCCTGGCCCAGGAATCCCAGCCAAAGCTCAGGCATGCGAGGCACGTTATGGGTACGGGGCACTTGCGGGAAGGCGCTTGAATTAACGGCCGCCCCGGACAGTGGTCGTTCATGGGGGAGCACGCGGACTGGGGGAGGCGTACCGGCAACATTGCCAGATGTTTGAGGTGCGCCGGGACGGCATGCGGAAGATTGATGCAGATACTCCTAGAGGACTCGTACATCCTTCCCTTCGTCCCAAAGACCCAGGTTCCTGGTGAAGGTGTCGCTGGAGCTGGCGGAAACAGAGGACGGAAGCAGTGATGACGGGATCCCCAGGAGTGAGCGTGCGAAGAGACAAAACGGGGTGCTAAGATCCGGGCAACGGCGGCTAACGTCTTACAGCGCTTTTGGCTTCTCCACACCTCGTCCGGAGCGTCTGAGACATTGAACTCTTGACCTAGATGCGGTACAATGTAACTCTATGATCCCACGACACTTACATCCTTTGTTCTGGGACGTGAACCTTGACAACTTCAACCCTGCGGCTTATCCCGACTACGCCATAGCCCGCGTTTTGGAACTCGGAGACGAAAACGCTGTCAAATGGATGAAAGCAACCTTTTCCGAAGCGGACGTCAGGCGGGTTATTGCCACTGAACGCCGCCTTTCGAGAAAGTCGGCCAACTTCTGGGCGTTGGTGTACGGGATAGCCCCTAACGACGTGGCGGCGCTCCGGACGGCCCCTTAATCCTTCTCTCATGCTTGGTACACTAAGGAGGTGATTGCTATGGAAAGCAACGAACACCCATGGCATCGGGAAGTGATCAAACCGCAGCTGGAGCGCACGCTGCACGAACTTCAAGCGCTCGGGGCGCTTGACCGGTGCTACCTCGCCGGGGGCACAGGCCTCGCGCTCCATCTCGGACACCGCCGCTCCCAGGATCTCGATTTCTTCAGCCGCGACTCGGTAGATCCGGAAGCGCTGATTCGGAGGATGAAATCCCTCGCCAGATTCGCGCTTGCGGCGCAAGCCCCAGACACGCTGCACGTGACCGTACAGGGCGTCAAAGTCAGCTTCCTCGCTTATTCGTATCCGGTGCTTTTCCCGATGGCGGCGTTCCAGGGCGTGAACGTCGCCGATCCCCGTGACATCGCCGGCATGAAGCTGGGCGCGGTCGCCAGCCGGGGAACGAAGCGGGATTTCGTCGATCTGTACGCCGTAGCGAAGCAGTACGGCCTTGCCCAATTGCTCGAATGGTTCAAGCAGAAATACGCTGAGGTGAACCGCAACTTGGTGCACGTGCTGAAATCATTGACCTACTTCGAGGACGCCGACAAAGAGCCTATGCCCGACATGCTCATTCCCTTGTCCTGGGAAGACGCGAAACGGTACTTCAGAAGCGAAGCGTCTCGTCTCTCGCCCTAGCCCTGCCGCTGACCAACGGGCCGTTGGGCTTGAAAAGCGGGGGGGCGCTACTGGCAGTAGGACATGAAGTGTCAAGGTCGCCATGGCATTTCCCTGCCTTGAGGTGTTAAAATCCCTCTAAGCAAAACTGGAAGGAACGGATCGCAGTGAACCCGCGCGTCTGTTACGGCAGGGCCTGCATCCGAGGGACGCGGATCATCGTCTCCGTGATCGTTGACAACATAGCCGCCGGCCTGTCCCGCGACGAGATTCGATCCAGTTATCCGGCTCTAACCCCGGTGGATATCGACGCCGCCCTCTCCTACGCCGCTGAACTGACGCGTGAGGGGACGGTGGAATTGCCCCTGGAAGTCAACGCTTGAAATTTAAAATCGACCAGAACCTTCCGGGCGAATATACCGTATTGCTCCGCGAGACGGGTTTTGAAGCGGACACTGTGGACGACGAAGGCCTCAGCGGCGCCGAGGACTGGAACATCGCGGAGCGCACGCGCAGCGACGGACTTGCGTTGCTGACCCTGGATCTAGGTTTTTCCGACATTCGGTCGTACCCGCGCCAACAATACTCCGGCATCGTCGTTCTCCGCTCCAGGGCTCAAGACAAGATCACGCTGATCTCCATGTTACGGCGCCTCATCCAGGTGTTGCGAAAGAACAGCTTTCGCCCTGAGACGAATTCGACCATGAGGTGTCGGTTTAGGTATCTCTTTACAGTGGATTCCGTTAGCGGCGGACCACAGGGGGGAAAAGCCTAATTCATCCGAGCTCCGACACCGGCAGCGCCCGAGACCTGTTGACGAGTGGAAAACTGTTTGGCGTGCGAGAGACCACCGCACCGCTGGCCACCCTCGCCTCTCCCACAACCTTGCGCACAGAATTGAGGTTGACCGCGTCAGCCGCGGCCGGCAATTCGGTCCGCTTCGCTTCGAAGAGCTCCAACTGTCCGCCGACATCAACCACAAGGTCCACCTCACGTGTGCGATCACGCCAGAAGAACAGACTGCCTGCGCGGCTGGCTCGGCGTTCACGGCCGCGCAGTTGAGCGAAAACAAAGGTTTCCCAGACGGCGCCCGCCGCCGGTGATTGGCGGAGGGCGTCTTCAGTGCGGATATTCAATAAAGCGCAAAGGAGTCCGGTGTCGGCGAGATAGGGTTTCGGGCTCTTCACGATGGACTTGATGCGGTGGGAAAACCATGGCTCAAGCAGCACCACCTGCCCGGAAGCCTCGAGCGTGGACAGCCAAAGGTTAGCTGTACAAGGAGCGATACCTACGTCTCGCGCCAGATCAGCCTTGTTCAACAGATTCGCGGAACGTAAGGCGCAAGCGCGCAGGAAGCGCTCGAAATCCCGCAGATTGCCGACCTTAGCCAACGAACGAACGTCACGTTCCAGGTAGGTGGCAAGGTAAGAGTTGTAAAAGGCCACGTGGTCAATGTCCGGCTTGGCGTGCAGCTCTGGAAAGCCGCCCCGAACGATGGCCGTCTCAAGCCCGGCTTGCGGCAGCGCGGCCCGGGGTGATTTGGTTCGCAATCGACGTAAGCGCTGGATACATTTGGAAATCTGAAAAATGCGGGCTTTCAGGAGATGGATCGGCGACAGATTTTAGCCGGTCGAACCTTTCGGCTGGCATGCATTATAATCACTGCTGTGTTTGAGTTCCAGATGTGCCGCCGGGCTCGCGGGTGCCGTTGATGACAGAAAAGAACCCACTGGTCACCGAGGTTTATGACGGATTGCTTCAGGGAGTCGTGCGTCTGCTGGAAGAGGCACGAAAAACCTCAGCTCGATCGGTCAACGCCATTATGACCGCCACTTACTGGGAGATTGGCCACCGGATCGTCGAGCGGGAGCAAGAGGGCAGGAGGCGCGCGGGTTACGGTGAGGCGTTGATTGAAAGGCTCGCCGCCGACTTGACAGCGGAGTTTGGCAGGGGATTCTCTCGCAGTAACTTATGGCAAATGCGAGACTTTTACATGGCCTGGCCAATTATGCAAGCGGTGCCTGCACAATTAGAAAGCACGCGCTTGCCGCAAAGAGGCGAACAAACACTCCAGACGCTGTCTGGAGAATTGGGGAGTAGCACGACCCCAGAGAATCTCCAAACGGTGTCTGGAAAATCGAGCCCTCCCGATATTAACGCCTCTCCGCGATTTCCTCTCCCGTGGTCCCACTACGTTCGCCTACTCTCGGTTAAAGATGCCCAAGCCCGCACGTTCTACGAAGCTGAGGCTCACGAGGCGGCTGGTCCGTGCGCCAGCTTGACCGGCAGATTTCGACCCTGTTTTACGAACGCACTGCGCTGTCTCGAAATAAGGCTGCATTGCTGCGCAAGGGGCAGCGCGAACGGCCGGGGGACCAGGTCACGCCTGAAGAAGAAATAAAGGATCCGCTGGTGCTTGAGTTTCTAGGTTTGAAGGACGAGTATTCGGAAACCACACTGGAAGAGGCGCTCATTCTTCATCTTGAGCACTTCCTGCTCGAACTCGGCAACGACTTCGCCTTTATCGCCCGCCAGAAGCGCCTACGCGTTGGGAACGAATGGTACCGCATCGACTTGGTGTTCTTTCACCGCCGCTTGAAATGCCTCATTCTCATCGACCTGTTATGTGGTCGGCCACATAAGAGTTCTTGATCGAATATTGAGCAAGCCGTTCTTTCGTGAGGGATCTGTCAATCCTGCATCGCCTGGCCCAGCGGTGCTCCCGGTGAGCAGCCGGGCGGCGCGGTGAGACAGAAAACTTGTTACAAACAATTACAATATGGCCAAAAAGCCATTGAAATGGAGGGCTTCCTTGTGGACAAGTCACCTGGAGTTCCCCTGTTTGTAGGCTCCCATCAAGCCCATGGATTACCGGCTCGGTGACGCAGGAAACCGGCATTATTCGCCGCGAAAGCTGAAAGCTGGATTCGAGCCGAATCGAGCACCTCGCGCTACCAGGGATCCGTGCGCCGGATCCTCGTCCTGTCTCGAAATGCCAATCCAAGTTTGCGATCTCAGCACTGGCGGAGATGCAAGGCTGCCAGTCGGAAAGAACAAGAGCTCACAGCCACTCATGCAGCGTGCCTTGCGGCATAGTCGGAGGGGGTGCCCAAACCAGCCACATCGGTGCGCTAAGACCTGACGAAAACGATCCTGCTCTGTTGACAGAGCCACCAGCGGCCAACGACACATTCCGCTCCTTGCAGGTCAAGTCAGCTTGGCGGCCGGGCGTTACACCAAGAGACGAGGCACCAGTCGCTGCGGGCGAGGGGCGTGCGAGGTCCGCCCGGGTGGGCGGATTAACGTCCTGGGGAAATGAATGATCGGAGGGTTGGTGCGGTGGGGGGTCGGGGCTCGTGATGTGTGGCCCCCGCTTGGCACCTTGATCAGCGGTGCCATCTCCGGAAGAAGAAATTTCCCGAGGGTTGGGAAAAGCGGGAGGCCAGTACGAATTCACAACTCGCTGGAGACCATCGTACCCATTGTGAGATATAATCCGAACCGCATGACGCAAAGTACCGGAAGTGGTCGATCAGGGCCACCTTGATGAAGAACCGGTATCCCCGCTTGCGCGCTGGACTCCATTGGCCGCCCTGCTGGGCCTAGGGCTGATTTCCGAAGCGGACCTGGAGGGCGCTTGTTGGAGGCCCGGCAAGGCGCTGCCCCCCAACCGCTGGAGGGCCGTGCGGGGCCGCCGGAAAGCGGGTCGAAGGGGACCTCGAATGGCCACCCGTTGTGGGGCTCCCCGTGGAGGCGGGTGCTACGCCGGGGTGTGGGGATCCAAAATGAGGTGGCGCACGCACTGTTTTGTGCGTACCCGGCCCACTTTTGGCCCAGAGGGCGCGATAGCCTGAAAGGCCGAGAGACGGAAGAAGAATATCGCGCCAGCGCTACGTTGCCTGGTGCAAACCGCCGCTCCGGTGGTGCTGACGCTTTTGGCAAAGACGGACTCGGGATATGGCTGAACACCAAGAGTTAGTTCCTGCCGAGCGCAGGCTCTCGGTAAGGCTCCGCCGCCCGCCGGATTCAATCCCCGGCACAGAAACGCGGGGCCCCGAAGGCTATTCCCGCATCCGTGCCTGGTGGTTGATTCTGTTTCGGCGGCGATGGACGGTTCTAACGGTTGTGTTCGTACTGACGACGCTTATGACGATCGTGTCCCTCGAGATGCAGCCAGTTTATCAGGCGACGGCGCGCGTTGAGGTTCAGTCAGATAGCCCGCAGGTCATGTCCCTCAACGATCTCTCCCGAAGCGAGGCTGTTTACGGTGAAGATGCTACTCTGCAAACGCAACTGGACGAGCTGAAAAGTGAGAACTTGGCTTGGCGGACCGTTCAACAGCTGGGCCTGGAAGAAAAGGCGGAGTTTGCCGCGGCGGGCGGCAGCAACGAGCACTCTCCCGAGACTTATCCGACGACCGCGCAGAACGCGCTCATCCAGGCATTTCGAGAACACTTGCAGGTGCAGTTGTTACCCGGCAGCCGCATAATCGAAGTCACTTTTGAAAGCACCGACCCCCAGCTCACGGCGCGGGCGGCCAACACCCTGGTAAACAACTATGCGGAATACAATTCTCGTCGGAGGTACGACGCCACCCGGGGAGCTTCGGGTCTGATGGAGCGGCAACTCGACGAATTGAAGGGCAAGGTCGAGAGTGCGCAGCAGGCCTTGACCGATTACGAGCGCAACAACCTGATCGTCGACCTCGGCGCCAGACAATCCCTGATCGAGCAGAGGCGGGCCGCTTTGAGCACAGACTTGCTGGCCACCCAAAGCGATCGCATGCAAAAGCAATCGCTTTACGAGGTCGCGAACTCACGCGACTCCGAGGCCGTGCTCGCCTCACAAGACAGCTTGCTGCAAAGCCTAGGCGAAAAATACAGCAAGTTAAGAGAAGAGTATGTAGACACCGTAGGACAGTACGGACCTGACGTTCCGAAAGTCAAGAAGCTTGAGGATCAGCTGGATGGAGTCCAAACCATGATGGATCACGAGCGCCAGCGAGTGATCACGCGGATCCACAACGATTACATGGCGGCCCACGGACGGGAAAGTCTCCTCGCGGCTGAAGTGGCCCATCAGCAGGAGGAAGCAGAAAAGCTTAACCAGGTCACGATCAAGCACAACCTTTTGAAGCGGGAGTTTGAGGCCAGCCAGCAGCTCTATGCCAGCCAGCTTCAGCACCTGAAAGACGCCAACGTGTCGGCGGGTTTGAGGGCCACCAGCACCCATTTGGTCGATTCGGCAATGGTGCCCAGGTACCCGGTGCGGCCAAGACTAATGTACAACAGTGCGTTGAGTCTGCTGGCGGGGCTGTTGCTGGGAATTATGCTGGCCGTCACTCAGGAGAGTCTGGACACTTCCATCAAGAGCGTCGAGGGATTGGAATGGGCCATTGGGGTTCCGGCCTTGGCCGTAGTCCCGCTGGCGCGCTCGTCCTGGCGGAAGAGAGGCCCGGACAAGAGCAGGCCGCCGGACGGCACTGTGGAGTTGGCTGTTTTAAGGAATCCTAACTCGTCCCTGGCCGAGGCTTATCACATCCTGCGCACCGCCATTCAAATGTCCACTGTTCCGCGTCCCCCGCAGGCTTTGCTGGTGACCAGTGCTTCACTCGGCGAAGGCAAGACTTGCACGGCGCTCAACCTTGCCATAGGACTGGCTCAGTGCGGCGCACGCGTAGCTCTGATCGACACCGATATGCGCCGTCCCGCCGTTGCTCGTGCACTGTCGATCTCAGGGAATGTTGTGGGGCTCAGCACAGTTCTTGCGGGCGCCTGCAGCCTGGGTGAGGTTCTGCGCAAGTTCGAACCTGTACCCAATCTTCGGGTGCTTCCCGCAGGCCCGGAGGCGCCCAGGCCGGCGGAGTTGCTCTCCTCATCCTGCATGCAAACAGTCTTACAGGAACTGCGCGGGAGCTTCGAGTACCTCGTTCTGGATTCCGCGCCTGTACTGTTGGTGGCCGACGCTGCGATCCTGTCCGGCATGGTTGACGGAGTCGTGCTAGTTGCTGAGAGCGGCGTCACACCGCGAGACGGCCTGTTGCGTGCACTGAGGGTTCTGGAAAGCGCCGGGGGGAGGATTCTGGGCGGGGTGTTGAATAAGTGGGACGTGCGAAGTGAGGGCTACCCCGCCTATTATGGTTTATACTACGGCGGCCAGTACCACGACCGCTACGGAAGGAATCTGAAGTCCTGAAATCGGGTGTCCGCAGGCGATTTCCGACGCGGCGCTGATTGCGCGTCGGAAGTTGCTGAAGTCAAGGCGCGCGAAGGTTTTGCACACGCGTCTCCCCGAGGATGAGTTGCAAGCGGAAGTGAGCTTTGCGGAGCGGCGGCTCCTTCCGAGTAGGCGAAGGTACGTGAGAGGGTCCTAATGCCAGAATACTCCATCAGTCCAAGCGGTGAAAAGTTTGCCTTGCCGAGCGAGCAAGACTACGCGGTCGAGTTCAGACGGCTGCAAGGCTTGCGGCCGCCGCCCATAAGCAAGGCAAAGAGGTTGTAGTAGTAATGGGCCTGGGTTTTGTGGGGGCAGTAATGGCGGCGATTGTGGCCGACACAGTGCATAAGAAGAAGGGGCACCCCACTAAATTCGTCATTGGCTGCCAGCGGCCCAGCACGCGCAGCTACTGGAAGACGCCCCTGCTCAACCGGGGGGAGTCTCCCGTAAAAGCCGAAGATCCCGAAGTCGACCCGATGATCAGGCGCTGCGTATTGGAAAAGAAGACGCTCACCGCCACCTATAATCCCGACTCTTTGGCCCTGGCCGATTGCGTCGTGGTGGACGTTCAGTGCGATTACTCCAAGCAGCATTTGGGCACCATGAAAACCGGAGAGGCCGACATGGCCGCTCTGGAGGCTACCTTGAGGCAGATCGGTGAGAAGATCTAGCCCAAGTGCCTGGTGCTCATCGAGACTACGGTTCCCCCCGGCACCACCGAGTTCGTGGCCTGGCCAATCCTCAAAAAGGCGTTCCGGGCCCGCGGCATCAAGGCCGAGCCTCTTTTGGCCCACAGCTTCGAACGGGTCATGCCGGGCAAGGACTATGTCAGCAGCATCCGCGATTTCTGGCGGGTCTGCTCGGGGTGCAACAACGGGGCTAGGAAGCGGGTGGTCAAGTTTCTGAATGAGGTACTCAACGTGGAGAAGTTCCCGCTGACGGTGCTGGATCGGCCGATTGAGTCGGAGACCACCAAAATTGTTGAGAACTCCTACCGCGCAACCATTCTGGCATTCCTAAACGAGTGGTCAATCTTCTCCGAGCGGAACGGTGTGGATCTCACGAAAGTCATCCGGGCGGTCAAGATCAGGCCAACGCACAGCAACATCATCTTTCCAGGCCCCGGCATCGGGGGGTACTGCCTGCCGAAAGACGGCGGGCTGGGTTATTGGGCCTACGAGCACGTTCTGGGCTTTCAAGATGGTGATGGCGTTTTCAAGATGAGCACGGCGGCGATTGATATCAACGACACGCGCGGTTTGCACGTGGCGGAGCTGACGCGCGACGCGTTGCGCAACATGGGCAGGTATATCGCGGGTGCGCGGGTCCTGCTGGCGGGCGCAAGTTACCGCGAGGATGTGGGGGATACGCGTTACAGCGGCAGCGAACTGGTCTTGCGAAAACTCGCGGAGATGGGCGCGGAAGTATCCGTGCATGATCCCTACGTCAATCATTGGTATGAACTGGAGAGTCAGGACACCTACCCCGCGACAGGGCGCTCCTGGGCGAGGTTCTTCCGCAACCAGCAAGACCTTTTCAACATCCGAGTGCAGAAAGATCTGCCCGCGGCGCTCAAAGGCGCTGAGGCCTTGATCCTTGCGGTCCGGCACAAACCCTATTTGCAGCTGAAGCCGGACGAAGTGGTCAAGTGGGCGGGGGGACCGATCGCCGTAGTAGACTGTTTCGGCATTCTCGAAGACACGGATATCACCCGCTACTTCGAGCTAGGATGCGAGGTAAAAGCCCTCGGCCGCGGGCACATTCAACGCATTAAGGAAAAGGTTCGCTCGTCGCGAACCTGACTTTACGTTGTTACGTTCATTCGACCTAAGCTGCGCAAGCACCGGCGGAACTGTGTGTGTAGGCGATCCATCCAAACAATCAACCACTTAAGGCAGGCTCAGATTTCAGTCGGCACCCCGACTTCGCCGGCCTATTGGCGGAGACGCTAAGACTGCGGCCTGATCCAATCCTACAGCAACGATTCCACTAACCTCCCAGCCCCAGCACCCTCCTGCGTGAGGGTTTCCTTTCTCGCCACAGCGTAAGACCTTCCGGCCTTTCCCTTAGCAGTCTCGACGACCTTCGTCCACAATCTGCAACCAGATTCCTTCCCGACTTTCCACTATTTCTGAAGCCCGCAGTGGTCCTCAGCTTAAGATCTCTTTTGCCCTGACCTCCGCGGACAGTCTTTTGGACGCTTGTGATGATGCGATCGGAAACCCCGCGCTGGGAGATGTGAGTCGCTGAGTGCCTCGACGACATCGGCCCGGCAAGGAGAATAATCGCCCCTCCAGCTCATCCGCCTCGGTGTCCATCAAGAAATAGAGTCAAAGGCCAAATGGATATGCGGACTGATCTCCTGTGATTCACAGGGCAGAACTTTATTTTCCTAGGGAACCGACTTGGAGTAACTGTGCTGCGAATTGGGTTTCAGCGAGTCCTGGTGGGTACTCTGCACAAGGAAGGTATCGGAGGAGAATGCCATAGCTCAAGCGCTCTCTTTGCAGAGGTGGTCGAAATCTTTCTTCCACCTTGGTTGGAGCGCCGCTCGCAGAAGGAGGGACGTAAGCGTCCGAAGCTGGCCGTATTGACAAGTGACAGGTGGCTGCAGGTGTCCACTTGTTGATTCAAGTGGGCACTTAGGAGCTTAGGTTGTTATTTGGAGTCCAAGCGCTGGTCTGGTGTGGCAACGTTCCAGGGTAGCAACTCTTCGATGCGATTAATGGGGTGGTCGGCGATGCGGGAGAGGACCTCGCGCAGAGAAGCTTCCGGGTCGAGGCCGTTCAACTTGGCCGTGCCGATCAGGCTGTAGAGGGTGGCGGCACGCTCACCGCCGGCGTCGGAGCCGGCGAAGAGATAATTCTTGCGTCCCAAGGCCACCGCACGCAGCGCCCGCTCGGCCGCATTGTTATCGATCTCCAAGCTGCCATCCTCCGCGTAGCGCGTCAGTGCCTCCCAGCGCCCCAGTGCATACTTCACCGCCACGGTCGTATCCGACTTCTTCGACAGCTTGGTCAAGCAGCTTTCCAACCACGCTCGTAGTGATTCCAGCAGAGGCCGCGCACGGGCCTGCCGGACCTCGCGCCGTTGGTCGGGAGGGCGACCCCGAATCTTCTCCTCAATTCCATAGAGGACGCCGATCCGTTCAAGAGCTTCTTGCGCTACCGGCGACTTGTGCGCCACCTGAAGATCGTAAAACTTCCGTCTCACGTGGGCCCAACATGCGGCCTCTCGGATGCGCCCGCTTTCATAGATCTGGTCGAATCCGGCATAGGCATCCGCCTGCAGTGTTCCTGAGAAGTGGATTAAGTGAGTCTGGGGATGTTCGCCCTTTCGATCCGGCGAGTACGCAAACCACACTGCCGGAGGTGTCGCATCCCCTGCCGGCCGGTCGTCTCGAACATAGGTCCACAGCCGCCCCGTTTTGGTTCGTCCCAGACCTGGCGCCAGCACCGGCACCGGCGTGTCATCGGCGTGCAACTTGCTGGCACTCATCACGTGACGCCGCAGCGCCTCCACCAACGGCGCCAGCAATTGGCTCGCACCACCCACCCAGTCCGCGAGCGTGGCCCGCTCCAGTTCCACACCTTCCCGGGCGTAGATCTCCTCCTGCCGGTACAAAGGCAGGTGGTCGCAGTATTTCGAGACCACAACATGCGCCAGCAACCCCGGCCCTGCCAAGCCGTGTGCGATGGGACGGCTCGGCGCTTCCGCCTGCACGATCTTGTCGCAACTCGAGCAGGCAAGCTTGGGCCGGACCTGCCGGATCACGTGGAAGTGAGCGGGAACGTATTCCAGCATCTCTGAGACATCTTCGCCCAAAGCCTTCAACTCGCCACCGCAATCCGGACAGACGGTTTCCTTGGGCAGAATCGTCTGCGTCTGGCGGGGCAGGCGAGCCGACAGTGGCCGGCGCGCGTGTTTTCGGCGCTCTGCGGCGTGCTCTGTCGCCTCTGGCGAGGGAGAATCCGCTCTGGTCTCCGCCTGCGCCGTTTGCAGTTCGTCCAGCTGCAACTCCAACTGCTCGATCCGTCGATCGAGCTTTTCCGACCGCCGCCCGAACTGCATCCGTCGTAGCTTAGCAATCAGCAACTGCAAGCGTTCGATCTCGGCTTGGCGCCAGGCCAGCTGTTCGTCTTTCGTTTGAAGCTGCTGACGCTGAGCCAGAATTTCTTCTTCTTGCACCGCCAACCGTCGCTGTTGCGCGAGGATGAGAGTCTTCAGGGCGTCCTGGTTCAGCGTGTCGAGATCCGGAAAAGCGGGGCGCGAGCTCATCGTGCTTGTAGTATGCCATATATTTAGTCATATGCAAGAATAAAACACATGAAAAGGCAATATCTGATATAAAATATGCACCAGAAGTGAGCCCCCTGGCTTACACTGCCATCTGCGGTGCAAAAGTCCGTGCCGGACGCCGCCAGTCAATCCCTTCCAGCAACATGGAAAGTTGCGCCGGCGTCAGGGAGACCGCACCACTCGTGGCCTGCGGCCAGATGAAACGCCCCCGCTCCAGCCGCTTCGCAAAAAGACACAGCCCGTCACCATCCCACCAGAGCACCTTGATCAAGTCGCCGCGTCGCCCCCGGAAAACAAAGACCTGCCCCGAGAAAGGATTCTCCTCCAGCGCCGTCTGCACCAGCCCGCTCAAGCCCACAAACCCGCGCCGCAGGTCCGTCACACCCGCCACAATCCAGATCCTCGTTCCTGCCGCCAATCCGATCATCCCCGCAAGGCCTCCAGCACCAGCCGCAGAACCTCCGGATCGACACGCCCTGTCAGCCGTAATTTGCCCTTGGGAAGTTCCACCTGAATCATGCCGGAAGGGGCTTGCGATGACGGTGTCTCGCGCAACTGTGCTTCCCCCTCTGCCACGTGAACCGCCAACAGACCAGGTGCCACCCTTTTCGCCGCTTTCAGCAGCCCTTGTTGATAGCGGCGGCGCCAAGCAAAAACTTGATTGGCATTCACACCGTGCGCCCGCGCCACACGGGCCACCGAGGCGCCCGGTGCCAGAGTCTCTTCCACAATCTGGCGTTTCAACTCCGGACTACGCTGCTGCCTCTTTACTGGGGGAAGGGCCTTGCGCGAGGAGACCGCATCAACGACTGCGGAATTAGAACTGTCCATCGGACCTCCAAGTGGACACAACTGGAGTGTCCACTTGGAAGAATGTCCCTTAAAACTACCTCTGCCTAGACGGCCAAAACCGTACGCTTACGGAGGGACTGCATCGTGCGACTCTCGTCTTCGTCCTTCCCTTGTAATTTGCTCCTACGCCGAACGATACATTGGCGGCTCGAGGTAATGACACTGGAGATCAGTCGCGTCGGAGGTATCAATGTGATGCGATAGCGATTCTGTAATTCGTGAACGAGTTCGTTCAAAACGCGATCGAATGGGAAACGGACCACAGCCTAATCTCATTCTGCGAAGTAGCAGTGCCTAGGTTATATCCGGGCAATTGGAAGGGCTGGAGCGAATTCTCGTTCGCAAGAAGACTGTCCACTCGCTGGCGCTACTTATGGACTCGCTGGTGCGTTTCGTCTCTGCGGAAGCGGGCGTCCCTGAGGTGGTGCCAGCGGGGAACTGGGAGGAAGGGCCGCTACTTGCTTGCTGATTTGATGTTTCGAACGATTTCTTGAAGTTTCGCCTCGGATATCCCGGTGAAGCCTTCTCGTTTAAGCCACTTCGTTAGACGGGCAGCGAAAGAAATGTCCCACACATCCTCCCACTTTATCGCAAGCGCGCTTGCTAAAGACTGGCAAGTGCTCAAAGGGGGAGGCTCAGACGTGCCCCGCTCCAACGCAGCCACATAGGCGGGGCTGAGATCACACCTTTTGGCCAAGTCGCGCTGGCTCAGCCCCGAATCATTCCGTCGTTTCGCCAACCATGCACCGAAATTCAACTGCGTCACCGCCTGCGGTGAAATGTTAACAGATTCGGACCTACGAAAAAAAGACTTGACATTTGTCGCTTGCTCACATACTATGTGAGCAAGCGAGCATTTCGGAGAGCTTGGCCATGGGAACACCGGATGGAGCAGTCAGTCTGAAACCGACTCCTCGATCTATTCAGGACGAAACTCAGGCGCGAACTCGTGAAGCTATATTTGTGAGTCACGGTAACCTATTGCGCCTTGCCTTGCGGCGTCATTGCCATGGGATTCACTCAGAACCGATTCTAAGGTTATGCCGTCCTGAGAAGAACTTCTGGGTATTCAAAGCAACTGCCTATAAGTCATCTTACAGTCGGGGGTTTGTAGGCTACGGTGATGCTCACCCCAGCAATGTTACTCCCCTGATCTTCAACCACGCTGAAATGCGCATGGCCGAACCCCGCGCCCACCGCACCGTCTACGGTGTCGCACTCTGCTCGCTCGAAGGGCGGCTACCCGGCCCCTTTCGCCAGAGCAGCTGTCCGTATTGGGCCGCACCCTTCAGTACCGACCGCCGTTTCAGAAAGGAGTTCTGCGTGCTGCCCCCACCATTTCGTCACGTTCTCGGAGAGTGATCAGCATTCTGGCGGGCCTGAGCTGAAAAAACCCTCAGGAAATGCCAATCTGCAATGTATACCAGTAGTGTAGGGCACGAAGGAGGCGCGGCAGATGGGGACGAAGGCGGCCGGGCGAATGGGCTGGACGAGAGGGAGCGATGGCGCGTCAGAGAAGGGCCGGCTGGATGTGCAACCGGTTGCACATAAGAAAGATGAAGGGTGCGACCTGGGAAGCGGTGCTGACGTTGATCGACTGCCCGCGCCAGGACAATTTGCCCGTGCAACCGGTTGCACAACGCCCAGGAATCGAGTGCTCCCGATAGCGCCGGGTACCTACCCGCCCCGGAACAAATTCTGAGGGTTCATCGGGAGCCTCACTGGAGACGGGAGTCGAAAATCCAATCAACAGAAGGAGTCAGCATGAAACTCGAACACAACACCGTAGTTACGAATGACGGCAAGAAAATCATCACCGGCACCTGGCGCACCGACGGTGGCCAGGTGACCTCGCAAACCATCAAGTCCATCGACTTGAAGAGCGGCAAGACGACGGTGACCAATGTGAGTGGCAGCAAGCTGCTGCCATAGGCGTCTGGCTGCGCAACGCGAAAGCTCGACCCCCGGAACCGGCAGCCTGGAGAACGGCGGCACGTCGGGAATCGGCACGGCAGAGGGAAGTCACGACGGGCCTGGGGCGCTTCCGCCACGGCGCGGACAGGCAGGACCGCCATGCAACGCATGCCTTTGCAGGGCGCACTTTATGGGCAGGATGGAACAATGCGGGAACTCGAATACCGGCTCCTGGAGACCATGCGGAGCGACTTTGCCTTCCTCAGGTCGGTGGGCATCGAGCCCTGCATGATTGACCGCCCGCTCCCGCTGACATACCCCGGAAGGCCGGGCATGCGGATCACGGGCGCCGACGCAAGATGGCTCAGGGCGTGCGGCGTTGCCTGGGAGCCAGAGCCAGCGTTCCAGCTTCCCCTGGATTTCTGCGGCAATCGGCGTTGATGCTGTCTACATGCGCAGTTCGCTCGGCGGTCCTGGGTTCGGAGCCTGGCCCAGGAATCCTATCCAAAGCTCAGGCATGCGAGGCAGGTTATGGGCACGGGGCACCTGCGAGTAGGCGCTCGGATTAACGCACGCACGGGCGTGTGACGTTTCATCGATGAGCACGCCGACTGGGCGGAGCAACCCGACAACCTTGCCAGCATCGGGCTGCCCGCTGTTGTCCAGGAAGCCATGCGGGACATCCCAACGACTACGGCGGCGAGAGCGTCTGGGTGCACGCTAAAGGTCGATGCGACCAGGAGGGAGCCGAAATGAGCCATCAGCACTATTGTCACGTCGCCGGGCACTACTGGGAGTGCGAAGGGAAGGCCCTGCGTGGCGCTGACGCGGAGCCAACCGTCTGCATTTGTCTGCCGTGCGGGCGTCCGCTGGAGGGCTTTGACCACAGCGGGTGCGACGACCCCATCGAACTTCTCGCCTGCCCCGAGCACCGGAGTGCAGACGAATCAACCGGCACCGCGCGGCAAGCGAAGCCCGATCGTGGGCCTGTCGTGGTCGGGAACGAGGACGGCAGGCAGGTCTACGCCTTCTGCCTTTGGTGCGGCAAGACTTTCTACTGCTGGAAGGAGGTCGAAGCCCACAATCGAGACAACATGAAGGCGTGTCCGGTCCACGCGGAGCTGACCCAAAGGCCCGGCGGGTACCCGTACATGCCGCCTTTATTGCAAGACATTCTCGAGCGAGCCGAGCTCCCTCAGGATCAGGAGTCAGAAGAAGGCTACGGCCCAAACTGAAACGAATATATTCGGATGTCCCACCCGGACCTGCAGGACTGGCGAAAACTCCACTGAATCCTCGAGCAAGCCAGTGCGACGAGTATGCAGGGCGCACTAAAGCCACTTGCTCGGGATAAGAGGTGCAGATGGCGAATGGCAAAGGAATGAAGCGGCCCGACGAAATTCACGGCAGCACTGTTCCCACTAACGGTCGCTATATCACCCATGGCGACTTACTGACACTCGCAACTAAGCGCCACTGTCAGGGGATCGTGACGAAGCCAGTGCTCGCGCTATGCCGGCCGGAGAAGAACTTCTGGGTCTTCAAAGCTATTGTCTATAAATCTGCCAAGTGCCGCGGCTTCGTGGGCTTTGGCGACGCCAATCCCGGCAATGTTTCTCCCCTGATCTTCAACCACGCCGAAATGCGCATGGCCGAAACCCGCGCCGTCAATCGCGCCCTGCGCAAGGCGTACGGCATTGGCCTGTGCTCGCTCGAAGAGCTCCCGCCTTGGCGCCTGAGTCCCGATCAAATACCAGCGTTGCGCCGCACTCTGCAGTCGCGGCCGTCGTTCCAGAAAGGAGTCGTCCATGTCCGTGGCCGGACACAACGAAGGATGAAAATGGGCGTGGCGAGGGAGTAAGGTAATCCTGGATCGCATCGGGAAACAGGTCGGATGCATGACTGGTGCTGTCAAGCCCACAAAGGAGTCTGACCGGGGAGCCTGGAGGCACAACGAATTGTTGCCGCTGTCGATGACGGCGAGCACGTGAAGGAGATTCTCAACACCAGAAGGCTTCCTCCCGATGCCCTCCAGGAGGGAGCACGTATGCAAGTTGTCTATACTCGTTGCGCGGGACTCGATGTGCATAAGGAGAGCGTGAGCGTTTGCGTCAGCGTGTGCGAAGGCAAGAAGAAATGGCGGGAGACGCGAACGTACGGAACTTTCACCGCCGATTTGTTGGCGTTGGTGGACTGGCTGAAGGAGCAAGGTGTGACGCACGTAGCGATGGAAGCGACCGGGGTCTACTGGCGGCCGGTGTGGGCCGTGCTGGAGGGTCAATTCGAACAGATGCTGGTGAATCCACAACACATCAAGGCGGTGCCGGGACGCAAGACCGACACGCGGGACTGTGAGTGGATCGCCGACCTGCTGCAGCACGGACTACTGAAAGGGAGCTTCGTGCCGCCGACGCCGATTCAGGATCTGCGGGACTTGACGCGTTACCGGGCTGAGTTGCGCCAGAGCCAGAATCGGGTGGCCAACCGTATCCAGAAGTTTTGGGAGCAGGCCAATCTTAAGCTGAGTTCGGTGGCTGCGGACACACTGGGGGTATCCGGACGGTGCATGTTGGAGGCGATCATCGGGGGCCAGGACGATCCCCAGCAACTGGCGCAGTTGGCGCGAGGAAAAATGAAGCGCCGGATCCCGCAACTGGAGCAAGCGTTGGCAGGACGGGTACGTGATCACCACCGTTTTCTGCTGGCCGAGTTTCTGGACGAGTGGAAAGCCCTAGGGGAACGAATGCAGCGCATCGAGGCAGAGATCGACAAGCGGATTACTCCCTTTGAAGAGGCTGTGGCGCTCTGGCAAACCATGCCCGGGGTGGATCACGTGACGGCCTGCAACTTGGTGGCGGAGGTCGGTGTGGACATGCAGCCGTTTCCGAGCTCGCAGCAGTTGGCCTCCTGGGCGGCGCTGTGCCCGGGGAACAATGAGAGCGCCGGCAAGCGGAGGTCAGGCAAGACTCGGGATGGCAACAAGTGGTTGCGGCGATCCTTGTGTCAGGCGGCCTGGGCCGTGACCCGCAAGAAGAACTGCTATCTCTCCGCGCAGTTCAAACGCTTGGCCGCCCGACGCGGCGTGAAGCGCGCCGTGATGGCGGTGGCTCACACGATGCTGGTGATCGGTTATCACATGCTGAAAACCCGGCGAGGCTATCACGACCTGGGCGGAGATTATCTGGAGCGAATCAACAAGAATCAACTCCAGAGGTATTACGTGAAACGGTTACAGCGACTCGGGCTCGTCGTCACCGTCGAACCAGCGGTCGCACCGGCCTGAGTAATCATTTTCGAAGGAGTCACCCATGCGAATGAGAATTCAAGGTCTCAATCAGCCGAGCGAAAGAATCCCCCTCGTCGAAGGCGTGTATCGAGCCCGGGTCGTCCGCTTCGAACCCGCCGGCCACGCCCCTAAGCCCTGCCGGAAGGCCACGTTCTTGATTCTCGAACCTGCCCTGTATGCAGGCCTTCACGTGCGCACCCGGCTCTATTGCCACGCCCGGGCTCTCTGGAAGCTGCACTGGTTTTTGAGTGATTTCCGCTATGACCCGGAACTCATGGAGGCCGAGGAACTGGACGATCGGCGGGTAGTGGGCCTCGAGGGGGTCATCCGTCTGGCTTACTGGGGAGCCGATGGCCACCAGCGGCTGGACGTGCAGGGATTCGCCCCCAGCGAGCGCTGGGAAGAACTCTCACGCGAGCCGGCCCCCTGCGCCGCCTCAGTGCAGAGCACGCAGCTTGCACAAGCGAGTTGAAAAGGAGGAGAACATGGACCATTACAGTTACACGCAGCTTTCGACTTATCTGCAGTGCCCGCTCAAGTACAAGTACCACTACCTGGAAGGCTGGCAGGAGATGGAAGACAAAGCCAGCCTGGTCTTCGGCCGGGTGTTTCAAAGCGCGGTCGAGGCCCAGTTCCTGGTACCAGACTCGGTGCAGTTCTTCACCCAGCGCTGGGAGGGAGTGAAGGACATGCCGCTCGAGTACGGGAACGGCGACAGCTGGGAGAAGATGCTCGAGCAGGGCCAGGCGCTGCTGGAACAGTTCCGCCAGGACCAGCGGGTGCTGATCGACGATGGCCGCACGGCCTTTCAGGTCAAGTTCCGCCGCCCCCTGCCGCTCAGCCAGAAGCACTTTCTCGCCTATGTGGATGCCGTCGGGTACGTGGACGGCCACCATTGCCTGATCGAGTGGAAGACCACCACGCAATCCTATCCGGAGAATCTGGGGCGGGTGTTGGAACTCGATCCCCAACTGGTCTGCTACTCCTGGGCGGCACAGTGCCAGCAGGTCTGTCTCGTGAACTTCGTCCGCAAGAAGCAGCCGGAGATTCAATACCTGCGGGCGCGCATTCGCAAGCGCCAGTGGAAGGCCTTTGAGCAGACCCTGGACCTGCTGGCGAGCGAGATCGAAGCCAATCACTTTTATCCGCGGTCGGGGATTCGCTACCCCAATAACCAGTGCATGAACTGCGCCTATCGGGGGCTGTGCCTGAGGAAGAAGGCCTTGGTAGAGGAGAACCTGGTGAAGGTCGAGGAGCTGGCGGTGCATGGATAAGGCGAAGGCACAACAGGTACTGGCCAGGATCGATGAGATTCTGCGTTGGGAGCGGCGGATGGAGGAGCATAAGGACCAGAAGTTTGCGGAGCTGGGGAAGCACCTGTGCGAGGTGCGGGACCATGGGTATTGGCGGCTCGGGTACAAGAGCTTCGACCATTATTTGGAAGCGAAGTTTCCGGACGGCCGGCGCAAGGCGTATTACCTGATGTCGATCCACGATCATCTGAAGCAGATCCCGACCCCGGAGATTGAGGATCTGGGGTGGGCGAAGGCGCTGGAACTGGCGAAGGTGGCGCGCCATGAAGGCAGGGGGTTCAACAGTGCAGCCTGGTTGGACAAAGCGAAGCAGTCGAGCAAGCAGGAACTGAAGCGGGACGTCTACAAGCACCTGACGGGAGAAGAGTACGAGCCCTACGAGATGGTTTACTTCAAGCTGTACGAGAGCCAGTTGCCGACGGTGGAGAGGGCGCTCTTGGTGGCGGCGCGGATGGTGGGGTCGGAGCGATCGCGGGGGTACTGTCTGGAGCTGGTGTGTGCGGATTTTCTGGCGGGTCGGACGGAGGAGTCAACACCGGAAGAGATCCTGATGCTGATTCATCATCTCGTCAAGTTGCTGCCGCCGGAATACCAGGCGCGCCTTGCGGGTCAAGGGCGAGTAGAGGAATTGGAAACGGCCGCGAGATGTTGAGGAAGGTCAAGCGGATCAAGCTCGGCAAGGAAGTCTACCGGCGGCTGATGAAGCGGGTGCTGGAGCGGGACGGATGGCGATGTCAGAAGCGCGGCTCGCTGGAGAATCTGCAGATCCACCACAAGACCAAGAGGAGTCAACTGGGCAGCGACTTCCCCGGTAACCTTGCGGAGAGTCACTTGAGAGAGTCACTTGAGCTTGCCAGGATAGTGCCTCTGAGTCATAATAAAGAATGGTAGACGATATTACAGAAGGGTAGAACCGACATGAGCCTGAATGTCAAAAACCCGGAAGCTCACCGTCTGGCCCAAGCCATTGCCAAGACTACTGGCGAGACCCTGACGCGTGCCGTCACCGTGGCTTTACGGGAACGCTACGAACGCCTCCGGGTCCGCCGAGGCAAGGCCTCCGTTGAGGAACTTCTCGCCATTGCTAAGCGAGCCTCTGCCCAGGTCAAAGGTCCCTATCTCGACCACGCCGAATTGCTCTATGACCAACAGGGTCTCCCCAAATGATCCTTGACACTTCCGCACTTGCCGCCATCTTTTTCGGGGAACCCGAAGCCGCCCTTTACACGCAACTCATCCACGGCGCCGACCGCTGCCTGATGAGTGCTGCAAATTTCGTCGAGCTCTCCATCGTTATTGAAAGTCAGATTGGGCCGGACGCTGGCCGTCAATGCGATGCTTTTTTCCGCAGAGCTGGCATCGCCCTCGAACCAGTCGCCGTCGAGCAGGCGCACCTAGCGCGGCAGGCATTCCTCGACTTCGGCAAGGGCCGCCACGCCGCCGGACTGAACTTCGGCGATTGCTTCGCCTATGCGCTCGCCAAGATCACTGGCGAGGCTCTTCTCTTCAAAGGGGAGGATTTCAAGAAGACCGACATCACCTCCGCTCTCTGACTGGAAAGTTCTAGAGTCAGTTACCGGTGGTGGAAAGAGCCCTCTACGTTGCCTCGCGGATGGTGGGGACGGAGTGATCACGGGGGTACTGTTTGGAGATGGTCTGTGCGGATTTTCTGGCGGGTCGGAGAGAGGAGTCGACGCCGGAAGAGATTCTGATGCTGATTCATCATCTCGTCAAGTTGCTGCCGCCGGAATATCAGGCGCGCCTTGCGGGTCAAGGGCGAGTAGAGGAATTGGGAGCGGCCGGAAGATGCTGAGGAAGGTGAAGCGGATCAAGCTCGGCAAGGAAGTCTACCGGCGGCTGATGAAGCGGGTGCTGGAGCGGGACGGGTGGCGGTGTCAGAAGTGCGGATCGCTCGAGAACCTGCAGGTCCATCACAAGATCAAAAGGAGCCAGCAAGGGGATGATGCGCTCGCGAACCTCGTGACGCTGTGTGCTTACTGTCACATGGCCGAGCACGGGCAGCTTTTCTATTCCCTCCCCGCGCTCGGAGTTTGCAGCAAGCCAAAACTACGAAAGAAGTGAAAATCTTGCTTGCAATGATTTCCAGAGTTGTCGATCCGCGGTCGCCGGCCCGTATCGATGGACGAACCCCTGAGGTCGGGGCGGAATCACAGAAACAACTCCGCCGGAACATGAAAACGCTCGCTCAGTTTTCGGATGTGCGAGGTGGCAAGATGGCGTTTCCCGCCCAGGACTTCTGAAACGATACTTGGTGTACCAAAGACATCAACGAGGTCCCTTTGCTTCAGTTTGTGGGCCTGCATCAGCTCCGTGAGGTTTTCTAGTGGAGTCGCCTTCCGCAAGGCGTAATGCTGTTCCTCAAAGTCCTCAATCAGGATCGTCAGCAAATCCGCTAGGGCCTTCTCAGCGGGTGTGGGGTTGGGCTTGGCGTCGAGAATCTCCAGAGTACGGATGTAGTGCTCATTCTCCGCTTCATTCTGGATAACGTGAGGAAGGCTCTTACTCAACAGGCAGCTGTACTCGTCCTGGTCAATACCTTTCTTGGTGAATGTTCCTGCCACAGCAAAGCAAGTTGCGCTCATTTGTTCCACCTTCCTTCGTCATATTCTCGGTGGGTCAGAATATGACGGACGAATATACGCCCGGTCCGGTAGTTAATCTCAGCAATCAAGCGGTAGGTGTTGCCTTTGATGTTAAAGACAGTGTATCTCCCTACCGGGTCTGCCGAGGGGTGTGCCTTACGCAGATCCGCAATATTCCGCCACCCTGCCTTCTTTGCAATTCGGAACCATGTGTCAAGCGGGCTCTCCAAATCAGCGTGTCGCCCGACGGCCTCCTTCAGCTTCTTCCGACTTATAACATGCACGCTTCCCGCCTCGTCGAGCCTGCATGATGTTCGCAGATTGCGAACTTCCTGTCAAGGGGAAACGGAAGGTCCCGCCGCAATAGCAGCGATTTCGCAAACCCGTAGCTTAGGCACGACACTGATGTTTGGTGGTTGGTCTGCTGGACAAAGCGAAGCAATCGGGCAAGCAGGAACTGAAGCGGGAGGTCTACCAGCACCTGACGGGGGAGGATTACGAGCCCGACGAGATGGTTTATTTCAAGCTGTACGAGAGCCAGTTGCCGACGGTGGAGAGGGCGCTTTTGGTGGCGGCGCGGATGGTGGGGTCGGAGCGATCGCGGGGCTACTGTCTGGAGCTGGTGTGTGCGGGTTTTCTGGCGGGTCGGACGGAGGAGTCGACACCGGAAGAAATCCCGATGCTGATTCAACATCTCGCGAAGTTGCTGCCAGCGGAATACCAAGCGGGCCTTGCGGGTCGACAGAGGGAGGAGGAGTTGGAGAGAGCCGCAAGATGCTGAAGAAAGTTAAACCGATTAAGCTCAGTCGGCAGGTTTATCGGCGGTTGATGAAGCGGGTGCTGGAGCGGGACGGATGGCGGTGTCAGAAGTGCGGCGCGCTCGACAACCTGCAGGTGCACCACAAGGTCAGGAAGAGCCAGCAAGGGGACGATGCGCTCGCGAATCTGGTGACGCTCTGCGCTTGCTGTCACCTGGCTGAGCACGGGCAGCTTTGCTATCCCCTCCGCGACGGTGTCTGCCTTCGACTGGGCCACCCTTGATCGGTTTCGGTCACTGTTTCCCTGGTGCCAGTTTCGCCGCCAGAGTGCGGGCAAGCGCCAACCCATGCCGGACGTGCTGGCTGCATTCCGAGCCGTGTTCGGGTGACCGGCGGGCAGAACCACGACCTCATCCTGCGGGACGAACTGCGGCTGGAAAGTGGTACCTCTTACTTGCTCGCCCGCGGTTGGTGGACTTCGCTTGCCTCTACAGCTTCCCGCAGGCTTGCCCCTTCTTCATCACGCGCGCCAAAAAGAACCTGCCGTTGTACCGTCCCGCGTGGCACCCCGTCGACGGCTCGAGAGGACTGCAGTGCGATCAAGTCGTTCTGCCGATAATCTCCCCCTGGAGATCGAATCGGTTTAGCCGGAACGCCCAGCACTGCCGGAGGGTTCCCTTTCATGCCCTCGCCAAAGTCTCCCGACTTTCAAAACTACTATTGGGGGGTGCTTGTCGATACAAGCAAATCCCACCCCCCCCTTAGAAGTTTCAATTGAAAGTGAAGGTAGCTTCCATGAACGATGAGAAGGAACTTAAGGATATGGGGTCTGGTAACGTCAACCTCGGGCGGCATCAGGCCCAATGCGCAATCTGCTTGTCCTCCTATCGCCAGCAGATTGAAGAGCTTTTTATTGATTGGGTCAGTCCCCATCTTATTGTCAAGCAATACTCCCCGATTAGTCGTGATTCTCTGTATCGGCACGCTCACGCCTGCGACCTTTTCAGCAAACGCAAAAAGAACATCGGGATGGCTCTCGAGAAGATAATTGAAAAAGTGGACATTTTGCCCATGACTGGTTCGCAAGTTGTCGCCGCCATCCAGGCATACGTGAAACTCAACAGCCCGGGGAAAGGAACAGGGCAGGCGCAGGGTACGAATCCGAAGGAGCTATTTGGGCGCATGTCGAAGGCGGAACGTGAAGCTTTCGTCCGAGATGGCTCGCTTCCGAACTGGATTTCAGAAGGGACGGATGCTGCACCTGGTGGAGGTCAGATAGATACAGAGTCGGCGACGGACGGTGCGCCCGGCGAGGGTCAGGAAGACGCCAAGCAGGGTGCAACAACGAAGAACGAAACCATCCAGTAGCAGGTTCCCCGCCGGGAGGCAGGGCTCCGATTTGAGGAGGGTCAGGAGTTCTCGCTCGAAGTGTGAGTCGGAGCTGTAGCGGGAAGTACTGTCTGGAACTGGAAGCGGCGGATGAACTGGCGCCGACGGGGGAGAAGTCTGCCCTGAAACTGGCACCGGCGGCGATCGATGGGCTGATGGATCTGTGGGCCTAAGGGCACCCGTTGCGATCCGGGCGCGCAGCCGACAGCCTCGAGCACCAAGCCCGCGGAGGAGAATGAAGCGGCGATAAGCTGGTAAAGCAGGGCGACGGGCGTTCAACGGTGGGGGAGCGCGGCCGGGGGCTCTCGGCTGGGGAAGCGTTCGATCTGATCTACCCGTGCCGACAAACGGGCCAGCATGCGCGAAACCGAGAACGGGTTCGTGGACTTTCCCGGTCGCCGTGAGAATCAGCTCGCGATGGAGGCTACAAGAGGTCTCTGGCCCCCCGATTGGGAGATGATCAATTCTTCTGCCGGTAGGATATCAAGTCCGAAGCTGACCATTCCGCTGGCAGCCATGGCCGCAACACTCCATTACAGTCAGGGGGCTGGAAATGGGGGTTAAGTTACTGAGAACACAGAGACGGAGTTCCGGGCAGGGTGCAACACTTTGGCGCCTTATGGGGTGTTGCGGGTGGCGTTGAAATGAGGGCGGCCTTCCAAGGTTCATGAGTTCGACCCAGCAGTTGTTTGGGGGATTTCGCAGGTTTCTGCTTTGGAACTCGTTGTCGGAGCACGGGACAAGAGGGATCTCGCCGACATCGATGCTTTTCTATCGGCATACGTGATCGTGCCGCTTCGGGATTATCAGGTTGAAACGATGTTGGTTAGTGACGATCCCTCCGAAACCTTTTGGAGTTCCTTCAAGGTATCCGCATGGTGTAGGCCAAGGTAACGCAAAATCCTGGCGTTCCCGAGTAGCTTTGCTACATATCCGCCAACTCCCAAACAAGTGCTGTATGGCAGATGAAGATCATTTGGTGGAATCCGCCAAGATCCATCGCCCGGCGCAGCATGCCCATGTATTCCTTGCTATTGGCAGCGTCAAGGCCTCCCACAGTTTCATCCCGGAACAGAGTCTCGTACCGAATGCCTTCGCCCTGCCGCATGTTGTAGGTGGCGATGCCCAGGTTGACGGCTTTGGTTCCTGGTCACCCGGTCAGACTACAGTTTAGCCCCCCCGTCGGCGCACAGGATTGTACTATTTGCCTGAAGGGCCGCCTGCTCCGGCGGGGATGCCTCCCTTCCCAACAAAGGTAAAGGCGCATTTGGGGCGAATCAGCTTGGAAAATGCCTGTTTGCCAACCGGGACGTCGGAGTCCGGCACAAAATTGTGTGAGGCGTCGGTAAAATAATATTTCAGCGTCGTCACTGCCGGAAGGTTGAGCAATTTGCATTGCATGGTCTGGGGGCTGCTGCTGTCGTTGACCCCTGTGATAACGATAGTTCCGCTTGCCGTATCATGAAACGCTGAGATGGTCATATTCGTGAGGCTGGTGGAATTGTCAATCCTCTTGAACCCCGGCTTGACGAATTTAAAAAGCTGCTGGAGCACATAGTAGTGGGTCCGTCTCGTATAAACGTCGGGATGTTTGACGTCGTTGACTCCAAAAATCCCCCACATGCTCCAGGTCAGAGTGCGGTGGGGATGATGGTACTGGCTATCGTAGGCCTCCCAGACCTGGATTCCAGTCACACCCAGGTTCAGATGCTGGAGAATGAATTTGTAGGCTGGCCCGGCATAATTATCGAAACCATAATCCGAGTTATAAGCTGCTTCATCGCAGTTCTTACAGACTGCGTTGATTTCCGTCATGATCACTTCCCTGTCAGGATAAGCGGAGTTCCTGACGGCAGTGACCATCTCCTCGCCTTTGCTCAAATGGTCTCCATATTCATGCTGGCCGAAGCGTAGGACCTTTGACATCGTGGTGTTGTTCGCCAACATTGCCCGGAAGTTGGCGGCCCAACCATCGCAATCGTCCGGCCCGATCAGGGTGACATCGGAAATACCGTCATGGATGAGATGGGTCGCAATGGCACTGTATACGGTCCCGAACTGATTTGGGGTCATGGCCGCACCCTCGTTGCCACCGCAAGTCGTTTCATTGACCGGCGACAACATGCTGAATTTAACCGGAGGGTTGAGCCGGTTTTTGGCATAATAAACCATCGAGGCCATCATCTCCGCGTATTCTTCTTCTTTCCCCGACGAAAGGGTCGTTCCGCCCATCCAGGACGGAGCTGCGCCGTCCGGGCTGAGCGTAATGTCCGTGATGCCCTTGCTGTTCAAGTATCGTATGGTATTCCAGACACACGTAAACCGGGGCGCGCTGTAGACGGAATCGTAGTACTTCCAATTGTACGAATGGGGATCGTCGTTGTCGTTCACCTGTTCCCAGTCGCAATCGTCAAACATGAGACGGAAGCTCGTACATCCCACACCGGTGATGAGCTCATCAAGCACTTTCTTAACCGCTTCGGGGTTCACGTTCCAGGATTGAGGATTGGCATTGACTCCCAACCCGTGAATGGTTTGAAAAGTCTTAGCGCCGTTGACTGTCGTATTTTGAGCGCCTGGAGCGCTTACCGATACCAGAAAAACCAAGCACGAGACGAGCAGAGATCTTTTCATGGCAGTTCCCCCGTTCAATCTTACCATTCGGGATAGTTAAAATTCGCTTAAGCGCAAATAAAAGCTCACTCGCACATGCTGAATGTGCGGGGAACAAAACAGAAGTCAGCCGCAACGTTTGAGAGGGGAACCGTGCCGACCCTTCCGGTATAAGCTGGCCACGCAGAACCCAAGCGGAGCGGTGCCGGGTGTGGAAAACCGATGGTCCCGCGCTCGGTCAGGGCGCGGCAGACGGGTCGGGTGGCGGCTTCAACTGATATTCCCTGGGCGGCTCCGCTCCCAGCAGATATCGAACAAAATAATCCCACCGCCTCCGCACCATGTAGGGCTCATTACCGAACCCGTGGCGCCGATTGGGCAGCAGGAGCAGGTCAAAGTCCTTGTTGGCCTTGATCAGCTCGTTGACCACCAGAAGAGTGTTGTAAGGTGGCACGTTGTCGTCCAGCGTACCGTGCGCCAGCAGCAGGTGACCTTTCAGGTTCTTGGCGATATTCTGATTGGCCTGGTCGTCGTAGTTCGTGCCTCCGCCCGCGTTGTGAGTCAACAGGCCTTGGTACCGCTCGCCCCAATCGTCCTCATACTCGCGGTTATCGTGGTTGCCTGCCTCGGAAATTCCCACTTTGAAGAAATCGGGATAGCGGAACATCGCGTCCGCCGCGGCGTACCCTCCCCCGGAGTGCCCGCAGATGCCGGCGCGCTCCAAGTCGATCCAGGGGTAGCGCTTGGCGAGTTCGGTCATGCCGGCCGAAGACGGCAGGCGGGGCGCAGGCGAGATCAAAGTCAGCGTTGCTCCCGGCGAAGTCCCCAAGGTCCTCTTGAAAGGCCCGTCCGGGAAGGTATGGAGGATTCCGCGCGATTGGCGGCGACGGCGCATCAAGCTGCCCGATTGCGGGGGATTGCTTCGAAACAACCTGCACCGGGATATTGCGCAGGAGTTCGGCGGTCGAATCGTTGCCGTGAACTACCATCCCGGTTCGCTGTGCTGCCTGAGCGGCGGATACAGGGTCCGTGACGGGCGGGGCGGAAAGTGGCCTGTGAGGGCGGCTGACTGCGTGGTAGTCGGCTTCGGCGATGAGGCGGAAAGATATGCCTAGCCGTCGTCATCGCCAGGCCGCCGTCATGCCAAAGGCAAAAGCCGAGGGTCGGTTCACGAAAAAGGCAGGTACGTAACACCATGGTGGATTCCGCTTACACCGACCCCGAACTGCGAGACCGGCTCCGCTGGGCGTCCGAGGGCGGCAACGTGCCGATGTTTGTCCGCACGGTTGCCGAAGCCACCCGCATGGCTTGCGCGCCCGATTACGTTTTGCTGCGGCCGGTGCTGGCCGAACTAAAGCGGCGGTATCCCGAGCCGCCGCCCGGCCCGGCGGCGATTGACGACCCCGATCTTTCCGGTTGGCTGTGCGGGGCCTCCGAGGGTGGGCATGTCCCGTCCTTCGTTCGGGCGCTCGTGGAGGCGGCTTTCTGCGCCTGCGCAGCCGACTATGAACTGCTCCGGACCGCGCTGCTCGAACTGAAGCGGCGGTATCTCGAAGCGTGACGGGGACCCGCCGCGCAGAACACACGCATTACCGCTCGTCGCCCCAGTAGGGTCTTGCGCCAGGCTGATCTGGTAATAGTCCGGGCCGTACCAGTCGTTCACCCACTCCCACACATTTCCCAGCATGTCGTACAGCTCGAATCCGTTGGCACGCTTCTGGCCGACTGGGTGGGCCTGCCATCCGCCGTTATCCGTGAGCAAAAAACATTTGTTCTTTGCTCACGGATAACGCCATCGAAGAAACTTCGGCGCAGGCTCCAGCCCGACCTCAAAGTCAAGACCTGTGGCGCTTTCAGCCACCTCCACGCATACACCTGCGATTCCGACCGCGACGTTGGCTATCATAATCATGCTTGACCGCTCGTTCCGTTTGACTGTCTCACGCTGACAGGTTGTGCTCTGCTGTCGACCGCAGATGTAGTCACGGAGCGGGAAGCCGACTTACAGGCAGAATCCCTAAAACCCAGCGTAACCTCTTGACCGGCAGTGGCTTGCAGCGTGATGCGCGAATATATTCTTCTGCGACCACTTCAGAGTAATTTCCGTGTGCGACCACTCGGCGAGAACTTCTTGTTTTGTTTCCCGCAACCCGTATCTGGCCCGCAGTGCCGGTTGCGGGTACCCGAATCTGTCCTCGCATACATTTCTATTTTGAAAATCCAATCCGTAAAACGGTAACCGAATAAGCCGGGAAACGATATTTGAAAGTGCTGCCTGCAGCAAATGAACCTGTTGAGGGAATCACCTTGGTGGGGTTCGCAAGTGAATTTTCGTCCTCAGGCGCACCTGTCACGGTAATGGAATGACCTGCAGAATTAACCTTGCCAGCACCTTTGAGAGTTATATTTACTTCCTCGGACGTCCCTGATTTGTTGGCGACCTTCAGCAGAATATCGTTTCTTCCGGATGCAGTGTCTTCGGATGCAGACCAGAAGCAACGTGCCGAATTTTGCGTGAAAGGTAAAACACGGGTCCCCTGATTGTCGGAAAACAGCGTTTTCTGCATATAGTATGAGGGGGATCCAAAGTTAGACACAGCGTCATTCCAGACGATACAGGGTCCAAAATTGCCGTGGCCTACGAGGCCGGCATAATTGCCATACCCCGTCCACCACATTCTCTCGGAATTCTTCTCGCAACCCAGCATAAATACAGCGTCTCCAAGCGCATCTCCAAAATTGCCGATGACATTCCCTCCGTTTCCGCGGATGGAGGATGCATACTCCGCCACACACACTTTCTTCCAGGCCGGATCGATGGTGTTGAACCTGTCGTATAAGCCGGAAAGATCCTTCTGATAAAAATGTTGGTCGACGAATTCAACCGGATTGCGCATCGTGGGCGGAAGCACATCCTTCTGCCGAAGGGCGTCGAACATGATCTTTAAGTCAGGATAACGCGCCAGGATAGCGTCATGGATCATGACATATCGTGGGCCATACTCACGCAGCGTTCCCTCCCCATTTTCATTGCCTATTTCAATATACTTGAGATGGTAGGGCGCCGGATGGCCGTTGGCCGCGCGCTTGGCTCCCCAGGTGCTGGAGGCTGGCCCCTTGCAGTACTCCAGTAAATCCAGAATGTCGTCGATGATGGGTTGCATCTTATCCAGCGGGCAAATACCAAACCACTTTTTGTCCCCGGGATTTTCACTGATTCCCGCCGAGGTGACATAAACCGGTTCCGCGCCCAAGTCTTCGCACAATTGAAGATACTCATCCAGACCAAAATACAGGTCGTTCTTATAATCCCATCTATTTCTTGTGGAACCGGGCCTTTGTTCAAGAGGGCCGATGGAGTTCTTCCAGTTCCAAGTGACATCCATATTGCAGGACTCAGCCGTGCAACCTCCGGGAAACTGTATATACTTAAGTTTCAGGGCGACCAACTTTTCCGCCAAATCGAGCCGCAGGCCGTTGGGCCGATTCTTCCAGGTAGGCGGCATGACGGTCACGACGTCAAAATATACATCCCCTGGTGTGGAGGCATATAAAACGAAGCGGTTGTCTCCGGTAACCTTTGACACACCGCGGGTAGTGAGGTCGCAGGTGAAATGCTGCCAGTTCGCCGTGGGCTTAAATTCCTTTGATTCCGCATAAACAGCGCCGTCATTGCTTTCCAGCCTGGCTTTTAAAGTGCCGGTAAAATGTGGACCTTTCTTAGCCCAGAAAGAGACTTTGTAAGTCGTATTGTTCCGCAACCCGATTCCCCAGTAACCTCCATTCGCCAAGCCCACATTTCCTGAAGCCACCGAAGTAACTTCAAGTTTAATGCAATGCTGCTGACGGCTATTTAGCATCCCGGTGTCGGAAGAAGTTTGTGCGTATAAATTACCATTGGAGGACCCGACTTTTACCAAATACCACTGAGCGATGGGGTTCTTAAGCTCCTCGAATGAAGGATTGTTGATGAGCTGCGCGTATAATCCTCCTTCGAACTGGTAGTTGAATTCTTCCAGTTGCTGCCCTCGGCAAATATCGGCAACCACTGCCCCTGGTTTTGAAACATCAACGACGCAGATACTTTGTGCATGGGCAAGAATGGATCCCATGCTCAAGAGGGTTGCTAAAGTGGGAACGATCAGTTGTCCGTGCTGGAACCTCATCATGTTTTTACCCTTTGGTAGTTTTTGGAAATACAGTCAAGAAAACGAGCGATCGAAGCATTCAAGTCAGACAATCATCTTTGTAATCGATAGAGGTAAACTACATTAAGCCAGAATTGCCTATTAGCATTTCTGACGGCCGAAATATACCACACACTGCCTCGTTTGGGCGGTGGGGGGCGTCTCTATCGGAATTGTTACGTAATCCATACAGGAGGATCTCATGCGGCAACTCAAACCAATTGCCGTCGGCCTTTTTCTCATCACAATTTTGTGGGCGGTGAACTTGCACTCAGCCGAA
>Ga0326727_10006263_pt1 | contig 32845 bp, 29 predicted proteins | sample MB2enrmetagenome_FD_207643 | JGI IMG/M metagenome (GOLD analysis project Ga0326727, IMG submission 207643) | Lab enriched peat soil microbial communities from McLean, Ithaca, NY, United States - MB29MY | ecosystem: Environmental > Terrestrial > Soil > Wetlands > Peat | place: USA: New York...
GGCACGACATGTGGAAAGAGCAGGGTTTCACCCTGACGCACCGCCAGATGGAGCAGGACATGCGGATGATCAAGGCCCTGGGCGCGAATTTCATCCGCCAGGTCCATTACCCGCACCACCGACACATGGTGGAATTGGCGGATGAGTTGGGCTTGCTGGTGAGCGAGGAGCCAGGCTACTGGGGAATGAATTTTTCGAAGATGCCGCGTTCGATGATCGAATTGGGCTACCGGACCATGGAAAGAGTAGTGCAACGCGATTGGAACTCGCCATCGGTATTTGCCTGGCTGCTCGCCAATGAATGCGAATACACGGTGGAATACCTGCGCGAGGGGAAAGCGCGCTGCAATCGGCTCGATCCCATCGGACGCTTCGTTTCTGCGGCCAACAGCATGCCCAAGGAGAAGGCGAAGCCCATTTTCGAAGCAGCCGGAATGGACTTCTTCGACCAGCATCCTTACACCTACGACGTCGAAGACTTCAAAAGAGAAGCCGATTTCGACGGCCCCGTTCGCCCGTTGACCTTTACGGAGTGGGGCGGCAAAGCGATCGGTCAATCGCAGGTGGTTATGCAGAATAGCGTCGACCGGCTGCTCGATCTCGTCGATTCGCGGCAACTCGCCGGCCACGTGTTCTGGAGCTGGCAGGACCTGCGGCAGTACAGCCGAATCGATTGGGAGATGCGGGACGGCATCCTGGAGTCCGGCGTGGTCACTGAAAGCCGGGAGCCGCGCGATGTTCCGTACCTTGAATTATCGCGCTTATTCGGAGAGCGCCGCCATGCCGCTGAGCCCGCAGCCACGCGGCCTCTGGTTGTCCCTCTAAAGTGGACGCCGTGGTCGCGGAAGAGTTCCTTCCAACCGCTGGACCTTCAGGCGCTGGCCGAAAGCTCGGATGGCGTAAAAGCCTGGACTAGCTTCGAAACCGCCTTGGCGCAGTTCTGGCGCCAGGCGCCCATGGCGGAAGACCAGTGGAAGCGAATGGGGGAGAAGTTTGTGTTGTGGCAAGGGTCCGAGCTGGCAATCGGTGGCATTCCTTTTCGCTTTCCGGTCATCGAGGGCTCGGCGCGGCCGATCGTGCTGACGCAGGATGTGCCCGAGGCCACGATCCCGCTCAACCGTGAATGCACGCGACTGCACATTCTGGGGCAGGTGACGTTTCCCGTCGGTTATCCGGTGGCTGGAAAGCGTGGCGACCGAGTGGCAATCTACCGAGTGCGATACAGCGACCGAGGGCAACGGGAGACGCCGGTCCGGAACGGGATCGAAGTCGCGCAGTCGAATCGTATTCATGCCGCGACACGCATCGACCCTGTGGCAACCGCAGCACAGCGGGCGCTCGAGTACGTGAAAGACGTGGTGCGCGAGCAGTATCAGGTACTGCTCTGGAGTTTGCCTCTGGAGCAGGGGAAAGTGGAGAGCCTGCAATGTAAACTGGAGCCTGGGCAGCCCGCGCTCGCGGTGTTCGCGGTCACGGCAGAACAGGCTACTACTTGAAGATTTGAAGTCGTTGTCATCCTGAGCGAAGCGAAGGATCTCGGTAGTTGTTCTTGGTTTGACGGCCTGCCGGGACTGCCGAGATCCTTCGCTTCGCTCAGGATGACAGCATGAGGAGTGAGCTCGGAGGACAGACTCGATGGAACTTCACAAACCTCTGCGTGGAGTGATCACGGCCATGATTACGCCGCTCAGAGGCCGCGATGCGCTTGACCACGCCGGCCTTGAGCGCTTGATCGAACACCTGATCGCGGGCGGCGTTCATGGCCTGTTTATCCTGGGAACGACCGGAGAAGCTCCGGGGCTGAGTTACCGGCTGCGCGCCGAACTCATCGAGCGCACGTGCAATCAAGTGGCCGCGCGACTACCGGTGATAGTGGGTATCACGGACACTGCCTTCGTGGAAGCGGTGAGCCTGGCCAGCTCGGCACGGAAATCCGGCGCGCAGGCGGTGGTGGCGTCGGCGCCCTATTACTTTCCTGCCAGCCAGGTGGAATTGCTGGATTTTGTCGAGCACCTTGCCGCTGAAGTACCTCTGCCCCTGCTTTTGTATAACGCCCCCACAAATACCGGTCACACTTTTGAGCCTTCGACCGTGCTTCGAGCCGCGGCGATTCCCAACGTGATGGGGCTCAAGGACAGCGGGGGCGACATGACCTACTTTCATTCCGTGGTTGAGCTTCTGAAAGCACGGCAGGACTTTACGCTTCTGGTAGGGCCCGAAGAACTGCTGGCGGAGGCGGTCCTGCTGGGCGCACACGGTGGGATGTGCGGCGGGTCCAATTTCTGCCCGCAACTCTACGTGCGCCTGTACGAGGCGGCGGTGACGAGGGACTTCGAGCAGGTTCGAGTCTTGCACAGCAGAGTCATGCGTATTTCCACCACGATCTATCGAGTCGGGCGCTACAAGTCAAGTTATCTGAAAGGGCTGAAGTGCGCGGTTTCGCTCTTGGGTATTTCGGATGATTTCATGGCTGAGCCGTTCCGCGCTTTTGACAGTCCGGAACGCGCCAAGGTGCGGCAGCACATGGTCGATCAAGGCCTGCTGGGCGGGTAGCAAGATGCAAGGGTGAGTGTCTTCCCGGCGCGCGCAGAGAAGCAGATCCTTCGCTTCGCTCAGGATGACATGTCATTCTGAGCGAAGCGAAGAATCTGGATTTGCTAGCGGCTTTGCCGCTCTGTGATCTCTATGGTGAGTCCTTTGAGACGGGGTGCGTCGCAAGGAGTATGACTATTATGCTGCCGGGACTTTTCTTATTCATGGCGCTGAGCGCGCCGCCGCAGCTTCAGAATCCAGGCTTTGAAGCTGCCGAGCCGTTGAGAGGTTGGACAGTAGATTCACCCGCACAAGACAGGAAAAACGTGGAAGTGCGCGCGGACTCCGCGCAGAAGAAGGAGGGAAAGCAATCGCTGGTAATCGAAGCCCGCGCTCCCGCCCGCTATTCGCTGAATCAGTGGGTCGTGCTTTCGGTGGGAACGCTGTGGCGGGCGCGAGTCTGGATCAAGACTGAAGGACTGTCCGCGACAGGAAGTGGCGAGGCAGGCGGGCGGATTTTAATTGACTCGCGCGAAGGTCTATTGGGTAGAAGTAACCCGAGATCCGGCACGTCGCCCTGGGAGGAAGAGGAGGTGACCTTCGAGGCCCCGACGCCCGAGGACGTGGACATTATCCTTGTCGGCTTCGAAAACAGCTCAGGCAAAGTCTGGTTCGACGGATTTCGTTTGGAACCGGTGGCGCGGCCCCTCGAGAACGATGTTCGGATTTTTCATCAGAAGCTCAGCAAGCTGCCCATCGACCTCAAGCAGTGCGGGCAGTTCATTGAGCCCTTATGCCGCCTTCTGCCCTCGATGCTTGCCCAGCAGGTCGAATCCACCAGCTTTGAAGAGGAAGCGGACTGGTGGCCGAGCTATAAAAGGGAAATCGACAAACCCCACCGGCCGTGGTATCCCGAAGGCGCCGTGCACGTCGCGAAGTATTCTCTTGACACCGAGAACCCATACAACGGCAAGCGCTCGCAGAAGATCGAGCTTTCCGTCCCGCGGGCTCGAGCGGGGATTGCGCAAGACGGCTTCTATCTTCGAAAAGGGATGGGCTACCGGCTTCGACTGCACATGAGAGGTCAAGGGAATGTTCCCGTGTGGGTATCGCTCTCCGGCGACGGCGCGCGTGTAACCGGCCCTGTGTTGCTCGGTCGCGCCGGGGAGAATTGGCAGGGTGCGGAAACGGTGCTGCGGTCAACGCGTGACGTTCAGAACGCCACCTTGAACATTGAGTTTGAAGGCCCGGGAAGCTTGTGGCTCGACCGGATCTACATGATAGATGAGGACGCCGTACTCGGACTTTGGCGGCGGGATGTCGTTGCTGCGTTGAAAGAGATGACGCCTGGAGTCATCAGGTTTGGCGGGAGTTCGCTGGAGGTCTTCGAGTGGGATCAGTGCATCGGTTCATGGGACACGCGGGTTCCGTACACGACCATGCCGTGGCGCGGCCTCGAGCCCAATTTCGTTGGCGTCGAGGAGTTTGTCCAGCTCTGCCAATATGTTGGCGCAGAGCCTTTGGTTTGCGTGCGTTGGACGGGCAAGACCCCGGCGGATGCCGCCGCCGAGGTCGAATACTTCAATGGCGGGCCGCAAACTCGCTGGGGGAAAGTTCGTGCGCAGAACGGACATGCAGCTCCGTACGGGGTGAAGTACTGGCAGATCGGAAATGAAATCGGTGGCCCCAAGTACGACGCCTCCGTGCGCGCCTTCGCGGAAGCGATTCGCAGAGTTGATCCCTTGGCCAGAGTGCTTTCATCTTTTCCTTCTGCCGACACGCTCCGCGAAGGCGGCGGTTACCTCGATTACCTGTGCCCACATCAGTACGACTGCGGGGATTTGTGGGGCAAAGAGGCGGAACTGAAGTTCCTTCAGGACCAGATTGCGCGCTATGGAGCGGGAAGGAATGTGCGGGTGGCCGTCACGGAATGGAATACAACGGCGGGAGAGATGGGGCTGACGCGAGGAATGCTCCAGACCCTGGGGAACGCCCTGAGCTGCTCGCGGTATCAGAACCTGTTGCAGCGCTACGCGGATCTGGACGAAATAGCAATCCGATCGAACTTGGTGGACAGCTTTGGCTCCGGGGTTCTACTGCCAGGACCGGGCTGGCTGTATCTTGCGCCCACGTATTATTCGCAGAAGATGTACACGCGCGCGGCGGGTTCCTACCCACTGCGAATCGAGCGGACAACTTCGCTGCCGTGGTATCTCCAGGAGCCTGACTTGAGCGCCACCTTGAGTGAGGATGGCAAGGCGTTGCGCGTCTACAGCGTCAATTCGACTGGCGAGATCAGGCAATTGAAGTTTCACCTCGTGGATTTTTCTGGGGCCCTCCGAGGAGGCTCGGCTTACGTCTTAAAAGACCGAGACGCGGCGGGCACTCCTGAAGTCATGAATGGCCGCGACGACCCTCAAAGGATCGCACCCGTTACAAGCCCTGTGGCGGTGGGCGGCAGGGATTTTGACTATGCCTTCGAGCCCTTTACCGTGACACTGCTCGAGCTTAACCTCGGAGAATAGCGGTCCGGGAAGGTGTTCTTGGAAACGGCGTTCCGGGTCGTTGCTTGAGGATGGCCGCGCGGGCCGCTGCTACGAGACTTTTGCGCCCACGAAATCAAGTTGCAGGTGGAACGGCATGGAGCAAACGAGATTCGAGGAGCTGGTTGCGCAAGCCGTCGACGACCTGCCGGAAGCGTTCCGCGAAAAACTGGAGAACGTGGCGATCATCGTGGAAGACTTACCGCCGGAGGAGCCGAAGCGCGAAGGGCTGCTGCTGGGGCTGTTTCATGGCATTCCGCGCACGGAGAAGAGCGTATTCTCTTCCAGTCCGCCGGATCGGATTTTTCTATACCAACGAAACATCGAGGCGATATGTCGCAACGAGGCCGAAGTGCGTCGTCAGATTCGCGCCACGCTGCTGCATGAGGTGGGACACTATTTCGGACTCAGTGAGGACGAGTTGCGCGCGGTGTGAGGAACAAGGACCAGGTGCCAAGTGCCGGGTGTCAGGAGACGAATTACGTCATCGTTTCAGTCAATCTCCACTGGACGTCGCTCCTGGGCCCCTCGGGAATCGGAATGCCATCCTCAGCCAGTTCCTCGATGACCATTTGGACTACCTCTCGGATATGCTTCAGTGCCTCCTCATGGGTATGGCCCCACGTTGTGGCACCATATTGTTCCAAGGCCGGGCAATAAGCGTGCCAGCGATCCTCGTCCGGTTCCACCACGACTTTGAAGGTGTATGTCTTCATGGCGTTTGTATTCTTCATCCTAAAAGGCTAACAGGATGGAGTGGAGTGTCAAGCGCGCGGCGTTTCGCGGTCACACGTCCCGCTCCACGGCCTCCATGACCTCCGCGGGCGAAGCGGTGCCCGTACCCTTCTTCATGACGGTGATGGAGGCGACCAGATTGCCGAACGAGGCTGCGGCGACGGGGTCGCCGGTCATCGCCATGGTGAGCGCCGCGCCGGCAGCAAAGCCGTCGCCGGCACCGCAAATGTCCACCGGTTTCTCCACGGGCCATGCTTTGGCCCAAGTCTCCTTACCTTCTTCGACCACCAGGGCGCCCTGTGGCCCATGCGTCACCATTACCGCCCGGGCTCGAAGATGTTCGCGCAGCCGCCTGAAATCGACATGCCCGAAGAGTTGCTGGCAGGCGACTTCCGCTTCCATGCGATTCGGCTTGGCCATCACTTCTCGGAAGAGATGCACGCGTTTGCGGGAATCTACCAGAAACACCTTGCTTGGGTATTCAGCCGCAAGTTCGCTGATTGTCCGACGCACCAGCGGCGTCACGACGCCGCCGGCAGCGGTTTCGGCCTGATCGGCCACCAGCACTACGTCGAAGGCCTCAACCACTGGAATGAGGTTCCCGATGACCTGCGTCTCCGCCTCGGGAGGAAGCGGCTTGGTGGAGATGAAATCAACTCGAGGTTGGTCCTCCATGCCGGTCTGGCCGTTGATCAGCTTGGTGTACGTGAACGTTTGCCAGCCAGGCAGCTCTACCATCAGATTCGCAGTGATTCCCCGCAGGTTCAAAGCGCGGACCAACTCGAATCCGAACCCGTCGTCGCCGCGTATTCCCAGGACGGCCACTGCTCCGGCGCCCAGGGCCGCCAGATTGTTGGCCACCGTTCCGCCGCCTCCGGGAGTGACCTCGGTGGAGACCACGCCCAGCCGGGGAATGCCTGTTTCACGCGATGCTTCCGAAGTGGCAGGATCGTAAGTACACCAGCGGTCAAGGCAGATGTCTCCCACCACTAAGGCTTTGAGTTTCTTGAATGCGTCCAGCGTTTCCGCTATGGTCATGTGAGCTCCAGGAGGGCGCGCCGCAGGGCCGGAACGGTCGCGCGGTGATCGCCGCAAAGGTAAAAGCTCTCGCCCCCATCGGCCACTGTCCGGACCAGGATTGTCTTGTGGGGCCGGAAATAGTAGCCCGGGTCGGTTTTCGGGAGTTCGTGGTGGGTGTCGCCCTGAATAGGGACCAAGTCAAAAACTGCCGTGGTGAAATTCCTGATCGTCTGTCCTTGCTGATGAGCCACGTTGCGAGCCATGGCAAGAGCTTTCAAATAGACCTCGGGCGCCATGATGGCGGAGCCGAAATCAAGCATGATCCCGTTTTCCAGGCTTTCGACGGAATTTGAGAAAATCAGGAAGTCACGGTAGCTGGCCGAACCCAGAGCGGCACCATCGCAGTTGGGATGCTCATGGATGATGTCATATCCGATGCCCACGTGTACGGTGGCCGGAATCGAGAGCCGGTAGGCGGTGGCGAAGATGCTTATGTCTTTGTGGGGAAAATCGCTGCATTCGATCCGCCTTCCAACATTTTCGCCCAGGCCCAGCGACAGTGACGCGGCTTCGCGAATTACCTCATTGAGTTCTCCCGTTTCGCGCCACAACCCGAACTCGCCACTGCGAATATAGCGCGCCACGCTCTCTGTGGTAGCGCCGGCTCGGGCCAACTCATAATCGTGAATGGCGCCGGCACCATTCATGGCGATGTGCGTTAAATAGCCTCGTTCCAAAAGGTCGATGATGTGGCGGCTGGCGCCGGATTTGATGACATGCGCGCCCATCATGAGGATGCGCGCAGCGCCCTTTGTCTTTGCCGCGGCGATTCTTCTCGCCACCTCGATGAGCTGGGGGTGCGAAAATTGTGGGGCCGGGCCCTCGAGCGGCAGAAGATAATCAAGGTTCATGTCATGGACGCGCTCGCCCAAGGGCCTGATCAAAAGTCGTGAACGGTCGAAAGTCTTGTATTTTGAGTTCATGGAATGCTATGACCCGAAAACGCAGCGGCTAATGCTCTGGAAATAGAGCGCGGGAAAGATCATTCCAGCAAAGGAAATTCGGAATGACGAAGTCCGCGCCCACTTTGATCAGGCGCTCTCTCTTCCACTGGTCCACGAGCACGCAATCAGGCTCATCCGTGGCCACGGCGACGGCGACGCCGCCCACCTCTTTGACGTTCTTGATCTCAACATACCCGTCGCCGAATCCAATCAGCGTTTCTCCGTTGCCCTCCAGCGAAGAAAGCATCTCACCGATCAGAATCTCTTTGGAAAAACTCTCGAAGTCGTCGCGGGCGCCAAAGATCCGGCCTTCAAAATATCGCTCAATATCCAGCAGTCGGGCCTCCTCGTGGGTGTAGGACTCGTCGGTTCCGCTCGCGCAATAGAGCTTCAAGCCGCGCGCGCGCAAATCCTCCAGCGCCGCACGGGCGCCGGGCACGAGGTATTGGTCCGGGGCGGCTTTACCTTGGCGCAACGCCTCTCTCCGGCCGGCGATCTTATCCATCAAGCGGTCGTGATACAGGCGTTTGTATTCCAGCGGGGGCAGGGGTTTGCCACCCCTTTCTTTCACTTGACGAGCCAATTCGATCATCTGGTAAATCGTCTGTTCGCCAGTGAGCCGCGCCACAGATTCATCCACCAGCGCCCGCAAATCGTCTTCCTTCTCTCCGGTCTTCAGTTCCGCCAGGATTTCGACCATCATGGGGACCATGACATTCATCCAACCGGCGCGAACCAGGGAGAGCGTGCCATCAAAGTCGAAGAGTGCGAGCTTTGCATCCTTCGCTGAAACACCTTTATGGATGACTTCCATCTTGATCATTTGCTATTAACCAACCGCTCCTCGGCCCTGAACCACTCAACCGTCCGCCGCAGGCCCTCCTCGAAGCTAACCAGGGGTTCGTATCCGAGCACCTGGCGGGCCAGCGAAATATCTGCCAAAGAATGGCGCGCATCGCCTTGGCGCGGGGGGCCATAGCGTGGTTCTACCTTCCGTCCAAAGATGCCGTTGAGGACGTCGATCGTCTGATTGAGTGTGTAGCTACGCCCCACGCCGACGTTGATGACCTTGCCCGCGGCCGCTGGAGCCGTGCAAGCTCTGAGCGTTGCGTCAACGACGTTATCCACGTAGGTGAAATCGCGCGATTGTTCGCCGTCGCCGAAGATCACCGGGGTGTTTCCCCGTTCATAAGCCGGCACGAACTTGGAAAGAACGCCCGTGTAGGGCGAGTCGGGATTCTGCCGCGGGCCGAATATATTGAAAAAGCGGAGGGATACAGTTTCCAGGCCGTAAATCGTCGTGAACACCCGGCCGTAGTATTCTCCGGCCACTTTGGCGAGCGCATAAGGAGAGAGCGGATCAGGGGTCAAAGTCTCGACGCGAGGCATCGTCGGATTGTCGCCGTAGGCTGCGGCGGATGCGGCGAACACCAGGCGTTTGACGCCCGCGTCCCGCGCGGCCAGCAAGACGTTCAACGTTCCGGTGACGTTGACTTCGTTGGCCGTCAGCGGATCGTCAACCGAGCGTGCCACGGAGGGGAGCGCAGCGAGATGAATGACGTACTGGGCGTCCGTGAAATGCGGAGAAATAGCTTCCAAGTCACGGATGTCCGCCTCTTGAAAATCAATGAGGCCGGCAACCCGCGCCAGGTTAGCAGTCTTGCCGGTCGCAAGGTTGTCCAGCACTCGAACGGTTTCGCCGCGACGTACGAGCTCCTCAACCATGTGCGAGCCGATGAAACCCGCTCCTCCCGTGACCAGATATGTAGCCATCCCTGCGCGTTCCTCCTCGAGTTGAAGTTCCCTTGCGGGGGTTTCCATGTAAGATCTTGAGATGACCGGAGAACGCGGGCATCCCGTGTCGCTCGCGATCCGGCGCCCCGCTGTAAGTCTAGCACATTATTTGCCTGTTTCGCGGATTGGGCGTCCTGTGTACACTTGCAGGTTTCAGGAGTTTGTGCCCGTCCCGCGGGCGGGTTTGAGGCCCCAGGTGTCTGCATCGCAACTGGCAACTCCGAAGTCTGCGGCGCCCATCTTACTTACGAAAGCCTGGGACTTCGGCGCCTGGCGCCTTCTGCGCGTTCAAACCTCGGATGAATTAGAGGACTATTTCAGAATATGAGAATCCTTGTACTTGGCGGCGACGGTTACTTGGGTTGGCCGACCGCTATGTATTTATCAACCCACGGTCACGTGGTGGGGGTCATTGACAATTTCGCCAAGCGTCGCTGGGAAATGGAACTGAATGTCGAACCCTTGATGCCCATCCGCACGCTGCACGAACGTGTGAAGGCGTGGCACGAAGTGACGGGGCAGAAGATCGAGCTTTTCGTGGGGGACTTGCGGAACTATGAACTCGTCTTGCGAGCCTTCGAGGCGTTTAAGCCGGAGGCCATCGTCCATTACGGCGAGCAGCCTTCCGCGCCCTATTCGATGATTGACCAAAGCCGCGCCGTTTTTACTCAAATGAACAACCTGGCGGGCACACTCAACGTGCTCTGGGCGATGCGCGAGCGTTGTCCCGCCGCACACCTTGTGAAGCTGGGGACGATGGGCGAATACGGTACGCCCAACATCGATATCGAGGAAGGCTTCATCGAAATTGAATACAAGGGCCGTAAGGACGTTCTTCCGTTCCCGAAGCAGCCCGGCTCTTTCTACCACCTCACCAAGGTCCACGACAGCCACAACATCCTGTTTGCCTGCAAAGTGTGGAAGTTGTGTTCCACCGATCTTAACCAGGGAGTGGTCTACGGCATCGAAACGGACGAGACTCTCTTGGACGAACGCTTGGCCACGAGTTTCCACTACGATGAGGTGTTCGGCACGGCGCTCAACCGCTTCTGCGTGCAGGCGGTCGCAGGAATTCCGCTCACGGTTTACGGGTTGGGCGGCCAGACGCGCGGCTTCCTGAACATCCGCGATACTTTGCGCTGTGTCGAGCTCGCGCTCGTGAATCCGCCGCAAGCCGGCGAATATCGGGTCTTCAACCAGTTCACGGAGACATTCAACGTCCTGCAATTGGCGGAAATGGTGAAGGCGCAGTCAGAGAAACTCGGTTTCAAGATAGAGATAAACCATCTGAAGAACCCTCGCGTGGAAGCGGAGCAGCACTACTACAATCCCATTCACAGAAAGTTGAGCGACCTGGGATTGCAGCCCCGCTTGCTCTCTGACGAGCTAGTGCAAAGCATGGTCAAGCGGGTCCGGGACCACGCCGAGCGCGTTAAGCAAGACATCATCCTGCCGCGGATTACATGGGAAGGCTCAATGCCGCCGGGCAGGAGTGAGAGATAACGGTGCTGGATTTACTGGCGCAGGGCTCTTGCCGCCCACCCCTGCTAGTCCCGCCCGTCGTTATCGACGGATTAGGGCCCTCGAAACCCCGTGCAAATCGCGGCTAGTTTCGTTAGAATATAAAAATCAGCTTACAAACGAAAAGCACGGGAGGACCGAATGGAAGAGACAAAACCCTTGTCGATCGCCAGTCTGATCACGATCCCGGCATTGATTACTTTGGGCATTACCATCCTGCGCCTGGTGGGTGAACTCCAACACTGGCCCAAACCATGGTTCAACGCTTCAGCGGGTGGAGGAGGAGCCATTATTGGCATCTCCTGGCTGCCACTCATTTTTGGTCCGTATTTTGCCTTGAAACTGGCTCGAGCGGGCGACGGGCCATCGAGTGCCGGGAAATCAATCGGGATGGCCTTCGCCGGCCTGGCGGTGCTGGTCGTCGGCGTGCTCCTTATGGGAGTAATCATGGCCATGCACCACCCGAATCTGGCCGTGATCGGGTACTTGGTGTCGCTGCTCTCGGCGTTTATTCCCGGAATCGGTTGGCGTTCGTTGCGGAGGTGTTTGGCGACTTATGCTCTCGCAGCACGCATTCCTGTGGTGGTTGTGATGTACCTCGCCATGAGTGGCAACGGCGGCCAGGGTTGGGGAACGCACTACGACGCGGCCCCTCCCAATATGCAATTTCCGTCTTTTAGCGCAAGATTCCTCTACACCGGGCTCTTCCCCCAGCTTGGATTCTGGATAGGCTGGACGGTCGTGGCGGGCGCTATTGTGGGGACCATCGCCAACGCCGTCACACGTCGCGGAAAGCAAGCGGTTCCGGCCGTGGCCTAAGAACAAGGGCAGCGCGGACCTTCTCTTGAAGGTCGGAGTGTTGTCTTTGTTATTCACAGACGAGAAACGCAGGTCGTCAATTCTAGCTGATCGCTGTCGATCGGAAATCTCAGAGTCATAAGACCATCCGCAATGGCGAGCGAAAGGAGTTTCACATGGAAGAGACAAGACCAACGTCCATCGCCGGTCTGATTACGATTCCGGCTTTGATCACTCTGGGCATTACCATCCTGCGCCTGGTGGGTGAACTCCAACACTGGCCCAAACCATGGTTCAACGCTTCAGCGGGTGGAGGAGGAGCCATTATTGGCATCTCCTGGCTGCCACTCATTTTTGGTCCGTATTTTGCCTTGAAACTGGCTCGAGCGGGCGACGGGCCATCGAGTGCCGGGAAATCAATCGGGATGGCCTTCGCCGGCCTGGCGGTGCTGGTCGTCGGCGTGCTCCTTATGGGAGTAATCATGGCCATGCACCACCCGAATCTGGCCGTGATCGGGTACTTGGTGTCGCTGCTCTCGGCGTTTATTCCCGGAATCGGTTGGCGTTCGTTGCGGAGGTGTTTGGCGACTTATGCTCTCGCAGCACGCATTCCTGTGGTGGTTGTGATGTACCTCGCCATGAGTGGCAACGGCGGCCAGGGTTGGGGAACGCACTACGACGCGGCCCCTCCCAATATGCAATTTCCGTCTTTTAGCGCAAGATTCCTCTACACCGGGCTCTTCCCCCAGCTTGGATTCTGGATAGGCTGGACGGTCGTGGCGGGCGCTATTGTGGGGACCATCGCCAACGCCGTCACACGTCGCGGAAAGCAAGCGGTTCCGGCCGTGGCCTAAGAACAAGGGCAGCGCGGACCTTCTCTTGAAGGTCGGAGTGTTGTCTTTGTTATTCACAGACGAGAAACGCAGGTCGTCAATTCTAGCTGATCGCTGTCGATCGGAAATCTCAGAGTCAGAAGACCATCCGCAATGGCGAGCGAAAGGAGTTTCACATGGAAGAGACAAGACCAACGTCCATCGCCGGTCTGATTACGATTCCGGCTTTGATCACTCTGGGCATTACCATCCTGCGCCTGGTCGGTGAACTCCAACACTGGCCCAAGCCGTGGTTTAGCGCGGCGGCGGGCGGCGGAGGCGCCATCGTCGGCATCTCCTGGCTGCCGATCATTTTTGGTCCTTACTTCGCTCTGAAGTTGGCCGGCGCTGGCGAGGGACCTTCCAGCGCCGGGAAGGCCATCATATTTGCGTTTCTGGGACTGCTGCTACTCGTGATGGGCGGTACGATAGCGCAGAGAAGCTTCGCGCATCATCCAGTTTTAGCCCTGCTTGGGATGTTGCTGATGCTGGTCTCAGCCTTCATTCCCGGCATCGGCTGGAGGGCTTTGGGGAACACTCTCTTGGCTTACGCCTTCGCGGCCCGCATTCCGGTGCTGATCGTGATGTTGGTGGCAATGCTCGGGAATGGCGGCCAGGGCTGGGGAACACATTACGACGGCGCTCCGCCAAGTTTCGCGGCCCGGTCGTTTGCGGCGAAATTCTTTGACTTGGCCGTTTTGCCTCAGTTGACACTTTGGATCGGCTGGACCGTGGTGTTTGGCTCCATCCTCGGCACTATCGTCGCTGCCTTGAGCCGCCGCGGAAAGGCCGCAGTCGCGTCGGCCGCGTGAAGGCAGTGGCGAGTGACGGGTGCCTGGGATTGCCGAAAGTGCCGCCTCGCCTGCCATCCAAGGACCCGCACACCAGTGTCAGGGGGCTGGAGCGTAACAAATTGGATTTGCCGGCCGATCACTTCCGCGGCTTGCTGATTAGCTGCCAAGCCTCCGTGAGGTGCGCGCCAAGGTCATCGTCGCCGATTTGATCGATTTCAATTCCCACCCATCCCTTAACTCCCACATACGGTGGTCTGTAGTAGATCGCCGGGCTGCTTGCAATGAGAGCCTCTTGTTCACCTGGCTGCGCGGGTATCAAAACCGCGATGTGGCCGTCGTGATGGTGATTGCTGGAGAACATCGCGAAGACGCGTTTCTTGACGAAGAACGTTGGTTCACCGTGCGAAAGCCTCTCGGTTACTCCCGCCAGCGCCAGGCAGATTGTGCGGACTCGTTGCAATTGCTTCTTGCCTTCCATGCCCTATCGCTCCTTAACAATTCCAGGGGCCGCCCCGCGGCAGTGAACCTTGGAGGTCCGATCAAGATTATAATTCAGAACCCAGCAGGGGGATGTGCTGATAAGTGGAGGGGCTCGACACCAAGACGCACAACGTCTTTCTGGACACGGCGGATTTCAGTCAGTCTTCTTCTTCCGGGTCAGGTGAGCGCGGTCCTCGCCGTGCGGCCGTTCTCGGCACGCTTCGGGTGCTGGTTTACGGGCGTTGACGGGCGATGGCCGGTAGGAGAAGCTCGCATATCGCTGACAGGACCTCTGGCATGCACTGTATACTTCCTCGCGATGCCCACGATCAAGGATGTTCCTGGTCCCTACAGGTTCTTTTTCTATAGCTTTGACTGCAATGAACCGATGCATATTCACGTCCAACGTGAGAGAATGATATGTAAGTTCTGGTTGGAGCCCGTTGAGCTGGCCCGCAACCACGGCTTCACGGAGCGAGAGGTAAACTGGATTCGACACTTGATCGAGTCGAACCTAACGAGAATCAAGAAGGCATGGGATGAGCACTGCAATCCTGACTGAGCCGCGCATTGTCACTGTCAGAGTAACGGACGACGCCATTATCGCGCACCTCGCTGACGGCCGAGTCGTCAGTGTGCCTTTGGAGTGGTCTTGGCGCCTAAAGGACGCTACAGCAGAGCAGAGAGCACATTGGGAGATTATCGGGGACGGCCAGGGAGTTCATTGGCCCGATGTCGATGAGGATATAAGTGTCGACGGAATGCTGAGGGGTGTCCCTGCTAAACGGCCCTCGCAGAAAGAAAAGCGGATTCTCCTCGACGCAAGCTCCTTGATTGACGCTGATCACCGTAAGCTAAGACGCAGTCCGCGCCGCCGGCGGCGAATGGGACGGCCTCAGCCAAATCTAAAATCCAAAATCTAAAATCGGAAATTTCCGAACCCTGTCTCACTTATCGAGACGGTCTTCATTTGCGGCGCATATTTGCGGACTACGGGGCCAATCACTGACGCCTCGCCGATGACGACGAAGACCAGGTTGTCGAGAGAGAAGTATTGGCGAATCACGCGCTGCGCGTCCTCGAGGGTCATGGCATCGATCTTTGAGTAAAGATCGTCGATCTCGCGCTCGTCGAGCCCGTAAAACTCGAGTTGCGCCAACTGCGAAGCGAGCTGCTCGGAAGTCTCGATGGTGGGCGGGAATTGACCTTTGATGTAGCTTTTCGCTAGTTCCAATTCGTCCTGGGAAAATCCCTTTTCGTGCAAACGCTGAACCACCTCGAGCGTCAAGTCCATGGCCTTCTCGGTGGTTTCGGTACGTGTGTAAGAGGAGATCACAAACGGTCCGCGCGCCTTGCGTTGGTCGAAGTACGAGCGAGCACCATAGGTGAGGCCGCTCTTGATGCGGAGTTCGGTGTTGAGCATGGAAGCGAAGCGCCCGCCAAAGACCGTATTGACCACACGAATGGGAACGCGGTCAGGATTGGTTCGCGTGACCCCGATGTTTCCAATGCTGTAATAGGTCTGCGTGGCGTCCGGCTTATCGACCAAAAGCAGTCTTTTCCCCTTCACATCCGCCTGATCGGGAAGGTCGACGGGTGCCGCCTGCCGGCCCGTCCAGGACCCGAACCTCTGGGAGAGAACCCTTCCCGTTCCCGCGCGATCGAAATCGCCCACCACGGCCAGGATGGTATTTGCCGGCGTGTATTCAGCACGGTAGAACTTGACGACGGCATCGCGGGTGATGGTGGGCAGCGATTTCTCGTCGCCGTCCCGAGGTCGCGCGTAAAGGTGCGTGCCGTAAAGGAAGGCGTTGAAGTACAGAGGGAGTACAGCAAGGGCTTGATCCTTGTCGGATTTGATAGCATCCACTCGTTGCTGGACGAGCTTCGCCACTTCCCCCTGCGGGAAGGTGGCATTCAGCAGGGCATCCGACAGCAGGTCCAAGCCTGTGGCCGTGTCTTTCTTCATGACCTGCACCGAAACGGAGGCATAATCAGAGGCTACGTCGGTATTGAATTGCCCTCCCACAAAATCCAGTTGCTTGGAAAACTGGTCGGCGCTGCGTGTTGACGTGCCTTTGCGCAAGAGCGCCGCGGTCAGCGAGGCAAGCCCCTCCTGTCCGGCCGGATCGGCAACCGGCCCGGCGCTGACGATGACCCGGAAACTCACCAGCGGCAACTCGTGCCGCTCCATCAGCAGCAGCGTCATCCCGTTGGGAAGCTTGCGACGCTCGTGGGGAGGCAGCTTCAGGCCGCCCGCTTGTGCCTTGAGCTCCATCATGGCGGTTGCGGCGGCCACGACCAGCACGGCAATCAGGAGCAATCGCTTCATGGACATTCTCCAATTCTTGTGTAACACGCTCGAGACCTCGCTCCTTATTGAGGCGGGGATCACCGGTGATGTACTGGCTTATGGCTTCGCCGGTTGAGTCTCTGCGGGCTGATTCTTCTCCGGCACCAGCGTGGCCACCGTGCGGTTGTTCTCCCCAAAGTAAGCCTTCACCACGCGCTGTATGTCCTGCGTGGTGACTTTATCGTACTGGGCGGCAGCGGTGAAGAGCTTCTGATAGTCCCCCAGGAAAACCTCGTAGGACCCAAGAGTGTTGGCGCGGCCGTTGATGCTCTCCATCTGACGGTAGAAGTCCGCCAGAACAATGTTCTTCGCCTTCTGGAGTTCTTCATCACTCACAGGCGTTGTCTTCAGTTTGTCCAATTCCTCGTAAACGGCTTTTTCCGCGGCCTGAGGATCCACCCCCTCCTTGGGCTGCACGGTATAAACGAACAACGTGGGGTCAAACGATAGCGCGAATCCGCCGTCCACTGAAATCGCCAACTGATCTTTGTCCACCAATCGCTGGTACAGCCGAGAGCTCTCGCCGGTCACCAGCATGGCTTGCAGCAGGGTGAGAGGGTAGAAATCGGGACTGGTGCACTGAGGAATGTGGTATCCCATCATCACGATGGGCAGTTGGGCGAACTTCTTCACCACCACCCGGTGCTCACCCAGTTGTTCCGGCTCTAGAGTAGTGACTTTGGGCGGCGGGTCGTGGGAGGGGATGGACTCGATGTATTTCTCCCCGAGGTCGAAAATCTCCTGCCCCGACACGTCTCCGACCACCACCATGGTGGCGTTGCTGGGGGAATAGCCCATTTGGAAATGGCGTTTGAGGTCCTCCATTTTCCAGTTCTCGATATCCACCATCCAGCCGATGACGGGCCAATGATAAGGATGAGCGAGAAACGCTGCGGCCCAGAGCTGCTCCCAGAGAATTCCGAAGTTGTTGTTATCCACACTGGTGCGCCGTTCCGAAGCCACGACGCCGCGCTCCGAGGCGATCATCTTGGGGTCGAAGCTGAGGTCGCGAATGCGGTCGCTCTCGAGGTCGAAGATCGTTGCCAGCGCGCTGCGCGGGAACCAGTCCTGATAGACAGTCACGTTTTGGGTGGTGTAAGCGTTGTTCTCTCCCCCCGCCACCTCCATCACGTGGTCGAACTGGCCCGGCCCGTATTTCTTCGCGCCATTGAACATCATGTGCTCGAAGAAATGCGAAAGGCCAGTCGTGCCGGGCCTCTCATTGCGCGACCCGGTGCGGTAGAAAATGTACAGAGCCACATTCGGAATCGAGTGGTCCTCCTGCACCAGGATCTTCATCCCATTGTTCAAGGTATGCGTTTTGACCTCGAACGTCTGTGCCTGCGCGACGACCGTCCAGACGCAGATCAAAACGAGAAGGCATGCACGAACAACCCTCCGGCCAATGGTCACAACTTCCTCCGCTCTATTCCCTGGCAGGGAATTAAAGGTTGTAATCTTACCAGATTCGGGATCACAAGTGTTCCGCCAAGTCTATTTGCGTAGACTCTGGGGCCTTCCCCCAATTGGCCGCTCAACGGCGAGCCGTCAAACGGTCGCGCATAGTCTGGTCCGTTGCCATATCGATGCAGGTCCATGCCATTGCCAGCGCGCCGTCGGCGAGGGCCTTGTCGGCGTGGGAGGTGACGCAGTGGGCAGTAAATTCCGGCTGGTGGTTGACAGCGGGCAGGGAATGGATGCCGATCATGGGATGGATCGAGGGCATGGACAGAGAGACATTCCCCATGTCTGTTGAACCGGTGGGCCGTGTCTCCCACTCGCCCAGATTGGGGAACGTTCGCCCCAGGGCTTCGGAATTCCGGCGGTAGAGCGCCGCCATTGCTTCGTCGTGGCGCATTTCAGCGTAAGGCTTGTCGCCGCCGGTAATCTCCATCTTCGACCCGGTGGCGAGGGCACCGGCCTCGAAGCAGCGGTAAACCCTGGGCCGCAGATCAGTCAGTTGCTCGAGCGTCTCGGAGCGGACGATGTACCGGGCGGAGGTGTGAGCGGGTACGACATTCGGAGCGGCGCCACCGTTGGTGACGATCCCGTGGATTCGATCCGCGGAGCGGATGTGCTGGCGCAGCAGTCCCAGTGCCGTTTGCGCCACGGTGATGGCATCTGCCGCGTTCACTCCCAGTTCCGGAAACGCAGACGCATGGGATTCCTTCCCGGTGTAATGAACCTCAAACATGGAAGCGGCAATGATCTTCGCGCGGAGCATGTCAAACGGCGCCGGATGCACCATCATGGCTGCGTGAATACCCTCAAAGGCGCCACGCTCGAGCAGCAGAATCTTACCGCTGGCATTGCCCACTTCTTCCGCCGGCGTCCCGATGACACTAATGGTGAGGCCCACGTCGTCCGCCACTTGGGCGGCCGCCAAGGCTGCGCCCACCGCCGAGGCAGCGATGATGTTGTGTCCGCAGGCGTGGCCAATCCCTGGAAGGCAATCGTATTCCGCGCATATGCCGACGTGCAGAGGCCCGGAGCCGGCACGAGCGAGAAAAGCCGTGGGCAGATGGCAGACCCCTTTCCGAACTGAGAAACCGGCGTCGGCCAGCGACTCACAGAGCCAGGTGGATGCCTGCTCCTCCTCGAAACCGAGTTCCGGGTGGGAATGGATGCGATGGCTGAGCTCAGTCAAGCGATCTTGGGCGGACTCGAAGCGCTCGCGGGCCGCGGTTTTGGTGTCCATGTTAGCCCCCTAGTTGTATTGAGATCCTTCGCGCAAGCCTAGCACGGGCTTTCCAGCCACTTCAAGCGCCTTGCGTATGAGAAAGGCGCAACGAACCAAGGGGCTGGAACATCTCATAAGACAGTGGCTCCATGAGCCACGATCCAGGGCATGCGACAACAGGGAGGATGGCATGAAGATCGGCATTATTGGCGCCGGCCAAATCGGGGGGACTCTGACTCGCCGTTTGACCCAGTTAGGGCACGAAGTGTACGTGGCCAACTCGCGCGGGCCCGCGTCGCTCACGGCTCTCGCCAAGGAAACTGGGGCGAAGGCCGTTGAGGTGCGAGACGCAGCACACGCCGGCGATGTGGTTGTGGTGACCATCCCGGAAGGGAAGATTCCGAACCTTCCCAAGGACTTATTCGATCAAGTGCCGAAGGATACCGTGATCATCGACACAGGGAATTACTATCCGCGGCAGCGCGATGGGCGGATTGCTGACATTGAAGCGGGAATGACTGAAAGCCGATGGGTGGCGAAGCAGCTTGGACGGCCTGTGGTCAAGGCGTTCAACAACATCTATGCGCAGCACCTGCTGAAACTGGGACGGACGGCCGGCAGCCCCGGCCGGATTGCGTTGCCAGTCGCCGGCGACGACGCGCAGGCCAAAGAAACCGTGATGAGGCTAGTGAACGAGCTTGGATTTGACCCTGTCGATGCCGGAGGCCTCGACGAATCATGGCGCCAGCAGCCGGGCACACCAGTTTACGCGGCGGACTTCGATGCTGCGGGAGTGCGTCGTGCATTGGCAGAGGCGAGCAAAGAGCGTGGACCGCAATTTCGGGCGTCGGAGAAGAGTCCGGGCACTTTTGCGCAGCCGGCCTGACGCGGTGGGGCACGTCTGACAGACCAAGGAGGTCAGGATGTCTTCAGCGCCTTTACCTAGCGCACTCGATTTTCGTACGCAGGCTTTCCCTATTCTGACCGAGGCTCAGATCAGCCGCATCCGTCCCCACGGCAGGGTGCGTGAAGTCAAGCCGGGCGAGATCCTTTTCGAGCCTGGCGACACTCACGTGCCTTTCTTTGTGATGCTTTCGGGCAGCATGGAGGTAGTGCAGCCGAGTCTCTCCGGCGAGCTCCAGATTGTGAAACATGGTCCAGGAGAGTTCACTGGCGAGATGACCATGATTTCCGGCCAGCGATGCCTGGTGCGTGGCCGCGTGACCGCGCCCGGTGAATTTCTCGAAATAAGTTCCGAAGGCCTGCGCTCCCTGATTGCCAAAGATGCCGAGTTGAGCGAAGTGCTGATGCGGGCATTCATTCTACGCCGCCTCGCTCTCATTTCTCGAGGCCTGGGCAATGTGGTTCTGATGGGTTCGCGCCACTCTGCGGGCACGCTTCGGCTGCGCGAGTTCCTGAGCCGGAACGGATACCCCTACACCTACATCGATCTCGACACGGACAGCACCTCGCAGGAGCTTCTGGATCGATTTGAGGTGAAGTTGGACGAGATTCCAGTTCTGATCTGCGACGGCCGCACGGTCCTGCGCAATCCCAGCAATCAGAAGCTTGCCGAGTGCTTGGGATTCAACGCAAACATCGACGACCTGCAAGTGCAGGACCTGGCCATTGTGGGTGCGGGCCCCGCCGGACTGGCCGCGGCTGTTTACGCTGCCTCGGAAGGCCTGGACGTTCTGGTCATCGAGACCGAATCTCCTGGAGGTCAGGCTGGCTCCAGCTCAAAGATCGAGAATTATCTTGGCTTCCCCACCGGAGTGTCAGGGATGGAGTTGGCCGCGCGGGCTATTACCCAAGCGCAAAAGTTCGGCGCCAGGATGCTGGTGGCGCGCAGCGTCGTTCGCCTGGACTGCAAGAAACCGCTCTACGAGGTCGGGCTCGATGATGGGAGCATGTTGCGGGCGCGGGCAGTCGTCATCTCCACCGGGGCTCAGTACAATAAGCCGGCCATTTCCAATCTGTCGCAATTCGAGGGTCAGGGCGTCTACTACGGCGCAACTCATATTGAGGCGCAACTCTGCGATAACGAAGACGTGGTCGTGGTCGGGGGCGGGAACTCGGCGGGCCAAGCCGCCGTCTACCTCTCCCAGAACGCCCGCAAGGTTCATATGCTAGTCCGCTCCGGGGGACTGGCAGAATCGATGTCCCGTTACTTAATTCAGCGCATTACCGAAAACCAGGGCATCGACCTCCACTACAACACAGCAATCGTTGGCCTGGAGGGCAACCACCAACTCCAGCGCGTAGCATGGACCGACAAGGTAACAGGCGAAACCTCGACGCACGACATCCGGCACGTTTTTATCATGACCGGGGCTTCGCCGCGAACCGAGTGGCTGAAGGGTTGCCTGGCCATGGACAGCAAGGGCTTCATCCTCACAGGCCGCGACCTGGAATCGCCGGGTGAAATCGCTCCGCCCTTCCCTTGGCCTCTCGCCCGCGCCCCACTGATGCTGGAAACCAGCCTTCCAAGAGTATTTGCGGTTGGCGATGTGCGCTCGGGAAGTGTAAAGCGCGTGGCCTCTGCCGTGGGCGAAGGCGCGATCGCCGTAAGTCAAGTTCACCGCGCCCTGGCGGAGGCGTGAAGGGCAGTGGAGAGTCGAGAGTCAAGAGTCGAAAGCCAAGAGTTGCAGGGTGTCATTCTGAGCGAAGCGAAGAATCCCCGTAGTGCGCTTGACGTATGACTCTCGACTTTCGACTCTGGACTCTCAACTCAGGAGGACTTCATGGCGGCGGAATGCACGCATCTCGATCAGATCAAAATCACGACCACCGACAAGCACGTGTGTGAAGACTGCATCAAGACCGGCGACACGTGGGTCCATCTGCGCCTTTGCGCGGAGTGCGGTCACGTTGGGTGTTGCGATTCGTCCAAGAACAAACACGCGACCAAGCACTTCCGCAAGACCCGGCACCCCATTATGCGCTCCAACGAAAAAGGCGAGAACTGGGGTTGGTGCTACGTGGACGAGGTCATGATTGAGCCGTTCTCGTAAGAGAGGCGAACTGGCTCACCTCCACGCAGCACCACTCGGGAGTAACACTTGCGGGCGACACTCGTTGTGATCGCGTTCTTAACTTGCACGCTGAGTCCGGCGCGGGCCGAAGACGTAACACTGGATGCCGCGGAGCGGCAGCGGGTAATTGACGCCGCGTGCGCAAACCTGAAACAGTACTATGTCGGCCACGATGCCGCGCTTAAGATATCGGAGGCGTTGCTCGCCAACAACAAAAAGGGCGTTTACGATACCGTGAGTGATGGCGCAGCACTTGCCGAGTTGCTCACCAGGCAGATCAGGGAGATCAGCCATGACATGCATTTGGAGATGGTGTATAGCCAGCCGCCGCTGCCTCGTAACCCAGGGAGACTCACGGCTGAAGATCGGGCGCGCTATCGGAGGGCGATGCAGCTCGAAAACTGCACCTTCGAGAAGGTCGAGGTTCTGGCTCATAACATTGGCTACCTGAAGATTAACTCGTTTCCCGACCCAGCCGTGTGCGAGGCGACGGCGAGCACCGCGATGGCCTCGCTGAATCGCGTGGAGGCAATCATCTACGATCTGCGAGACAATCGGGGCGGGGAACCTGCGATGGTCATGTTCATGGCCGCTTACCTTTTTGACCATCCCGAATACATGTACAACCCTAGGGAAAACACGAGCCGGAAGTCTTGGACTCAACCGGTTCCAGGAAATAAGCTCACCGATAAGCCGGTTTATATACTGACTTCCGGGAGAACCTTCTCCGGCGCCGAGCAGTTCTGCTTCAACTTGAAGATGCTGAAACGCGCCACTCTGGTGGGTGAGACCACGGGTGGCGCCGCACATGCCGGCGTCTTCCATCGCATAGATGATCACTTCGGAATGGGAATTCTTGAAGTGCGGGCGATCAATCCTTTCTCAAGCGTCGACTGGGAAGGCACGGGTGTGGAACCGGATGTAAAGGTAGCGGCTGCCGATGCGCTGGAGACTGCGAAGGCGCTGGCGGAAAACAAGCGGAAGTAGCTACCGGCGCGCATTCGCGCAAATCGAGGTCTTGGGGATTCAACTGGTGAAGAGGCTGCGGGCCATTGCCTCACGCTCTTTCAACCCTTCGCCCTCGAACTGGCTTACAACTTGTTCCAGCAATGTGGGAACATCAAGGCCCTGAGGACACTTCTGCACGCAGTCCCTGCAATGCGTACAGAGCGACGCATAAGAGGACGAACCACGGATGATGCCGCCCACGCGGAGCACGTAAAGAAAAGGGGCCATGCGCGTCTGGCCGAAGGTGTGGTAGGCATTGAACGCCGAGAAACACTCGGGGATGTTGACGCCTGAGGGGCAGGGTTGGCAATAGCCGCAGCCCGTGCACGCCACCTTCATGATTTCGCGATATTTCCTGGCCACCCTGTCGATAAGTCCGAGCTCAGCTTCAGTCATTGAGCCTGGCCGCGCGTCTGCGGCAATCTCGAGGTTCTCATGTACCTGCGCCTCATCGTTCATTCCCGAGAGAACCACGATCGCCTCCGGCTGGTTCCAGACCCATCGCAGCGCCCACTCTGCGGGCGTCCGGCGGATCCCGGCCTCCTGCCAGAGGGCCTGGACGGCAGGTGGTTGAGGAGAGGCGGCCAGGACTCCGCCACGTAAAGGCTCCATCACCACGACGCCGAGGCCTTTCGAAGCAGCGTACTTCAAGCCTTCGGTACCCGCCTGGTTTTCCTGGTCAAGGTAGTTGTATTGAATCTGGCAGCACGTCCACGGATAGGCGTCAACGATGCGCTTGAAATCCTCGCGCAGCCCGTGGAATGAGAAGCCCGCGTTCGCGATTCTTCCGTCCGCTTGCGCTCCATCTAGAAACTCCATAACTCCGAGCGCCGCCACTTGATCCCAGCCCGCCCCGTCAAGCGAGTGGACCGGGTAGTAGTCAATCCGGGAGGTGGCAAGCTTTTTGAGTTGCGCGTCGAGAAAGCGGTCCATGTCCGCCCGGCTGCGCACCAGCCAGGAGGGCAGCTTGGTGGCAAGTCTCACTCGCTCGCGATAGCCGCCGGACAGCACGCGGCCCACAAAAGGCTCGCTCTCTCCCCCGTGATAAGGCCAGGCAGTGTCGAGATAGTTCACGCCGTGATCGATGGCGTAGCGAATCTGGCTTGCGGCACGCGCTTCCTCAATCCGGCCGTCCTTCTCCCGCAGACGCATGCAGCCGAACCCCAGGATCGAGAGTTCGTCGCCGCTTGTCGGCATCTTGCGGTAGAGCATGTTTTCCTCCGACTTGCAGTGGCACATCATTGTAGCGAAGGGCGAAGGCATACGCGAGGTTTAACGGCAACGTCCAAAACAATTGCGCCGGGGATTTTGACAAACGCTTGGCGATGCTCCCCAACGAGTAGAATCGTGCGTTGGCAGATCGGTAGCCGGCGAGCAGCGTTTCCGGACCCATTAGCCGAGGTTTGAACACGACGTGAGTTCGGCCGTTGTACCTGCTCCAATCACGCGTGAGGATTCTGCCCTCAGCGTCGAGGCGTTGATGGAGCGGAGTTCCGGGAAATGGCGTCAGGATGTTGAACGTCGCGTTCTCGACGCCTGCCGATTCGAGGAAGTCCACCGTCTCCTCAAAAACCGCCTCAGTATCATGATCGAAGCCAAAGACGATTCCTGCCTGCACCGAGATGCCGCGTGCATGAATCCGCTCGATGGCGCGCGCGTACTCGTCCACGCGGTTGAACGGTTTCGAAACCTCGTTGAGGCTTGCCTGCGAAACGGACTCAAACCCGATGAACAGTTGTTTGCAGCCACTGCGCGCGGCCAACTCGAGGAACTCGTCGTCTTTCGCCGCATAAATGCTCGCCTGACTGCTCCACCATTTCCCGTGAGGCGCCAGGGCGCGGAAGAGCGCCTTGGCGTTCGGCATGTCGGCGGCAATATTGTCATCCCACAGGATAACGACCTTGCCGCGAAAGGAAGCGTACTCGCGCGCGACGGCTTCTACAGGACGGTGGCGCGCCTTGCGCTGGTACATCACCGGCAGGGTGCAGAAATCGCATTGGTGCGCGCAACCGCGCGTCGCGAACAGAACGCCGGCCGCGTGGTCGCGGCGATGAAACAGGTCCTGCCTCGACATCGGAGCTTGGTCGAGGGCAGGGGGCTCGAGGCAGCAGTAGCGTGCGCTGTGCCGCCCGGATTCGAACTCCGACAGGAATTGCGGCCATTCCCGCTCGGCTTCTCCGACAAAGATCACGTCGGCGTGCGGCTGCGCTTCATCGGGCATCAGGGTGACGTGCGGTCCGCCCAGCGCCACCGTGATTCCGCGCTGCCGAAAGCGCGACGCCATCTCGTAGACGTGGGGCGCGCTGGGCGTGTGGAACGTGATCGCAACCAGGTCTGCCGTGGCGTTGAGGTCGACCGGTTCTACGACTTCGTCGATATGGCGCACCGTCCAATGCGGAGGCACAAATGCGGCCAGGTACGGCATGGTGATCTGCTGAAAGTTCAGGACGCGGTTGCGCCGCGCGCGTTGGATCTCCGGGGAGGAAGCGGTGATCAGAAGCAGCGATGGGCGGAAGGAAGGGTTGGGCATCAGAGTTCTTACAAGTTAGAATCCGCGAGCGGCGTAGCCGGCATTATGTCGGGACACGGTGAGCAGCCGTAGGTGAAACCCACGGTAGCGAAGTGAGACGCATATCCGAGAGCTTAAGCTCTGTCGCCCCGCGGGCCGCCACGTCCTTGATAATGCGCAGCGCATAGTTGTAAGGAGAGTCGTGCTTCTGTGCCTGATCACGCCTGCTGCTCATGGACTGGCCTCGGCGTGGCGCGGGGTTTCGCTTCCTTACTCGCCGCCCAGTATAGCATGTGGCTCGCGGGCTCGCTTCTGATGCAACATGAGTGTGCAAGATGAGCCCCGAAGGGGCGGCCTACCACAGCCCAGGCCAACGGCCTGGGTCCTTGAATGTGCCTGCTCTCTCGCCGCGAGCCCTGAAAGGGCGAAATAGTAGTGCGCATCTCCGCATCCGTTTGGCCTCTGGGTGTATTACGCCCCTTCAGGGCTCAAAACTCCGGCGGCGCCGACGCTTGACCCAGGCCGCTGGCCTGGGCTGTGGTAGGCCGCCCCTTCGGGGCTGGAGCAAAACCCGGGCGGGTGCGGAGTGCATCGCCGTTCCTGAATTGGCAACCGCGCGAAACAACCCCTCACCCGTCCGGCGGCGGCTGATGAAAGCGCCGGAGCACGACACCCTCTCCCCAAGGGAGAGGGCTGTCTTATCAAGACCGAGGGGCGCAATTCGATTGCCTCGCAGGTGGTTTCTTGCTAAATTGACAAATTTGGTGTGGAGAAGTCGCTTCGTTGCTGCGGTGATGGCTTCCACGGGCTGCGGGAAAACCCTTGTGACTGTCATCCTGAGGAGTCCCGATCGGATCGGGACGACGAAGGATCTTCGCAGTGGCTTGAGAGAACAACTGCGGGGATTCTTCGCTTCGCTCAGAATGACAGGGTGCAAGTGCTTGGCCGCGGCCTCTTTCAAGGCGGCAGGCACTAAATCCAATTCAATCATTCAAAGGAGTTGAAAGTTCATATGGCAACTAATTCGAAAGGCACAATCGGAGTACTTACGGGAGGGGGCGACTGTCCGGGGCTGAACGCGGTGATCCGGGCGATCGTGCGTCGCGGCGAGCAGCTTGGATACAAAATCCTGGGAGTGAAAGACGGGTGGAAAGGAATGCTAAAGGCAGACGCAGAGCCGCTTACCTTGGCCTCAATTTCCGGCATCCTGCCGCGCGGCGGGACAATCCTCGGCACCTCGCGCACCAATCCGTTGAAGAAGGAAGAGGACAAGAAAACCCTTCTGGCGAATCTCCAAACGATGGGGATTGATTTCCTGGTTGCCATTGGCGGCGAGGACACGCTGGGTGTGGCGCGCAAGCTCGTCAACGAAAACGTGAAAGTGGTGGGCGTACCGAAGACCATCGACAACGATGTGGAAGGGACCGACCAGACCTTCGGGTTCGACACGGCGGTCTCCATCGTGACGGAGAACATTGACCGCCTGCACACGACGGCAGAATCGCACCACCGCGTGATGGTGGTTGAGGTGATGGGCCGGCACGCAGGGTGGATCGCGATGATCTCCGGCCTGGCGGGCGGGGCGGATTGCATCTTGATCCCGGAGGAGCCTAGAACACTTGACGACATCTGTGGGACCATCAAGCGGCGCCAGGCGCGTGGCAAGAGGTTTTCGATTGTGTGCGCGTCGGAAGGTTTCCAGCTCAAAGGGCAGGACGAACTCGTGACCAAAGATCAGCAACTCGACGCGTTCGGCCACGTTCTGCTGGGAGGAATCGGTGAGCGGCTGGCGAAGCTGATCGAAAAGCAGACCGGTTGCGAAACCCGCTCGACCGTGCTCGGCCACATCCAGCGCGGCGGTTCGCCCACCGCGTTTGACCGGGTGCTGGGCACGCGCTACGGAGTTAAGGCCGTGGACTTGATCGAAGAGGGCAAGATAGGCTACATGGTTTGCCTGAAGGGGAATGAGATTACTTCCATTCCTCTGCTCGAGGCCATGACCCAACTGAAACTTGTGGGTCAGGATTGGATCCTCATGTCCCGAATTTTCGAAGGGTAATCAAAGCGGTAGGGTTCGCCCACGCTGGTTGAGTCTGCCCAGGGAACGGCAAACCGGTTTCACGCAAAGCCGCAAAGGACGCAAAGTTCGCAAAGAAGTGTGAGGGCTTCTCCGTGGCGCTTCTTTGCGCCTTTGCGTCTTGGCGTGAGCTGTTTTTGGTTTTCCTCACCTTCTGCGCTTTGCCAAGCAGTGGGGCGGGCGGACGCACGCTGTCGACCTCCGCCAACGGCTAATTAGGGCGTGCGTGGGACTGCTTGGCGGCGAATTCCTCCTCTTTATTGCGGGCAGGCGCCGGACGTGCGCGCACTTTTCCGCGCAGCAGGGACTCGAGATCCAGAGCCAGTCTGGGAAGGACGGTCGAGGGGAGGGAGGTCAGCAAAGCACGAAAGGCGAGCAGGGCTTCTTTGGCGATGAGGTCGAAGTCGTGGAAGTCAACATCGATTTCGGTCCAGACTTCCGGAGAGCTGTTGCCAGCCACCTGCGCCTGGTGGCAGGTGCGGCGGAACTCGTCGGTCACGATCTCCAGGGCGCGATTCAGCAGGCGTAACTGAAGCTGGAAGCGGCGCTGCGGGCTGAAAACGAATTGCTCGAGGATCTCGTGCACGCGCACGTAATCGACCATGGATTTGGAAAGGAAGCGGTGGGTGTGAATATCGCGTGGCGTGACCATAAACTGGGCCTCTGGCAGGTGCTTGGTCATAGAATTCAGGAGCCCGGTAATAATCTTCTCCACGCCGTACCATTCCGAGGCAGAGAGCCGGACCAACCGCCAGGCGATGTCGAAACGGCCGGCGTCGCGCTCTTCGAAAGCGTCGTTGAGGGAGATTCCCAACATGGCAATTCGAGCTTCGATTTCCGGGGCAAATCCGTCGTAGACTAGCCGGCGAGCCGATCCCAGGGGCGCCAGACCCGGCGGGGTCTGGTGCTTCGGCAACTCCTTCCAGAGCAAACGTCGGAGCAGATAGCCAACGACAGTCAGAATCAAGGCTCCCACAATCCAGTGCATACCGCCCAGTATAGAGGTGGGAGTTTGACATTGCAAGGTACCTCCGTACCGGTGTAATTCTTGACACCTCTTTCACCCCAACCCTATAATTGCTGCTTTCACCGGACATCACTGGCTTAAGGCAGGTTACTGACGTGTCAACAACTGAACCTCGCGATCTTATACTCCAAAGGCGCAAGAAGCTCGAGACCCTCGCCGAATTGGGATTCGAGCTTTATCCGCGCCGCTTCGACCTTACCCATACCATCCCGCAGATTCTCAAGGCCTATTCCGCTTGGTCGGCTGAACAGTTAACCGCCGAGAGGATCTCGGTGAGAGTGCCGGGGCGGGTGATGACCATCCGGCCGCATGGGAAAGCAGGGTTTGCGCACCTGGCAGGCGGGGGAGAGCGCCTGCAAATCTACGTGCGCTCGGATGCGGTGGGAGAGCGCGACTTCGAACTTTACAAGCTGCTCGACATCGGCGACCTGGTGGGCGTGGCCGGCTACCTCTTCCGCACCAAAACCGGTGAACTGACCATCCACGCCGAGAAGCTGCACTTTCTGGCGAAGGCCCTCCTGCCATTACCGGAGAAATGGCACGGCCTCACGGATGTGGAGATCCGCTACCGCCAGCGCTATCTGGACCTGATGGTGAATGAGGAATCCAGAAGAACCTTCGAGCGTCGGGCGCGGTTGATTCGGGCGGTGAGGGAATTCATGGAGGGCGAAGGCTACGTCGAGGTGGAAACCCCCATGATGCAGCCGCTGCCCGGCGGCGCCATGGCGCGTCCCTTCGTTACTCACCATAACACCTTGGACTTGAACCTTTACCTGCGCATCGCCCCCGAGCTTTACCTGAAACGGTTAACCGTCGGGGGTCTCGACCGCGTCTACGAAATTAACCGGAACTTCCGCAACGAAGGGATCTCCACGCACCACAACCCGGAGTTTACGATGCTGGAGTTCTATCAGGCTTACGCTGATTACCGGGACATGATGGCGTTGACCGAAAGGATGCTGAGGCATGTGGCGCAGACCGTCCTGGGGACGGTCGAATTCGATTACGGGGAGCATCACATTTCCTTCGCCGAATTCCACCGGTTGACAATGAAGGAGGCATTGGCCAAGTTCTGGCCCAGCGCGGCTGGGAAGGGGCCTTCGCTCGAGGATCTGGCGGAACCCAAAGGGATCTTCAAGTGGGTTGAGGAGTTCAACCGTTGGGCGGGCAGCGACTCGCACCCGGGCTACGAACCCCTGGAGTTGCCTGAATCAACCGCGCCGGGCACGGCGCTGGCCGAACTCTTCGAGCATGTCGCGGAGAGCCAATTGATCCAGCCCACCTTCATCCTGGACTATCCGCTCGAGGTGTCGCCGCTTTCCAAGCAGAAGGCGGACGACCCCAATTTCGTGGAGCGCTTTGAGCTTTACATAGCCGGCATGGAGGTGGCCAACGCCTTCAGCGAACTCAACGATCCCGCCGAGCAGCGCGACCGCTTCGAGTATCAGCAACTCCTGCGCGAGAAGGGCGACCTGTCCGCCCACGCCATCGACGAAGACTACATCCGCGCTCTCAGCTACGGCTTGCCGCCGACCGGCGGGGAAGGCATTGGCATCGACCGCCTAACCATGCTGCTTACCAACTCGCGCTCCATCCGCGACGTTATTCTGTTTCCGTTGATGCGGCCGGAAAAACCTGCTGGGTAGCACAGCGCAGCGGAGCCGCAACCAAAAAGCCTCCAACACAGAGGTCACAGAAAGCAAGCCCACAGGGATCACGGAGAAAGAAACCCAGACCGTTTTTTCTTCTCCGTGCGCTCTGTGAGCCATTCTCTGTGACCTCTGTGTTTCGCTCTTCTGCACCACCGCGAACACCAAGAAATCTTCGCGGCGCCGATCGAGTTCGATGGCGCGCTCCAGCAGGGGTTGCCCCTGGAAGGTCTGCCCGCCCTGGCTCAGAACGACCAGGTCGTACCGTCCGCGCTCCAGTCGCTGAGCGCCTTCCAGATAGGTCGTGCAATCGTCCACGTTATGCCCCTGATCCCGGAGCGGCGAGGTATAGAGTTGTAGATCGCCGGCATCTTCATCCACCAGCAGAATCTTGCCTCGCCGCACTTTGAGGGTTGAGCGGTCTGCGCCAGTTCTCATGATGGGTTCCGGCATTGACCACCTCCAGGACTCTATTGGCCAAATGACCTTTTGACTTTAATTGGAAGTAGGCCGCTTTAGGAGTGAGAGCCCTTGGGCCGGTGTATACTACTTTCCTCAACGGAGGGGACTCATGATCGATTCAGGGCGCCTGGAAATGGGCCGGGTTGGGCAAAGGCTGCTGATGGCGGCCTTATTGCTGGCCGCGGCAGGGAGATGCTGTAGCGCTGACGCGGGGCAGTTTCGCGCCTCGGTGGTTAAGATTGACATCACTCCGGATCAACCGCAGTGGCTGCTCGGATACGGCCCCAGGCAGTCGACCGGCGTGCATGACCGCATCTACCATCGGATTGTGGCGATGGACGACGGGCAAACGCAGTTCTTCCTGGTATCCACCGACATTTGCCTGTTCTCACCTTCCGTGTACGACGAGGTCATGAGCGCGCTCGAAGCGGAGACCGGAATCAAACCTGTCCAGGTTTGGTGGACTGTGACCCACACGCACTCGGCCCCGGAAGTCGGCCCGCCGGGACTCGGGGCGGCATTCATGGGCGAGAGATATCAGCACGACCACAACACGGATTACACGGCGCGGGTCAAGACGAGTCTCATCGAAGGGATCAAGGAGGCGCGGGCAAAACTCGAACCCGCGCACCTGGGCACAGGATGGGGAATGGCCATGGCGAATATTAACCGCCGCGCCCGGGACCTCGAAGGGCCCACTTATCTGGGATTGAATCCGGATGGCCCAGCGGACCGCCAGATCGGGTTGATTCGACTGGAAAGAGCGGACGGAAAACTGTTGGCATTGATCGCCAATTACGCGATGCACGGCACTGCGCTGGGATCGCAGAACAATCTGATCACCGGCGATGCGCCAGGGATTGTGGCCGAGTACGTGGAACAGAAACTGGGGGCGCCCATGCTCTACATCAATGGGGCGGCCGGCAACCTCGCGCCGATCTACACTGTCTGCGCGGACTTCGAAAGCGCGCACCTGGGGCAGTTCCGGGTCATGCTGGGAGACAAGATCATCGCCGCCAACGATCGGATTGGCCGTACGACGTCGACGGTGCGGTTGGCCGCCAGCGAGCAGTTCGTCGAGACGCCTCGAAAGCCAGACCTGGGATGGGCGCCCGATCTGGAGAAATACCTTCGCCAAACGGATGCAGGGGAGGCCGTCATCCGTCTGCCCATTCGTTTCCTGCGTGTGAATGACGATGTCGCCATCTGGGCGGCGCCGCTGGAGCTATTCTGCGAAATCGCCATGCGCGTACGCAGCCTTTCGCCCTACCCCTACACGTTTTACTTTGGTTACGCAAACGGCTGGCTAGGTTATATGCCCAGCGCGGCCGAGTTCCCGTATGGCGGTTATGAACCGGCCACCTCGCCTTACACTCCCAAGGCGGAAGACGACGTCGTGCGCACGGTCGTCAGTTTTTTGCAAGGCAGCGCGAGATAAAGTGGAAGGCAGATTGTGGAAAGTGGCTCCAGCGTGCAGACAGTGAGAGCGATTTCAAATGGCAAATGGCAAAGGTCAAATGGCAAATGGTTTGTGATTTTTGAAATAGCAAATCTCAAACCATTTGAATTTTGCTATTTGCTATTTGCCATTTGAATTGCTTTTCCGACCTGCCGACCTGCCTACTGCCCAACATACGCCGGGTTCACGTGGCGCGCGCCGGTGGCCATGAGCTTTTCCGCCTCGGCTTGAGATTTGATCCCGCCCCGGGCGCCCAAGGCGGTGCAATTCAGCGCGGCCATGGCGTTCGAAAAATCCAGAATCCTCTCGATCGTCCATCCCTGGATGAGCCCAAAAATGAACGCGCCGTGAAACACGTCCCCTGCACCCGTCGTGTCCACGGTCTCGACGACGAATCCGGGCGAATAGTAGAACCGCCCCGCGTGGTAAACCAGGGCCCCGTCGCGGCCCAGCGTCATGCCGGGAGCTTTCATCTTGTGCTCGGCGGCAGTGT
>Ga0326727_10006264_pt1 | contig 32844 bp, 28 predicted proteins | sample MB2enrmetagenome_FD_207643 | JGI IMG/M metagenome (GOLD analysis project Ga0326727, IMG submission 207643) | Lab enriched peat soil microbial communities from McLean, Ithaca, NY, United States - MB29MY | ecosystem: Environmental > Terrestrial > Soil > Wetlands > Peat | place: USA: New York...
TGAAGCAGACGCATTTTTTTGGCCTGTCCGAACTTGAGGGCTTCAAGCTTCTCGTCATCCCATACGAGGGTGGTGAGGCATCCATGGTTGTCCTGCTGCCGGATAAGGTGGACGGATTGGCAGACCTGGAGAAGTCCTTGAGCGCAGAAAACCTGGCTTCTTGGCTGGAAAAAAGCAGGTCTGTCCGAGTGGCCTTGTCACTTCCAAAATTCAAGAACACCAGCGCGCTAAACCTCAATAACACTTTGATTACGTTGGGCATGAAGAAGGCCTTTGTGGCCGGCGAGGCCGACTTCACCGGTATCGCCAACGTCCCGGGTGAGCCACTCTACATTGGCCTGGTGATGCACAAGGCGTTCGTAGACGTCAACGAAGAGGGAACCGAAGCCGCAGCGGCTACGGCTGTTAATATTCGAGCCGGAGCGGTAATGCGGCCGGCCGAACCTTTTCCATTCGTGGCTGATCATCCTTTTGTCTATATCATTCGGTCCCACCGCACCGGTGATATTCTCTTCATGGGGCGGCTGACCGATCCAACCGAGCATGGCGAGTAGTAGGGCCGCTTGGGCCAAATGCGTTCGTCGCAGGGAGCCTTATCACATTCAGGTTCATTGAATGGGCCGTAGATCACAATGATCAAAATCCCAGGATACCGTCTTCGTAATCGTATACGGGATTTTTTTCAAAATGGTCGAACGACAGTTTGACACTTGCCGGGTCGCAGTCTGACTCAAATAAGGCAGGATCAAGTCTAAGTGATTCCTGATCCTCTATGCCGTCTCTGGCCTCGACTATTGTCTCGTCGTGTGAAGTATGGACAATTCGGGAAACAAGCCCGTTCAGTTTCTCGGAAATATGGATCAGAGCCAGTTTGGAACCATCTGCGCCTGTTGCCTGAACCAGAAGATTGAATAGAGAAAGGTCACTGGCATGATCAGGGATGTGAAAGCTGTTAGCAAGCAACAATCGACTGCTCCTGCCCGTATCAAGTTCACAACACTCAATTAGAGAGAAAAACGACACGAGGTGAAAATTTTGACAAACGCTGAAGACTTTGAACCGCCCTATTCCAAAATAAGCTTCTTCTTCGTCCTTGCGCCGATTTCCAGTCTTATGATTCGGACATCTATCCGGGTGCTGGAAACCCCCACTCGAGCCACACTTGTTGGAAGATTAAACCTCCTTGGGCCAGCGCTGCCCGGGTTCAGATAGACAACTCCGTCTTGTTCCCGTAACGATGGGATATGCGAATGCCCTGTTATAACCATCTGAAAGGACTCGGCGACCGGGTCTATTTTCAGGTCCTTCAAAACGTGAATTACGTACATCCGAACCGAACCGGCTTCAACCGCCCGGGCCTCAGATAAGCCTTTCGACCATTCTCCTCTATCGATATTGCCTTTGACGGCGATTACCGGGGCAATCGCTTCCAAAGCCTCCAGAACGGCCATCTTGCCAATATCTCCCGCATGGATGATCAAGTCGGATCCTTGTAGGGCACCCAATGCCTCCGGACGAATAAGCCCATGAGTATCGGAAATCACGCCTATCCGCAATTTGGCCCTCTTTGGAAAAGGGAATTAACCAATTAAGCTGTGTAATAAGCGAGAGAGGAGAGCATCCAAAATTTTTCATCTCTCTTCCGAACATTAGCTTCACAAAGGCACCGATCAACCATTCCATGTCCGCCACATTTGTGAGCCTTCATGGGTCGCCCATCCGGCTCGCACGCATCCGATAAATTACACCGTTCAATTTCTCGCCAGACTAGGATTCTTGCAATATACAAGTGTATATTTCATCGGCTCGTCAAAATAATCACTCTTTATCACTACACACATTTGCAATGTATTGCCATCTTGGCTAAGCTCACAAACATTAGTTCTAGAGCCTTTATCCGATAAAAATGTCTGTTCCAATTTATTGCCATCCAAACGAGTCCGTAAACGCAGAACATCGCCTTCTGGATTGTGATACATTAGTATAGATCCATCAGTAGGAGCAGGTGGCAATGCATGATCATCAGCAACAATACTGATTTCATTGCCTGCCAATGCTATAGAGACTCTTTTATGCACTTTTGCAACTTTTGTGATCTTATCTCGGGCAAACGGTCTTATAAATAAATTCATTCTGGCTACAGTTGCATCAACTTTCTGTACAACATTGTCACTCTTTTGGGGCACTAGCAAAAAGGTGCCCTGAATGTCAGCAGCTTGTGCAATGGATACTAAAGTTAGCGAAAGTATGACAAAAATAGAAAATATCAGTCTTCTCACTCTGTTACCTTTCGTGCTGTACGGATTGGAAATTCTTTCTTTTTAATTAACAGTCTAAACCACTGACATCGTCAGTCGTGAGGCATGCGGCGAAGGCCCCATACCGGTAGTGAGGCAACATTGTTGCTGAGCAAGGACGAGCTGTTGTAACCGAGCAATTGCACCTCTGAAAAGACAACGACGGATGGACATTGTGAGGAGTCGTTGTCCCGGTTTTTGAAAGTCACCGACGAGGCCGGTGGTAGTTTACTGCATATTATAACCGGGATTTTTCATAAGAATAGGCGAAATTATGCACGAAATGGACGAGAACCAGAACCCCAAAATCCCAATATCCATAATCCTTGCTTCAGCTACTTCTCTGACCACGTATCCCCGATCGTAACTTCCACCTCAATCGGGACCCTGCTTTAGTTAACCCCCGGTCAAACGCACTACGAAGGTTCTTTCCCCTTGGCAGTGCCGCCTTCCACGGGTGTCGTTCTTCGTATCGCCCAGATGGTTCTTTAAGCAGGAACCGCCATCGCATGGCTCCTTTTTATTATTTACGAAATTTACGAAATTTACGAATTTATGCGTCGCCGTGGAAGGCGACGCTACCGGATGGATTTTTCTCCAGGGGTAAAACATCTGCAATCCTCTCTGGCTATCGAAAAAAATATTCTTATTATCTTGCTTAGATCATGTCCAGGCGTTCGCGAGCAGCGGCCGGTTCGAAAAGGCTGCCCACAAGGGGCTAGACTACGTTTAGGGGATAGGAATCCATGAGGAAAGGCCGCCCACAAGGGGCTAGAATGTCAGGATAGGAATTCATAAGATACTGCCAAGGAGCCGGCCCAGGCGCTGTTCACATTTTCGGGAGATTTACCCGCCATGGTCATTGCCGTCGTAAGAGAAGTTCATCCGCGAGAGACACGGGTTGCAATGATACCTGAGTACATTTCCAGACTGGTCAAAGCCGGCGCCCAAATGCGCGTGGAATCAGGCGCCGGCCTATCTCTGAATATTTCCGGCGAGGCTTATACGGCTGCGGGGGCCTCAGTCGTTACAGACAGGAAAAGCCTCCTGGAAGGAGCTGACCTGGTGCTGAGCGTCCGCGCAATCTCCCCGGAAGAGGTGTCCGTACTCAAGCCTGATTCGATCTGCATCAGCCTGATGGACCCGTTTAACCAGAGAACCCTGGTCGAAACTTTTCGCGACCGGCGCGCCTCGGCCATCAGCCTCGAGATGATCCCCCGCCTGACCCGCGCCCAGAAAATGGACGTCCTGAGCTCTCAGGCCAACCTCGCGGGATACGTGGCCGTAGTGCTGGCGGCTGAGCGGCTCTCCAAGATCTTTCCTATGATGATGACCGCTGCCGGCACCATTTCACCGGCACGGGTGTTTGTAGTCGGGGTGGGGGTGGCCGGCCTGCAGGCAATCGCCACCGCAAAACGGCTGGGAGCGCGCGTGGAAGCCTTCGATACCAGGCCCGAGGTCGAGGAACAGGTCAAGTCCCTGGCCGCCCGGTTCTTAAAGATCGACCTTGGAGAAACCGGACGGACCGAACAAGGCTACGCGAAGGCTCTGACCGAGGATCAATTGGCTATGCAGCGTGAGGCAATGACCAAGGTCTGTGCAGTATCCGACGTGGTGATCACCACCGCCCAGGTGTTCGGCCGCCGGGCCCCGCTGATCATAACCGAAGAGATGGTCCGCGCAATGCCCAAAGGATCGGTGGTGGTGGACGGTGCGGTTGAATCCGGAGGCAACGTCGCCGGGTCCCGTCCGGACGAAGAAGTGGATGTGGACGGGGTGCTCGTTATCGGCCTTTCCAATCTGCCGGGACGGGTGGCCTTGCATGCAAGCCAGATGTTTTCCGCAAACGTGTTCAACCTGATCATCTCATACTGGGACCCCGAGCAACGGCGGTTCCTGATCAGCTTTGACGACGAGATAATCAGGGGATGCGTCATTACCCACCAGGGTGAAATCGTAAACGAGATGATCTCGCGGCACTATTCAGGCTAGCCGGGAAGGCCGTAGATTCAACTTATTATCATCCTAAAATCAGGAGAGGCTACATGGAATGTGAAAATTTCATTATCCTGCTCTACATCTTCGTTCTGGCCATTTTCGCAGGCTACCAGGTGATTTCGAAGGTGCCCCAGCTTCTTCATACGCCGCTCATGGCTTTTACCAATGCCATCTCGGGTATCTCCCTGGTGGCTTCGCTGATCATTGCCGGGGAGGGCCGCAACACTATCAGCTCCATCCTGGGCGCCGTGGCCGTGGCTGCGGCAACCATCAACGTCGTGGGAGGGTTCCTTATTACGGACAGGATGCTGAGGATGTTTAAGAAAAAGGAGAGAGCCAAAGCATGAACGCCTATAACCTTCTGGCCGGAATCGATCTCAGACAGGACGCATACCTCGGCGCTCTCTTGATCGCTTCGCTCCTTTTTCTTCTGGGACTGCGCGGGCTTTCGCATTCCGAAACGGCTCGCCGGGGGATGAAGCTGGCGGCTGCAGGAATGTTCATTGCCGTGGTGGGCACACTCCTGGACAAAAGGATTGTGAGCTACGAGTGGATCATCGGCGGGCTCATTGTCGGAACGGTGATCGGGGTCCCCATGGGCCAGTGGATCCCCATGACGAAGATGCCCGAGCGAATCGCGCTTTCGCATGCTTTCGGAGGCCTTGCGGTTGCGCTGGTCGGTGTGGCCGAATATACAAATCATTATATGCACCTCGGCCATTTTGACACTGGCGCTCTCAGTTTGGAAGTGGTGTTGGGAGCGATGACCTTCACGGGAAGTCTTATGGCCTTTGGAAAATTAATGGGTGTCCTGCCGGGGCGGCCTCAAACTTTTCCGGGGCAAAATGCGGTAAATCTGACCTTTCTCGGGGGGGCGCTGGCTATCCTGCTCTTTCTTACGGCCAGACCCGAGCAGCAGATGTTCTTTTACATACTCCTTTCGGTTGGCCTGCTGCTGGGCATTCTCGGGGTGGTTCGCATCGGTGGGGCCGACATGCCTGTCGTCATCTGCCTCCTGAATTCCTACGCCGGTCTTGCGGCGGCAGCGACCGGATTTGCCCTGTACAATCCCGTACTGATCGTTTGCGGAGCGTTGGACGGCGGCTCCGGACTCATCCTGGCGCTCATTATGAGCAGGGCCATGAACCGCTCGTTCAAAAACGTCGTCTTCGGTGCTTTTGGAGCTAGACTTCTGGTAGATCCTGTCGCCACGGGCGCAGGCGGCACTGTTCACGAGGGTACATCCGAGGATGCCGCAGAACTGCTGAAGCTTGCCGGTTCGGTCATTGTGGTTCCCGGCTATGGGATGGCGGTGGCCCAGGCGCAGCATGCGGTGCGCGATCTGGCGGATTTGCTCGAAAATGCCGGGACCTCGGTGAGGTATGCAATCCATCCCGTTGCCGGACGGATGCCCGGCCATATGAACGTTCTTCTGGCCGAGGCCAATGTGTCCTACGACCAGCTCTTCGAGCTCGAGGCGATCAACGATGAATTTCAAAGGACAGATGTCTCGATTGTAGTCGGAGCAAACGACGTAGTTAATCCCGCAGCCAAAAACACGCCTGGCAGCCCGATCTTTGGGATGCCGATTTTGAATGTGGATCAATCAAAGGCCGTGATCGTGCTTAAGCGCAGCATGAGACCAGGCTTTGCCGGTGTCGAAAACGAGCTTTTCGTCCAGCCCAATGCCATGATGGTTTTCGGCGATGCGAAGAAAACACTGGCAGAAATGGCCGCCGCATTGAAAAAAGAAGGGTAAAGCTCGGCGAACAAGCTTTTCTGCTTGCAAAAAGGCAATCTAAAACTAGGATATCCTCTAACAGCAGAGTTTGCCTGTAGGGTTGGCATATACTTGTGCGGTCATCAACCCGTACATTAGCAGCCAAGAGCAGATATTTTAACACCTTCGTATTGCGCAAACCGGCGCAGGGAGCGCGCAGGGCGGCATTTTGCAGTGGATGCGCCCCGGAGCGCAGTAATTTATGGGCTCTGCCCAAATTCGGAAGAAAAAGATGGCCGGCGGAACAGGGGAAAAACACGCCTTCCTGGTAGGCGGAACACACAGCGGATGCGGCAAGACGACTATTACGCTCGGGCTTCTCGCGGCTTTGAAGGCCAGAGGCCTCAGTGTGCAGCCATTCAAGGTTGGACCGGACTTCATAGACCCCGGACTTCACACACAGATAGCCGGAACGCAAAGCCGTAACCTCGACGGATGGATGCTGAGCCGTCGCTGGAATACGGACCTGTTCCGGCGTCTTCTGGAAGAATCGGACGTTGGCCTGGTCGAAGGCGTGATGGGGCTCTTCGATGGCTATGAGGGCCAGACCGAATCGGGCAGCAGCTCAGAGATGGCCAAATGGCTCGGGCTCCCGGCCGTGCTGATTATAGACGCTCGGAGCATGGCAAGGAGCGCAGCGGCCCTGATATACGGATTTACACATTTTGATCCGGGACTCGATTTTGCCGGAGTGATTTTCAACCGGGTCGGTGGAGAGGCTCATCTGGAGTACCTGAAAGAGGCGGTTGCATCCGCATGTCCCGAAGTTACCGTTTTGGGAGGCATTCCTCGAGAGGACCAGGTCAGCATACCCGAACGGCATCTGGGGCTTGTAACAGCAGACGAAATGCGGCTTGATGCCGGGTGGCAAAAAAGATTGGCCGAGCTTTTGGAAAAACGCCTCGACATTGACCAGCTCTTGAAAAAAACCCGCTATTTGTCTCACGCCGGGCCTGCCCCCCTGCCCTTCGAGCCGGTCAGCAAAAACAGTCCTGTGATTGCAGTAGCTCGAGACGCGGCTTTCTGCTTCTATTATCCCGACAATCTGGAACTCCTGGAGCAGGCCGGAGCGCGGCTTCATTTTTTTTCTCCCGTAATGGGCGAAACTCTCCCGGTGGAATGCTCAGGGGTATATCTGGGCGGGGGATACCCGGAACTTTTTGCCGGACCAATATCCGGCAATGCCGGCTTTCTCCGGTCTCTTCGCGAGCGTGCCGGACAGAGGATGCCGATCTATGCGGAGTGTGGCGGGCTGATGACCCTTGGCCGCTTTATAGATACAATTGAAGGGGAAAAGCATCAAATGGCGGGGATACTGCCATTGGGGACAAAAATGCTGCCCCGCCGCAAGGCGCTGGGGTATACCGAAGTCGTTCTTCGGCGGCAGTGCCTGCTCGGCGAACCCGGCAGGGTTATCCGGGGGCATGAATTCCACTACTCTGAAATAGTCGAACCTGAGGAAGGGGGATTTGTGTACGCATATGAGCTGCACAGGCGCAAACACGAAACCTCACGTCCCGAGGGCTATCAGTCCGGTTCGGTACTTGCCAGCTATATACACCTGCACTGGGGAAGCGCCCCGGAGGCTGCTTACCAATTCGTAAGCCACTGTGCCGAGTGGGAAAAAGGGAGGTAAACAGATTGACGATGCCCAGCGCAAAATCACTCATGTTCCTTGGGACCGGCTCGGATGTGGGCAAGAGTGTCCTGGCCGCCGCTTTCTGCCGAATATTCAGAAACAAGGGATACCGCGTCGCTCCCTTCAAGGCTCAGAATATGGCCCTGAACTCTTTCATCACTCCTCAGGGCGGCGAAATGGGGCGTGCCCAGGTAGTGCAGGCCGAAGCAGCGGGAATCGAGCCTCACGTGGATATGAACCCCGTCCTGCTCAAGCCGACTTCTCAAATGGGATCTCAGGTGATCGTGCTTGGGCGTGCGATCGGGAATTTTTCGGCAAAGGAATATTACGAATATAAAAAAGAACTCCTTCCCGTTGTCCGTGGCGCATTTGAAAGGCTTGCCTCCAAAAACGACATCATCGTTATGGAGGGCGCCGGGAGTGCGGTCGAACTCAATCTCAAAGAGCATGACCTGGTAAATATGGCCATGGCCGAGATGGCCGGCGCCAAATGCATCCTGGTGGGCGACATCGACCGGGGAGGGATATTCGCAGCCCTGCTGGGCAGCCTTTCACTGCTGGAGGCGGGCGAACGGGACAGGATAATCGGGTTTATCGTAAACAAATTCAGGGGAGACCCGCGCCTTTTTGAGGATGGGGTCCAAATGCTGCAATCGCGCTCCGGTGTGCCCGTATTCGGAGTTGTGCCTTATTTCGATAATATCTGCCTGCCCGAAGAAGACAGTGTGGCGCTGGGGCGGCGAATGGGCGGCAATGAGGCTCAACAGGCTCCCTGCGCCGTTCGCATCGGCGTAGTCCGCCTTCCATTCATTTCAAACTACACCGATTTCGACCCCTTCGAAAGGGACCCGAGGATTGATCTGGTCTACTTCGACAGGCCGGCCCAAATCTTTGGATTCGACGCGGTGCTCATTCCAGGCAGCAAGAACACCATCGAGGACCTTGCCGCAATGCGTAAAAGCGGCATGGCCGATGCCCTGGCCGCCTATCATAAAACCGGGGGTATTGTCGTTGGTCTTTGCGGCGGATACCAGATGATGGGGACCCTGGTGCGCGACCCGCATGGAATTGAGAGCTCGTTAGAGACAATCGCGGGCCTGGGCCTGCTGGATATGGAAACCGAAATGTATCCTGAAAAGATAACCTCACAGGTCGAAGCCAGCGTGATCTCGGAAACCCTGCCCTTCCCGGGGAGCAGGGAAGTGCTTTCGGGATATGAAATCCACATGGGCAGAAGCATCTCGGGCGGGGAGGCAAAAGCTCTTTTCAGGATAGTGCGCCGGGAAGGCGAGCCTTTCGATATGGAGGATGGGCTGGCGCAGCCCGATGGAAGAGCATGGGGGACATACATACACGGGATATTCGATAACGACGGATTCCGGAACATGTTCATCGAAGATGTTGGAAAAAGGTCCGGCAAGATTGTTGCCCCTTCTTCAGGTTCTTTTTCCTTCAAGCTATGGAAAGATGAGCAATACGACAGACTCGCCGAACTTGTGAGCATGCAAGTCGATGTGGGCCGGGTTCTGGATATCCTTCTCAAATCATAGTTAGGATCAACGTTCTGCTACGTGCTATTTGCGACAACTCCTTCGGGTTTCGCTAAACGAGCACTTATTCGGAGTGAAATGGTCTTTCTCCCCTGGCATCTTGCTGCGGCTTACCTTCTCGACCTTGCGGCAGGCGATCCTCCATGGATGCCTCATCCGGTCCGATGGATCGGCCTGTTGATTACCCGGGTCGAAAATCTGCTCTACAATGATTCGGCGCCTCCCGCCCTCATGCGGCTCTCGGGATTCGCCCTCTGGGCTATCGTTATCGCCGTGGTGCTGTGCGCAACGAAGACGATTATTACCTTATCCAGCTTCGCAGGCTGGATTTTCGGCGATCTCGCCTTGATATGGCTGGCATACACGACTCTTGCCACCCGCAGCCTCCATAAAGAATCCTCGCGGGTAGCCTCCGCCCTGATGATCAACGATCTGGCCCTTGCCCGAACGCGCCTGTCGCAGATTGTCAGCCGCGAAACCTCACAACTCGACGAAGCCGCCATTGTGCGCGCCCTGGTGGAAACAGTTTCCGAAAACATCTCAGACGGTATAATTGCGCCTCTTTTTTACCTGGCGATCTTCGGTCCGGTTGGCGCTCTGATATACAAAGCAATAAATACAATGGATTCCATGCTGGGGTACAAGAACGAACGCTACCGCTATTTCGGCTCTTTTGCGGCGCGAGCCGACGATGTCGCGAACTTGATCCCGGCAAGAATCAGTGGATGGCTGGTAGTTGGCGCCTCGGCCTTAACCGGCATGGACTGGCGCTCTTCGGCACGCGTCATGATGAGAGACGCATCAAAGATGAACAGCCCCAACGCCGGATATCCGGAAGCCGCCGCCGCAGGGGCACTCGGCGTCCAGCTTGGCGGGACCAACTTTTATTTCGGGCAGCCTGTCGCAAAACCCCTGCTGGGCGACCCGGTGCAGCCCATGTCCCTGGAAGCCTACAACCGGATGATCCGGCTTATGTACCTGAGCTCAGCGCTGGCTTTTTTCATGGCCGCCTGCCTTTTGCTCGTCAGGGGTTGAGGAATTGGCGATTTAGGATTAAGGGATTGAGGGATTAAGGGATTGAAGGATTGAGGGATTGAAGGGTTTAGAAATTCCTCAATTCCTTAATTCCTCAATTCCTCAATTCCTAAATTCTTAAATTCTTAAATTCTTAAATTAATGAAAAGGCAGGTCTTGACATGAGTATCGTTCACGGCGGAAACATATATGAGCTTTCGGCCCGCGCCGGATGTTCACCCGGTGAAATTCTCGATTTCAGCGCCAGCATAAACCCGCTGGGCCCTCCTCCCGGCCTGGCCCGGGTTCTTTCCGACTGTTTTCAGATGCTGGAGAGCTATCCCGATATACATAATCAACTCCTGATCGACGCTATTTCGAAATTCCACGATATCGCTCCCGAATGCATCGCGGTCGCAAATGGATCGACGGAACTGATCTACTGGCTGCCTCGGGCACTCAGGGTAAGCAGCGCGCTGGCCGTATTGCCCACCTTCGGCGAATACGTCAAAGCTTTCGAGCTCCATGGAACGCGCCTGCAAAAGCTGCTTTCGGGGGCCGAAAACAGCTTTCAGCCCAAAGTCGACCAACTGGAGGCAGCACTGCGCAAGGACCCGTGCCAAGCCGTTCTGCTAACACACCCTGCAAGTCCCTCCGGCGCGCTTTTGGACAGCGAGGTAATCAGTTGGGTCTTCGAAAAGAGCACTCAACCCGGGAGTCCCTTCTTTCTGGTTGACGAAGTCTTTATCGATTTTTGCCAGCAGGCTTCCCTGCAGCGTTTCCTGGACAGGTCTCAGAACCTGGTCCTCATAAGGTCTCTCACCAAGTTCTACGGCCTGCCCGGCTTGAGGATCGGCTACCTGATCGCGCCGCCGCCGATTGCCGCAAAGGTCCGCAGCCATCTGCCGCCCTGGTCGGTAAACACTCTGGCCCAGGCTGCAGGCGCCTGGTGTTTTGCGCAGGACGAATACAGGCACAAAACTCTGGAGCTGGTCGCAAAGGAGCGCCAAAGGCTTGCGCTGGAACTTTCAGCTATTCACGGTCTCGTGGTTTTTCCGGGCGAGGCTAATTACCTGCTTGTGCGGATGGACCGCGAACTCAAACCTGCCTCTCGCCTCAAGTGGGACATCTTTGAGCGCGACCACATTCTCATTCGCGACTGCGGGTCCTTCGAGGGACTGGACGACTGGTATTTTCGCGTGGCGGTGCGTCTGCCCGATCAAAACGACAGAGTGATCGCCGCCATCAAAAATTCGATCTGACGATCTGTTTTTACCTTCCAACTCCCATTTTGAAGTCAGGGATTAGAATTTATAAGATCAGTCCTTGAGAAACAGCCCATGGTACTCGCTGTCACTCAGGTGGCTGCGCATAAGTTCAGACATCATGTCGAACAACCGGTTTATTTCCTCATCGGAGAGCCGGGGCACCAGGGCCTTAAGCAGATCATCATCCGAAAACTTCTGCAGATAGTACATCAACGATTTTTCGTCCACTTCCCTTGAAAGTCCGAAGGCTACCATTCCTTCGTATTCCTCAATCATGGTGTGCTTGTGAACCGGCATTGATTTTCCTTCCATTTGCAAAATGGTGTTCGAGGTTCGCTGTTCTATGTAAGGATTTAAACCACGGATGGCACGGATAAAAATGAATGATATGGGCTCTTCTACTCAACTTCAAGCACAGACGCTTTAAACATTGCGGCTATACTCAAATTCCAGGTTCATCGTGGCGAACGGTAACATGAGCCGGGGCGGGAAACAGGGAGCGGTTGCTCTCACTTCGAAGACTGACCGTCGCAACACTCAGGTTTTGGGGGGGGCAACCTGAATGATGCCCAGGGGCAAATTCAGGCAGGCATCACCCCGAAGAGCCGGGAGCCACACACGCCAGGAACCGCTCGCAATCATCCTCCTCGCCAATATCCTTTGCACATCGCCTGAGGTCATCGACAAGGGCGGCTTCGAAGTGGTCAAAAATCTTCTCCTTCAAAGAATTGTACTTTTCGCGTTCCTTGGAAATAAAGCAGGCGTCCTGCAGCACCCTGTAGCACCGCTTGCGCTTTTCACTCTCCAACTCTTTCAATATAAATGGCACATCGTTTATCAGTTCCCGAAGCTCGGCAATACGGGCCTTGATTTTATTGACCTTGTCCCTGGACACCTTTCCCTTAGCCCATTCAACCAGCGATTTCAGCAGTTCTTCATTCAATTCCGCAACTTCAATCTGAGCGGACCTTTCTTCTACTCTCATGCGCATAATCAGACTGTCAAGTTCAGCCCATGCTTTGCTCGCCTCCTGCCTGATCCTCTCTTCCTTATTCATAACTCAGCCTTCCTCCGGGATAATTGGCAGAATAATACAATATTTATGGACAGGCGCCACTATATTTCCTGCAAGATAAATTCTGCTGAATCTGAATTCCAGAGCCAGGAATGGCGTCAGTTCATTAAAGTTCTGAAGGCAAAAAATGGGCTGGTAAAAGTGAAAAGCCGACTCGGTGGGGCAGACCGATCGGCTTTGAGGAGGAAAGAGTTTATTTTCGCTTTTATGAGAGAGCAAGTTTGGTGCCAACTTATGAAAATAAATATTTTCATTGTTATTCCTGATACTTAGAGTTACTTCACTAATTATTGCCGCAATAGTAATCCAGCCATAAAACCGCCTTTTATTGGGAATAGCGCCATAATCACGCCTTGTCGATGGCGGCTTTGAGTAACTAAGGCGGGCATAACCCGACTCCTTGCGGAGCCAAGGCCAAACTCCACGCTTCGCGTGCGGCCCATGCCCCACCGCTCAAGGCGCGGAGATCGGCTTTTAATCGCAGATTGGGTGATTCTTCAGATCAGATAATTTTCAGGCACGGGCGCCGAGGTCGAGGGCACCGCTAACGAAAGCGAGGGCCACGCAGCGAGCGTAATCGTCATTGAGGGCGTCCCCCTCAAGCATTTCCTGCTCGTAGCTCTCGCAACCCTGGCACGAAAAACCGGGCCATTTCTTGCGAATGGTGTAGTCGAGGCATTCACCGTAATTTCGGCAAAACACGTTGCGCCTTACTTTCTCGCAACTCTCCACGGCCATGTATCGCACAGGTTTTCCGCTTTCCACGACTGTCTCCTCTAATGATGGAAGTCCATATTCGTTTCGTCCCTTAATAACAGCCAGTTCCGCGAATTGAAATCAGGTTAAGCAGGGCATTTTCATACTCTGCGACTGTATTTTCCTCACGCGAAATATAGGGGCAAGTAGAGCGCCATATTTATCAGATTATTTTTATCATTTTGAATCAATTAAATTTCCTCTCAATTACAACCCCCTGGGCCTTACATATACAGTGGTATTTTCACGAGCGGCTTTTCTTGAGTCTTTTCCATTCTGGCCGATATGGGCGCAAAAGTTACTTCTGCTGGGCCTCCGGTTGATCTGAGGAATTGAAGAGATGGACCAGCACTTCGATTTTTTGATTAGGGTCGAGATCGGTTTCGACGCTCAAAGTAGCCTGCTTGCGCGAACCGGCCGGGACACTCTCGAGCTTTGGCTGGACCTCGAGTACAAAGCCCTGGACGTTTTCGGCTGTGTCCTGGGCGACCGACATAAGGTTCTCATCATAGGTAAGCCGCGTAATCTCAAAAGGCTTGTTCCGGTTGCTGGTGACAACTATTTTGCCCACCCGCTCAGGCTGGTTGGCACTCAGTTTTCCGATCAGTATATTCTGCGGCTTTACCGTGACTTCACCCTCGATAAACCCCGCCACACGAATGATCACGTCAGGTTTCTGAGCCAGATCGGTATTCAGCTTGATAAACCCGCTGTAGTTTCCCTGTCTGATCTTGTTGGAAACCTTCAGCCTGTACTGTTTTCCTTCTGTGACTGTCTCGAGACTATAGTTAATGTTTTCGTTGAGGTTTGACTCCGTACCGGAAATATGAAACGGCGCCACCGATCCCACCAGGTCCAGAACAGACCCCGTCAGTTGGTCGGCCATGCCCCGGAACAAAATGCTCGCTGAGGGCTTTATGTCTATTATGGGTATAACAGCGCCCTCCATCCTTACCACTAACTCGGGGTCCCTCAGATCATTGCTTCGGATGGTCGCCCTTTTAGTAACCCTGCCCTGATAGTGCTTCAGGTTCACCTTCATAGTCATCTTTCCCTCGCCACCTGGAGGGATTGTCGCATCGTAGCGTGCGACTGTGCACCCTCAATCAACCTGGACGCGTTCAATGTTGAGGTCCGCCGTCCCGGTGTTCCTGACGATGAATTCGTGTTCGACCTCGGTACCTTCAAGGATCTCGCCGAAATCAAACACGAGTTCCTTTACCTGGATCGACGGCTGAGCCTTGGCCTCCGCAGCCGGCCTGTGTGTTGCTGCGAATGCGAAGGGCGTACATAGTGACAAGCAAACTGCGGCGACAAAGAAAAGAGTCTTATTCCGAGCGCAGGTTTTCATTCAGTTTTCCTTCCATGGATATCGAATTAGAGGAAGTCTGATATTGGAGATCAGAAGTCAGATATTTGAACTCAAACGGCACTTCCGATTCCGCCTTCCGACTTCCCTCTCACCGGTTCATCAGGTCCCGGGCGGCAACTATCTCGATTCCCTCTTCCCTGAAATATCCGGCTGCTCCCTGCAGTGATTTTAAAGTTGCTTCGCGGGGATGTCCAATAGCAAGAGCCGTGCCTCGAAGTTTGGCTATCTTCACCAATCTTGAAATCTGGGAGCGCACGGCATCGGCAGATGGGTTGTCGTCAAGGAAAATGTCACGCTTGAGGGTTCGCATATTCAGTTCCATGGCTGTTTTCCAGCCTTTGCTTTCATTGGTAGTCATGCTGTCGAGAAAAAAAAGATCGCGCCCTTTGAGTTCAGAGAGTACGGTTTTCATGGCTTGCGCATCCCGGGTCATGCGCGAGCCCATATGGTTGTTCACCCCATCGAAGTAAGGGGAGGTATCGAGGGCTGCTCTGATGTTTCGCCTGATTTCATCGGCCGGCATTGAAAGCAGCAGCGCCCCCTGGCCTGGGTTTTTTCCGGCGCCCATAGGTTCCATCGGAAGATGAAGAATAACTTCCCTGCCCTTGAGGTGAGCCAGTTCGGCGATTTCGCTGCTGTGCGCCTGATGCGGCAGAACAGACATGGTAACGGGGAAAGGAAGCGAGGCGAACCGCTTTGCGATTCCGACGTCGGGACCCAAGTCGTCTATGACGATGGAGATTCTGGAACGTCGGGGCGAGATATCCGGGGAGGGCACGCCAGGCCGCGGCGCCGGCCTGTTCATGGCCATAGGCGGTAAATCCCGCCGCCCTGGCGACTCATCGGAATGTGCGCTTCGGGACGAGGAGCTTTCAGCCTTTTTTTCAGACTGCTCCGCAGGCCGCTCTCCGGACTTCTCCACATTGGAGCTTGGCTCGGGCGCTTGATCCACTGAAGGCCGTGTCTGTGAAGTCGAGCTGCTATCCGTCTTTGCGACCGGCAGGTCGGAGGATGGATCAGGCAGGCGCCGGGCTTCCCTGCCAAGGTAAATAAGCGAGGACAACAATATGACCGCGAGAATCCATGCAACCAAAAGAGGAGTCGAAGGCCTTTTTTTCGGGGCGGGAGAACCGCCAGGGCCGCCCTTGCGCCCGCCCCTGACCTTCGCGGTTTTATTCCGTTTTTGCGGCGGCAATTTATTCTACTCCGGCTGCCTGCCTTGAGTCAGTTAAAGCTGGTTTACGTCCGGAAAAGGCGCTTTCCCGCCCCCGGATCAAGTCCGCGGCACGCGCAACCCCTGGACTTCCTTGCCAGGACGAAAAATCCATCCTTTCCGAATTGGAAACTCTAAGGCTCCTTACTTATTGTTTTGTATTTGAGCCATTATTTTATAGCCCTTCAGCAGATCGAGGGCCCGCCGCAGTTGGTTGTCCCCTTCGACCATTTTCTTAGCATCGGCCTGAGCCTCTTCGGCCTTGCTCTGATTACCAGGGTTCGGGTTTTCCATATGCCTTTGCAGATCTTTTTCCCGTATTCTCATCGACTCATCAGGCTGGGCTTCTTCGCTTTTTGCACTCTCCCTTTTGACTAAGATATCGGGCGTGATTCCCTTGGCCTGAATTGAGGTTCCGGAAGGAGTATAGTAAAGCGATGTGGTAAGCCGCAGCGCCGAGCCGTCGTTTAGCGGAATCACCGTTTGAACGGAGCCTTTGCCGAAGGTCTGTTCACCCATGATAATGGCTCTTTTGTGGTCCTGGAGCGCTCCAGCAACGATCTCGGATGCGCTTGCCGACCCCGAATTAACAAGAACGACAATAGGATATGGATGCGTCTTCGTCTTCTTTTTATGGGCCTCGAAGCGCATTTTCTGGTTTTCCAGACGCCCGCCCGTGTACACGATCAATCCTTCGTCCAAAAACTCATCGCTCACCTCTACTGCCTGATCGAGCAACCCGCCGGGATCGTTTCTCAAATCGACTACGAGTCCCTGCAGGCCGGAATCTTCGGCTTCGAGTTGGTTGAGCGCCTTGCGCAGATCGCCTGCCGTACCGCTCTGGAAACTCGAAATCCTGACGTAGCCGAATCCGGGCTCCAGTGAGCGAGACTTTATGCTCTGAATAGCGATGATGTCCCGCACAAGGTCAAATTCGAGAGGCTTGCTCTCACCTTTCCTCAAGATCGTCAGTTTGACCTTGCTGCCTTTCGCGCCTCGCATCTTCTGCACGGCGTCCATCAGGGACATGTCCTGGGTAGGCTGATCATCGATCTTGACGATCTGATCGTTTGAGTGAATGCCGGCCTTGTCCGCCGGGGTATCCTCCAGCGGGGAAACAACCGTCAAAATGTTGTCACGAATGGTTATCTCTATTCCAAGGCCGCCAAACTTCCCCTTGGTCTCGATCTGGAGTTCCTTATAATCTTCGGGCTTCAAAAAGGAAGAATGGGGATCGAGTTCCCTGAGCATTCCGTTTATTGCCCCGTACATGAGCTTCTTCTGATCGGTCTTGTCGACGTAGTTGTCCTGTACGATTGAGATGACGTCGCTGAAAATCTTCAGATATTGATAGACATCAGAATTCTCAGGGGCATTGCTCTTCGCCTTGAGCGTTGACCAGCTCCCTAAGGCGAAAACCACTGAGCCGGCCATAATAAGAAGTAAAAGTCTGGAACGCTTCTTGAGCATATGATTTCCTTGCTGTATCGAAATTTGACCACGCGGGACACAAAAGTCCCGTTTTCAAACGACTCCGGCCCCGGTTGTGCTACCCCCGGCGCCAGAAAAACAATTATAACCAAGCGAATTTAACAGGGCCACATGCAAAGGGCAACCTCAATTTTTGCCCGAGGAAAATAGCGCTCACCCCACCCGGCAGAACTGGGAAACCGATACCGCCAGGGCCTGCGCCAGATCCCAAACCGAGTCATAGACGGGCTCCGATCCGGGGCGGAAAACAGGGAAAACTCTTTCCGAAAGAAAATTAGCATTAATTGGGCCAAAAGGCACGGCTTCTGAGTGTAATTTCAGCACGTGTGTGGCAGATCGTTGGCGAAATTATTTTTTCCGATTAGGGAGGAAATGAAGATGCTCTGTTTACCTGCGGCCAGGGGGCCGGATTGATTAAGCGGATCAGAATAGTTCAGGAGGTCATCGAAAAATTTGTGAGCGGATCACAAATGATTTTAGAAAAAACGGCACAAATGTTATGTACCGGGCCTGAGCATTCTGATGGCGCAATACATTCGAGAAAGTGAGCTTTATGGATAAACACGATGAAGTCTACGAGAAGCTGGCGGACCATCTTGACCGGCTTCCCGAAGGGTATCCCCGGACACCGACAGGCATTGAGATTCGAATCCTCCGCAGGCTTTTTACTCCCGAGCAGGCGGTATTGGCTCAGTTGCTCGCCATGGTTCCCGAAGCTCCGGACGCCATCGCGTCACGGAGCGGACTCGACCCGGTGGAAACAGCTCAAAAGCTCGAAGAGATGGCTCTGAAGGGTCTGATCTTCCGCATCCGCAAAGGGCAGGCAGTCCGATACATGGCCGCACCGTTCATCGTTGGCATCTGGGAGTTCCACGTAAACGACCTGGACCCGGAGCTCATCAAAGATGTGGGCGAGTTCGTTCCATACTTCTTCAAACAGAGCAGCCAGCTCAAAAGCCCACAGCTCCGGACCATTCCCATTTCCCGTGCGCTTCCGGCCGAACAGGCGATAATGCCGTATGAGGAGGCCCGCACGATCATTTCCGGCCAGACCAAGATCGTAGTTGCCCCATGCATCTGCAGAAGAGAATACAAGATGATGGGCGAAGGCTGTGACAGGCCTCTGGAGGCCTGCCTGGTTTTTGGCCTGGGAGCCCGATATTACGAGGAAAACGGGCTGGGGCGTCCAATCGGCCAGCAGGAAGCACTCGACATACTTGACCAGGCGGAAAAAGCAGGCTTGGTTCTACAGCCTTCCAACACCCAGAAAGTGACCAATATTTGCACCTGCTGCGGGTGCTGCTGCCAGATACTCAAGAATCTGAAACTGCTTCCGGAACCGGCAAAGCATGCCGCTTCCAATTATTTCGCAACCATCGACCCTGAACTTTGTATCGGATGCGGGACCTGCATGAACCGGTGTCAAATGGACGCCATAGAAAGTGATGGGCTGTCTGCATCTGTCCTGCGCAAACGATGCATCGGGTGTGGCCTTTGCGTGGCAACCTGTCCGCAGGAGGCGGTGAACCTTCAGCAAAAGCCGGAGGCGGAAAGGTCCACCCCGCCGCAAGACAGAATGGAAAGATTCAAGCGAATCACTAACGAGCGCATGGCGCAGATAAATAACAAATAGTGCGCTGCGGCCGGTCTCTCGGGGCGGGCGGGCGGTCAAGATCGGGACCGCCCCGTTGGTCGCGGTCCCTCCGCCGGGCTTCGCGCAACTATTGACAGGGGTCCGGCATAGGTCTTGAGCCCGGCAGGCGATCGGGCAAAGAGACCGTTTGGAACCAATATGCACAAAGACGTTCCATGGCCTTGATCATGTCTTTATAGACTGTGGGCTTTGAAATGAAAGCGCTGCCTCCCAGCCGGTAGATACGAAGCATGAGATCAGTGTCCCTGGAAGTGGTGAGCACCACAACTGGTATTGTACGGATTTCCGGGTTGCTTCTGATCTCCTGCAAAGTTTGCATCCCGTCTTTTTTCGGCATATTGAGATCGAGCAGGATCAGACTTGGGCGAGGTGGAAGCTCGCTGTGGTAGCGTCCACGCCCCAAAAGGTAGTCCATCGCCTCGTCTCCATCCTCCACATAACGAAAGTCAACCGCGCATCCGCTATCCTTGAGAGCGTCCCTGACGAGCATAATATCGTCGAGATCGTCATCGGCCATGAGAACTACGAATGTGTTCACTGCGCTCTGGGTCATCACCCTGCCTCCCCGGTTTTACCTTCAAAAAACATCTCGATCAAATTTTAGCTGGTCCGGAGCCCTCCGGCCAGCGGGCCAATGCGTGTTTATGCCGCGCAAGCCTCATCTTCATCGCATTGCCTCAGGGGCAAAGAGACAATGAAGGTGCTCCCTTTTCCCGGCACACTCGTGGCGGTAATTGTTCCGTTGTGGCGATCAACTATCTTCCGGCATATAGCCAGCCCTATTCCTGAGCCCTTATAGCGGCTGCTTTTGCCGTGCAGGCGTTGAAAGGGCTGGAAAATCCGGTCAAGATATAACTCATCAAAACCTATTCCATTGTCTTCGATGTATATCTTGCACGTACCCTCCCAGCAGGCTTCAGAGTAGATCTTGATACGCGGATTGTCAGCGTGGAACTTCAAAGCGTTTCCTATCAGGTTTTGAAACAGTTGCCGGATCTGACCGGGATCGGCCTCAATCCTTGGCAAATCCCCGGTTCCCATCTCCGCCCCGGTTTCCTGGATGGGTATCTCCAGATCGAGGAGCACTTCTTTGACCAGTTTGCTTAGATCGACTGAAACGAAGGGCTCCGACCTCGTGGTTACCCGGGAATAAATCAACAAAGATTCAATAAGCGCCTGCATGCGGGCTGTGGCGTCAAGCATCTTGCTCAGATATCCCTGTCCTTCCTTACCCAGAGCGTCGGCGAATCTGGCCTCCAGGATGCTGCCAAAAGTAGAGACCTTTCGAAGAGGCTCCTGCAAGTCATGAGATGCTATGGAGGCAAAATCGCGCAACTCCTGATTGCTTCTCTCCAGTCTTGTCGAGTAGTCTTTAGCTGCGGCTTCGGCAATCTTACGCGCCGTAATGTCACGATTGATTTCAAGCATAGCGATGGGATGTCCGTTCTCGTCGCGCTGCAGCGCCCAACGGCTCTCAACCACAATAGGCTTTTTCTTCCGGGTGTGATGGATGAGTTCTCCCTGCCATTTCCCCTTGTCCAGGACGATTGACTCTATTTCGTGCACCGGTATCGGAAATCGGGTCCTGAGCAGTTCATGGATGATTTTCCCCTTGGCCTCGCTTCGCTTCCAGCCGTATAGTTTTTCAGCCGCTTTGTTCCAGAATTTGACCCTGGCATCCAGGTCACGGACAACAATTGCATCATGCGCCAACTCCAGGAGCGTGTCACTATTGGGCCCCACTAGTGCCGCCGTACAGTCTCCCGCCTGCCCAGGGCTGCTATTGTCCCGCAACTGTTTGCTTTCGTCGATGTCATCAAAAACAGCCATAAGATTTTTCCCTCCCTGCCAAGACACATGGAATCCGGGTGCAAAGACTTTCAGGTAATCGATAATTTGCAGCAGCTATACCACGCATTTCCCCGACAGACATTCTCACCCCTAAGTACTTTAATTATAACCAGCCCTCCGGCTTTCCACAATTTTGCCCGGTAGATATCGGTTCAATGGTTATAATCAACAGCTATAGGCGATTTTATCAGGAAACGACTTATCGTAATCCGAGGATCGATATGGCCGATGAAGGTAAATCAGCAGGCCGTCCGGAGCGGGGATGCCGGCCGCGTGAACAGGAAGAAGAGAACCTTCGGGAAAAAGCGGCAAGGCTGCAGGCTATTTTGGATACTACAGTCGACGGCATAATCACGATAAACGAGCTCAGGATTGTTCAATCATTCAATAAAGCTGCCGAAAGGATTTTCGGCTATTCTGCAGGCGAGGTGATCGGAAATAATGTAAATATGCTCATGCCCCTACCCTACCGGGAAGAACACGACTCCTATGTTGACAATTATCTGAGTACAGGGAACCGTAAGATCATCGGTACCGGCCGGGAAGTCGCCGGGAGAAGGAAAGATGGCGCGACATTTCCCCTCTACCTTGCAGTAAGCGAAGTTTGGGTGGGTAAGAGAAGGATTTTTACCGGAATTGTTCGCGATATTACGGAGAGAAAAAAAGCGGATGAGGATCTCAAAAGAGCAAAAGATGAGCTTGAACAAAGGGTTAAGGAGCGGACTGCTCAGCTCTTGGCCTCAAACATACGGCTCGAGAGAATCAATCGGGATCTTCAGGAATTTCTATTCGTCGCCTCTAATGATCTTCAGGAGCCGCTCCGAAAGATCCAGATCCTTAACGATAGAATAAGAACCACCTCCTGCAAGTCCCTCGATGAGAAAGGGCTGGACCACTTCGAGAAGGTTCAATATGAGGCAAGGCGGATGCAGGATTCGATCCACGCTCTTCTTGGCTACTCTCGGATAGCGGCAAAAGCCGGGCCTTTTATGATGGTTGATCTGAACCATGTGCTTCGCGACGTGCTCAGAGATCTTGAGGAGTTTGTCGAAAAAGCTAAGGCACGGATCGAGATAGGGAAACTACCTGCCATTGAGGCCGATCCCGGCCAGATGCACCGGCTCTTCCAAAACATCGTTGACAACGCCCTGAAATTCCAGGGGGCTGAGAGCCCTGTTATCAAAATTCATGGCCGGCTGCTCAAGGAAAGGGTAGAGGAGCAGGCAACAGACCTTCATCACGACAAATTCTGCCGGATCACCTTAGAGGATAATGGAATCGGCTTCGATGAGAAGTATCTCGATCGCTTGTTCCTGCCGTTCAAGCGTCTTCATGCCCGCAACAGCCCTTACGAGGGGACAGGGATGGGACTCACCATTTGCAGAAAAATTGTCGAAGTCCACGGTGGGACAATCACCGCCAGGAGCACTCCGGGGAAGGGGTCAACTTTTATTATTATACTGCCGGTAAGTCAGCAAAATGATGATTCAGGTTCTCCTGGCGCAGGCCAATAATGATAGAGTTGCTGTTTCGATAATTTGTCTGCGTCTTGGATGCTCATTTTTTGTGGTCGGGGTCCCGAATAAGGCATCTTCCTTCTCTTCCCTCCCTGGTAAATTTCTGCTAAGAGATTCGTAAATACATCTAAGGCCGACAGTTCTATAATCAAATAGATACCAAACTATAAAGTACACGAAGAGACTCCGGCGGCGTTGCATTCCAGGCTAAAAAGGCTTTTCCCGTCAATTCCATGAGTCTCCTGCGGATTGCCGGCAGAGGACTTCCGAGAGAAAGAAAAATGATAACCCGTCCCTATCGCTTTGGACCTATAGTCCTCCTGGTTCTCATACCGCTTCTCACTTTTGCGGCAATGTTCTCTTTCCAATTGCTGAAACACCTCTTTTGGCCCGGCATGACCCTCTGGGGCTCCCACTTGCAAACAGCTCTTTTCATATCTGCCGTCGCTGCGGTCGGGGGATTTTTTGCGTGCAGATACCTGGAAGCCCGCTCCCTGCTCGCATCCATTGTGGAATCCTCAGAAGATGCAATTGTCGGCGTGACGTTGGATGGAATCATCTTGAGCTGGAACAGGGGGGCTGAAAAAATCTACGGCTACTCCGCCCTGGAAATGGTGGGAAAGCCTGCATCCATCCTTTTGCCTAACGATCTGCCTGAAGACGTATTCAACATCCTCGCAAGGATAAGGCGAGGCGAACAGGTGGAGCACTACGAGACCGCACGCATTGGGAAAGACGGCAAAAAGGTCCACGTCGATTTGGTTGTCTCCCCTATTTTAAATGCCGCCGGACAAATAATTGGCGCTTCCTCGATCACCCGAGACATCACCGAGCGCAAAGAGGCGGAGGAGGCGCTTCGGAAAAGCGAAATCCAGCTTGCACGCACCCGTGCTTTCTCTTTGATAATGGTGGCTCATATAGGAATTGACGGGCGCTGGCTCCAGGTACCCCCAAGGCTCTGCGAGTTGCTCGGCTATTCCGAAGAAGAGATGCTGCAGCTCACTTCCAGGGACGTAACCTATCCCGAAGACTGCGATGAGGAGCGCGATCTCTGGCAAGACCTGGTTCTTGGCGGGATCAAATCCGCGGACCTTGAGAAGCGGTGCGTCACAAAGGACGGCAGGCTTCTCTGGTTGGACCTCAACTATTCCATCGTAGCGGACACCGAAGGCCATCCGGTGCATTTTCTGGCCTATATTAGAGACATAACCCAGCGCAGGATTGGCGAAGAGGAACTGAAGCAGACAAACACCTACCTGGAAAATGTCTTCCAGAATTCACCCGATGCCATCGGCATCGTGGATAACCATGGTAAGTTCATCAAATGGAACAAAATGGCGGCCGAGTTGTACGGATACAGTTTTGAAGAACTTCGAGACAAATCCAGCTTCGATCTTTATGCCGACCGCGGCGAAATGGAAAGAATGCTCGAACACCTTCGCAGGCATAGTTCAGTGAAGTTGGAAACCCTGATGAAAAGAAAGGATGGCAGCGCTGCCCCATTCGAGATTTCTATCGGCCTGCTTCGGGACGAGGAGGGAAGAGTTCTCGGCAGCGTTAGTGTGGCAAGGGATTTGAGTGAAATCAAAAATGCCCTTATCGAACTCAGAGCCAGCAACGAGCGGCTTTCTGAGGAAATCATCGTCCGTAACAGGGCCGAAGAAGAAGTCAAGCGGCTCAGCCGGCAAAACCAGTTGATCCTCGACGCGGCAGGGGAAGGCATTGTGGGATTGGATCTGTCGGGCGGCGTTACCTTTATCAATCCAGCCGGGGCAGGGCTTGCAGGATATGAGATCGAAGAACTGATTCAAAAAAACTTCCATGAAATGATCCATCACTCCAGACCTGACGGCACTCATTATCCAGTACATCAATGTCCCATGTTTCAAAGCTTGAGTACCGGTATTGCCCGGCGTGAAAGAGATGAAGTATTCTGGAGGAAGGACGGCTCGAGTTTCCCGGTTGCATATTCGAGTACTCCCATACTGCAAGAGGGCAGAATTCTCGGGGCAGTCCTCACTTTCCGCGACATTACCGAACGTAAACTCGCCCTGGAGGAATTGAACAGATACCGCGATCACCTCGAGGACCTGGTGAAAGAACGCACCACGGAACTGGCCATGTCAAATGAAAAGCTCACTTGTGAAATAGAGGAGCGCAAGCGTGCGGAGGAGGCTTTGCATAACAGCTCGGAAAAGTTGAAACTTTTCGCTTACTCCGTAGCGCACGATCTCAAAAGCCCGGCGATTGGAATTCATGGACTGACACAACGTCTCCATAAACAATACAACCACCTTTTTGATGAAACCGGCAGAATGTATTGCAGTCAGATCCTGAAATTATCCGAGCACGTGGCGGCCCTTGTCGAGCAGGTCAATGTCTTTATCGCTACCAAAGAAACCCCCCTCTTTGTTGAAGATATGGAGCTAAAGAATATATTGCGAATACTCAGGGATGAATTCTCGGCACGCCTGAGCATTCGCCAGATCGATTGGATCGAACCCGAGTCCAGAGTCGATTTCAAGGCCGACAGGCTCTCAATTCTCAGGGTCTTCAGAAATTTGATAGACAACGCATTGAAGTACGGTGGAGATCGTCTCAGCAAGATCTCGATAGAATACGAAGAAGCAGCTAATTATCACATTTTTTCAGTCAGCAACGACGGCACCGAGATAAAAGAGATGGATTCGGACAAGATTTTTGGGATGTTTCAGCGCCATAAGTCGTCCAGAGGAATCGAAGGCGCCGGGTTAGGCCTGACCATTGTAAAAGAAATAGTGGAACGGCACGGCGGCAAAGTGTGGGTGGCGCCGGGCTGCCGGAATGAAATCACGTTCAACCTGTCCATTTCAAAGGACCTGTCATGCGCGAATTAGCCGGTCCATCCTGAAACCTCGCGACGGGGCCTCAGCCAGGGCATGCTCCGCACTCGAAAACTCCAAAAGGCTGAATTCCTCAATCAAGTGTTGTCGAACTGCCGCTGTTGAACCGCCTTGAGGAGCGAGGCAGCGAAAACAACCGATTCACCCTGCTGCATCAGGGAAAGCTGCCCTCCCATTCCACGAATAATCCGAAAACAGATTGGAACGGAAATCGTTTTCGGGGTTTCTTCAACAAATGGAATGAAGATGTGCTCGGGGTCCTCGATCGCATGCTGCAGGGGCGCCTTGACCGATATGTGTACGTTCTGGTCAGTTTCGAAGCTCTCGATGGTGATCTTCCCATCCTTTCGTATTACCTTGGCGGCATTGTGTACGACATTGATCAGGACCTGGATGAGGACCGCAGGGTCAACATAAGCGAGCGCGAGTGCCGGGGCGAGGCGCGTCTCAATGTGCACCCCCTCCTGCTCGATTTCCGGGGACATGAGCTCGATAGCCTCATTTATGATCTCATTTACAGAGCACTCCTTCGGGCGAAGCTCTACCGGTCTCAGATAGTTCTCGATCCTCTTGAGGATCTGCTCCAGACGGGAAGATTCCTGCACGATGATCCCCAGCTCGGAAGAATCCGGGTTCTTAGCCTGGAGCCTTCGGGCAAAGCCCCCGATGGCCATAAGGGGGTTGCGGATCTCATGAGCCATCTGCGCTGAGATGCTCCCGAGCGTTCTTAACTTCTCCTCCTGAAGCATGGCCTTGTGGGCATCTTTAAGTTCACGGGTCCTCTGGATTACCATCTCCTCGAGGTTATCGCGGTAGGCTGCGAGTTCTCTTTCAGCCGCTTTTCTTTCAGTAATATCGCGGATTATGGCTACGTACCCCAGGACGTTTCCTCCGGGGGTCTTTATGACCGAAAGCGTTTCTTCGATCGGGAAAATAGAGCCGTCTTTTTTCTTAGACTCCCATTCGGTTCTAAACGTGCCCGAAGCCTCGATGGCGGCGAAGGCCTTTTCCCCAAATGAGACAAAGGAAGCTTCCGAAGGATGAAAAATCCTGGTGGATTGCCCCTCGGCTTCCTCAGCGCTTAAGCCGAAAAGATCCAGGAAAGCCCTGTTAAAGGAAACTATGCGCCTGTTTGCGTCTATTGCAAGAATAGCATCACTGGAACTCTGGACCAGGGAGCGATGCCTTTGCTCAGATTCTCTGAGCGCCTCTTCGGCTAGTTTGCGCGCAGTTATGTCTTTCCCATAGACGTTAATATCCCTTGCATTCGGGGTCGGAACAAGTGTGAGCGCATAAACGGAGCTTCCACATTCCACCTCGAGATCCATTCTCTTGCCCGACTGGAGTGTTTCGAGCACGGCATCCCGCCAAATGCACGGGAGCGCCTGACCGATGTTGCAGCTCAGTGATTCGATCACGCACCCGGCGGCTGCATTGGCATAGAGAAGATATCCCTCCTTTGAAAGCCTCAACACCGGGTGAGGACTTTCTTCGGGAAACCTTGCCAGATCCACTATCTCTTTCATGGCAGCCTTCTGTTCGGTGAGGTCCCGCAAGATCCCCGTAAAGAATCTCTGATCCCCGACCCATGCTTCGCTCACGGCAAGGTAGAGGGGGAAGGTGCGCCCGTCCTTCCTTTGCCCCTCGACCTCCCGGCCGATTCCGATGATTTTCCGCACGCCGGTGCGCAGATAATTACCCACGAACTTGTCGTGATGTTCCCGGTGTGGGGAGGGGATGAGAATCTTTACGTTTTTGCCGATGACTTCACCGGCCGAATAGCCGAAAATGCGCTCCGCCGCCTTGTTGAATGATTGTATTACAGCTTTTTCGTCAATGGACACAATCCCGTCTACCGTGGTATCCAGGATCGCCTTCAGCCTGGCTGCCGCAACAGTATCCGGCATATCTACCGGCCGGCAGTCCGTAAACTTCCAGTCAGCTCCTGTATCTATCCCTTCGCAGATGAATTGTTGCCTGCTTTCCACCGCCATTAAATTCTCCTTGTGATCACAGTCATTTCTAATTTAAGCATTTCTTTGTGTAAATTAACGGTCCTGCTCTTCCCGGCAATGTTTCCATCCGATGCGGTCACCCCATAAACATTCTTTAAATCCCAAATTCTGAGGATAATTCCTGCTTGACAGCCATGTTAGCGCACGCTAACTTGTCACACGTTGTTAGCCAATGCTAACTAACGGGAGGGTTCGCTGATGAACACGCGTATTTCTTACATTGATGACACCGATGCGCCAGGGAAACGCGCAATTCTAAAGGCAGCGCTGATGCTGTTTGTCGAGGGCGGCATCGATTCGACAAGTGTGCGCGACATCGGGGCGAAGGCTGGACTTACAAATCCCGCGCTCTTTAAACATTTTTCAAGCAAAGAAGGGCTTGCTCTCTATCTCTTTGAACGAATATTCCGCCATTTTCGTGCGACACTTCCCCTTATCGACCCAAGCCCGTTTGAGAGCCAATTGCGCTGCACTCTTGCCGCCTATTTGGCATTCTTTGACCAGGACCTGAACGCAGCGCTCTATTTTCAGGAAAATTTGCGCCGGCTATGGCCTTTTTTGCTGGAAGAATTGAGCAGCCAATCCCTTATCGCTCATTTCCGCAGCCTGTTGCAGGTGGGAAGAGAGCAAAAAGTTATCTCCACGGAAGATGATCCTCGTCTGCAGGTTGCCCTTGTTTCCGGATTTCTGGGGCAGTTTGCGCGACAGTTGTACTTTCAGGAGATTCAGGGACCCGCAACCACACGGCTTGAGGAAATTCACAAAATCATCCTGCGCGGCCTTGCTCCACGCCTTGCTCTCGAACAAACTACGAAGCCTCGTCCCATGAACGGGAGTATAGAATCATGAGCGTAGCGCCGCCTTCAAACTGGATGCTCTACGGTGCGTATGGTGTGACAGGGCGTGCAAGGTGTTTTTCAACACAAAAGCGAGGGTCAAAATGAACGAACTGACCGTAGTCGTTATTCTTTTCGCAATTGTTGGCGGATTTCTTGGTTGGTTCTGGCTTTCGCCCGGCGGCGTCCTCAGTTTGCGCCGCCTTGCCGATGGGGATTTGCAGGTAGATGTCAGGCTGGCCTACAGTCCCAATACACTTTACCGGCTACTGGAAAAATATGGCAAGGAGGGACGACAAAGCTTCCTGCGCATGTTGCTGGTTGACATGGTTTTTCCGGCCGTGTACGGCACAGCGATTTATCTACTCGCTGATTTGCTTGCCGCCCCGCATGGAACGCAGTTGAAGACATGGAACATCGCCCAAATCTCTGCCATCAGTGCTGCTGTATTTGATTATACGGAAAATGCGCTGCTTTTGTCCATTGTCCGAAGGTTTCCGGCTCGGCATGTGCCGCTTGCGCGCGCAGCAAGTATCTGTACTTCACTCAAAATGCTGAGTTTCTTTGTCGCCGTTTTCGCGCTTATCGCTGGATGAACTGAAGCCCGGCGATCTTGGACTTGAAAATTACCGGACACGCACCGAAAAAATCTCGAATGAATTGGACTTAGTGGACTTAGTGGACTAAATAAGCGTCTCTACGTCATTGAGTGATCATCAACCGGGCGGTAATAAGCAATGATCGGAATCTTCAGAATTGCTCTCAAGCTGCTGATCAATGATCGGGCGAAATTTGCCGCGCTGGTCGTTGGAATAACTTTTGCCATCTTTCTTATCGTGCAGCTCACTTCCATATTTGCCGGCATCCTGACCAAAGCATCGGCAAATGTCATTAATATCGGCTCCAGAGTCTGGGTAATGGACCTCTCGGTCAATAACCCGCTTAACGCCATCCCAATGCCGGATTACGTGCTGGACGCCGTCCGCAGTATGGACGGCGTAAAATACGCTGTGCCACTCTATTCAGGCACAGCTCTGGTCAAAATGAAAAGCGGCGGCTACCAGCCGGCGACCGTCCTGGGACTCGACGATGCCAGCCTTTTGGGAAGGCCCGAGCTGATTGAAGGCAGAATTGAAGATATTTATGGAGAAAACGCCTTTATAGTTGTCAAGGACCAGGAATACACCAAACTGGAAGAACCTGTCATTGGGACAACCTTCGAAGTAAATGACCACCGCGGAGTGATAGTCGGTATAGCACGCGTGGCCTCCAGTGGTCTTTTCGGGATACCGACACTTTACACCACTTACAACCGCGCGCTCCAGTATTTGCCAAATACCCGGTTCACCATTGCCCACGTCCTGGTGGAACCCAAAAGTGAGGCGGACATCCCAGAGATAAAAAACCAGATTGCAAAAATCGGGTACATGGGGTTGACCGATAAGGAATTCCAGAAAAAAATCGCCGACTTCTATATGTACAAGACCGGCGCCGGAGTGAACATCCTTATGATGATGATGATAGGTTTCCTGGTCGGCCTGTCCATTTCCGGCCAGACTTTTTACACTTTCATTCTGGAAAACCTCGAGAAGTTCGGAGCACTCAAGGCTATCGGGGCCAAGAATTCCGAACTGGTTTACATGATCCTTTTCCAGATATCTTTCGCTTCATTTATAGGATACGGCCTTGGAGTGGGTTTCAGTTCGTGTCTGATCGCTGCGGGGAAAAAATACGTCCCGAGCTATACGGCCGACATAGGCTTTTGGAACCTCGGGCTGGCGTTCTTTATGGTGCTTATAATTGCCGGCGTCTCCAGCCTGCTGGCGGTCAGAAAGGTCATCAGGGTAGAACCTTTCGATATCCTAAGAGGTTAGCATGGCCGAGACGGCGGTAAGAGCAACCGAACTGGAGAAATCGTTCGGGGAAGGCACAGCCAGGACTTACGCCATCCGGGGCATCAGCTTCGAAGCTTATTTTGGAGAAATGCTCTACTTTGTCGGTCCTTCGGGCAGCGGCAAAACGACGCTGCTGAGCATGATTTCAGGCATCCTGAGGCCCGATTCAGGCACGGTCATGGTGGACGGTAAGGATATCTGGGGCCTTAGCGCCAATGAGATCGCAGATTTCAGGCTCAATAAGGTCGGCTTCGTTTTCCAGGACTACCACCTTTTCCCAAAGCTCAGCACCGTGGAAAACGTGGCGATCCCTCTTATCCTCAAAAAGCAGGACTGGAACGGGTCCATGAAAACTGCCATGGAATTTTTGGAAGTGGTAGGGATCGCGAACAGGGCCTCGCTTCCGCCGGTCAAGCTGAGCGGAGGAGAACAGCAGCGCGTAGCTATAGCCCGGGCCATTGCCAGCCGTCCGGATATCCTGATTTTCGATGAACCGACCGCCTCGCTGGACGGGACCACCGGCAAAAGAATCCTCGAATTCGTAAAGAATAACATCCTTAATGACAACAGGTGCATTTTGATTGTCACGCACGACAGCAGAATATTCGAGTACGCCGATCGAATAATCGAGATGGAAGACGGCAGGATCGTGAAAATCGTGAGCGGAGGCGAAATTGAGGGTTAAGCTGCTATTTGTTCTGGCCGTCGTGGGCGTTCTGGCGGGCCTCGCCAGCGCGTATTTGTTTGGCTCGAAGGAAAAAGCCCCACCACCAGTGTTTACCCCTGCTCAGAACCCGTACGCAAAGGGTGTTTACGCCAACGGCATCATTGAAAGCTTCCAGTCCAACGGCGCCAATATCAACATATTCCCCGAAGTCTCCGGCACCATCACTCAGATCCTGGTTGCAGAAGGAGCGACTGTGGCCCGTGGGACGCCGCTGCTGCTGCTGGACGATTCCATCCAGAAGGCCGTTGTCGAGCAGCAGAAGGCCCAGGCAGCGGCCGCGCTTGCTCTGCTCCAGGAACTCAAGGCGCAGCCTAGAAAAGAAGTTCTCGAAGTCTCAAAGGCCCAGGTGGAAGTTGCGGCCGCAAACCTCAAGACATCCCAGGACCAGTTGAGCAAGCTGAAAAAGTCGTTTGAGCTGGACTCTCAATCCGTAAGCAGGGACCAGTTGGATAATTCGGAGAATGGGGCGAGGGTTGCCAAAGCCAACCTGGACACCGCTCAGAAGCAGTATGAACTGACAAAGGCAGGCGCCTGGATCTACGACATCCAAAACCAGCAGCATCAGTATGAGGCGCTCTCGAAAACCTATGAATCCGGCAAGGCCCTGTTGGATAAATACACTATCCGGGCGCCGGTCGACGGGGTCATCCTCGCAGTAGGCGCGGCCGCCGGGGGGTTTATATCCACGCAGGGCGCCTATGGGACCTATACGCAGGGTTTCGGCCCCGTTATAGTGATGGCACAGTGCGATCCCTACTTTCAGGTCCGGTGTTTTATCGATGAAATTCTCATCACAAAGCTTCCTTCGCCCTCGCAGATGAAAGCAATGATGTACCTGAGGGGGACCGACACCAAAATCCCCCTGGAATTCGTTCGGACGCAGCCTTATGTAACGCCCAAAATCGAATTGTCGAATGAAAGGACTGAAAGAGTAGACGAAAGGGTACTTCCCGTCTTGTTTCGGTTCGAGCCGCCAAAGAATGTGAAGGTCTACCCCGGGCAGCTTGTGGACGTTTACCTGGAAGCGAAAAGCAGTGAGTAGGCGAATGGGTGCTCATATATTCCACGCCCACCGAGGCATGAGCCAATCGGTCCCTCGCCATTACGGTCAGAGCCGGAATCGGTTCGATCGCTTTTCGATGTACCGGTTAACGGCAGATTTATTGTGTCTTATCGTCTGCGCCCTGTTAGCGGCGGGTTGTGCGGTTGGACCTGACTTCGTACGCCCCAAACCGCCCGCGGTCACACAATACACCCACGAGCAGGCGCCGGAACAAACAGAGGCGGCAGACGGCCAGGCGCAGCGCTTCGAGATGGGCGCAAAAATCGCCGAAGACTGGTGGTGCCTGTTTAACTCACCCGAACTTGACGCAGTGGTAAGGAAGGCAATCGATGGAAACCGAAGTCTCCAGTCGGCGCTGGCCCATTTGCGCCAAAGCCGGGAGAACCTTCGGGCAGGATATGGCGTATTTTTCCCTCAGATCAACGGAAGCTTCAACGCCGCGCGGGAGAAATTTTCACCGGCCCAGTTCGGCTTTCCGTTGAGCAGTTCCACATTCAGCCTCTACACGCTTAACGGCACAGTTAGTTACGTTGTGGACGTATTCGGAGGAGAGCGCCGCACAGTAGAGAACCTGGGCGCACAGGTTGACTACCAGATGCAGACCACCCGGGCGGCCTATCTCACCCTGGTCGGAAATGTAGTCAACACCTGCATCGCCGAGGCTGCCTATCGAGCGCAAATCGAAGCCACCGAACAGATCATCGGTTTCCAGAAGCAACAGCTCCAAACCACGGAAAATCAGGTCAAAGCCGGAACAGTCCCCTACTCGAATGTCCTGGCAATTCGGGCGCAGCTCGCAGCCACCGAGGCCACCCTGCCGCCGCTCAAAAAAAGCCTCGACCAGGCGCAGCACCTGCTGACGGCCCTGGTGGGACAGACCCCGGAGCAGTGGGAGCCGCCACCGCTCGATTTGGCCGGCATTACCCTTCCTGTTGAAGTCCCGGTGACTCT
>Ga0326727_10006265_pt1 | contig 32840 bp, 29 predicted proteins | sample MB2enrmetagenome_FD_207643 | JGI IMG/M metagenome (GOLD analysis project Ga0326727, IMG submission 207643) | Lab enriched peat soil microbial communities from McLean, Ithaca, NY, United States - MB29MY | ecosystem: Environmental > Terrestrial > Soil > Wetlands > Peat | place: USA: New York...
ACCCAGTCCTCGAACGCCGGCGGCAATAAAAATACCTGATCATAATTTGCGTGAATCTCTCCGCTCATGCCCTTCCGCTTAGCATTCTGCTCGCCACTTCCCGCTTTGAGTTTTGAAACGGCCTCCCGGGGGCAATGCAGCAGTTTATCGCCACCGGTACTTTCAGCGACAGCAGTACACAACAGCTTGGCTCGGTGACCTGGAGTTCGTCGAATTCGGCGGTGGCGCAGATCACGAACGACGCGACCAATCATGGAGTGGGTATGGCCGTCGCCGCGGGAACCGTGACCATTACGGCCACCGCCGGGGGCGTCAGCGGCACGGCGACACTGACCGTGGAATAGGCTCGATATCCGTTAGCTTTCGAAATAACCGCGCTTCTCGATTTCGTCCCACATGGCGAGGACGTTTTCCAGCTTGGCGAGGGGATGAATCTCCGTCGTGGAGCCGATCCAGAGGCGGCCCGTGGACCCCGCGTCGGCGATGGTTTTCCGGACCGTTTCCCGCACCTCCGCCTCGGTCCCGAAGGGCAACAACTGCGAGACGTCGATCCCCCCCATCAAGATCCAATCGGGATAAGCCTTGTGAATATCCCCGGCGTACATTTTGGAAAGCGGTTCGAGAGGATTGATGCCGTCGATTCCCACCTGCTTGAAGTCGTCCAGAATTTTCCAGAGATTTCCGTCGGAGTGGAAGATCACCTTGATTCCGTGCTCGTGCCAGGCATTCACGAGCTTGGTTAGGCGCGGGAAAAACTCTTTGCGCAGGAAGGCGGGCGAGAACATGAGATCGTCCGTGCCGGCGATGTCGGAGAAGACCAGCGCCACCGGCGAGAGCGTGGGGTCCGCCGTCTCATGGACGCGTTGAATCTCCGCCCAGTTCAATGCCTCCAACCAGTCGGACACAAGCTGCGGGTTCTCCGCATAGGCATAAGACAGCAGGTCGAGGCCCGCCCGCACGTGCGCGGTGTCCAGTCCCACCGGGCTCTCGTTGGGGAATACTACGGTGTTCTCTCCCACCTTCTCCTGCAACTCGAGGTATTGCTCGCGCGGTGATTTGGAAGACGCCCCCCACACATTGCTCTTCCCGGCGAAAGTAAACATGTCGCCGGTGCGCCGGTTGTGGAGCTCCTCGATGTTCCGGGGAATGTAATCCAGCAACCCCTGCGCATCGCTGAAGGGCCGCTCGATCAGCCAGGTGGTCCACCATTCCTGCTTATAAACGAACCCGTCATCGTGGCGGATGATTTTCTCTTCCGCCGGTGGGGCAATTCCCCGCGTAATATCCAGTCGATCTCCAATCGTCCGGCAGAGAAGGTCCAGGCCATTCTGAATGGTGATCTTCTCGCCCGTTATATATTCGATGAGAGGGATGTGCTGGATCAGGTCAAAAATGGGGATCCGGTCCGGCAATCCCCCTCGCAAAGTACATTCAATGCGCTCGCGCGCCGTCATGCGGTCTTTCGGAAGTTTACGCATTCATTTCTCCCTGAAAAAAGTATCGTCCCGCCCAACAGCCATCGGGTGCGGGGCGGTGTCCATTGCCGGCGCCAAGGTCCGCGCGGGTTTTTGTTGCAGCATTTCTCATCTCGCGCCCCGGCATTCTTGCTGGGGCGAACGGCGGCGCGTGGTCCCCGCAGGAACCACGCGCCCCGCCAAAGCATATCACTTGGAAAGCGTCACTACCGCTACGGCCAGACCCTGCAACGTCGCGTGATCGCCGTTCAGTTGCGCCACCGCCGGGGGTTGCGAGGCCGTCGTCTGATCGATGTAGGTGATCAGCGCCCCATTGCCGCCGGGAATCGCCACCTCAAAGCTCCGGTCGCGCTTGTTGATGAGCAGCAGTTTGTGCTTGCCGTCAGAAGTCGCGAAACCCTGGACGTAGACGTAAGGAAGGCTGGAGGTCGTATCGATTATTTTGTCGCCAGGGCCAAAGTTGTCGTGCAGCAGCTTCAAAATCCGGGCGCGAGTGTTGGGCAGCCCGGTGTTCCAATCCACCATGGACACACTCGGAAATTGGCTCGGGTAACCTACCCATTGCGATTCGCCCGCGACGTCAACCCCCAGGCGGGCCAGCTCCGAAAAGATGTAGGCGAACATCGCGCCACTCAAATTCCAGTACGACTGGGGCAGATCCTTGAAGACATAGCCCGGTTTTTTTTGATCAAAGTCACTCGCGTCAATAGAGCCGATTTCATCCACGGTCGTGCGCGTCTGCGGGGAAAGGCGTTGGCGGGTCGCTTCGATAAAGCGCACCGTGTCAATGAACCCCTCCGCCTGCGCGAAAAACGTGCGGGCTTCCATCTCGGGGGTCTCGTCGGGAGCCGGGTGGGCATAGAAATGATAGGAGATCATGTCGAGCGGAATCCCGGGCTTGTGATTTTTGGGATTGAGGAAGTAATCGAAATATTGCGGCTCCTGGTTAGGAAACGACAGCGCCAGGCCGACAAACTTGGTTTGCGGATTGACCTTGTGCATGGCGGCCACCACCGCGTCGTAGAGGCGCGTGTAAGTTTCCGGCGAGATGTTGTGCTCGAGGTCGATTTCGTTCAAGACTTCCCAATAATCGATTTTGTAGTGATGGCCGGAATCGTGCCGCTTGCCGTATTCATCCGTAAATCCGCCTTGCGTGTACCAACTCAGGAGGCGCGCGTAATAGTCCGCCACTTCCTTACATGTCGGGTCGCGCAACTCCGTGCCTTGTTCGTAATCCCACACCGGCTGGTCCGCGTCGTCGGGGTAAGCCACCGGCTGGTCGGTTTTGTACATCCACTCCGGAATCGTGCTGAAGTTGAGAATCACCGAGTGGCCCGTGGTGGCATTGATGAAGTCTTCCGTCATCGGATCAATCAGCGAGAAATCCCAGGAAGTCTTGCCGTCCTTGGGGGGCTCGAGTTCGGCGACCCCCAGCTTGGGGTAAGGCAGCCAGGGCACGTAACGAACGTAGTCGACGCCCATGTCGTGCAAAGACTGATAGACCGTATTGTAAATTTTCGAGCCCTGGCGCAGGGGCGGGTTCACCACCACTTGCAGAGTCGTGGTGGTCTTGGAAACCATAACCACCTTGTCCCAGTTGGCCTGGATGGCGGCTTTTTCCGGCGCCGCGGCCACGGGACTCGGTTCATGCTGAGAACAGGAAATCAATGTAATGAGTACACCTGCCAACAAAAATGTAAAGATCCGAGGGGCTCTGGAAAGTCTCATTTTTTTCCTCCAAAACAGAAATCCCATGGAGCTTCATACAGGTATTGCAATTGGATCAGGCAGAGCGATCGCGGCTCCATCCTGCCCGCGTGTAATGCGGCTCGTGACCCGCGGTGAACCACGAGCCCCAACACAACATATCACTTGGAGAGCGTCACCACGGCCACTCCTAGTCCGCCTAAAGTCGCGTGGTCCCCGCTCAATTGCGCTACCGCCGGCGGTTGAAAGCCCGTCGTCAGATCGATGTAGGTGACCTGCGCCCCATCGACGCCGGGAATCGAAACTTCAAAGCTCCGGTCGCGCTTGTTAATCAGCAGCAGTTTGTGCTTGCCGTCGGAAGTCACGAATCCCTGGGCGTAAACGTAGGGAAGAGTGGAGGTGGTATCGATGATTTTGTCGCCCGGGGCAAAGTTGTCGTGAAGCAGTTTCAAGACCCAAGCGCGAGTGTTGGGTTTCCCGGTGTTCCAATCCACCATGGACACGCTCGGAAACTGGGTCGGATAACCCACCCATTGAGAATCGCCCGCCACGTCGATTCCCAGCTTGGCAAGTTCCGCGAAGACGTAAGCGTAATTCGCGGCGCTCAAACTCCAGTAAGATTGGGGGAAATCCTTAAAGACATAGCCCGGCTTTCCCTCGTTGAAGTCATTCGGGTCTTGCGAGCCGATCTCATCCACGGTCGTGCGCGTCTGCGGGGAGAGGCGCTGCCGGGTCGTTTGGATATACCGAACGACGTTAATAAACCCATCCGCCTGGTCCCAAAACGAGTGGATCGTGCTTTGGGGGTCCGCATCGGGACTCGCACAGGCATAAAAATGATAGGAGATCATATCCAGCGGAATCCCTGGCTTATGGTTCTTGGGATTGAGGAAGTACTCAAAATACTGAGGCGAGGTGGTAGGAATCCCCAGCGCCAGCCCGACAAACTTCACCCGCGGATCGACCTTGTGCATGGCGGCCACCACCGCGTCGTAGAGGTGCGTGTAAGTTTCCGGCGCGATCGTGTGCTCGAAGTCGATTTCGTTCAACACTTCCCAATAGTCGATCTTGTAGTGATGGCCGGATTCGTGGCGCTTGCCGTATTCATCCGTGAATCCGCCTTGCGTGTACCAACCGAGCAGGCGCGCGTAATAATCCGCTACTTCCTTAAACGTGGGGTCGCGCAGCTCCGTGCCTTGTTCGTAATCCCACACCGGCTGGTCCGGGTCGGCGGGATAGGCAACCGGCTTATCGGTTTTGTACATCCATTGCGGAATCGTGCTGAAGTTAATGATCACCGAGTGGCCCGCCGTGGCATTGATGAAGTCTTCCGTCATCGGGTCAATCAGCGAAAAGTCCCAGGAAGTCTTGCCATCCTTGGGTGGTTCGAGTTCAGCGACTCCCAGCTTGGGGTAAGGCAGCCACGGCACGTAACGAACGTAGTCAACGCCCATTTCTTTCAAAGACTGGTAGGTCGTATCGTGAATCTTAGAGCCCCGGCGCAGGGGCGGGTTGACCACCACTTGCAGGGTCGTGTTGGTCTTGGAAACCATAACCACCTTGTCCCAGTTGGCCTGAATAGCGGCTTTTTCCGGCGCCGCGGCACTGGGGCTCGTTTCATTCCGAGAACAGGAAACCAGGGTGATGAATACACCAATCAATAAAAAAGCCAAGATTCGAATGGCCCTAGAAAGTCTCATATTTCTTCCTCCAAAATAGAATTCCCATGCAGCTTCATACCGTTATTGCAATTCGATCAGGCAGAGCGATCGCGGCTCCATCTTGATGTCGACGGCGCGCGGCAGTTCCGCGTCCTGACCGGTCTTCTGCCCGTCCAGATAGATCGCGAGCTTCTTGGCCCCCTGCCCTTCCATCTCGACGCGTGGAGACTCGGGCAAGTCGCCGAAGTTGGCCAGCACTACGCCGATGCGTCCGTCCGGCGCCTGCCACGTGGCGGACTGCACGACCGCCTCAGGACCCCAGCCGTAATCACGCACGGAAACTCCGCTGACGGTCCAAGGACGCAACATGCGGCCGTAGACCAGATAATCGCGGGCGATTCCGGCGCGGAAACGGCTGACGCGCTTGGTCCAGTCGATAAACGCCGCCTGATCCGGCACGGCGCGGGTCCACGTCTGGTCCCAGTCATATTCCACCAGTCCTTTGTCTCGCAACGTGAAATTGATGAAATAGCCGGAGACCAATGCGCGCGCCACGGAGAGGCGCAGCGATTCGTCGTTGAGCCGGTTGGTATAGAACCCCTGAAAGCCGCTGGCGTATTCGTGATACAGGAACGAAAAAAGGGGAGTGGTCTTAAAGCGCGAATCCCAGACCTGGAAGTTTTGAAGCTGCGTCTCGGGCGGAGCGCCTTCGCAGGACATGGCCACCGTGGGATTGACGGACCTTGCCGTGGCCACGTCGGCCTTGATGAGCCCGTCGAAGGCTGCCGTCATCCACGGCCCGGGCACGGGCGGGTGTCCGTGGTTCGAGGCATAGCAAGCCGTGGGCCCGGGCCCCTGGTCGAATTGCTGCACCACGTCCGGCCCCAGTTCCGCCATGTGGCGAGTCATCTCCAGGATCATCTGGCGGCCTTTCTCCGTCCCCACGCAGGTCATGTAATTCTTTCTCCAAGCGCCGAGGTCAAGGTCGGGAATGGACCCGTCCCATCGCCGCGTGACCGCCTCATCACCACCGTGGGAGTGGAAATAGGCCATGCCGTCATAGTGCGTATTATTCTGGCGAATGACCCAGCAGAGGCCGTCGCCATAAATCATGGGATGCCAGCCGCGCGCCTTGGCTTTGGTCATGAACTCGCGAAACGAAGCTTCCCCACCCACCGGGGGATAGGCTTCGGGTTGAACCCAGGGTCCGCTATGCTCCCAATTAAAGATGATGGGCATCAGGGGCCCCTCGAACGCCGCCGCCCATTTGTCCAAATAGGGCAGCGCATTCGTCAAGGGCACGTACTCGGCGTTCGGCGCCGCCGGCGGGTCCCAGTCTCCCTGGCCGCACATGGGGAAAGCGATGGCGGGGGGAGAATCGGCAAGCCACTTGGGGATATCGGTGCGCTGCAGGGCCTTCGTCGAGCAGAAGGCTTGCTGGGACGCCCAGTTACGATAGATCTCCGCCGCCGCGTACCAATCGCCATGGAACGTGCCGATGACCACATGATAAGGAAGCGTGGTCTCGCCTGGGCCGCGGGTTCCGGGATAGTGTCCTACCCCCATCGCGACCCCTTCCTTCTCGACCAAGGGGTCGAAGAACTTCGGCAGTCCCGTCGGGTCGTCACAGGCCACGTACAGTCCGCCGGCATCGTTGTAATAGGCCATCAACTGGGTCGAAACCCACTGGCCGGGGTAGTTGTTGAACCGCCACATATCCGGCGTATCGTAGTCGGTTCCTTCCCAACCTCCTACCGACATCCCTGGCACCACCGGGCCGGAGAGGCGGCCATCCGCGGCTGACCAGAGAATGTGGCTGTAATTCTTGTTGACGGCGTTATCAAAGGGGACCTCGATCACCGGAAACTGGATGTGGCCGATCCAGAGGTTGGTGCGGTTGTCCACCGCCAGGCTCCAGTACGTGAGCGTTTCTGCCCGCGGGCAACTAATGGTCACGCGGGCATCAAGGGGCAACTGGGCGATGCCTTTGAATTCGATGGTAATGGTTTCACGGTCTGCTTCGCCGCGCTTGCTCACACTCACCTGTTGGGCTTCGGATGACGTCACCGTCTTGAACTGGGCATGATCGTCCAGGAACTCGATCTTGAAAAGTGGCAAGAGGTTATGACCTGGAATTAACAGGTCGTGGTCAATGCCAAAGGTCGAGCGCAGTGACGCGATGGTTCCGTTATCCGCATCGATGACCAGGCGGTAACCGGGATTGACTACAAGTACGGGTTGCTTTGCCGGGGTCGCAACTTGTGCGGCAAGACCGGGCGCGGCTACGGTGCTGAGCAGGAGCAAAAGAAATGCAAGGCGCACCTGCGGTGAATTAAGAAGTTGTCGAAAGGTCATGGTTCATCTCCCAGAGTTGAAGTAGTCATCAAACCTTTCAGCGCCGAGGACGGAAGCAAGTGTGTACAGGGTCGCGGAACGCGTCAGAGCGCACATGTTTCGGACATCTTGCCCGATCTTTCCAACCCCAGTGTGTGCGCCGCTCCCCTATTCCGCCGGGACTCGGACGCGGACAATAAGTCGTACCGGGCCGAGCAGACCCGACTCCAGCAGCGGATCATCCTTGGTCCAATGCTTCCACGTGGTAAAGGTGAAGCGCCCGGCCGGACTCGGTTTGTTATCCAGCAGCCATTGCGGATATTTAGCCAGCACCTCTCCCCATTCCTGTTTTGTCCACTCCCGGTCACTGGGCAACTGCTCGTCGCCAATCAGCCGGTTGGGCCACAGGTTGACGACGCTGACTTCCAGCTCGTTGGCGCCCGCGTGAACGATCTCCGTAACCTCGGTTGAAAACGGAGGCTTCCACAAGATGCCCAGGTCGCGGCCGTTCAGCTTCACGTGTCCCATAACGCAGACGCGCCCCAGGTCCAGATACAAACGGTGGTCCCGAGCCAGAATCCCGTCGGGGACCTTAAACTGGCTGTGATAGGTGGCGGTTCCGGAGAAATACTTGACGCCGGAATCGGGGTGATCGGTCCAGGAGATCAGCTTTTCCATGGTGACGCGCTCCGGCGCTCCCCAACCCGCGGGGAATTTCAGTTCCCACGGGCCGCCGATCTCGACCGGATTCGCCACCGCATGAATCTGCGCTTTCAGCAGATGCCCCGCGGCGGTCTTTAGCTCATAAGTCCCAGGTTGCAGCTCCTCGATGTCAAATCCCCCCTTAGCGCCCGGGCGCGCATGGACCATCCCGCATTCGTACAGGAGTTGGGTTTCGGGAGCCGGTTTGGGAGCCAGACCCGAGACTTCCAGCCCATTTCGCCGGAGCGAAACAACTCGGTCCATACCCGGCGACGCGTCGGAACGAAAGACCACGAAGACCGATCCGTAGGGATCGAGTGACAGAGGGATGGCCGTGCGGCCCTCGCGCTCATCGTAGACGGCCACCGGTTCGATTCGCCCCGTGTCCGGCCGCCACAATTCCGGCAGCTTTCCCTTGCAGCGGAACGTGCAGAGGAATCGGCGCGCCTCGGCAACGCCGCTAGCCACAAAGTAGATTTCGGCCCCATCCACGCTGCGGTGAATGTAACGAATCTCGTCACCCACCACCGTTTTGTGACAGGCGAAGTCAGGAGGTGTTTCCAGCCCGCTCAGCACTTGTGAAAGGGGTATACCCCAAGCGATGTGGCCCTTGCCAAACTGGTTCTCCTGAACGCTAACGCCGTCACATTCGCCCCACATTTCAGCGCTTATTTTCTGAACTTCCTCGTCACAATGAGGGTAATCGGCGAGGCTGGGAGACAGGGTGGGCCGCGGCCCCACGACGGTCGCGCCCGCTTCCACCAGGTCCCTGATCTTCCGCATCAAGTCCGGCCGGATGGTTCGGCCGGGGGGCAAAACCAGGATGCGATAGCTCATGCCGCTCTGGAGAACCACCCGGCCATCGCGCACCGAGGCGTACTTGAGCAATGCTTCCGGAGGCACTTCATCAAAGTCGTATCCGGGAGGAATGACCGGGTCCATCTCCTCCCGTAAGGGGAAGGTATTCGGCGAGCTCTCGCTCCCCAGATAGGCAACGTCGGCAATGAACTGCCCACTCTGGAGGACGGCCTGGCAGCGCGCCAGGTAGGCGAGCCACGCCGAGGACTGCTCCCACCAGGTATTGGTCCGCTCCATGTGGATTCCCCACGGTCCCATGGTCATGCCGGGCTTGCGGTTCACCCACGGCTGCGCGGAGTAACGGTGGAAGACAAAATGGTTGATACCCGTCGTGAACGACCAATCACCGAGCGGCTTCAGCCGGTAGGGATGGTTTTGCCACCGGGCATTGTCGGGCACCGCGGTGAAGGATTCCGCCGCCACCACCGGGTGGCCGTAGACGTGCGCGGACGACGCCATCTCCTTGTTATAGGTAAAGGGGTCGGACCCCGTCCAGAATTCGCTCATGGGGACGTCGGCGCGCCCTCCATAGGCTACTTCATCCAGCGGGCCGCCCCCGTAAGCTTCAATCGAGAGCGTCATCCCGTGCTGATTACAGAGTTTCCGCATGTAGCCGGCGTAGTTCTCGAGCAGCAGGTCGCCGACGATCCGCCGCAGGTCCCAAAGGAATCGCTCGGAGACTTCGCGGCTCTCCACCGCCCGCCCCGTGAGGACCGGCAGGAAGGGAAACATGTCGTACCCGAACTTCTGGCGAAATTCCTCCCGCATCCCGGGCGTCCAGTTTTGCGAGCCCGTTTCCCAGCTATCGATGTGGCACATGGTCATGGTTTTTCCGCCCACCGCCGACTCATCCGCCAGCAGCTTGGCCATCAAGCCCTCAAAATGGGCATCCTGAGCCTTCTTGCTCAGCTTGTCGGTTTCCAGGCCCAGGCTTCCCACCGGAGCGGGATGATTCATGACCCCCGTGGAGGTGTGCCCGAATCGAATGACCATCCACTTCCCTTCCGGCACATCCCAGGTGAAGCGCCCGTCCTTATCCATCTTGGCACTGAGGTCCACCACCTGGTCCCGGCGCAAAGTTTCCGCCGCGGAGTTGGCCGGCTCGCCGGAAAAAACGTCCTGGCGTATGTACGCCGCCTTCCCGGGAATATCCTCGATTCGCCGCTCCATGTGCAGTTCCACTTCACCCAGGGGAACGCCATCCTTGAACTGCTGAAAGAATCCTTCATCGGTCTTCAGCACGATTCGGTAATGCTGGGCGGAAACCTTGTCGAAGTTCATGGACGATACCGGCCACCGCATGGCTAAGGGACGAAGGGTGCGGAAGTTCTGCCCGTCGTCGGAGACCTCCAGCGTTCCATCGACCTCAGAATTCACCATGTCGAACGCCACCGTGAGGGCCTGGGCGGCAAAGGGCGCGGGAAAATCAATATTCAGATAAAGGGGCTTCCCCTTCTCGGGCAATGGCAACATCACGACGGTGCCGGGATTACCATCGAGGAGCTTGGCAGTGTCGAGGGGTTGGTGATCGGCGCCACAGGTCAAGGTAGGGGAACTATCGGCCATGCGGACGCTCGCCGCCGGAGTGGGAAACGCCAAGACCGCAATGTCCTCATAGTATTTCTCGATGGTCTTGGGCTGGGGGAGTACTCCCGAGAATTGCCGCGGGCCCTGCACGGCGGTTTCGCTGTACACGATGACCTGCATGGAAAGCTCGGGCGTAATCCACGGGCCCCCACTGCCGCACCAGCCGCCGTCGTTATTCATGTCGATGGTAATGCCCAGGCGCGTGGCTTCCTTCTGTGCGTGCTGGATCATTTCTCTCCACAGGGGACTCAGAAAGTGCGCCTCTCCCTTGGGCACCATCTGGTCCACCTCCATGTAGAGGATGCCGTGAATACCCACGCGCTTCATGGCCTCGAAGTCGGCGGTGATGCCTTCGCGGGTCAGATTGCCGTCAGAGACAAACCAGTAGACCCACGGCCAGGCGCCATCGGGGGGCTCGTGAAACGCTTGCTGGAGGGCGGCTGCGGGAACATCTCCGCCGGTCGTACCCCAGAGAAGCCCCTTGCCGCTTCCCCAGCCGCGCAGAGCCGGAACTGCCATGGCCCAGGTGGCGGAGCTTTTCAAAAAGCCTCGACGATTGGATAAAAATGCCATGTAATTACCTCCTCCAGGAAATTTTTTTCGTACCTTCTGCGGGCGCAGCCCGCCTTGGACTGCGGTAGCAGCAGCTACCGCCTTCCGCTTTCGCTTCATACGGCGAATGTACCAGGGGCGGAGCAAGCAAAGCGGTAGCTGCTGCTACCGCACTCCAAGGTGCTTCGCACATGATTGGTCGTCGGTGGTGCGGCGAAGGCGCATGGACCCGAAGAAATCAACACGAGGCGCACCTCAGCATCCTTCGGAAAGGCGGGGAGATTCGGACGGGCAGCGCGGCAAGGCTCCTTTTAGTCCAGGTAGAAGACTTCTTTCATCATCGCGAAGCGCTCTCCGGGCTGTTGGTCGGGGACGGGTTCGAAAAATCGTCCCATTTCCTTCTGCCAGCGCTCGTTGACGGGGGATTGGGCCAATTGATCCCAGGCCCCATCGAAGTCCTCGACGTGCATAAAAAGGAAAAGGTCTTGCCCGCGACGGAAGATCGAATACTTGGAGATGCCGACTTCTTTGATTTTGGCGAGTAATTCCGGCCAAACGTGCTGGTGACTTAGCTCGTATTCCTCAATGGCATCCGCTTTTATCCGCAGTTTGAATGCGTACCGTGGCATGATGACACCTCATATATAAATGATCTTCCGTTTATAAAGACCTGCCGTCCGAAAACCCCACCTGGTAGGGGCACGCCATGGCGTGCCCCTACGCGCGTAGCGGCGAGTTTACCTCGCCACATCGCGTCGTAGCGGCGAGTTTACCTCGCCATATGGCGGCATAAAGCCGCCTCTACTTCGTCAGCGTCACCGCGACGACGCCAAATCCCCCCAGAGCAACCTGATTACCCGACAGCGTATTGAACGCCGGTGGCTGGAAGTTGGTGGTTTGATCCACCACCTGCACTTGCGCTCCTTCCGCCCCCGGCAGCGCAACGTTAAACGCGCGGTTGCGTTTGTTCAGTATCAGGAACTTGTGTTTGCCATCCGGGGCCACAAAACCCTGCACGTAGACGAAGGGATTCTTGCAGTCCGTTTCCACCAGCTTGTCACCCGGACCGAAGTTATCGCGCAGCAGCTTCAGCACCCAGAAGCGGGCATTGGGCTGGCCGGTGTCCCAATCCACCAGGGACACGCTGGGGAACTGGGTGGGGTAGCCCACCAACTGGGATTCGCCCGCCACCTCGACGCCGCGCTTGGCCAGCTCGACGTAGAGGTAAGCGTACATACTCCCGCAGAGGTTCCAAAAGGAGTTGGGGATGGGCTTGAAGACGTGGCCGGGCTCGCCCTGGGTGAGATCTTCGGCGGAAATCGAACCTAGCTCGTCCGTATCGGTTTTGGTTTCAGGCGACAGGCGCTCGCGGATCCCCTGGATATAGCTGACCACGCTCAGGAAACGATCCGCCTGGTCCCAGTAAGTGTGCTCCATGATTTCCGGCGTCTCATCCACGCTCGGCACCGCGTAAAAATGATACGAAATCATCGGAATGGGGATGCCGGGTTTGTGATTCTTGTGATTCAGGAAGTATTCAATGAATTCCCGGGGTTCGCCGCCCAACCCCATCCCTACAAACGAAATTCTGGGATCGACGCGGTGAATGGCTTCCACAATGGCGTCGTAGACCTTCGTATAAGTCTGGGGCGTCATATTGTGTTCGCCATCAACTTCATTCAAAACTTCCCAATTGTCGATTTTGTAGTGGTGGCCGGAGTCGTGGCGCTTCCCGAATTCATCGGTGAATCCGCCCTGCGTGTACCAGCTCACCAGTCGCGCGTAGTAGTCGCCCACTTCCTTCAGAGTGGGATCACGGAATTCGGTCCCCTGCTCGTAGTCCCAGGTTACCTGGTCGGGATCGGCGGGATAAGCGACGGGCTTATCGGTCTTGAACATCCACTGGGGAATGGTGCTGAAATTGATGACCACCGAGTGCCCGGCCTGGGCATTCATCACATCTTCCATCATGGGATCAATCAGCGAAAAATCCCACGAGGTCTTCCCGTCCTTGGGAGGCTCGAGTTCGGCAACGCCCAGCTTGGGGTAGGGCAGCCAGGGCACGTAGCGAACGTAGTCGGCCCCCAACTCCTTCAGAGCCATGTAGACCCGATCGTGAATCTTCGAGCCCGGACGCAAAGGGGGATTGACCACTTCTTGCAGGGTGGGAGTACACTTTGAAACCGTAATGACCTTTTCCCATTTGACCCCGACGTTGACCTTCTCCGGTGCGGCGGGCGGCGCCACGGTTTCCTTTTTCTGTGGGCTGCAAGCGGTCAAGAACATCATTGCGGATACCAGCATTAGAGCAGTCAGTCGAACCGCTCCAGCAAATTTCATAGGGTTACCTCCATGGGGGAATTAAGAATACTGAACTTGCGGCAGTGATGATGTAGCGGCGAGTTTACCTCACCACCTGGCGTCGTAGCGGCGAGTTTACCTCGCCACCTGGCAACGTAGCGGCGAGTTTACCTCGCCAAATGGCGGCGTAAAGTCGCCTCTACATCAAATTGACACACCACCTAGCGTCGCGGGCGTTGGGGGAGGGACGACTTCCTAGCGCCGTTGGCAGATTAGGGAAGCTGGGGGCATGACCACGTGCCATGCCCCTTTGCTTCCGACGATCATTGGTCCGTTGTAGCGCCGGGCTTTAGCCCGGCATGTGCCGCCCTAAAGGGCGGCTCTACCATCACTTTCAAGCCGAACTGCCGTTATCTTCCACGAACAACTTAAACTTCACTATCAAACGGCACTACGACCAACCGGGCTTCTTACCAAAGAACCTTGAAAGCCAGTTGGATAACCCTGGGCGCTTCCAGCACACCACCGATTACGCCAAATTGCCCGGGAGAAAGGGTGGAATTGGGAGCGCTGAACTGGGTGTGATTCCAGGAATTGTAGAATTCGGCGCGCAATTGGGCCTGGAACCGCTCTTTGATGGGGATGAATTTGAACACACTGACATCCCAGTTATTGATTCCGGGCTCGACCAATTGATGTCGTCCGGCATTTCCCTGGATGTGGTCCGCGCCCGGGCAGTTCGTAGCCGTTGGGGCCAAGTCGCCGACCGGGCACCCGGGATACACAAAGGAATTGATGTTGTACCAAGCTGAACGGGTCCGCGTGGCGGGATAAGCAGGCCCCACCTTGTCTGGAACTTGATTGCTGAACGCTCCGAAATCCTGCCAGTCCACGGGCAGATAAGCGGTGTTCCATTGACCCGAGGAAAACGTCGTGATGCCACTCACCTGCCAACCGCCAACCAGCTCATTGGCCGCTCCGGACACGCCGGACATGTATTTCTTGCCCTTGCCGAAGGGCAGATTATACACGTAGCTCAGAACAAAACGGTGACGAACATCGTAATCTCCGTTGCCTTTGTCTAACTGCTTGAAGCAACACTGGGAGAAAGAGAAGTCGTCGGTGTTTCCCAAGTCGATCGCATGGCTATAGGTGTAGCTTGCTTGGAGGAACATGCCGCTGCCGAAGCGCTTTTGGACACGCGTGGCCAGGCCATTGTAGCTGGACCATCCGCCGTTGTAAGTGAGCAGGATCCAACTGAACGCCGGGAAGGGAACGCGTTGGGAAATGGGAATGAGGCCCGTCGGGTCAAAGGAGGGATTGTCTTCATTCCGCCGTTGGGGAAGCTTCTGGCCGACACTGCCGATATACCCCATATCCAGGAACAAGTTGCCCGGGAAAGTATGCTGGATATCGAAGTCCCATTGGTTGACATAAGGGGTGCGACTGCGCTTGTCGAGGCTGAACGGGACGGAGGTTCCACCCCCCAGGGTGGCGACCGGAAAGAGATTCGCAAGCGAGACTGTCGGACTTTTGGGATCAGAAGTTACAGTCTGGGTTGAGTAATAGGCGGGCTGGATCACCTCAAACTGGAGCTCATTCCAATTGTCCGTGGCGTAAAAGGTGCCGAACGACCCCCGTACCACCGAATTCTTGGCAAATCCCGGGCTGTAGGCAAATCCCACGCGCGGAGCGAAGTTGTTCCAGTCGGGATCCACGATGCCGTTGCGCACCGCGCCCGAGCGTGAATACTCCACTTGCTGCGTCGAGGGATCGAACCAGCCGGTCTTCGAGCTGGTGTCAAACGGGGTTTGACCGAACTCGTACCGAATGCCGAGGTTGAGGGTAAGGCTGGGACGAACCCGCCAGTTATCCTGCAAGAATCCCGCGTAGAAGTTGCTGATCAGGTTCTGCGAGGAGTCGCCGACGGAGGTGGTGGCGTCATACACATCACCCAACAAATAGTCCGCCATGCCGTTACCGCTGTATTGGCCCGTGAAACTGAAACTCGGTATGCCGCTAAAATCGGTAATCTGATAAAACTTCTCGTGAATGTAATTGACTCCCAGTTTGATGTTGTGGTTTCCCTTGACGATGCTCAGGTTGTCAACCCACTGGTAGTCCGTATCCAGCGCCCCGATGGATTCTCCGAAAGAGCCCGGAGTGTTAAAGTCGGGCACCCCGAGATCGGGCACGCCGAAATCGAAGGGATTCCCCGAAGTATTCTTGAATCCGAATTCTGCCGCATAGTTCTGCGTCAAGGCGCCTAAGCCGACAAGGTAGGTCTTGCCCCGATTGAACCCAAAGCGCGCCTCGTTCACGACGTTGGGGGAAAAGGTGTGCGTCTCCGTAATCGTGAGCAGCGTATCGGCAAGAGGGTACGAACCGCCCGTCAAGGGGAGAGTTGACGGCGCCACTTGAGGATTATTATCGTGAGTGAAGGCGCCCCAAATCTGGTCGCGGGACGTCAAGGCATGGTCGCCCCGAATGTTATACTGATCTTTATTGACATAACCAGCCTTGGTAACGGCATAGTTGTAAGTGGGGAAGGCGCCCGGTGTGGTAACGGGCGGGTTCGAGATGTTGGGGGTCGGCCAATAGGGAAGCCACTTTTGCGAGAAAGCGTCGAGCCGGCCGGTGGGGATCACATTGCCGGCAAAGAAGCTTTCGCTGGTGATTTTTCCGGTGCTGTCTCGCACAACGGTTGCAGGATCAACGATATCAACGCAATGGGGGGATGTCGGATCCGCAAGGCAGTAAGCAGAAGAGGTCGGGAAAAACCCGGTTCCACCGCTATTGTCGGCGAGATTCCCGCTCTCTTGGGCCGCCGTGGGGTCGAGCGCCTGAAAGTTCGATTTGGTGGGGTTGCGGAGGCCCTCATAAGAGAAAAAGAAGAAGGTCTTGTCGCGACCATTATAATGCGGCAAACGCACCGGGCCGCCGATGGTGGCCCCAAAATCATTGTAGCGGACGCGGCCGGTTTTCAGGCCGGACAGATTCGAGAAGAAGTCATTCGAGTTGAATTTATTGTTCTGGACGTAGTCATAGGCGTCGCCATGGAAACCATTCGAACCTGATTTCAGGGTGGTATTGATCACGGCGGCGGATTTCCCGTACTCCGCCGAGAAGTTGCTGGTTTGAACGTTGATTTCCTGGATGGCGTCCAGGGAAGGCCGCAGGTTGGCGCTTCCGAAGCGCGCATTGCGGGACTCGATGCCATCAACAATAAAGCTCTCGTCCGATTCCCGCCCTCCGGCAACACTAGTGGTTACGTTACCCTGTCCGGCTCCCGTCCAACCCGACGCCGGGGAGTTTCCTTGGCCAATGGGTGCGACTCCTGCCGACAAAGCCACTAGGCCGATGAAATTGCGGTTGACGATGGGTAGATTCTCCACCGCCGTCTCCTGGGTCACCTGGTTCATGGAGGAGGTCTGGGTTTCGAGTTGGACCACGCCTCCCGCGCTCACTTCCACGGTCTGGGTGACGGCTCCCACCTGAAGGACGACGTCCACATGGGGGCGTTGGCCGACCAGGAGGTCGATATCGGTAAGCGACGCTGTCTCGAATCCTTCCTTGGCGGCTTGCACGCTGTAATGGCCGGGCTTCAAGGACGCAAAAAGGAAATTGCCACCGTCATCGGAAATGGCCTCGGCCTTGATGCCGGTGTCCGTCGCCGTGAGAGTGACTTTGGCGCCCGGCACCACGGCTTTCGTCGAATCGTAGACTGTACCCAGAATGTCGCCGGTAATGGATTGGCCGAAGATCTGTGGCGCCGTTATGAGTAACGAAAAACAAACCAACCAAAGGCCCACGCCTTTGGCATGTACACGCACCATAGGAACACCTCCTCCTGAATTTTTGGGCTTGTGAGTACTTTCACAGGCCGTGCCGCGGGTTCCTGGATGAACACAAAGACACCCTTGATACCAGCAGCGAGGACCCCGGTGAGTTCAGACCCGATAAACGTGCAGAAAATGCGACGCAGCGCGTGATGACGCCAAGCAGCGGGGATGCTCACCCCCCCGCTGCGAAATATTACGTCTCGCAGGAGGCAATTTCCACCCTCCTGCTCGATCCAATAACCCAACGCAATGCACACCTTGTAACTCCCGGCAAATTGTTTGTCAAGAAGAAAATATTTTCATACAATGAAAATCGTTGACAGGCGGGGGAAGGCGGGTTATCAATTAAACCCGCGAGCTGCGACGAAGCCGCTGTGCGGAGCACCTTGGACTGCGGCGGCTCGACGCCGCCTTGGAGTGCGGTAGCAGCAGCTACCGCCTTCCGTTTTCCCTTTCTAAGGCGAATGTGCCAGGGGCGGAACAAGCAAGGCGGTAGCTGCTGCTACCGCAGTCCAAGGTGCTTCGCACAGCAGATGCCCATAGGCATTAGCAAGACCGCGTACAAAAAGCTATGAAGGCAGAAGATCCCGGGCCACCGAAAAATTTACGCCGCGTGCCGGAGCAGCACCCCGAGCGGGACAACGGGTCGGGCCGGTACCACGTGGAGGTTCTGGGGAAAGCCCTGGATATTCTGGACGTACTGCGAGGCTCGCGCGCGGAGCTGCGCTTGACCGACATCGCGGAAAAAGCCCAACTCGACATCAGCACCACCTTCCGCCTGCTGCGCACTCTCGAGGCGCGCGGCTACATTTTGCGCGACCGCAAGACCAAGAAATTCCGGCATTGTCTAGGCTATCGGGCCTATCGCCTCGGGTATGCGCAGCTTTCCAGCGACCAGCCCTTCGTCCAGAAAGTAACCCAGGGATTGATGCAGGCGGCGGAGAATGCCCGCGTCGAGATTCTGGTGGCGGATAATCGCGACAGCCCCGAGGAAGCGGTCAGGAATGCGGCCTGGCTGATCGCGCAGAAAGTCGATTTCGTGATTGAATACGAGTTTCATTACCGCGTGGGACCCGTGCTCGCCAACATGTTTCACAAGGCGGGAATCCCTACCCTGGCCATCGATATCCCCATGCCCAGCGCCATTTACTTCGGCGCCGACAACTATGCCGTAGGCAGCGCGGGAGGCGAGGCTTTGGCGCATTTCGCGCACCGGCAATGGCGGGGCCGCGTGGACCGCATCCTGCTGCTGGAGATGCCCGAGGCCGGACCGGTTCCGCATTCGCGGGTCCTTGGCACCCTGGATGGAATCCGCAGCGTGCTGCCCAAGTTGCAGGAGAAATTCGTGCTCCATCGGAACGGGAAGGGAACCGAGGCGGGAGGCTACCTGGCCACCCGGCGGGTTATTCACGCCCTGGGGTCGAGCGAGCGCTTGCTGATCGCCGCGGCCAACGACAATTGCGCGCGCGGGGCGATTCGCGCCATCCGCGAGGCGCGCCGCGAGCCGTTCACGGCCATCATGGCCCAGGGCTGGGGGCCGGATGAAGCGCTGGAAGCCGAGCTCGCCAAACCCGGCAGCCCGCTCATCGGCGCGGTTGCCTATTTCCCGGAGAAATACGGCGCCCGGATTCTGCCCATCATCCTCCAGTGTTTGAATGGGCAGCCCGTTCCTCCCGCGCAATATGTCGAGCACAAGCTTATCTTGCGGGAAGGGCTGAGTTTTCCTGGGTCCGCCCGCGTCCCCGGCGCCTACCTGCCGGCGGAAGTGGCGTAGGGAGCGGTGGGGCCGGCGGTCGCGGTGAGAAGGGTAGCGCGGACCTGTTCTGTAGGTCCGCGGCTTTTCCTTGCCCATAACGGACGAGCCGCGGACCTACAGAACAGGTCCGCGCTACACCCGCTCAGTGTCTCTGTGGTGAAACATTTCTTCGCGGGAGGTTATGGTGCGAAAAGAAGAAAACGCGCAGGTGGGAGTATTCGGCATTGGCCTGGCGGCGTACTGGCCGCAGTTTCACGGACTCAAAGAGCGGCTGGAGGGTTATCAGCGCAAGGTCGAGCAGCGCATCGGCGAATGGGCCACGGTGGTGAGCGCCGGCCTGGTGGACGATGCACCCGGCGCCTTCCAGGCCGGTGAAGCCTTCCGCCGCGCCGGCGTCGATCTGGTGTTCTGCTATGTCGGAACCTACGCCACTTCCTCGCAGGTGCTGCCCGTCATCCAACAGGCCAAGGCTCCCGTGGTGGTGCTGAACCTGCAGCCGCGGGCGGCGCTGGATTACGCCCACACCGACACCGGCGAATGGCTGGCCAACTGCTCCGCCTGCTGCGTTCCCGAGATCGCCTGCGCCTTTGCCCGCGCCGCCATTCCCTTCCATCAGGTCAGCGGCATGCTGGAACCGGAGCCGGACGTTCGCGAGCCGAGCGAACTGGCCTGGGAGGAAATCCGGGAGTGGTGCGAAGCCGCCCGGGTCATCCGCGTCCTGCACCGCTCCCGCATCGGATTCCTGGGGCACCCCTACCCCGGCATGCTGGATATGTACAGCGACTTCACCCAGCACCAGGCCCAACTCGGCACGCACATCGAAGTGCTGGAAATGTGCGATCTCGAGGAGCGCGTCAAGGCGGCCAGCGAGTCCGATGTCATGTGGAAAATGGAAGAAACTCGGCGGATTTTTGAGATCAGCGAAGACAGCCCCTCCGACCCTCTGGCCAAGAAACCAACTCCTGAGGCTCTGGATTGGTCCTGCCGCGTGGCCGTGGGCCTTGACCATCTGGTGGCGGATTTTGACCTCGACGGCCTGACCTACTACTACCGCGGAGTGGGAGGGAACCGCTACGAGCAGTTGGGGGCCGGATTGATCCTGGGATGCTCGCTGCTGACCGCCCGCGGCATTCCCTGCTCCGGGGAAGCCGATCTGAAGAACTGCCAGGCCATGAAGGTCATGGACCTGCTGGGCGCCGGGGGCAGCTACACCGAGCTGTACGCCATGGACTTTCGCGAGCGCTTCATCCTGATGGGTCACGACGGTCCCTTCCACGTCGCCATCGCGGAAGGCAGGCCCATCCTGCGCGGGCTGGGGCTGTACCACGGCAAGGCGGGCCACGGCGTGAGCGTGGAGGCGAGCGTCCACAAAGGCCCCATCACCATCCTGTCGGTCACGCAAACCCACGACGGGCGGCTGAAATTCCTGGCGGCGGAAGGCGAAAGCCTGGCCGGGGAACGGCTGAAAATCGGCAACACCAACAGCCGCCTGCGCTTCGCCCTGGACCCCGCGCCCTTCATCAACGCCTGGTGCCGGGAAGGGCCGACGCACCATTGCGCGCTTGGAGTAGGCTATGTCATCGGCAAGATCGAGAAGGTGGCATGGCTGACGGGGCTGGAGCTCAAGGTCATCGGCTCCGCTCCCCCCCGCACCTGACAAGTAACATGGATAGCAAATCATAGCGTATCATACTCAGTAAAGGAGAATATTAATGAAACGTCGCGAATTCATATCGGTTCTAGGTATGGGCAGTTACGCATTGATGGCAAGCGCCAGCGGCGCACCTCCCGAGGCCGTCCCGCCGGCCATGGCAGAAGATGAAGCAGGGAATCGGCGGATCAAGATCGGATGCGTGAGCTGGAATTTCCATAGCCTGGAACCCGGAGCTCACCCCGAGGAGGCCATCGACATCATTGGCAGCCTGGGATTTGAGGGGGTGGAACTGATTGCCAACTCGCGCATGGACGTGGACGAATACTGGACGGATGCTACGATTGATCGCATTAAGAAGCAACTCGAACGGAACCACCTGGTGGTCAATCAGTATCCATTCTTCCAACCGGTGGTGGAGGGCCTTACCAGCACCAAGCCGGACGAGCGGAAGGTCAGCCTGGACTACTTTGAAAAGGGCTGCGTCATTGCCAAGAAGCTGGGCGCTCCGATGGTGAACATTGTCGCGCCCTGGGCGCGCGAGCTTTCCTCGACCGCCGGATACCTGCCCCGCTACTTCATGGACGATGGCAAACCCGGCGACAAGTTCCACATCGAAATTGCTCCGGGTTATGATTATGAGCACCTCTGGAGCCTTTTCGTTCAGACCATCAAGGCCTGCCTGGAGCGCGCCAAGGCGCATGGAATGAGGTTCTCCATCGAGAACCACACGCACACCATGATGCCCGTCACCGACAGCTTTTTGCGCCTCTGGGACGCCATTCGCGACCCCGCCCTCGGGTTCAACCTCGATTGTGGTTGGGCCATGAACCAGCGCGAGTACCCTCCCGTGGCCGTTTACAAGGCGAACCACCACCTCATGAACCTGCACGCTCGCGACATTGACGCCCGCATGCGCGAATACGTGCCGATCGGCGACGGGGTGATGGACCTTAAAGCCATCGCGGATGCGGTGAAAGCGATAGGCTTCAAAGGCTTCATCTCCCTGGAACAAGACGGGGCCGCGAACGAGATGAAGGAAGTCTGCCGCCGTTATATCAGCCTGATGAAGGAGTATCTGGCATGATGCCGGTGACAGGCCGGGCTGGGTTTCTCGATACGGCAACGGAGGGTCCTACTCCACCTTCTCGACCCCGTTGACCATGGCTTGGTGTTGCGCCGCCGAGCTGCGCCGCAACTCTTGCGAGCGCGCCAGAGCCTTGTCAGCTAACTCCAGCTTGCCCACCTTGCGGTAAGCCACGTACAACTGGTAATGAATCTCGCCGTAAAAGTCGATATCGACCGCCTTTTCCAGCTCGGGGATCGCCTTGGCATCTTGCCCCATACGCACATAGGCGGTGCCCAGCAGGCCGCATGCCTCCGGCAGGTTCGGTTGATAGCGCAGGGCTTTCTCAAGGTAAGGGACGGCCTCTTCGTTCTCGCGCTTTTGCACGTGCAACCGCCCGAGCAGATATAGACTGTGGGCGCGGGAGGGATCAAGCCTCAGGCTCTTTTCCAATTCCGCCTGCGCCTCGTCGTAGGTCTTCTTTTTTAGAAACAGTTCGCCCAGGGCTTCATGCAACTCCGGCTCATCGGGGCGCAGCAGCAGGGCGTCTTGATATTGCTGGATGGCCTCGTTCGTTGCCTCACGCATGTTGAGGCCCTCGGCGCGCAGTTGCAAAGTCCGCCAGGAATCCGGAAACGACTCCTCTAATCGGTCATAACACTCGGCGCCCAGCGCTTGATAGGTTAGCGCCAGCCAGTAGCTGGCCTCGGCGCTCACCTTGTCAGTGGCCGGCAGCAGCTTTCCCAGAGTCTCCGCCGCGTCGCCGTACTGCTGCAACGTGTACTGGGTCTTTCCGAGCAGCAAGAGATCCGAGCGAGAAACTAGTTTCCGCGATTCCAGCCAATGTGCGCATTCAGCATAACGATGAGTGGGACAAGGTCCGCCAGCCCCCTCAACGGGGGTGCTCCCGGCTCTCTGCCACGACAAAAAGTCCGATTGGAAGGCTTTCCAACGCTCTTCTGCCGAAGCGGAGTCTCCCGCCGTCGCGTGGAGCGCTGCCAGGAGATATTCCCTGGAGGCACCCTCCGGGGAGGCCTGAAGGTCCGCCACCAAAGCCTTGGCCGCGTCGGGAGAAAGCTCAATGGTGGGGAATTTTCGTGGCAAGGCGAGAAATTCGGGAGAGATCCCCCAGACCTTCCCCACCGCTTCCAGGGCGGCCGTGGCCTGGCCCTTCGCCAGGGAAGTTTCCGCCAGCCCCAGCCACGCGGATTCGCTCTGGGCATCGCGCTCGAGCTCCTGGTGAAACTCCGCCTCAGCCTGGTCCGGTTTGCCATCCTGCGAATATGCCTCGCCCAACGAAACATGCAGGCCGGGCTCTCCCGGCTCGAGCGCGAGCGCCTGAAGGTACTCTTCCGCCGCGTCTCGCCAACGGTTGCGTTGGAACAGGTTATCCCCGAGAAAACGATGGCCCCACGGCGAGTTCAGGTACACATGGGACCCTCGAAACGCCAGACGGGCGGCCAGGTTCAAGTAATCGTGGCCCAGCCTGAACCAGGCTTCCGCCTTATCGGGATTCAGGCTGGCGAGTTCGCGATATTCATCCGCCGTTTGCCGGAATTCTTGCCGGGCCAAGTAACACCGGGCCAACGCCTGGCGCCCCTCCAAGTTGGAGGGCTCCAAGCGCAAGGCCTGCTGGAGGACCGGGATGGCCTTCTCCGGCTCGCCCATTTTGAGGTAATCAATCCCCAGAATCACGGTCGGCCCCGGCAGGTTAGGGCTTTGACGCAGGGCGATCGACAAGTTGTCCGCCGCCAGGTTGTACTCGCCGAGAGCGTGATAGGCGAGGCCCAGGTTCACGCGCGCCTGGAACAAGCTGGGATCGAGGTCCAGCACTTTCTTGAACTCTCTCGTGGCCTGAGTGAGGTCCCCCTGCTTGAGCGCCTCCTGTCCCGCGTGGAAGTGTGCGGTCTCCTGTTCTTCGATGGTTTGACAGGTTGCGGGCCGCGGGGCAATCGACCAAAGGGCAAGCGTAAGGGCAAGAGTTGCGGCTTCGAACCACCAGGAGACATAAAAGAAGAGGGAACCTTGGTGGCCGAAACTCCGCAACGCGGTGAAATAACGTCCATTTTCCAAATCTCTGCGCCTCCGCGTCTCTACGGTAAAGTAAGTCTCAACGCATTATTTCACAACTTCGCACGCGCCGGGAGTCCACTATTGAGGATTGCTTCTCCCCTGGTGCTTTCCTGCTTCCCCATACTGATGGAATATATGTTGCGCTCGGGGCGCGACCGAAGGGAGAATTTCGCCGCGAATATCCGCCGCCAATCCGTCAAGTTGTGAGAAGATTCAAGAATTCGGCGGCGCGGACGATCCGGATGCCACGAAACTCTTTCAGCTCCAGCAGGTCCTTATCTCCGCTGACGATGTATTGCGCATGGCCCTCAAGAGCGCATTCGAGGACCATGTTATCGTCGGGATCGCGGCAGACCGCCGTCAACGCTATTTCTCGTGTAGTAAGGCGTCGACGAAGGACTCGCGTTCATCTTCTGACAAGCGGTCCCAATCGAGGCCACGCTCCGCGCACGTCCGGCGTAACTGCGCCTCGCCCAAGCGCAACCGCTCGTCCCGGCCCACTTGCACGTCCTGGGCAAGCGCCAGCAGGGCCGCGCGCTTGCGTTCGGCTGGCAAACCCCGCACCAGTGAAATGACCTGTTCGTCACTCAATTCCAAAGTGCTCATGTTCGCTATCATATCATCCGCATCAAGCTTAGGTTCTGATTTGTGCAGCGAACCCAGACCCGGCCGATGCCCCCTTGGACCCAGCCTGGGTGACCGAAATCCGCGATCAGTGCCTCGACGTACACGTTCGCTTCTCCTTCCAGCGATGGGGAAAATAGGGACAAGCGTGCCAGTCCCCTGTGAGTATGATCGGGGCGGTCCGCGCTACGACCTGCAAATAAATAGAGGCGCAGAGAAGCCGTAGCCATTGAAAAAGCGATTACAGTTGTAGTACATTGTATACATGGAAATGATCTTTGACTCTTCCACCCTGATCCTTTTGGCGAAGATCGACCTATTGCGAGAGAGCGCGGAGGAGATCTCGATCGTTATCCCGCAAAAGGTGAAAGAGGAATGCCTCTTAAAGGACAGCTTGGATGCGCTGCTCATCAGGACTCTCCTTGCGGAAGGGAAGATCAAGGTGGAGAAGGCGGGGAATCAGGAAGCCGTTCGAAAGCTCCAGGCAGATTTTCGAATCGAGGCGGGGGAGGCCCAGGCGCTCTGGCTGGGAAAAAGGCTGGGGTGTCCCTTCGCGGTCGATGACGGACCCGCGATAAAGGCCTGCAAGGTCATGGGCGTACAGTTCGTCACGGCGATCCATTTTCTGACCCATCTAAAGGCCCGAGGTAAACTGGACCTTCCCATGGCCCTCGCCAAGCTCGACGGTTTGGCCGCCTATGGCAGGTACTCAAAAAGAATCATCGAGGATGCCGCCCAACGGCTAAAAGGAGGAGACTAAATGGGCGTTATAAGCTTGCGGCTGAAAGACCGAGACTTGGAAAGGCTTGACGAACTCTCCAAGGCCCTGCACAAAGACAAATCCACGATGGCTCGGGAGCTTCTGGAGTACGGGTGGGATTTCCTCATGCTGGAGTATTACAAGGAGGGCAAGCTTTCCCTTTCCGGGCTGGCCAAAAAGTTGGATGTATCCATCAGCGAGGCCCTCGACCTTCTGAAAGAACGCGGCATCGAGGCGCCGATAGGTTTTGATGATTACCTGAAAGGTTTTGAGGTTTTTGATCAGGGAAAATGAGCTACAATGCTGAATTATGAATAGCCAACGACTCCAGCGCATTACGGTGGAAGAAGGTAAATGCGGAGGCCGCCCCTGCATTCGCGGATTCCGAATCCGTGTGACGGATATTCTGGAATTGCTGGCTGCCGAAGCTTCCTTTGAAGAAATTCTTGCCGACTACCCGTTTCTCGAGAAGGAAGATATTCTTGCCGCCATCGAATACGCCGCCCGACAGGCCGATCATCCGGTCTTACAATCCTCGTGAAATTCCTCGTTGATAACCAACTGCCGGTTGCTCTTTGCCATTTCATAAATGCCAAGGGCTCTGAGTGTCAGCATGTGCTCGAGGTCAGGCTGGCCAGGGCGCAGGACCTTCTGATTTGGCAGCACGCGATGGAGACGGATCGGGTTATCGTAAGTAAGGATGAGGATTTTTTCTTTCTGGCCAGCCTTCCCGGAAGTAAGGGGAGATTGGTTTGGGTTCGGCTCGGAAACTGCCGCAAATCGATCCTGCTGCGGGAATTTGAGCGCCGTTGGCCTCATGTCATCGCATCGTTGGAAGCCGGCGAGCGGGTGGTCGAAATCAGATAAAAGGGGTTGGGAATTCGGACGAATTCGGGGACCATACCGGACTGCGGGCTGGAGAATGCACTACCGCGACCCCATGTTCCCCTGTGCAGCTTGGCGTGCCGGTTTCGGAATAAGCGGGGTAGTGCAGACTTTGTGCCGTTCAAAGTCTGCGGTTCTTAACATGGTAAACGCCCACTTTTTGTGAACATGCGGCTACGGCGATCGAAGCCCAGAACCGCGGGTCGTGGCAGGGGGAAAGCCGCAGACTCTCTGAGAGGCGAGAGTCTGCGCTACCCGCTCGGGGGAGCAGATGACTGGAAACGAATTTCAAGTGAGGGACATTTCAGAGTTTGTTGCACAGGTGTCGCGGCTCAAATGCGACTGGTTTTCAAAGGAACCACCATGGGGACCTTGGTTTCGAGGCCAGAGGAACGCCGATTGGAGGTTAACCCCGAAGATGTATAGGTGGCCTCCGGCACGTCGTCCGATTAGGATTGTTGAAGATGAAATCCGCCAGGAATTCACCGTGCGTGCCCCAGGCCTAACCGGATTAACGGAGGATAAACCTCAAAATCCATGGGACTGGTACTTCATGATGCAACATTCAGGAGCTCCAACTCGGTTACTGGATTGGACAGAGGGCGCCCTCCTAGCTCTCTATTTCGCAGTCAGATATAATGACGGTAACACCGACGCGGCTGTCTGGGCGCTCGAACCATGGAAGCTCAACGAGCATAGTCTTGGGGAGCCCGAAGTTATCGCACCTGGCTTGACATCACTATTCTCGGACACAGATCGTACTCGATACCGCCCGTGGCTGCCGGACCTATATGTCAAGACTCCGGTGCTTCCAGAGATGCCCGTCGCTGTTTATCCAAGCCACATCGCGCGCCGCATTAGCACTCAACGTTCCTGCTTCACTATTCATGGTTCGAAACCGGACGGGCTCGAAGAGTGGGGAAGCAAGGAACCTCGATATCTTGTAAAGCTTGTAGTTGCCAGGTCGAGTGTGCGAGGTATCCTTGAGCACCTTATCCTTTGCGGTGTCGATGAGCTCGCGGTCTTTCCTGACGTGGATGGGTTGGGGCGTTTTTTGAGCAACTCGCTAAGAGCAGAGCATGATGATTGAGTTTAAGAAAGCAATTCTGCCGGGTGAACTTGACGACCTGCTTGAGTTTGATCGTAGAATCTTCGGGTCTTTCCCCGACGACCTTTTTGATCCAGAAGATTGGAGTAACATGAAGCCCTTTTGGATGTACGTTGATGCAGCGAGGGTTGGCTGTTGCGCATTTCAGCACGATACCGACTACAATGAACAACCTCGAAAGGGATATCTCTACATTGCAAGCACCGGCATTTTACCTGAATTCCAGGGCAAGGGACTGGGAAGGAAACAAAAGGAGTGGCAGATTGAATACGCACGCGATCACGGGTTCTCCGTGATTGTGACCAATATGAGAGAGAGCAATCTTAAGATGAGACGGCTAAATGAGAGTGTTGGATTCAACTTTCGGTGTCTCGAAACCGATTATTACGATGATCCCGAGGAAGCGGCTTATGTCATGGAATTTAGCCTAGGGAAGCGTACCTGACACCGTATTGCTCGAGGGAAAGGTGTCGAACTCGGAATGCATCCGGCGCGACAAGCGCGCATGGCATCAAAGAGAGGCGAACAATGGAGCGGGAATGGTGGACTGAGGATGAAATAATTGAGGCCATTGGAGAAGCAGCGCTTCCACGCGACCTGAAGGACTTTACGAGATTTCAAGAAGTCGGACTCAGGGCTCTGCGGTTTGTCGGTGCAATTCAACCAATGATGCTGATGCGCGACGTCCTCTCAAAAGAGAAGGCGTTCGACAAAATTTACGACGCACTCGTCAAAGAAGGTTTTCTCCCAAAGGAGACTGTGCCACGGCGTTAGAGGCACGCGCCAACGGCCTTCGTCGCAGTGTAACTTGGAAATCATCGGTGGGAGGAGGAAACGCTGTCAGGAACCGTTTTTCTCCCCCAATGACGAATGTTAAGAACCGGCGGAGCAGTGCCGTCACGGTTCGTGCGGTTTCCCCAGCCCGCGCAATAATCCATCAAAAACTTTGGCAAAAGAGTTTTTTGCATTTTAGTTCGCCAATGACGAATGTTGCGGTACACTAGACACGTGAACATGAAAAAGATTATCCAAGTGCGCATCTCGAAGGGGGAAGAGCAGTATGTGGCGGAGTGCCTTGATCTTCCCGTCGTAACCCAGGGGAGAACCCTGGACGAGTTGGCACGAAATCTCCAAGAAGCGCTCGCTCTTCACCTCGAGGGCGAAGATCTGGCGCAGTTCGACCTCGCCCCGAACCCGTCCGTCCTCGCCAGCTTCGAACTTGAGCCCTTCGCCTATGCCAAAGCTTAAGACCCTCTCGGGTGGCGATGTCGTCAAAATCTTCTCTCTTTTCGGATTCGAGATCGAAGCCCAACGGGGCAGCCACGTTAAATTGCGCCGCTGGCTCCCCGGTGGCACCCGGCAGACCCTCACCCTTCCCCTGCATGACGAAATGGATAAAGGAACGCTCAAAGCGATCTACCGGCAGGCGCTGCGATACCTGACGGAAGATCAACTTCGGCCCCATTTTTACAGTGATTAGGGTGCTGACAACCTTTCGCCCGGTCAGGGAAGTTCATCGCCGTCGCGGGGTGGCTCGTTGCCCGTCCGCTGCCTCCGCTTCACCAGCCGCCGCCATCATCCTAGGGTTGATTTCCAGTGCCAAGATCTTTGCAGTGAATGGTAAACTGTCACCAATCTCTCTGTCTCAACTCAGGGCTGCAGTCCCAACCATTTCCTCCTCATAAAAAATGGTTCCTCTGACACCATTTCCCCCCCCTGACACCATTTCCCCCCCTCTACGTCTGATGTTGAGAGAGTGGGACAAGGGCCGCCAAGACTTGCTTCGGGCCGTCGCGCTCGAGCCCGACAACGCCTCGATCCATCAAGCGCTGAGAACGATGGAGTTTTACCAGGGAGACCTTGATGGCGCTATGAAAGAGTATCGCAAGGCGGTCGATTTGTCGCCTCGATCTTCAAGCGTACATTCGAACCTCGGACTTCTTTACCGCGAGCTGGGACGCGACCGAGATGCCTCCGCCGAGTTCAGGCGCGCGCTCGAACTCGACCCGAACAACGGGGAAGCCCGGGAGGGCTTGCAGCATTCCCTGGAGACCCCGAAATGAACTCGCCCGTGGTATTGCCGCACACCTGGTTGGGAAGCTCCGGCTTTCGATCAAGGCGCCTTAGGGGCAGACTTGGTGGGCTTCTTTTCTTTGGTTGCGTCTGCCGCAGCAGGCCCGTAAACAGCAACGAGGTAATCAACGATAACCTTCGCGTCACCCTCGCCGATGGGCGCTCCATAAACGCCGATCATCTTCTTTACTTCGCCCTCCCAACGCTTCGCGTCACTGCGCGGTTGGCGCACGATATAGTCGGTTGAGTGGCAGGCGATGCATCGGGCGCGCACCACATCGACCCCCGGCCCCGGCTTGAGCTCTGCCATGGCATTGTCATCCGGAAGTTCGATGGACCTGACCTGCGGAAATCCTCTGGCGGCAAGCAACGCAGCGATTCCAGAAATCAGCAATAGCCTAAACGGTGCATGTTTCACGGTTCATCCTCCGGTGGTGACTTATTTTGAAGTGGCAGACCCATCCTGGCCGTGAACGCTCACGGGCGGGACACCCGTGCCACAACAAAATGAGTTACTACCCACCCTCCGTTCAGATGGCGGTCACTTGGATTTTCTCAATCACATTGCGCATGTAACCATTCGGATTCCATGCCGCTTCCGAAGGTTGGGATTCCCCGACGCGATTGACGGCCCGGACGTTCAACTGGAAGTTCCCACGCCTCGTGGGCGTCCAAGGCGCCGACCATTCCCGAAACGAATAAGCACCGAGGTCCTGTCCCAACCGGGCGCGCCGCCACGAATTTCCATCGTCGGTGGAAATCTCCACACTGTCGATGCCATAACCGCCGTCGAATGCGATCCCCTTTAGAACCACGGGGCGTCCCACCGGAACGCGCGCGCCTCCCTGGGGAGAAATAATGAACGACCGGACCTTCATGCGGTTGATGGGCACGGTGTGCGCCACCGTACCGCCGGGTTCCACGCACCCGCAGGGGGAAGCAGGAATGCGGTAGGCTTTTTGCATCCAGAAGCTGTCAAATTCATGATCGAGAACGGTGATCTCGGTAACGTGCTTTACCCAATAGGTGGCAAACCACCCGGGCACCACAAGCCGCGCCGGAAATCCATTCAACGTGGGCAAAGGCTGGCCGTTCATCTCAAACGCCACCAGGATATCTGGAGAGTCCTCCACCATATTCATGGTAAGCGACTTGGCGAAATGAGGAATCGTCTGGGCGGCGGGATCGTCGAAACCCCGGAAGGCGACCTCCACCGCGCCGTTCTTCACCCCTGCCCGGCGGAGCAGATCCTGCAATCGCACCCCCGTCCATTCCGCGTTCCCCATGGCCCCATCGCCCCATTGGCCCCCCATCACGCGAGGCTCGGAGCGCCCACGACTGTTGCCGGAGCATTGATTTACAGCCACCAAGCGCGTGGGGGAGAATTGACTCTTCAGGTCATCCAGTGACAACTCGAGGGGGTGTTCGACGTGTCCCGCCAAGCGTAGCCGCCAAGTCGCGAGATCGATGTGGGTGGGGGGTGGGAAAGTGTGGTAACGGACATAGAAAGCATCATTGGGAGTAATCGCCTGCTCGAAGTAATGCATCGGCGTTTCGAGCTGAGGTGGGCGCGAGGTCAGCAGAATCAGATCGGTTTTCTCCGGATAACGGACCAGCGGCCGGCCCGCCAGGATCGGGTCCTCCGCGGCATAGGCCTCGCTCGTTTCGAAAAAGCCGGTTCCCGCCACAGTCGCCGCCGTCCCGACCAGCGAAAGAAAATGCCTGCGGCTCAAAGCTGACCGAGGAAAATGCGAACTCATGTTTTACCTGCTCCTCCTTACGTAATATTGATGGTCTTATGCCCCGAGAGCGGAGCAATATTCCCCGTGAGGTCAATCTTGCCCTCTCCAGATTCAGTATAAACAACTTTACTGCCTGGCGGACGCGTTTCATCGCGCCGGTGGTAGATCGCCATGCGCGACATGATTTCAGGTTTTACTTTCATGCTGCGCATCGCCACCGAACTGCTCCACCGGCTATGGCCGGTGCCACGCTTCAGCCGTCCCTCCCGCAGCCAGCCCTCAATGAAGGTGCCCATCCTCCTGAGCATCACGCTCGGAGGGTGTGGACTTTCTCATCCGTTTCCTTGGCTGCCTCCCCCCGCCGGGGAGGGGGAATTTTTGGAAGCGGGGGCTGACACCGGCTTGGCACGGATCTTCTCGGTCTTTTGGATTTCCACGAGCTGAGGGATGTCGCTCACTTCAATGACAAACAGCGTGCCTTTACTCACCCTGCTGGACTTTGACGGAGCACTGGGAACCCGGCACGCAGGCTTGCTTTGGTTGCGTCCACACAGTATGATCCAGCGCGACCCTTGAGGGCGCATTCGAATGCTGATCGCAAGGGGGTTCCAACCTGGTCTGGGAGCCGGCATCTACTGCGAGGTGGGAAAATGACATCGGTAATGAATCGCCGCAAGTTTCTGGGAACGGCAGTTGCATCTGCTGGGTTTACCATCGTTCCAAGACATGTATTGGGTGGACCTGGGGTTATCGCGCCCAGTGACAAAATCACTTTGGCTCACATCGGCACCGGCACGGAGGGCCTGAGTGAGATGCTGCATTTGCTTGCCATCCCGGAAATCCAGATTGTTTCGGTTTGTGACCCCTCGAAAGACGCCGTCGGGTATCGGGACTGGTCAAAGACCGGTCTTCTCAACGCCATTCGCAAAACGCTGGGGAAGCCGGACTGGAGAGCCGGCAGCGAGGGGGTTATTCCGGGAGGCCGGGACGCCGCCAAAGACGTTGTCGAGACCTACTATGCCAACCAACGGCCGCGAGGCTCCTTCAAGGGTTGCTCTTCCTATGCGGATTTTCGAGAGTTGCTGGACAAGGAAAAGGACGTGGATGCGGTCAAGATCATGACGCCAGACCATCTTCACGGGGTCATCAGCATCGCTGCCATGAAGAAAGGCAAGCATGTGATGTTGCACAAGCCCCTCTCCAATCGCTTGGAGGAAGCCCGGGTGGTGATCGACACCGCTCGCCAAAAAGGCGTGGCCACGCATTTCATGCCGTGGGAGAGCAACGGATCGATGAAGCAGATTATGGCCTGGATCAATGGCGGCGCCATCGGTACTCTCCGAGAAGTCCACAACTGGACGAACCGTCCGGTGTGGCCGCAGTACACCACTTTGCCCACCGATACGCCACCGGTTCCGCAAGGCTTTGATTGGGATTTGTGGCTGGGTCCGGAGGCCGACCGTCCCTATCATCCCAATTACACGCACATGGTGTTTCGCGGATGGTATGACTTCGGAGGCGGCTGCATGGCGGATATGGGGCATTACAGTTTGTGGACCGTCTTCAATGCCCTGGAGTTGGGATCGCCGACCAGCGTCGACCCCATGCTCAGTCACACCTGTGAATTCAAGGACCATGTCCCGTCGAAAGTGAAGAATGACTTTTCCTTCCCTACAGCCAGTGCCGTCCGCTTCAAGTATCCGGCGCGCGGGCGCAGGCCGGCGGTGGAGGTGATCTGGTACGACGGCGGGATGCGGCCACCCACACCTCCCGAACTGGAAATCGATAAGAAAGAGTTTGCGGCCGAGGGCATGATGTTTGTCGGCCGCAAGGGTAAGATCCTTGCGGGCTTTACCCTCGACGACCCGCGGCTGATTCCGGAAAGAAGGATGCACGGGCATCCTGCTCCGCCAGCGCCTGCCCTGCCGCCACCCGGACAGATGGAGGTCGCGCCGAGCATGCGCCAGTGGATGGCGGCCACCCGCGGCGGACCGCAATCACCCTCGAGCTTTTTGAACGCGGGCCCGATTTCCGAAGCCGTCAACCTCTACGCCATCGCCTTGCGCACGGGCCGGAAACTACT
>Ga0326727_10006266_pt1 | contig 32836 bp, 27 predicted proteins | sample MB2enrmetagenome_FD_207643 | JGI IMG/M metagenome (GOLD analysis project Ga0326727, IMG submission 207643) | Lab enriched peat soil microbial communities from McLean, Ithaca, NY, United States - MB29MY | ecosystem: Environmental > Terrestrial > Soil > Wetlands > Peat | place: USA: New York...
CCCGTGAGGAAGTGGCGCTCCGGATCGGCGACGACTTTGTCGCAAAGATGTTCGGGGAGAAGAACAATGACGAGATCCTCGATCATTCCATCAGGACTGCGATGGCCCTTCTCACGGAAGGTGTGGTCTCGGCCCCGACAGAAGGGATCGCAAAAGTGGGGCTCGGCAAGAACGATGACGGCAGCCAGTACCTGATGATCTTTTATGCCGGCCCGATCCGGAGCGCCGGCGGGACGGCACAGGCGCTCTCGGTGCTTGTCGGTGACTATGTCAGGGGAAAGCTTGGGATCGGGCGCTACCGCCCCCGGCCGGTTGAAGTCGAGCGGTACATCGAGGAGATCCGGCAGTACAATACCATCATGAACCTCCAGTACCTGCCGAGCGAAGCCGAGATCCGGCTGATCGTGGAGAACTGCCCGGTCTGCATCGATGGCGAAGCGACAGAAAAAGAGGAGGTCTCGGGACACCGGAACCTGGATCGGGTCGAGACAAATGCCGTGCGGGGCGGGATGGCGCTTGTCCTTGCCGAAGGGATCGCGGGAAAGGCCCGCAAGCTCAAGAGCAAGGTCGAGAAGATGAACATGGCCGGCTGGGACTGGCTGGACAAGCTCATCACCGGAGCGGGAAAGCCGAGCGCAGAGTCTGAAATCCATGCCCCGGGAATCAAGCCGCTCGACAAGTACCTCCGGGATCTCATCGGCGGCAGGCCGGTTTTCTCATACCCGATGAGGAAAGGCGGTTTCCGGCTCCGGTACGGGCGTTCGCGGAACACCGGTTTTGCGACCGCCGGGTTTAACCCGGCAACGCTGTACCTGCTCGGGGGATTCCTTGCCGTCGGCACCCAGATGAAACTCGAACGGCCGGGCAAGGCCTGCGGTGTTGTGCCAGTTGATTCCATTGAGGGGCCGACGGTCCGGCTCAAAGGGGGCGACGTGGTCAGGGTGGACGATGAGAACACTGCACTTTCTCTCATGGGCAAAGTCGAGCGAATTCTCGATGTCGGCGAGATCCTGATCGCGTACGGGGAGTTCTTGGAGAACAACCACCCGCTCGTCCCTGCCGGGTACTGTGGGGAGTGGTGGCTGCTTGACCAGAAGCCGGGGACAAAACCGCCGCAGGATGAAGAAGAAGCCCTCGCGCTCGCCCGGGCCGGCGGGTATCTCCACCCGGCCTGGACCTGGTTATGGGACGATATTTCCTGCAACCAGATCCGCCTTCTTGCGGATGCGGTCGCAGGCACCGGGAAGATCGAAGACGATGTCCTTGTCCTTCCGCTCACAATGGACGTGAAAGCCCTGCTGGAGGAGTTGCTCCTCCCCCACAAGGTGAGTGGCGGGACGATCCGGATCCGGGCGTACCGGGCCTTTGTGGCCTGCCTCGGCCTTGACGAACACTTAAAGAAACGCGAGACATGGAATACGGTACCGGCCGGCGCATCGCAGCTCGACCTTGTGATGCACGTGAGCGGCCTCGCGCTTCGGTCCCGGTCCGGGATCCGGATCGGCGGTAGGATGGGCCGGCCCGGCAAGTCCAAGCCCCGTAAAATGAGCCCGCCGCCGCACGCACTTTTCCCGCTCGGGGAGTCCGGGGGGGCCCGGCGCTCGTTTCAGGAGGCGTCGAGCCATACCGAGGAATCTGACGCCCACGCGACCGAGATCGATTTCCAGAAGGAAGGAGGCGTCATCGAGATCGAAGTGGGGCGCCGGCGCTGCCCCGGCTGTGGCGGGATTACCTACCTGAACCGGTGCCAGAAGTGCCAGACACACACGGTTCCCGTCTACACCTGCCCGAAGTGCGGTCACGAGCTCGCGACGGATCGCTGCCCGAACTGCGATGTGCCGGCTGCCTGCAGCCAGCGGATCTGCCTGAACGTAAAAGCCGAGTATAGACAGGCAATGGAGCGGCTCGGGATCAAAAAGGACAGCATCGCGCTCGTGAAAGGGGTCAAAGGCGTCATCTCCCGGGAAAAGACGGTCGAGGCGATGGAAAAGGGCATCCTCCGCGCCCTCCAGGACATCTACGTCTTCAAGGACGGCACGACCCGGTTTGACATGATCGACCTCCCCCTCACCCATATCCGCCCGGACGAGGTGCGGGTGCCGGTCGAACGGATGCGGGAACTCGGGTACGTCAGGGACATCAACGGCTACGATCTCCGGAATGGCACGCAGATCATAGAACTGCACCCGCAGGACATCCTCCTCTCGGATTCCTGCGCCGATTACATGATCAAGATCGCCCGGTTCATCGACGACGAGCTCACAAAAATCTACAGCCTTCCCGCATTTTATAATGTGAAGACCCGGGACGATCTCGTCGGCCATCTCATGATCGGCCTTGCCCCCCACACGAGCGCCGGGGTGCTTGCCCGGATCGTGGGGTTCACCCGGGCAAACGTCGGGTACGCTCACCCGTTCTTCCACGCGGCGAAGCGCCGGAACTGTTTCTTTGGCGACACCGAAATTGAAGTGTCTGATGGGAAGTCCTGGACGTACCTCCCTATCCGGAAATTCGTGATGGAGAACTTCGATATCAGTAAGCCCGGCATCGACCGGCTGGGCACCTACTATTCCGATCCGATGAGGACGTATTACACCCGGACCGTGGATACCGCGGGCACGATGCACCTGCGGAAGATTACCTCAGTTTCCATCCACCGGGCGCCGGCAAACCTGATCCGGTTTACGACGACCTGTAACCGGCAGCTGACGGTCACCCCGGACCATGCGATGCTGGTCTGGGACGTGCAGTACCTCAGGAAAATACGAGCGATGGAGGTAAAGGCCGGGGACGCTGTGCCGGTCTACGAAGGCGGGGCCGTGATCACCGACCGGATCGCGAACGTGGAGACCGTTACCTCCCTTGAGGACCGGGTGTACTGCCTGACCGTGGCAGACGATCACACGCTCGTTGGAAACGGCATCTTCACCGGCCAGTGCGATGGCGATGAGGACTGCGTCATGCTCCTCATGGACGGCCTTTTGAACTTCTCGCGCTCGTTTTTGCCCCAGAACCGGGGCGGGACGATGGATGCCCCCCTCGTCCTTACGAGCCGGATCGATCCGGCGGAGATCGACAAGGAGGCCCTGAATGTGGATGTCGGGAAGGGCTACCCGCTCGAGCTCTACGAAGCCGGCCTTGCCTATGCAAAGGCAAAAGACGTCGAGCCGCTCATCGACCGGGTCGAGCGGAGGATCGGGACCCCCCGGCAGCTCGAAGGGTTCTTCTTCACGCACGACACCTCGGACATATCGGCAGGCCCCTTGGAATCCACCTACACGCAGCTCAAGACGATGACCGAGAAGCTCGAGGCCGAGCTCGATCTTGCCGAGAAGATCCGGGCCGTCGATGCGGACGATGTGGCCGAACGGGTGTTGAATACGCATTTCATCCGTGACCTTATGGGGAACCTATCAGCGTTCTCCAAGCAGAAGTTCCGGTGTACCAAGTGCAATGCGAGCTACCGGCGGATGCCGCTTGCCGGCAAGTGCACGAAATTCAAAGGCAGGGGGGTCTGCAACGGGAATATTATCCCGACCGTGCACGAAGGGTCGGTCAAAAAGTATCTCGAAATGTCCCGGGCGATGGTGAAAAAATACAAGGTATCAGAATATACCCGGCAGCGGGTCGAAGTACTCGACCTTGCCATTGAATCGACCTTTGGCGAGGAGAAGCAGGAGCAGCTGGGTTTGGCGGATTTTATGTAATCCTCATCTATCAGGCACCTTTGGTAATTCACTCACCGCGGTGATCCAATACACGCACGGGGCATCAGGTTTTACCTATAAAGGCAGACTTCGGAATTTATACCCGCTCCATGGCATAAGATTTTTGGTTGTCAAAGCCTTTTACTATCCTGTAAACCAATATTATTCGAGGCGAGAATACCCAAGTGGTCAACGGGGATCGACTCAAGATCGATTCGCGCAGGCGTTCGCAGGTTCGACTCCTGCTTCTCGCATACGGGCGCTCGTTTATGAGCTCCTGCTTTTCCCTGTTTTTTTCGGTTCGTTTTGGGCATAACACGCTCGTTTGGTCATGGGAGATAATAGGATGGTCTCATAATGAGTGAAATATAGTCTGAAAATCGTAATCCTGACAAAAAATCGCGTTTTTTTTAAAAACAGAACGAAATTCGGTTTTTTTTAAAAATAAATAATTTTATATACTTAAATATACAATACCATAATTTGAGTGAGGAATATGCGGGGGTTTCTGGTAATTCTTAGTATCGTGAGTCTTATGTGTCTAGTCGGGGGGGTTGTTGCAAATACTCCCACCACTTTGAATATCGCCGCTACACAAAATAGTATCACCCCTCCTAGCAACACATGGGTGATCGTGACCCATCAGTTAACAATCGGGGTTACGGCAGTGGATTCGAATGGTTTCAATCCGAGTGGAGTACCGGTCTCCTTCTCCCTGACTCCAAATTCTGTAGTTTTGGGAACACTCAGTCTATCAAGCGTTCTTACCAATTCTAATGGCATGGCGTCAACCACGTTCACCGCCAATAAAACGTCCGGTACCGCCACCATCAATATAGCATTGACGTACAATAACACCGTCACAAATTTCACTCTCCCTCTGCAAATTGATCATGATGTACCGTATTACTGGACAGTTACTTCGCCATCTCAGGGAACCGTAGGTACAGATACCTACTTCAATGTCTCCTATACTGACCAGTGGGGTAACGTTATTGACCACCGTAATCCTGCAGATCCCAACACCATATCACTCGACATCGGTTCTGTTTCCGGAAAAGGGGCCTTTAATGTTAGTGGAAACCTCGTTACAAGCACCAGCCAGCAACTGGATCAAAATGGAAATCTGTCGGTGGATGTAATGCTCGATCAACAGACAGGACAGAACAATATCCATATATATCCATTTTACCCCTCTTCACAAGGTGGTGCTATCCCCGATGTATATCCCTCCATTATTGGCATTGCAAATGGAGTCCCTGTATCCATTACCCAGAGTGCAAGTCCGAATCCGCCGATAGTCAAGGCAGATATGGCCCAACAAATTTCTATGCAGTACACTCTGTATGACAAATATGGCAACCCTACCGTTGGCCAGAATATATCTGTTCAGTCAAGTGTCGGCGATTCGTATCCGGGTTTGCCCTCAAACGGTTTTGGTCAGGTAGGATTAACGTATGGTCCTTCGGGTATTGCCCGAAACATTACCCTCACTGCAACGGCGGACGCCAATTCGTCAGTCACCTGCAGTGAAAATGTGACATTTTACAGTACCTCACCCGTGAACTGGGCACTCTCAGCAGATCCCCAGACAATGGCCAGTCTGGATGTAAATCCCTCCAGCTCGGCGAACATAACGGGACAGGTCATGGATGTCTATGGAAATCCTGTTGCGGGTCAGACGGTGACGTTTCAGCTTGGCAATGCCTCATATGACCTGCCTACTGACAACAAAACCGCTTACCCAACCCTTTCAAGCAACAGTGCCACGACTGATAGTAACGGTAATGCCATAGTCCAGTTTACTCCGGGTGGTTTTTCAAATGCGACTTTAACGCCGTATTATAACCCCTCGGCTACCGGAAACTGCTCAGTTATTGCAACCTGGAATGGCACGCAGCAGAGTGTCCTTCTGACATGGAAGAACTATCCCTATCTCAGTGCCTATACGAGCGTGTCTCCCCCCATGGTCAACATAAACGGGACGGTCAATGTCACCATTAAACTGACCGGGGATGGGTGGGCACTCCAGCCGAATCCAATTGATGTCGTACTTCTCATGGATCGTTCCGGGAGTATGAGCGATTGTTTGAATCAGGAGGTATGTACTGGTTACGGCTGGTTCCAACAATGCACATGTCCTGGTGGTACAGAACTTGCGAATGCGAAAATCGGTGCAACGAGTTTTGTTAACCTGATAAATGAATCGAATGACCGGACTGCCCTCGTATCATTTTCTGGTAATCCACCGACTATCGATACCACGTTCGATCAAAATCTGACTACTAATGCTAATAGTACTATAAGTGCGATTTCGAATTTGCAAGCAACCAGCAGTACGGGAACGCGGGACGGGCTTTACAAAGCTATTATGGAACTCATCCAACATCCGAATCCCAACCCGAAAGCGGTGCGGGCGGTCATCCTTCTGACTGATGGTGATTATAACTGGTTGGGGGATTACCTTGGCAGGGGAACCGGCTACCCCCCGCCACCTAACTCCAATCAATACAGTAACACCATAAACGGTAGTCCTGACAATTACCAACAGACATACCTGTATTATGGTGGGTTGACATCGACTACATATAGCCCAACGGCCTATTTCACTGCAACAAACGGATCAAGCAATTATCAGGCTGTGTTTACGGATGCATCGACAGGCAGCCCGACATCGTGGAGCTGGACTTTTGGAGATGGTAGTACATCAACCTCCCAGAGTCCAAGCCATACGTATTCAACGGCCGGTACCTATCCTGTTTCCGAAACGGTTACCAACTCTGCCGGCAGCAATACCTATACAGCGACGGTGACGATATCTATCACTACTCCTGTAAGTAAGTCTTCAACCGCCACAACCACATCCCCAACGGCCTATTTCACTTCAACACAATCTGGACTAACGGCGACCTTTAGGGATGCATCGACCGGTGGTCCGACATCCTACAGCTGGAGTTTTGGAGATGGTAGTGCCATATCAACCACCAAGAGTCCAAGCCATACGTATTCAACGGCCGGTACCTATACTGTTACCGAAACGGTTACCAACAGTGCCGGCAGCAATACATGTTCAGCGACGGTAACTGTCGCAATTTCTGCAAGTGTAACTTCACCGAGCACAGCGACCAATTCCCCATCGGCCAAGTACACTGCAACATCCTCTGGGTTAACGGCGACCTTTACGGACGGATCGACTTTCCCGAGCGGTGGCGGAACGAAAGTCTACGGCTGGGTTTATGGAGATGGTAATACAGCAAACGGTACTCCTGTAGGCCATACGTACCCAACGGGAACATCGAAAACATATACTGTTACCGAAACGGTTTGCAACAATTACGGCTGCAATAATGCTAATACAGGGACGGTAAAGGTCGCAAATTCTGGTGGTTATAAAATAACTCAAATAACTTCACCGAGCACAGCAACAACCAATTCCCCATCGGCCTATTTCACTGCAACATCCTCTGGGTTAACGGTGACCTTTACGGATGGATCGACTTTCCCGAGCGGTGGCGGAACGAAAACCTACAGCTGGGTTTATGGAGATGGTAATACAGCAACCGGTACTCCTGTAAGCCATACGTATTCAAGTGCCGGTACCTATACTGTTACCGAAACGGTTAGCAACAGTTACGGCTACAATATAGCTAGTACGACGGTAACAGTCGCAGCTTCGATAAGTGGTATAACTTCGCCGGGCACAACCACAAACCCAACGGCCTCTTTCACTGCAGCAGCTACATCAACTAATTATCAGGTACAGTTTACGGACACATCGAGCGGCACACCGACATCGTGGAGCTGGGCTTTTGGAGATGGCGGTACCTCAACCCTTAAGAGTCCAACCTATACGTATTCAACGGCCGGTACCTATCCTGTTACCGAAACGGTTACCAACTCCGCCGGCAACTCAAATATATATACAGCAACGGTAACAGTATCTGGCCCTATAACTACTGTAAGTATATCTAGCCCGGGCCCGACACCGACACCGACACCGACTCCTCCTACCTCATACCCCGATGGACAACTTACCCAGCAGAACCTGTCGGTATTGGCATTGAACAATAATATCCGGGTCTATACGATAGGGTATGCAGCATCGAGTAATTTTAATGCGCAGTCAGTTACCGATATGAATGTATTGGCAAATGCGACTGGCGGCTTTTATGCGCCTGCTCCTAACGCGGCCACGCTTGCGCTCATCTACACCGAAATTGCCGGAAATTTGCAAACCGCCGCTGGTGTGAACACCACCATGAACCTGAACTTCCAGAACGTGAACCTCACCGGTGTAACGGTCCCGGGTGCCCAGGCCCTCAGTTACGTGCCCAACACAACGATCACCTGGCAGGACGGTGTAACGAACTCCACCGATCAGTCGAGCCAGTGGAATGCGCCATACCCCTTTAACCAGCAATTATCGTTCAACGTCGGAACCATAAACCTCGGCCAGACCTGGCAGGCAACATTCATGCTCATGGTAAAACAGGCGGGCAGCATCCAGCTGTTTGGCAACGGGTCGACGGTTACCTTCAACAACGGCGCATCATATCTGACGATTCCCCCCGTGTTTATCACTGTTAATCCCAATCTCACGGTCGGCTACGGGCCGAACGGGAATATTGTGCTCACTGATTTCGGGGTGGCTCCCGGGGTATCCGGGGATATTACCGAATTCCTTCCATTACAATGGAATACCTACTTACCTGATAATACTGTGCCTAGCGCCCGGGAACGTCTCTATTACTCGACAACGGATCTGCAACCGCAGACATGTGGCCAGTCGCCATGGGTGGAGTTTGACGACCAGCAGACGGGTATTCCTCCCGGTGAATCGAACGAGTACTCAACTCTTGATGTCCGCAATCTGCCTGCGGGAACGTATTATATCTGTGTCCTTGCCCAGGATCCTTCGGGGAGTGCGGGTCAGGCAATTGCTGAAACCACCAATGGTATACAGGTCAAAACGTCAGGAAAATCATATATCAAGCTGCAATGAATCGCACTCACAAAAATTGTTGATGCGATCTCCGGGGGAACCCCCCGGAAAATTCACGAAACAAAAATACCTCAATCATTTTTAACATTGTTTCGATCTCAATGTGCGTATTTGACTTAAAACCAAGTTTTTCCCTGTAATGGGTGCAGGACTGGCGTGGAAATCCCCATATGTCAACCTAGCTCAATTATTCAATCGTATTGAAAACATGCTCACGGAAAACAGTGGTTATTTTACCCTGGAGAAACGCACACGAATTCCGATTGATATGCGTGGGATGATTGACTGTGAATTTTTCATGCCAAAACCTTCACGGACAATTCGAATTCCTGTCCTGCCCAGTGCCCGCATCCACCGTTGCCTAATAAAGGAAAGGCCCATGATCCGGGTCACACCCGGGGGATCACAGGCTCCTGCTGTGGGATCCCCTGCGGTGCATGAGATCGTCCGGTCGATCAAGCCACATTTTCCCTTCCCCTTGAAAGGATTTCAACCGTTCATGGTTTGGTATTAATGATTTGCTCGATTATTTTACACGGAATTTACCATTATGTTATACTGGTAGACAACCAGCGTAGTTGGAGTTGGTGTAATCTGATATTGCCCATTCCCTAAGGAAGTCATCCATCCCGTGTTTGTAAAGTAATTTCCCCACGCGGTAGAATAATTGGCATTCGGGTTTGGCGTATACTGCACCTTGACCGTGTCCGTGGAATGAATAGGATAGACGGTATAGTTGGTCTGGGGCTGGTTAAGTTCCATGGCCACGTCGCCGACACCGCTCTGCGCCATGATATTCGTGGTATTAAACCCAATAAGGTAAATGACGGCTGTGGAGGTCTGGTTATCGTAGAACCAGCGGGGCTGAGCGAGCATCGAGGATCCGCTCTGTGCGAACATTCGCATAACCACGGCACCGTTTTCCAGAGAGATACCGGTCTGGGCGCTGGGGGATTCGTACCGCAGGTCGCCCGAATAGAACGATTGATTCAATAATGGGTTACCATTGTCAAAAATCTGGAAATTTGACGATGACGAGCTGCCACTCATGTTATATACGGTCAGCGTCCCCCCTTCTACGTCGAGCGAGGTCTCTGAGTAAGGTACCATATTATAGGTAAGGCTCTTGAGATCGTTTTGCAGCACGATCATGTTCTTTTCCATGATCCTCTCATTGGCACTGGACTGCTGTTGCAGGAGCATCGGATATCCGTAAAGCGTCACGAGCCCGATACCGGCAATGATGATGGTAAATATGAGGAGGAACCCTATCACTTCGGATATCCCCCCAGCGCCCGCGTTTTTATTGCTTTCAACTGCGCACATAATTAAAACCCGTTTGAATCGTAGGAAATAGTGTTTATCCCGCCGCTCGTCGTATTGCCTATGGCGGCTCCCTGTTGTGTAAGATCAATCCCGGCAAGGCTGATATTGCTCGAAACCGTATCCCGCCAAACCTCAATATTCTGGTCATTCAGGTTCTCGCTCGGTCCGATCTCAACAAAATAACCCTGTTCGCCTACATCCTCCGGAAGATCAAGGTTTGTCGTAATCGTTCCGTTCTGCGGGGCGATGCTATATACGTCGACAATCCGGGTAGAGACACCGTTACCAATATCGGTGAATGCATAATAGCTCAGGGTATTTGCCGGTCCTACCATGATATTGGCATTCACCAGCAGCAGCATCACAACAAACAGGATCATAAGAACCCCGCTTACCATCAGGTACTCGAGGAGATTCGCCACGCCGGATTCATGGCAATAGTCACGGTGATGTCCAGTTCTCATCATACACCGTCACCCCGTTATTGTAGTGAATGTTGATATAGGTATAGTTCCCTGTGTAGTTCGAATAACTCACGATCGCCCCTTGCCTTGCCAATGCAAGGGATATAATATCCTGGTGTATTGTTGGATTTTCCACATTTTCATAGTAAACCGAGTTTATGATCTCTGCCCGCAGGTCCCGGATATCGTTTTTCGGGAAGTCCAGCACGTTTTCTGCGGTGGTCTGGCCGACGACCATCGACTGGTTGAGGACTATCGCCAGGAAAAAGAGACTGAAGCTGACGATAAATCCCATGAGGATAATCCACTGTGCATCCTCGTTCAGTCCCGCCATAAGAACACCTCCACAAGAGCTGCCCGGTGCTCTTTCATGTTGTCGCCGGGAAATTGTTTATTGACCAGCACCCATTCGGTCACCCTGACCGGATGTTCAACTCCGGTGAGGTTGCGGTTGGATGCAAGAGGGTAATCCCACGTTGCATTATTGTCTGTCATATTTGTATAGCTGACCGAAGCCATATAATGAAGGTTATCGGTTGCTGATCCCGTTTTATTATTTACATAATTCAGGAATGTCGTATTGAAGGCAATTGCGGCAGCAGTATTATTATTATTTTCAACAAGGGTCTGGAGCGGGCTCTCCGCTCCTAAACTAACGGGGGTGTTCATCATCAGGAGAGCATCGTTTCCCAGCTGCTCAAGCTGCATGTCGCTGATGTGGGCATCCCCGGGGGTATATGTGGTGGCTGTACTCATCACAAGATACATAGTGAAAACCATGATTATGGCAGCGGCAACCCCCTCCATGGTATATAACTGCCCCTCACAATTTACCATACTGAAATCTCCATTACGCCGGGAGTTAAACCGCACTGGGTTACATACATGGGAGTATAGTTATAATCGAAATAACCGTCAGGGCTGTATGTATTATTAAGATACCAGTTCGGTTGAGTTAAATTGAATGTAAGCGAGACGTAAATCTGGGTAGTCGTGTCATACTGGGAATTGGTATTGCTTCCCATCAAATAAAAAAATCCTGGCGAGAACGTCAGGGATAGACTGTTGGTGACGTTCTGGGGAAGCGTGGATACAGGTGTAGAATTACCGTCAATATAGAGATAAATGGGGATAGCATGTGTCGTGAGATTATCTGGAGGGAAGCTGTCGATAGGGGCAGGCAACGGGTTCGGAAACGGCTGTGATTGTTGTGCTCTGTAGATGCTGATTGCTGACAGATTGGCTTGGGTTAAGGGGAAATTCGGATTATACGTAGTATTCAGATCGGAAAGGTTTATCATAATCTGGTCCTGCCAGGGATTGATCTGGTATTGAAGATTTGTGCATGCAGGGTTCGTGCCATCCAGCAACTCGGTAGAGTTTAAATGAATCCAAAAGATATGCGTTGATGTGTGATTGGCTGTTGAATATTGCTGCAGTGCAGTAATAGTTGATTTACCGATTGTCGCGTTGCTCCACCCTTTCAGTTGCACTACCCGCCGGATATATCCGTACCCTCCTTCGGGCAGGATATCGCCGATTGATTCCGTGGTATTGGCCCCGGTAAACTGGAGAGAAATATTGAACAGGTAGGGATAATCGCCAAAAACAGCCCGCGAACGATAATCGGCGGGATACACAAACGTACTGCAGAAAAACCGGTTCACTTTTTGCACAGACAGGATATTGGGGGAATCTTTTGAGAGCGCAAGTCCAAACCTGGTGCTGTAGGGGTTTGTCTGCAGGTAATAATTATTGTATATAGACGGGTTCTCCCAGGACACCGGAGAGCCGGGATCTTCCACCAGAATGACCCCGGTGCGGTAAGCGACAGCATTATAATCTATGGTGCCACTCTGAACACCGAGCAAAAGACCTGGAATCAGGGTGGCCACATAGATGAATGCAACGATAAATATGGTAAAACCGGCCAAAAAGTCAATGGAAAGGTTAGCGGTATCATCGATCATGGGGAGAGATCAGCGCTCCTGCCGGTGCATTGAATATGAGTATCTGCGAGTCCCCCGTGGGGATGAGGGGAAGGACCGGCTGACTGTTCCTGCCTGAGATTTGCCGGGCCATTGTGGCAATCCCGAATCCCGTCACCCGGGGGATGTGCACCAGAAGGCCCCCGGGGCCGAAAAACCGGGGAGGGAAAGATGCAGCCCAAAGAGGCAGCGATTATGACAGTGACCGCCGGAACGGGAACCCTGCACCTGCACATAAACTTCCTTAATGGTTTATTGGCAGGACAAGAGATATAAATTTGGTTTTAGGGGGATGCCGCGTTCGGCGTTTCAGGGAGCCACGGCAGCAGCCGGAGGAGTTTTCCCGGGAGCCGGCCGGCTCTGCCGCGTCCGGGACGGGCATTCAAACTAAAGAAAGATGGTGGTTCTTAATCCACTGGCATCACATCACTATTTTTGCGATCGGGATCTCGAGGATATCCTCAGCCCCGCAGGTCTTCAGCTTCGGGATCAGCTTGTTGACCGCACTTTTCTGTACCACGGTCTGGACGCTGTAGTAATCGATGCCGTGGAGCCGGCTGACCGTGGGCTTTTTCATTGCCGGGAGTGCCGAGACGATCTTCTCCAGCGCAGCGGTCGGCACGTTCATGGAGAGGAGCACCCGGTGACGGGCGTCGAGCACCCCGAAAAGCAGGGTCTTTATCTCCTCGATCTCGCGCCGTTTTTCCGGGTCTGCCCATGCTGCCTTGTTTGCGATGATCACCGTGTGCGACTCCATAATCTGCCCGATGATCTTGAGGCCGTTTTTCCGGAGCGTGGTGCCCGTCTCGGTCAGGTCAACGACCACGTCCATGAGATCGGGTACCTTTGCCTCCGATGCCCCGTACGAGTGGAAGAGCTGGACCGGGATATTGAGGTCTGCAAAAAATTTCTTTGTGAGTTCGGGGTATTCGGTCGTCACGCGGCTGTCGGGCCGGATCTGTGCGGCATTCTCGATAGGCTCGTCGCGGTTGACGGCGATCACGATCTTCACGTTTCCCTCGCCGGTCTTGCTGTACGTGAGGGCCGCTACCTCGACCACGTTCGACCCGGTCTCGCGGACCCAGTCGAGCCCGGAGATGCCGAGGTCAAAATAGCCTTTATCCACGTAGGTCGGGATCTCCTGTGGGCGCAGGATCTTGATCTTGCCGATCCGGGGATCGTCGATCCGGGGGTTGTAGTCGCGGTCGGTGCGCCTGACTTCGAGATCGGCCTCCTTAAAAAGCTGGAGCGTCTGCGCTTCGAGGCTGCCCTTGGGAAGTGCGAGGGTGATCATATCATAATCCCTCACCGGCAAAAACGATAAAGGTTCAGGGTCTGATTTTCGATATTCAATCAAACGAGTGGATGACGAGCCCGCTCAGGAGTTTTGGCTCAAACCACGTGGACTTGGGCGGCATAACCCCGCCGGCATCCGCGATCGAGAGCACGGTCCCGACCCGGACCGGCTGCATCGCAAACGCGAGCCGGTACTTCCCGGCGTCTACGAGTTTTTCAAGATCGGCAACCGGCCGGGCCCCGCCGAGGTACTGGAGCCGGGCATCGCCCCGGGGATCGGTGATGCCAAGCCTCCCTTCGAGCACCTGCTTCTGGAGCACCGCGACATCGAGCACGTCAAGCGGCCCTGCTGTTGGATCGATCGGACGGGCACACTCGTACCACTTCCCTTCGAGATAGAGGTGCATGACATGGTATTTTTCCGGGCGGGCGATGTGCGGCCGGATATTGTACCCTCTCCCGTCTACCTTCCCGTACGGGGTGACCGTGTACAGCTTCCCGAGTTCTGCAAGGAACGTCTCCGGTGTGGATGTGCCGATGTCGGTCAGGAGCCGGCTGTACCCGTGGATTCTTACCCGCTCGTGGGAGAAAAGCACGCCCATGAACCGGCCGATCTCGCCGTCGGTTCTTTCGCCCGCCGCTTTTTTCCGGTCCGCGAGGTTGACCGCGGCCTTTGCCCGGTGGTGGCCGTCGGCGATGTAGAGGTTTGCCACGTCCCGGAACCTGCGTTCGATCCGGTCGAGTGCCGTGGGGTCGGTGATGGCAAAGATCTGGTGGAGGCCGCCCTGCGGGGTGGTAACTTCCGCGTCCGGCTTTTTGTCCCCTGAAATCAGCGATTCGATGTAAGAAAAAAGATTGTCTGCATCCCGGTACAGGAGCACGACCGGGCCGTTATGGGCTTTTACCGCGTCGATGTGCCGGGTCCGGTCCTCCTCCTTGTCGTACCGGGTCAGTTCATGGCGCCGGATTTTGTTGGTACGGTAATCGTCGGTGTCAAGGCAGCAGCAGAGGCCGATGAACGTGTCGCCGTCCTGCCGGATCCGGTACACGTACATCGCGGGCCGGGCATCCTTTTTCAACCGGCCGCTTGCGATGAGCGCACGGAAATTGTCCCGGGCCCGCTTGTAGACCCGGTCATCATGCGGGGGGAGGTCGGGAAGTTCCGCATCGGACCGGCTGACGGTAAGAAAACTGTCCGGGTTTTCCCTGATGATTGCACGCGCCTCTTCAGCGGTCACCACATCGTATGGTACTGCCGCAATGGCCTGTGCCTCACCGGGTGCAGGGCGCACCGCGGGAAAACGATAGATCGTTACCATGATACCAACCAGCACCCTGCATGAGGGTGTTCTTTCTCATAAATTAGGGCGTGGTCACATATATAATCAAAGACCCGCAGGGCACAACTGCACATCCCGTGCGGGCCGGCCGCGGCGCAATCCTTATTGTACGCTGGGGGCAACAGGTGATACTGCACAACACCAAGGACCCTTTCATGATCCGATCTCACGATGTCATCCCCCCGGCGGCCCAGCCCCTTATCCGGCGGGCGGGCCCGGCCGATGTCGACGCGATCTACGCGCTCGAACTCGAAGCGTTTGTCGACGCGTGGGACAAGGTGACGTTTGCCGAGGCACTCTCTTATTACCCGACCACCTTTTTTGTAGCGGCAAGCGACGGGCAGGTCGCGGGTTTCATTGTCGGGGCGCTCGAAGACACGGGAGAGAATATCTACGGCCACATCTGCAATTTTGCCGTTGGTTCCCGGTTCCAGCGGCGGGGGATCGGCCGGGCACTCGTGATCCGGCTCGAACACCAGTTTGCGCTGGAGATGGCAACCGGCTCCCAGCTCGAAGTCCGGGAGTCAAATGCTCCCGCCCAGAGATTCTACCGGCGCCTCGGGTACGAAAACGTCTTCCAGGTCGGCGGTTATTATAAAAACGGCGAGGACGCGCTCGTGATGATGAAATGGTTCCGGTTCTGACGGGGCAAAGGGCGTCCGGGCAGATGTTTTTCAAAATAAAATACGGCGTGATTTGCAGGATTCATATATTTCATATCTGACGCTCTTGGTGCTACGGCTTTTCATGCCCGTTTTCGCCGCCCGGGCAACCCCATGTGGCGGTGGTGTCGTATTACCTAAAATCAATTAGAGTACCCGCGATAAAATCCTAAAAAAGTCCCTTGCCCCGCCGTGCCCCGGAGGGGCCCTGAGGCGGGGAGCCCTCTTATACCTCTGTTGATCTTTTATTCGGGCGGGAACGTGTATGTCCATGCCCGTCTCTTTGAAATTGTTTCCCTCTCACCGCTTCTGCCCTCGTCCCAGTTCCTGGTGGGCGCGGGCGAGGTGCTGTGCGGCAAGCGCTCCGATAAGCGAGAGTTCCCCGGCAAGCACGCCGGCCCCGATGATCTCGGCAAGTTTCTTCGCGTTTGCGCCCGGGGGAGTCCCGCCTCCGGCAACGCCGAGGATCTTCAGGCATTCCTGCTGGGTATCGACACCGGTCCCGCCGCCGACCGTGCCGACCGGGAGTGAGGGGAGGGTAACCGCGACATAGACGCCGGACTCCGTGGCATCGATGGTGGTCATGCAGGTGCTGCCGTCAATTGCATGGGCCGCGTCCTGCCCGCAGGCAATAAACATCGCGGCGACGATGTTTGCCGCGTGGGCATTGAATCCCATCGCGCCGGCCCGGGCCGAGCCGACGAGGTTTTTCCTGTAGTTCACTTCAATCATCGTAGCCGCATCGGTCTTGAAGACTTTCTCTATGAGCTCGTAAGAAAGCGCGATACCGGCGACCACGCTGCGACCCCGGCCCATGATGCCGTTGATCGCAGCCGGCTTCTTGTCGGTGCACATGTTCCCCGAGAGCGCGATCAGCCGGGCGCCGGTCGCTTTTGCGATCTCGTCTGCTATCTTTGCACTCGCGATGGTGACCATGTTCATGCCCATCGCATCCTTGGTATCGAACTCGAGCCGGACAAAGACGCTCGTGCCCGCGACAAAGGTGACAAGACCGGTCAGCTTCCCGTGCGAGGTGGTTGTTGCGGCAATTGCGGCGAGATCCTCTTCGTGAGCCTCGGCCCAGTCTGCAATCTCCTTTGCATGCCCGACGCTCTTTGCAGCGAAGACCGGCGCCCGGGTCATGCCGTCATGCAGGATACGAACCTCTGCCCCGCCGGCTTTGGTGATCGCCCCTGCCCCCCGGTTGACCGAGGCGACTAGTGCGCCTTCGGTCGTTGCAAGCGGCAGCCAGAAGGTGCCTTTCGCGTACTCGCCGTTGATGGCAAGCGGTCCGGCAACCCCGACCGGCACCTGCACCGTGCCGATCATGTTTTCGCAGTTCCTTGTCGCCGCCCGGTCGACATCGATGGAGAAGATACCGATGTTCTCAAGCGTGGTTCCTGTTTCGTGCTCGATAAACCTGCGCCGCACTCTGACCGCATCGACCGGGGCCATCTGCTTTTCGAGTTCGTAGAGCTTGAGCGAACCGGCCCTGAGTTTGGTATGGATTTGTGCCTCTTTCTCACGGTCGGGGCCGTCTCCCCCGGTTCCCGCCGCGTTCCGGTGCCCGTCATCACCAGCCATGAATAAATGTTACACGTATAATGTTATGAGTGCAGTGGTTGTGGGATGACAGTCGAACAGTGGGGGGTACGGGTGCCAGTCCGGCAGGGCGAGGAGACACGGCAGGCGCTCATCGGTGAGGGGGCACTTGATTGTACGCTTAAGGTGCTCCGTGATGGCACGGCGCTCGTCTTCCCGGTGCTGGAGGAACGCGGGGGTGCGGGACGGTTCGTGTTCGAGGAACAACCGGGCCGCGCCGATCTCCCCCGCCACGAGCTGGTGGGTGGGATCGCGATCCTGCAGGAAAACGATCCAGAGGGTGCAACCCGGATCCTCGCGTCCCGGCCATCGCTTCATACCGTGCTCTTCCCGACAAGCGAGGTTGAGGGCAAGTACCGGACCCGCACATACGCGGTGCTTGCCGGGACGGATACGACCCGGACCGAGGTATTAGAGCACGGACACCGGTTCGCCGTCGATCTTGCCGGTGCCTACTTCTCTGCCCGGCTTTCGACCGAGCGCCAGCGTATCGCTGCGAAGATTAAAAAGGATGAGCTTGTGCTCGACATGTTTGCCGGAGTCGGGCCGTTTGCGATCACGCTTGCCCCGAAATCCGCGCTTGTGGTGGCAGCAGACCTCAATCCCCGGGCAGTCATTCTCCTGATTGAAAATATGAAGAAAAACCGGGTCGTAAACGTGCTCCCCCTCCTCGCGGATGCCCGGCGGCTTAATGCGATCCTGCCGTGGACGTTCGACCGGATCATCATGAATCTCCCTCTCGCCGGGACAGAATTTTTACCGGCTGCGTTCCGGCTCGTCCGGCCTGGGGGAACGATCCATTTCTACACCCTCGTCTCAAAAGAAGGCGAGCACCTTGGCAGGATTCGCGAGCTGGGCGGCATTGAAGTGACCGAACGGGTGGTGCGGTCGTACTCGGCCGGCCAGTGGCACGCTGTCTACGATATTGTGGCCGGACGGACCTGACACTGCGCTCCGGACCCGGTTATACCTTTTCCAGGTTCTGCCGGAGTCCCCCTTTCTTGAGAAAAATAATACCCGGAGCAGAGCGCAAAGACGATTGCAGCGATCCCGAACATGTTCATGGGTTCCATGTTCACCGGGTCAGGGAGGATAACATTCCTTACGATCGCAATGATGGCAATCATGATCACGACCTCGACATGGATCACCTTCTCGTTGATGTATGCCGAGACCGTTGCCAGCAGCTCGACACCTATCAGGACAAGGAGGAAATACCCGAAGACGCCCAGAATCTCGTTATTTTCAAGAAGCAGCGGTGTGCTGATGAAAAGCGCCTGGTAGAGGATATAGATCAGTTCCCCGATCGAGAACGCAACGATGATCGCAAAGAGGGTGATAAGGATCATGTAAACGGCAGTCTCATATTTTTTCAGGATTGTGCTCGCGTCCATAGGAGAATGTGACAGGGCCGCGGATAAATAATCTCCGACGAAAAATCCCGGTGGATTTATTTTAGCCAGTTACCCCTGCGGATGCAATAGTAACGTAGTACCGATCCGCACCTTTATAATTAGGGATACCCTAACTAATCAGGATCGATCTATGGCGGACCCGCGGGAAGAGCTCTTCGAGGAGTTTGAAAAACTCGCGAGGATCAGGAATGAATGCTCCTGCAGGATCTTCTCTGAATGCGGGATTTCCGATATGACGGTCAGGCAGATTGCCTACCTGCGGACGATCGATGAACAGGGGGATGTGACCTTCTCCCGGCTCGCCGAGGTCACGAATACCTCGAAGCCCACGATCACGGAGATGATCAACCGGTTTGTCCGGATGGAATGCGTGTACCGCGAACCCTGTCTCGATGACGGGAGAATCGCGTACATCCACCTGACCGAGAAGGGAAAAACGATCGCACAGGCAGAACACGCCGCCCTGCGCCGGGTGATCGAACGAATGGCGGAGGTACTGGATGAAGAAGAACTGGATCTCCTCGTCGGGGTCCTGAGAAAGGTCCGGTAATTTTTTTTCTCCCGGATATTAGTTAGGTAAAATCAAACTAAATATGCGGAGAAACCATGCAGACTGAGAAAAACGAAGACGTTCCCGAAAAACTGGTTATACCTCTCTACGAGATCGTCGCTTATCCCGGGAGCCGGACAAAATTCCCGGTTGACCCGGAGACGGGCGCGATCCTGATTGCATCAATGGCTGACAAAGGAACCGTACATGCTGTCGGACTGACCCTCAAAAGCGGGACCCGGCTTTCCGAGGTGACCGCAGGGTCGTTCTATACGATCGGGAACCTCTTCCGGGTCACGCATGTCCAGCCCGCCGATCACGGGTACCTGGTCTGCGCAGAGGTGGAACTGAGAGTCAAAGCCGTTTCCCTTACCGGAAAAGACGGCCGGTTTGTTGCCGTATGCGAGCCGGTACCGGATGTGCTGGACCTCGAAGACGACTTAAAGGCGCGGATCCTTGCCGATGTCAAGAGCACGATTCTCGAGATCAGCCGCCGGTTCTCCGGCTCCGAACAGTTCACCCGCCCCATCGAGCGGATGGACTCTGTTGACCGGATCATGGGATTTGTGATGCCATTCCTGCCGGCAAACCTTTCCGAGAAGCAGGCGCTCCTTGAGATCACGTCGGTAAAGGAGCGGTACATCGGCTTTCTCGATCTCCTCATCAGGACACGGGAGAACATCCGTATCCGGATCGAGATGGCAGAGAAAGTCTCTGACCGGGTGAGCAAATCGAACCGGGAAGCAATGCTCCGTGAGCAGCTCAAGGTAATCCAGGAGGAGCTGGGCGAAGGCGGGAACGGCGACGGTGAGCCCGGGTACCGGGAGCGGGTCGAGGCCTCGAAGATGCCGGATGACGTGCGTAAAAAAGCTCTTGCCGAGGTACGGAAGCTGGAGACCGGCGGGCCGCAGAACCACGAGAGCACGGTAATCCGGAACTACCTCGACCTTATGCTCGATCTCCCGTGGGTAACTGAGGAGAAGAAGAGCATCGATATCGCAGAGGCCCGCCGCGTACTCGAAAGCCACCACAACGGCCTTGAAAAAGTGAAGGAGCGGATCGTCCAGCACCTCGCGGTCATGAAACTCAAACAGGAGAAGCAGGGCTCGATCCTCCTCTTTGCCGGCCCGCCCGGCACCGGGAAGACGAGTCTCGGGAAAAGCATTGCGGAAGCCCTCGGGCGGAAGTACGTCCGGGTCAGCCTCGGCGGTGTCCGGGACGAGGCCGAGATCCGGGGGCACCGGAGGACCTATGTCGGGGCCCTGCCCGGGCGGATCATCCAGGGTATCCAGAAGGCGGGAACCAAAAACCCGGTCTTCATCCTCGACGAGATCGACAAACTCTCCACCTCGTTTGCGGGCGACCCGGCAAGCGCCCTCCTTGAAGTCCTCGACCCGGAGCAGAACAGCACGTTCTCGGATCACTACCTCGAGGTACCCTACGATCTCTCGGACGTACTCTTTATTGCGACCGCAAACTCCCTTGCAACGATCCCGACGCCCTTGCTCGACCGGATGGAAATGATCGAGATCTCGGGCTATACGAGGAACGAGAAGTTTGCCATCGCAAAAGACCATCTCATCCCAGAGGTCCTCAAAGAACACGGCCTCGATGCAGAGAAACTACAGATTGGTGACGAGGCCCTGCAGCTGATCATCGGGAAGTACACCCGGGAGGCCGGGGTCCGGTGGCTGAAAAAGCAGCTGGCAAAGATCGCCCGGCACGTCTCCGAGAAAATTGTCTCCGGCACCGCAGAGCTGCCCTTTGTGGTCACGCTGGACAACCTTGCCGCGATCCTCGGAAAAGAACCGATCCGGCAGGAGGTGGCCAAGAAAGAACCGGTGCCCGGCGTGGTCACCGGCCTTGCATGGACACCGGTGGGCGGGGAGATCCTCTTTATCGAGGGGACCTTCATGCCCGGGACCGGCAAGCTCACCCTCACCGGCCAGCTCGGTGACGTGATGAAGGAGTCGGCGACGATCTCGTCAAGCCTCATTCGTTCCCGGCTCGCGGGGAGCGGCAATACCTTCAACTTTATCACGAGCGACATCCACATCCACGTGCCCTCGGGGGCGACTCCCAAGGACGGGCCGTCAGCAGGGGTCACGATCTTTACGGCGCTCGCCTCGCTGATCACCGGAAAGACGGTCGACCCGGAGCTCGCCATGACCGGTGAGATCACGTTGAGCGGTGCCGTGCTCCCGGTCGGCGGGATCAAGGAGAAAGTGCTTGCCGCACACCGGGCAGGGATCAAAAAGGTTATCCTGCCAAAAGAGAACGAGCGTGACCTCCCGGATGTACCTGAAGATGTCCGGGGCGAACTGGTGTTTGTCCCGGTCGGGACCGTTGACGAGGTCCTCAAAGAGGCGCTGGGCCTCGACCTCCCCCGGCCCATAGCGGTGCAGACCGGGAACAGCTTTGTCCCGGTACAGAACGCATGACTTCCCGGGGTCGAAAGCCTAGAGCTCCCGCGCCCGGGACCCTGGCAGAAATCCTGAAGGAGGATTGTACCGGCGAACTGCAGGGCCGGTTGGGCCTGCCTCAACCGCAATCTCTTTTTTCCCTTGGTGCCATACATTGGGAAGCATGGTCCACCACAAACTTCCCGTATGTCCCGTCTGCCAGCGGGAGGATACTGTCGTCATTCACGAGGATCTCGGTGAGGATGGCAATTTCTGCATGTGCTCGGGCCCGGATGGCTGCGGCTCGACGTTTGTCCTGAATCCCGATGGCTCGCTGTCCGATATTTTCTAAAAACAGAAAATCCGGCAGAACAACGATTTTCAGCTCTGCCCGGGAATTTTTTTTGAAATGATTCGTTCGTCACGAACAGGTGTATGGCCGGTTTTTTTAAGAGTACCGTTTTAAAAAATAAACCGGCGGGGAATTTTCCGGAGTAAAAAAATCCGGCACGGTTGTGTTCAGCATGCTCACTGGTCTGGCTTCCTCTTCTCCCTCATGAGATAAAATCACGACAGTGTCCGGCGTGGAGAACCTGCGATCCGACCCCCAAAACAGGCCTTCTTTTCATTTCCACGTATCTTTGCCCATCCGGAAAAAGATCGACCGCTGGAACTCTGCTATTAGCGGCCTCACCTCTCCGATGTGAAAATGCCTTCCGGGCCCCGAATTAGTGCCTGTTTTTGGGGATCAGTGCCTCATATGAGGGAAAATGCCACCTTCCGGAAAGGTGACTCCGTCGGAGCGGGGGGTAATGGAAACTCCGGGACACTGGTACCTGTACAAGCCCGGGAACGATCCGGCCAATCCCCGTCAGTGGGGGCCCCGACACGACCATTTCGGGGAAATTTGGGAAAAAAACCTGCCGACAATGAGAAACTATTTCCCCTGATGACCCAATGAGGCATAAGAAATGCAGGGCAGGAGCCGGAAATGGGACACAGGCGGACGGATTCAGGACGGCGATATACCTGTGCTCATCTCATCTGCGCCTACCTGCTCACAAACCACATCACCCGGGCCGTAGTAACCGCACGGGATATAGCACAATTCCATCACCTGTCATGGAAATCCTCCCGGTCCATCAGTGCAATGCTGGACTTTCTTTACACCAACCGGATCCGGGAGACCCGTTTTGGTTTTTACATCATGGGGACAGCGCCTTTTAAGAAAACCGATTACCCCCACCATTACACAATCGAGCTGATCGATCAGGCCCGGGGGATTCTCTGATGATACCCGGCCCGGTGAAAAATCCCGGAAGAGTGACACGTGGCCGGGTTTTTCTTTTCTGGATGACACCGGCAGGATGCGGGATTGTACCATGACCAACACTCTGGTGGAATTGTTCAGGGGAAAAAATGCGGAGGATGGGCTCTCGTACGATTTTGCCGAATCTCACCCGGTATGGAAAATGTGGTGGTTCTGGGGCGGTATTGCGGTCGCATGCGTCGTCGTCATCTGGATTTTCTGACCGGCCTCAATGAAAAATCCCGGTTTTTTATCAGGGGCCGGCCTGCCCAGATAATAAAAGGCAGACAGGAGTTCCACGAAAATCGCCTGTTGTGGTGAAATACCGGATACGCGTGCAGCAAAAAAGAATAAACCGGATCCAAAAAAATATCCTTTTTTTATCCGGTGAACTTCGGTATCGGCGATCTCGTAGATGAGATCCCCATTCTCCTTTTTTAACGTTTTGAGACCGGTTATGATCTCCTGTATCTGGTACTTCCGGTCCTTTGTTGCAATTGCATACGGCTTATCTGACTGGTGGTTTTCCGGGATGATCGCAAGGAGTTCACATGAATTGCGCTGCCGGGTTATCCTGAATTCAGAAATTTTACCGGGATCGATAGACAGAAAATCTTCCTATGGAACTCCCCGGAATGCCTGAATTTTACGGACACACTCATACGGATCCCTGGCTGGTACGGAAGTGGGTTCTTGTGGCCTGCAGCGAACCTAATCGTCCCCCACCATTCCCGGTGGCATCCCGCCACCGGGCATCCCTCCTGGGGTACCGGATTGCGAGGATGCAATGACATCGTCAATGCGCAGGATCATGACTGCCGCCTCGGCAGCGCTTGACACGGCCTGAGTCTTCACCTTTAAGGGCTCGATGACGCCGGCTTTCTGCATGTCGACCGGTTTTCCATCATACACATCGAGGCCGAAGGTCTTCTTCCCCGCTTCGTGGGCCGCCCGGATTGCGACGATCATATCGATGGCGTCGAGGCCGGCGTTCTCGGCAAGAGCACGCGGTATGACCTCGAGTGCCTTTGCGAATGCCTCGATCGCGAGCTGGTTCCGGCCCCCGATGGTCGCCGCGTACCGGTGCAGCTGGAGCGAGAGCTCGATCTCGGGCGCCCCGCCACCGGCAACAACTTTCTTATCCTGCACGACAACGCCGACTACCATGAGCGCATCATGGAGGGCGCGTTCGATCTCGTCGATAATATGGTCGGATCCGCCCCGGATAATGATGGAGACCGCCTTCGGGTTTTTGCATTTCGAGATCGTGATCATCTCATCGCCGGAGAACTTCTTCTCCTCCACAAGGCCGGCAGCCCCGAGATCGGCCGGTGTGACGGCATCGATACTGTTGATGATCGCTGCCCCGGTGGTGCGGGAAAGATTCTCCATGTCGCTCTTCTTGACACGGCGGACTGCGAAGATGCCGGCTTTTGCAAGATAATGCTGGGCGACATCGTCAATGCCTTTTTGGCAGAACACCACGTTCGCCCCGCTCCGGATAACCTTCTCTGCAAGGGCGTGGACCATCTGCTCGTCCTCATCGAGAAACGCCTGCACCTGGTCGGGCCGGGAGATATTGATCTTTGCGGAGACCTCGGTCTTTTTGTATTCGAGTGCAGCGTTCAGGAGCAGGATTTTTGCGTCTTTGACTGCCTTTGGCATCCCCGGGTTTGCCCGTTCCTTGTCGATGACCATGCCTTCGATAAGCACGGTATCCTCGACAGCGCCCCCGGTCTTCTTCTGCACGTTCACGTGCTTTATATCGACCGTGCCGTCAGGATCGGTTACAGCGGTGATCGCTTTTACGACAATGGTGCAGAGCAGTTTCTTGTATGCCTCCGCCCCTTTGCCGCTGATTGCCGTCTCCGCGACTTTTTCAAGCATCGCATGATCGTCCGGCTTTACAGTAATCGCGATTTGGGAGAGAATCTCCAACGACTTTTTCGCCGCCTGCCGGTACCCTTCCGCAATCACGGTCGGGTGGACGTGCTGTTCGAGGAGATCCTCTGCGTTTTTCAAAAGTTCCCCGGCAAGGACCACGGCGGATGTCGTGCCATCGCCGACCTCGTCGTCCTGGGTCTTTGCGATCTCGACCATCATCTTTGCGGCCGGGTGCTCGATGTCCATCTCTTTTAAGATGGTAGCGCCGTCGTTGGTGATCACCACGTCGCCCATGCCGTCGATGAGCATCTTGTCCATGCCCTTTGGCCCGAGGGTTGACCGGACCGCGGTTCCCACCGCCTTTGCGGCGGTGATGTTGCTGTTCTGGGCTTCCTCGCCCCGGTTCCGTGTCGTTCCCTGTCTTAAGATAATAATTGGCTGCCCGCCAAGCTGTTGTGACATTTTCTGCCTCGTTATTTACGGGGGATTTTCCGGTCTGGTTTTCTTCATTTACGGGAAAAAACCCCGGCCCCCGCTTGTGCCGGTTATTACAACGGCCGCACCATGGATCGTTTCGATCATGACAGAAAAGTATGATATCCGGAATGATGCCGCCCCGTCATGATCAGTCGCGGGGTGTCACCAGCCTGTGACAGCTGATCCGTACGCATTCATCGCTCTGCTGTGATGAGTGGTAATTGGCCTGTGGCTAAAAAGAGGTATCTGTCAAGAGCCCGGGTACCGGGCCCGGCCGCCCTCCATACATACCTTCAACATGTCAGCCATCACTTATAGTGCGAACGTAGTTGGTTGAATGGCTGGTTTTCATAGGAGAGAAGATACAGGTGCAGCAGACCCGAATGCATTAAACCCCGATGGTACGCCGGTCTGCCGTGTACGTCTGCCCAAAAAATGGAACAACGAGCAGTTTGCCCGTGCCGAAACAATGATGGGGGCAAATCACATCCGCGTCCAGTGTATTGATGGCATCCCCCGCATGGGCCGGATCAAGGGAAAGATAAAGAAACGGCAGTGGATACGGGAAGGAGATACCGTCATTGTCGTTCCCTGGAGTATCCAGGATGAGAAATGCGATATCATCTACCGGTACCTCAAGCCGCAGACCGACTGGCTGCGGAAGAACCGGTACATTTAACCGGTAATTTTTTTACTATCCTGCATTTGATCCTGTTGCCGGAAATGCGTATCATCCCGGCCGTGCCCGTCATTTTTAAAACAATCCGGGATTTTTTATGGAAACGTATATTGGCACAAACAACACCCGTCCCTGTATCCAGGTGGGAATATACCTGGGCAACAATCAGGAGGTGGTAGACAATGGTACGACGATTTCACAGATCGATCTATGATGAGCTCGATGAACTCAGGGCATCCATGGACTACCTGTACCAGCTTGCTCTTGAACCAGCTGATAACCCGCTGTTGCCAGAAGATGATGACCCCGGGATCGTGTGCCAGTATGTGCACACCTTAAACGCGGAAGTCACCGAACATGACGATGAAGTGACGGTGACCATGGACACGGTCCCGGGAACCGGAATTTCAAAAATATCCGTTACCTTACTCAACGAAAAAACCCTGAAAATCACCTGTGGCCGTAAGGAGAAAAGAATGGGGGATTTTGATGGAAACCGGCTGTGCGAACAGAGATCGCTTTCCCTCTCCCAGGTAATCCTGCTCCCCGGGCCGGTCATGAATGATGGGGCGAAATTAACCCTGAAAAATGGCGTGCTCGACATCCATCTTAAAAAAGCGCAGCCGGCCCGCACAAAAAACCCATAAAGTTACATTCTTTTTCCCGCTCTTCATTGCGGGTTATGCCGGGAAGCGTATTAGTCCGCCAGCCCTCTTTGAGAATGAAAATAATTAGAGACGGTGCTGAACGCGAGGATGATGTAGCCGGCAAGGATCGCAGAGATGACGGTCCCCTCCCGCAGGCCCCGGATGCTCCCGAATGCGGCTAGCGAGATACGTGCGGTACTTAAAACGAGCGTCGGATCGAAATGGACTTTCACGATCCCAAAGCGCCTGTGCGTCTTTTCCGCGATGGCCTTGACCAGCCCCTTTCCCGGGTTCATGATGACGTTCGCCGTTACCTGCAGGAAGATGCCAAGTGCAGAACTTGTTACGTTTCATGGGCGGGGGGACACGGGCTGATATACCCGTGCCCGGACCGGTTCAGCGAACAGGTGCTCGGGTTCTTGGAGTGAGCCGGCCCCGGCCGTGCCCCTCCCTGATGTTGAAGCGAGTGTCCAAAAAGAGAATGTCCGCCGGGATTTCAGGCGAAAGCGCTGATCCTCTGCTGCCCGGGGGAGACCCTCCGATCTTTCCCTGCCGGCATCACCGTCTGTTCCGGGATTTTTGCGATTGCAGCGTAGCGCTCCCTGCTTTCGATTACCCGGCGGAGTGCGACAAGCGAGGTTGTGTACAGCCCGCCAGGGAAGAGCTCGATGTTGAGACCTTTTCCTGAGACCGATACCTGCGCAAGACCGCAGTGGGCGCCGAGATAATATTTCCAATCCCGGGAAAGTTCTTCTATCCGGACAGCCCCGTGCTCTGCGATTGCCCTGACCAAGTCTTCCAGCCGTATCGCGTAACAGGTGCCCAGAATGTAAATGTCCAGAATCTCATATTCGAAACCCCCGCTGTCAACCGCCGTGCGTCCGGTCCGTTGTACATACCCGACCCTTTGGAGCCGGGAGAACTGCATTCTCTTACAGGTATGAGTTGATGTCGAATTCAGACTCCCCATCAGTCCGAGTATCATCACCAGTATGCCCACTGACTCTTATGGATTTTGGATAATATAGATTTTTCTAATTTTTATAGAACTTTATTCCAAATCTATATAGTTACGGGATCCTCTGATCACTACGGAGACTATAGATCTCCGCCGTTTATGTGGCGACCCCCCAAAACAGGCTATCTTTTCGGCTCTGTAGAATTCCTCAGTTTAGACTTTTATACAGGGTCCATTTCAGCAATATGGGCAATATACGCGAGTGTTAAGGGGAGAGGTTTAACAAGCAGAAAATTAAGGAATTCCAGAGTTTCTGATCATCCATCATGGTTATGGAACTGCATCTTTCTGGTAGAAAGATATGTATTGACCCTCTGGAAAATCAGGGTCAACACATAGAGCACAAAAACTATGCTCGTGATGAAAAAACTCACCGGGTACGGCTCATAAAACGAGACAAAAAGGCCAATCCACGTCGCAAACAAAGCAATAACGATAGATATCATTATACCGTGCACAGGTCGTTTCGCTAACCGTTGGGCAATAGCTGCCGGAGTCACCATCAATGCAAAAATGAGCAGGATACCGACAACCTGAACCGAAATCGATGTTGCAACGGCAACCAGCAGCATAAAAACGACGCCGAGAAAAAGGGTAGGCAGCCCTTTTGCTTCTGCCACGTCTTCATCGAGCGATGCGAATAAAAGCGGCCTGTAAACAACAGCGGTTAAAAGGAGAATTACCAGGCTGGCAATAAGCGTCACTAGTACGTCGCTAGAACTTATACCCAGTATTTCTCCGAATAAGATGGAGTACGCTTCCGTAGCATACCCGCTGTAGAGGCTGATAAACAGGACGCCTAAACCGAGCATAAAGGCAAGGACGGTCCCGATCTGGACGTCACGGGCAGCAGCACGGCGGCCAAGCAGCGCGATTGTAATGCCACCCCCGCTCGTAAACAGAAGAAGACCTATGATGGGGTCGACCCCAAAAAGAACGGCACCGGCAGCCCCTGCAAACCCTATATGGGAAAGGGCGTGTGCCGCAAACGATGAACGACGAAGCACAACAAAATAACCGACTATACCAGCGATGATCGCGATTATTGTTCCGGCTTCAAAGGCATGCTGCATAAAGTCGTACTGCCACATCATCTGGAGGTCAGTGAGCAGGTTGAAGCTAAAGGAAATATCAATCATGCGGCACCGGTTCAATCGTAATGATGCTGGTTTTCTTCAGTGCCTATAACAGCGATTTGACCCAGGGATCCCCGCAAAACCTCGACCTGAATCCCGTATAATGCCGATAAGGACTCTGATGTCAGGACTTCATCCGGTTTCCCAATTGCGACCTTGCCGTTTGCGATATAGATTACTTTATCGAGCACCGGCAGAAGAGGATTGATATTGTGGGCAATAAGCAAAGCCGTTACATCGCGTTCCCGAACCACATTATGGATAACCTGTACCAATTCCTGCTCACGCCGGATATCAAGATTTGACAACGGCTCATCAAGCAATAACAGGTGGGGTTCGCTTACTAATGCTTCAGCGAGAAATACCCGCTGTAATTCTCCTCCGGATAATCCCCCAAGAGAACGATGCGCCAGCTCTTCTGCCCCAACCGATTTCAATGCCTTAAATGCGGCATTGCGATCATCTTTTGAAAAAGGATTCAGACCCCATTTATTTCCCGAAAATCCAAGCCTTACTAATTCAAGGGATTCAAGTGTCGTCTCCTCATCAATTACGTGACGCTGCGGTATGTATCCGATATGCTCGTTGCCTCGTTTAGGTCGGGCGTCAAATACCTTGATTGTGCCTTGAACGGGCTGCTGCAATCCAAGAAGCAGACGAAACAAGGTAGTTTTTCCCGATCCGTTGGGACCGATGATTGCCACAAACTCGCCATGCTCAATAGTAAAATTAGCGTCCTGCCAGACAGTATTGTCCTCGTATCCTACCGTCAGATTTTCGGCGGTAATAATAGGGGGAAGGGTTTTTGTCATTAATTAACTTCCCAGAGCATTTGCATTAAGTGCATTCTGAAGACTGATTAATTCTGCATTCATCCAGTCTTGGAACGAGACGTCAGGTGGCTGTATCGTCTCTGTTATACCAATAACAGGAATGCCTTGTGCTGATGCCAGTTTCTTTATGTTATCGGTGAGCGGCGTAACTGTCTGCTGGTTGTAGACCAGCACACTCACATTATCGTTCTTGAGCTGGTCCTCAAATTGCACAACACTGTCTGCCGGTGGATCGTTCCCTTCTGCCACTGCATGAGTAAACGCCGGAGGAGAGACAAGATCAAGGCCGGTTGCATTTGCCAGGAATTCAAAGATAGATTCAGTAGCGGCAACTTTCGTTCCTCCAAATTGCTGTTTTATCTCGCCAATCCGGCTTTGATAGGGAGCAAGTGATACCTGCAGGTTTGCATAGTTCTGTTCATAGTCGTTAGCATTGGATGGATCAATGGCAATAAGATCTAATTCCATCTGTTTTGTGGTCTGGTTCACATAATCAGGACTGTACCAGAAATGAGGATTATCGCCATCCTGTTGTCCAATAAGTTCTGCCACGTTCAAAACTTTGGCATTCGGTTTGATCCCGGCGCTAATGAGCTTGTCGGCCCATTCATCGTATCCGGCCCCGTTGACAACGATATAATCTGCCGTTGCAAATGCACGGGCATTTCCTGTATTGCTCTCATATTCATGGGGATCGGCATTGGGATCTGAAACTATGCTTAAAACCTGAACATGCGATCCACCGATCTGAGATACAAGGCTGCCCCAAAAATTTTCAGCGGCGACAATTTGTATCTTTTGGGTTGTGTTGTTGGGAATAGAATTGGGAGGAGTCACAACAGAATTTGACTGTGTACAACCCGCCACAATAATGAAAATAGCCATAATGATAAAAAATGCGATTCCTCCAATGGCGACATACGTTTTCGACTTCATTGTTTTCTGCCCTCTCAAGATGTATGTTGAGCAACTGCTTCGCTGGTTATCCATATAATAATTATGCGAATTTTGGGTATTGCCCAAGATTTAATTCAATGTTACATTCAGTCCAAAAAGATTCAAAAGCGCTTCCCTTTTACGGAGATCATTCCTCAAGGCACCCGTCAGTATGCGTGATATCCCCGCATATCCCTTTGTTGGGATGCCCCATAGCCCGACACATCTGATCTATTGCATCCTTCGATACGAAACTCTCGAACCTTGAGACCTCAAGACATGCCTGTTCATGCGAAAGACCAAAATGCGTCATCGCCAAGGCGAGTATTCTGTGCCTTTTTATCAGGAATTCTGCTGTGATTTTTCCTTGTTTGGAAAGGGATACCCCGTGATAGGGTGTGTAGTCCAAAAGTCCATCATCGGCCATTTCAACCAATGTTTTGGTAATAGTTGAAGGATGTACACCAAAGCCGGCGGCCATATCGTTTGTTTTTATAGGATTAGTTTTTCCATTGAGGAATTTGATATACTCGACCTTCTTTGGTGAAAGTTCAAGGCCGTCTTTCCTGTTCATGAAGATAATGTCAATGTATAACCCAAAAAATGTTTGCCCTCACTCCAAAAAAAAATTAGAACTGCGGTTCGGGTGCCTCTGCGGTTGATGATCTATATCGATCTGCGATCCCTAATCAACCGCCAATGAATCAGCATCTTGAGGGTTCGGAATCATTTCTTCCCGGCTTTCAGTTTCTCTTCTTTCGCCCGCCGTGATTCCTGCTCCCACACTTCGGCATCATAATCGTAGTTTCGGGGGGTCTGCGATAGCTTGCACATTCTTTCGAAGGAAAAAATATACTGACAGCGGCAGATATCCCAGAACTTAAATTCCACACAACTAATATTGTCTGGATCCGGTTTTCGGTTCCGGATTTCTCTGATAGTTTACCGGTATTAATTTTCGGCTCTATTGAAAACCTATTCTAAAAGAGATTATACCGGCGACCGAAAAAACTAAGGTACGGTATCTCCTTATATTGTTATGTTAACAACCGCAAGGGGACAGGATAATGCCAGCAAACCGGTATGTCAGGTTTGTTGAATTATCTTCCGGACTGATTCGTGATTCCCGGATTCCCCGATTCTCATCGAAATTCTCAAAAAAGACCTATACCCAGCACCAGTTACTCATTCTCCTTCTCCTGAAAGAGTATCTATCCGAAGATTACCGGGACACGGTAGAACTTACTGAGGTCATGGACTCTCTCCGGGAGAAGATCCATCTCGATGAAGTACCGCATTTCACGACTATCCATAAGTTCTGTCAACGGATTCAATCTTCGATGTTCACCCGGTTACTCAACCGTCTCATTAAACAGTTTTACGATTGGGGTGAGAGGATCACTTGCACCGCGATCGATTCGTCAGGTTTTACCAGTTCCTACGCCAGTTCGTATTATTCCTGGAGAACCGGAAAAACCAGAAAACGATTCCTGAAAACCTCCATCTCGGTCGATACTGATCGACAAATTGTTACGGGGTTCAAGATCTCCCAGCAACCTGTCCATGATATCCCTCACGCGGAAAAACTTCTCGTTCAATGTCATCGAACACGAAAGTCTGATGTTTACGTTCGCGATAAAGGATACGATTCGGAAGATATTCACAGACTTATCCGCGACGACCTGAACATTTATTCGCTCATTCCGGTCAGAACCAGAAAACGAAAGCGGATATTCGGTACTTATCGACGAGAACTTGCCAGATCATTCGACCAAGCTCGGTACCATCAACGAAACAAAGTTGAAACCGTATTCTCCGTCCTTAAAAGAAAGTTCGGGGAAGCCCTGAAAGCACGGAAATTCCAAGCGCAAGTCAAAGAACTTAAAATCAAATTGATTCTCTACAACATCTCGAAAATTATTCTCGCGATCTTTATCTGGATCTGTTACAGAGGAATTCTACAGAGCCATAAAAACCTACGTGATGCCTACAACGCCATAGATCTCATTCATGAAAAATTAATTAAAAAAAGTAAAAAACTCGGCTCTGTAGAAATCATTTTTCCGAGAGGAGAGACCCTTCAGTAAGCCGAAAGATCTAAGGTACAGTGCCTCCTTATTTTGTTATGTTCAGTAACCACAAGGAGGCAAAATAGTGTCAGCA
>Ga0326727_10006267_pt1 | contig 32835 bp, 29 predicted proteins | sample MB2enrmetagenome_FD_207643 | JGI IMG/M metagenome (GOLD analysis project Ga0326727, IMG submission 207643) | Lab enriched peat soil microbial communities from McLean, Ithaca, NY, United States - MB29MY | ecosystem: Environmental > Terrestrial > Soil > Wetlands > Peat | place: USA: New York...
GGGCATCTCGTTCTCTCGGGAATTGCGACCGGCGGAGTCGTGCTGTCAACCGTCCGGGAAGCGGCCGACAAGGATTATCAGCTTACCGTCCTGTCCGATCTCTGCGCGGATTTCGACCCCGAAGTGCACCAGATTCTCGTCGGGAAAATCTTTCCAAAACAGGCGGACGTAACGAGTTCGAATGATTGGATCAACCATCTCTAGAATCGTTGAATTCCCTTATTGGAGTCGGATACGATCAGCATGAATTCGATAACGGAAAGATGGAAGGCTTCCTTCCCTTCCTTGAGACACAGGAATTACAGGATATTCTTTTCAGGACAGATCGTCTCCCAGATCGGAAGCTGGATGCAGACGATCAGTCTTCCCTGGCTCGCTTATTCCATTACCGGTTCCGCTTTCATGCTGGGAGTGATCGGAGCGATGCAGTATCTGCCCGTCCTGTGTTTTTCCCTTTTCGCGGGAGCGCTCGCAGACCGGTTTGACAAGAAGAAAATCGTCATCTTTACCCAGTGCGTTCAGGCAGCCATCGCTCTCATACTGGCGTTCCTCGTTTTTTCCCATCAGATCCGGTACTGGCATCTGGTGGTTTTATCGCTGGCGATCGGATGCATTACCACATTGGACTATCCTGCCCGTCAGTCCTTCACTATAGAAATGATCGGAAAAGAGGACTTGATGAACGCGATCGGTCTGAGTTCCGCGGTGCGCAACGGAGCGCGTATCGTCGGTCCGGCCATCGCGGGAATATTGATGGCCGGGTTGGGGATGGGGTGGTGTTTTTTGATAAACGCCCTCAGTTTTCTTCCCTTGATTGGCGGGTTGTTTTTTATCCGGCCGATTTTCAGTTCCAGGAAGGCTTCCGGTACGACGAATGTTCTGAGCAACATCGTTGGCGGAGTCCGGTACCTGTTTTCGGATGGGATGCTTTTGAAAACGATGGTTACCAATCTGATTATCGGCACCCTGATCATGAATTTCAATGTGCTGATGCCTCTTCTGGCCAAGTCCGGCCTGCACCTGAAAGAACAGGGATTGGGTTTTTTATGGTCCAGCATGGGAGCGGGATCTCTTGCAGGCGCTCTTTTCGTCGCCGCGAGAAGCAAGCATGGCCCGCGGAATTTCGTGCTGACCGGGGCGGGATTCGCTGTTTCCTTCATTTTCATCATCGTAGGGCTGAACGGCAATTTGATTGTCACTTCCTTCCTGCTGGCCCTTTCCGGACTGATCACGGTTTCCTTCTTTACCACCGCGAATTCTTTTCTTCAACTGAATTCGAAGGACGAATACCGGAGCATGGTGATCAGCGTGTATCTGCTGGTCAATTCCGGGACGACGCCGATCGGCAACCTGTTAGTCGGCGGGTTGAGCCAGATTTTCGGAATCAGGACATGCTTTATCATCCTCGGCGTAGCGGTGATCTTGATGCTGTCCCTGCTGTTCCTGGTTCATTCCGGGAGGGAATCGTCACGAAGTCCGGGGAATGCGGCGTGAGGAGTGTTCCGCACCGCTTGCTTGACATTTGGGGGAAAATTAGTTATAATAAATAACAGTTATGGAAAAGAACGAAAATTCAACCGACTTCTTCGAGCGCCTGGTGGAGGATTTCTCCTCCACCCTGCCGGCTTTTTATAAGCAGATTCATCGCATCCAGTTGCGTTTCTTCGAGAAGCGTTCCTCCTGGAATCCGCAGATACAGATTCTTCGCCTGCTGTCCAAAACGGGCGAACTCCGGATGTCCGAAATCGGACTGCGGCTCACCCTCCAGAAGCCCAACGTCACCGCGACCGTGAACAAGCTGATCGAGCAGGGGCAGGTGGAGCGGGTGCACCTGGATAACGACCGCCGTCTGGTTCTCGTGCGTCTGACGCCGAAGGGCGAGGATTTCGTCGAAAAATTCCGTCAGGAAAATCGCCGGATCTACTCCGAAATTCTCTCCAGAATGGATCCCGAGGATATTCAACTCCTCCGGACCACCATCGACAATCTGAAACGGGTCATCGACCGTTTCGAAAGATACCATGAAACCGATATCCGGGAAGATCCCCGGACGACATCCGCCGGCGACGGCGAAAAAAACAAGTGAGGGAAAAACCATGACCAAGGAAAATCCGACCGCTGAAAACTCCGCCGCCGCTCCCCAGTGGTTCCAATCCTTTGCCGCGAAGGTGACGGGGATCATGCTCCTGACGATAGCGGTTCTGGTGGCGCTGGTCTGGGCGGTCGCGTTCCGCCCCTGGCTTTATTCCGATGATGCGCGGGTGAGCGCCGACATCGTGAATCTCGCGAACGCCGGGGCAAGCGGCCCCATCGTGAAGGTGAGCTTCAAGGAGGGTGATTACGTCACCAACGGTCAGATCCTCGTGGAGCTGGACCATCGCCTCGTACAGGCGCAGTTCGAACAGGCGCAGGCTCGCGCCGAACTGGCGAACGCGAGCTTTCAGAGAATGGTAGCGCTCGCGAGCGGTCTTTCCTCCGTCAAACAGCAGTACGATAACGCCCGTTCCGAAGCGACCGTCGCCGGAGCGAGCATGCAGATCGCCGCGCTCGCGCTGGAGCATACCTACCTGAAAAGTCCCGTTAACGGCCTCGTCGTCAAGAAAAACGCCGTCGAAGGCAATATGCTCGAGGCAAATCAGTCCGCCTGCACCATTGCGGATGTCGAGCATGCATGGGTTTCCGCCAACGTCAGCGAGAAGGACGTCGCCGCCGTCAAACCCGGACAGATGGTCCGCATCACCGTGGATGAAGGCAAGAAGCATCTGACCGGGCGCGTCACCGAGGTCATCAAGGCCGCCGCTTCCGCTTTCGCCCTCATTCCGTCGGACAACGCGAGCGGGAATTACATCAAGGTGGTACAGCGCATTCCGGTCCGCGTCGACCTCGATCCGCATCCCGGGAAAATCCTCCGCGTGGGCGAATCCGTAGAGATCCGCATCAAGGTCCGGTAAAAAGGCAATGGACGAACTCCATCATTCCAAACGCGGCCGCAACTACAAGTGGAAGGTCCTCATCGTCACGATGATCGGCACCTTCATGGCCGTGCTCGATTCCAGCATCGTCAACGTTTCGCTTCCCGCCATCAAGGCGAACTTCGGCTGCAGCACCACCGACATCGAGTGGATCCTCACGGGCTACATGCTGAGCTTCGCGGCGCTGATGCCTCTCACCGCCTGGCTTCGGGAGCGCATCGGTTACAAGATCCTGTTCCTGTCCGCCCTCGGTTTGTTCACGGTCGGCTCGCTCCTCTGCGGAATGGCGTGGAATCTGCCGACTCTCATCACCGCCCGCGTGATCCAGGCGCTCGGCGGCGGCGCCATCAGCCCGACGGCGATGGCGATGCTGACGGAGGTTTTCGGCCGGGAGGAGCGGGGCAAGGCGCTCAGCTACTGGGGACTCGGCACCATCCTCGGTCCGGCCATCGGCCCGACGCTGGGCGGTTACCTGACCCATACCCTCGGCTGGCGGTCCATCTTCCTCGTGAATCTGCCGGTGGGCATCGTCTGCATCTTCATCGGCATCCGGATGCTCGCCGAAGACCGTCCCACCCACAACAACCACAGGAACTTCGACATGTGGGGATTCGCATTCCTGACGATTTTCCTGGTTTCTTTTCTGCTCGGGCTTTCTAAAGGAGAACAGGAGGGATGGACCTCGCCCTTCATTCTTTCCTGCGCGGTGATCGCACTGCTCGGTTTCCTCGGTTTTATCCTGGCGGAAATCAACACGCGCGAGCGTATCATGGACCTCGGACTCTTCCGGATCGGGGCGTTTTCATCGAGTATGGTGATGACGCTCGCCCGCTCCGTTGTGCTCTTCGGCAGTACCTTCCTTCTTCCGCTTTTCATCCAGAACATGATGGGGTACGATGAAATCGTCAGCGGCCTGATCCTGCTGCCCAGCACGCTTCTGATGATGGCGCTTATGCCGCTGGTGGGAATGATCGGCGACAAGATCCCTCCGCGCTATCCCGCGCTCATCGGCATCTTTTTCCTCATCGTCTCGCTTTTTATGTACCGCAATATCGACCTTACCACGAGCATCGCGAACGTCATCATTCCCACTCTTTTCCGCAGCGTCGGGATGCTTCTGCTGATGACCCCGATCATGACGGCGATGATGAACGCCGTGCCTCAGAAAAAGGCCGGAATGGCCAGTTCGATGAACAGCATCATCCAGCAGGTAGGCGGCTCCATCGGCATCGCCATCTTCGGAACCCTGCAGGCCAACCGCTCCAACTTCCATCTCGCCGTGGTGGGCGAACAGGCCAGGGCTACCACCCAGGCGTTCCACCAGTCGGCTACGGCGCTCATGCATGCGGCGCATGCGCAGGGGCTCAGCTACGCCCAGTCCGCGGCGGTGGCGCAGACCGCCATTGTGACCAAAATGTCCTTCGCGGCGGTGGTGATGAGCTTTCAGGACGCCTTTCTCATCGGCTCCCTGCTGTTGGTTTTCGTCCTTCCCATCGCGTTCATGCTTCCGGCGAAACCGATTACGGGCATCCGGGAACATTCTCTCAAGGACGAAAAAATGAAGGAAATCGTGATACTGGAAGGATAATTCCGTATCGGAATATCAGTGAATTCAGGAGAAATTATGAAATCCATTTTAGTCATCCTGCTCGCCTTCGCATGTTCCGGTACGGCCGCCGCGGAGATCCGCACGATCACGCTGGAAAGCGCGCTCCGGCTCGCCATGGACAACAACCTCACCCTGCTTCAGGCCGAGAAGGACTGGAAAATCGCCGATGCCCAGTACAAAGGTTCCATGTCGGAATTCTTCATGCCCTCCCTCTCGGTGTCGGCGGGGGTTACCTACATCGATCCGGAAACCGTCAGCAACAACATGCTCATTCTCCCGCTGGTCATTCCCGAGCCTACCCTCAGTCACCTCGGAATGATCGTCATCACCGATCAGCCGGTCTTCAGCGACAACTATTCGGGTTCGGCGTCCATCTCGAAACCCCTCTTCGCGGGATTCCGGCTCTGGAATTCGCTGAAGCTGAAAAAAGTCGGGCTGGACCTCGCCAAGGCCAAATACGAGGACGCGAAGCGCGACCTCACGGCGAGGGTAACCACGGGATTCTACAACCTCTTCCTCCTGCGGGAGAACCTGCGGCTGACGTCCGACTTCGACCGGAGCCTCAAGGACCGGCTGGATTCCACGCGCGACATCGTCAAGGCGGGACTCGCCGCCGAGTTCGACATGGTGCGGGCGGAGGTGGCCTACAAGCGCAACCAGCCCGTTCTCCGGAAGATGGAGAACGCCGTCACCGCCGCGAAACTCGATTTCTGCGACACCATCGGCGTGGCGGATCCGGACGGGGTGGAATTCGTCGGGAACCTGCTGGATTCCACCAACATCCGTCCCGAAACGACCGGCGAAGAGTCGCTTGCCCTCGCGATTTCCAACGACGTGAACCTGAAGTCCCTGGACGCCTCCATCGAAAGCCTCCGCATCTCCGCCGATATCGCCGCCGGATCGCGTTACCCCGTGGTCAGCGCCTTCTTCAAGGATTCGCTCGACTGGGCGGACGCGGGGATCGCGGCCACCAACCGGAGCTGGGTCAACTCTTGGAACACGGGAATCCAGGTATCGATGGCTCTGGATACGCTGCTGCCTTTCTCGAAGACCGCTTACACGGTGGAGGAAACCTCCCGCTCCGTCGAGAAGGCCCTGCTCGCCCGCAAACAGGTGGTCGAGGGGATCGAACTGCGGGTGAAAACCCTGCTGATGCAGATCGACCAGGCGAGGGAATCCATCGACAGCCAGGCCGATACGCTCCGTCAGGCGAAGATCGCTCTGGATATCGCCAACTCGCACTATAAGGCCGGAACCGCCTCCTCGCTGGACGTCAATGACGCCGAAGACAGCTACAACCAGACCCAGGTCAGCTACCTCCAGGCCGTCTACGATTATTTTTCGAGTGTCATTCAACTGAGGCGTCTGACAGGGGTATAGAGGGGGAGTCAGCATCAGCCGCTTTTTTCCCCGGTAGAGAAGAACGGCGGCCGATGCTTACAATTCCAATATGTAATACCATTCGTATTCATTTTTGATTACTAATATCGCTAATATTTGCATATGGATGGGAATATCTTCCGGTTTGTCTGGTATAGGATTTTTTTCCCGGTATATCGTTAATCTGAACTGATTGTTGAGGACAATAATTAATGCAAGCATAACACATATAACAGAGAACATTTTTTTGCCACACCGGTTTTTTATCCGTCAATTTAATCTTTTTAGATAAACAAACTTTCTCACAAACGCCGCAACTGTTACAATTAGAATCCGAACAAAAATAATTTACACCCCCGATATACTCTGAAAATGATAAAAGAGAAACGACCAGTTTTTCTAATAGATAATTTCCAAGACGATTATAAGGATGATCAATTATATAATTGTCATCTTTTTCTAAGTAAATTTCCCTATTCAGGACTATCCTTTGAATCGATTCCAATTGTTTTTGAAGACTAATTTCAATTTTTAAAATATCATCCTTACTTGGAATTTTATAATGTTCATCGCATACATCATTGCTATACATATTTACTATAAAATGTGAATTCAAAGGTACCTTTTTCTTTTTCAATAATTTTTCGGCTAGAGAAAAACCATTAAAAATAATTCCCAAACGTGTTGCAATCGTGAAAACATAATCGGGTGAAGTCAGTTCTAATTTTTTTAGAAATCGCCTGACGGCTAAGGGAATAGATAAGGCATGAACCGGGAAAACAATACCTACGGTTTTTGCATTGGTTTTAATAATATTTTCATCTAACAGACTGACTATCGGTATAATAGCTGAATCGGGAATCCTTTTTTGAAGCTCTTTTGCGACAAAGAACGAATTCCCGGTACCCGAAAAGTAATAAATTTCTGTTTCCATATGAAATTCTTCCTTAAAATCCATACATATCAATTTTACCACCGACTTTCCGTTTTGGCAAATTTTTAGAAGTCCCGTGACAAAGGGCGGATGCGACGCGGCGAGCACGTCGAACCGTGCCCGAAGGGGTCGGGGAGGCTGCATACGAAGCTTTTCAACCCGTTTTCTTGCTCCTTTCCGTCGGCAGTGCTACCATATCAGGTCGATTTTCACACAAAGGATACGAAGAGCATAAAGAGATCGGAACTCATAGTCCGTTTCCGGCGAGGTCGCCCATGTTTCTGAAAGGATTCCGCTTCGGATTGCTGCTGCAGTTTGCCGTAGGGCCGGTGTGCCTGTATGTGGTTTCCGTGGCTTCGGTCAGCGGGTTCAGTCCCGCCGCCGCCGCTGTACTCGGCGTCACGGTCGCGGATGCGATTTACATTCTCGCGGCGCTCATCGGGATTGTCCCGCTGAAGCGGCTGGAAAAGCATGGGAACGCTTTGCGCATCGTGAGCGCGCTCGTGATCGCTCTCTTCGGAATCTGGATGCTCCTGTCGGCGGTTCTTCCGGTTTTGAGCGGCGTTTCCCGTCCCTTGAAAGCCGGGATCGGCGGCGCTTTCCTTTCCGCATTTCTTCTCACGCTTTCCAACCCGCTCACCATCGGTTTCTGGGCCGGCGTATTCGCGTCAAAAACAGCCGGAGAGGCCATGGAAAAACACCATCTCGCGCTTTTCGCTTCGGGAAGTCTGCTCTCCACTCCGGCCTTCCTCGTACCGGTCGCTTTCGTCGGCGCGCTTCTCGGGGGTTTCCTGCCGGGTTTCGTTATCCGCGTCATGAACGCACTCGTCGGCGCCGTCCTGATCGTTCTCGGTGTAAAAGTCATCTTCGGCGGAAAGAAAAAGCGGGCTGATGGACCGGCTGATACCGGGAGATAGTCAAAGCACCGCCGAGAGATTACGAAGAAACTGGTCGCCGGAAATGATTTCCACTTTTTTAAGATTGTAATTATCGGGGTCCATTTCGGCCACGCCGAAAAGCGAATAGAGCGTGTAATAACTGCCGAACTGGAAGTTGCGGCGGATGAGCTCCTCCATTTCGGCGAGTTCCGGCGCGGAGACGACGAACGGCGCGCGGTACAGCACGACGCTGTTTTCCTTGTTGTCGATGATCCAGTAGCGGGGGCGTTTCATGATCTTCTGAGTGACGGAGTAGCGGAAAAGCCGCTTGACCAGCGCGTCCGTCCGGTCGTCCTCCTCTGAGAAGACCATTTCCAGGAACGGGTTCTTGATGATGACCTGGTATCGGTTCATGATGTCCGGCAGGTCACGGAGCTGGGGGTCTAACTCGTAGGCCTCCGTCCATGACTGGATGGCCTTGTAGAAGCGTTTCTCGCGGTAATAAGAGGTGCCCCGCAAGTACGAAAGCAGCGCTTTTTTATCGTTGGATACGTTATTTCGGTTTCCTTCAATTAGCTGACGCGCCTCTTCGTAGTTTTCCATCTGTATATGCGCCTCGATGATGCGGCACAGAACGTCCTCGAAGTATTTCTCGTCGTCGAGGAGCGGTGTCAGGATTTCGATCACTTTGGGGAAAACCTTCATGTTCTGGTAGATGTCCGCAAGGAGGAGGGCGGTGTTCGCGTTGAGCACGGAGTCAGTCTGGTTATTTTCCAGGATGTAGCCGAGGTGGAGCGTTGCGTCCTGGAGCTGGTTCAACTGGGAGCAGATCTTTCCCAGCAGGAAACGGCCCTTGAAATGGTCCGGCTTGACTTGGATAAACTCCTCGAGGTGGGTTTTCGCCTTGGTGAGGTTCTTGAGATCGTAGTTGATTTCGGCCGACGCGAGCAGCGCTTTGTAATTGCTAGAATCCTTGTCCAGCACGAGCGCGTAGTAACCCAGCGCTTCCTTGGTCTTTTTCGTGCGGCGGTAGATGTCGGCGATCTTGAGGTAGAAGCGCACCTTGAGACTTTCGTCGGTTGCGGAGCTGGCGTAGATAGCGGCCTTTTCGTAATAAAAAATAGCCTGAGCGAAATTCTTGAGGCCCTCGTAAGCCTGGCCGAGATAGTAGCGGATGACGAAATCGCCGGGATTGCTGTCGACGAGCCGGAGACAGATGTTCTTGGCCTTTTCGAAATTCCCGGTCTCCAGCGCCTGTTCGACCTGATGGTATTCATTCTTCCCGGAGTTGAGTTTCTTGAAGAGAAACACTCCGAGGAAGGAAACCGCTCCCACCGCGATGATGCCGAGTAGGATGAAGAGTACGCTCATCACAACCCCCGCTTCCGGAACGGGGCCCGACTTGTTCCACCCCGTTCACAGAGTTTAGGGGGAAGGAACCGATTTGTCAATAAAAGAGCTATACGCCCGTATTCGAGCGGATCCACTCCGACAGCTTTTCCTTCGGAAGCGCTCCCGCGGTACGGGCGAGGGGGGCGCCGTTGTTGTACAGGAACAGCGTCGGAACTCCCTGGACCCCGAGGCGGCTGGCCAGGGAAGGACTGTAGGCCGTATTCATCGTTACCACTTTGAGAAGCCCGGCCTTTTCCCGGGCGATCGCTTCCAGAAGCGGTCCGATCTGCTCGCAGAAGACGCATCCGTGGTTCCAGAACTCCACCAGCACGGGGCCGGGCCACGAAAGCACTTCCTTCTCGAAATCGAGTTCGGTAGCGGAAACGGCGCTCCGAGGAAAATCGAGCACCTGGTGGCAGTTCCCGCAATGCAGAATATCCGTCAATTTTTCCGGCGAAACCCGGTTGACGGTTCCGCAGGAAAAACATCGAATCATCGCCTTGCCGTCTTGCATCTTTTCCTCCGTTCTCCGCCTTAATAAAGCTAACGATCCGGGCGCGCATCGTCAAGTTTCCGCTTGCCCTTTTCGGCCGATGATGCTAAAATCATGGCGGTTTTCAGGAGAAATGATGAATTGCCGACTCTGTGGAAGTGACCGTATTGCCCCGCTTTTCCGGGTTACCCGGTTTGAACCGTCCTTCGAAATCTGGCATTGTGCCGACTGCGGCTTTCGTTTTCGCGAGATCGACCCTGCCGACGCTTACGGGTTTTACGGCGAGGGTTATTACAGCGGCGGCGCGGCCTATAACTACCAGGACGAACGCCGGAACGAGGAAGCGTCCCGTTTGACGTGGATTCCGCGCGTCAGGAAACTCGCCTCCGCGGATCGTACCGGCGCGCCCCGGCGTTTTCTGGACGTGGGCTGCTCTTTCGGCGGTCTGCTCCGGGTTGCCCGGGAGGCCGGTTACGAACCCTGGGGGGTGGAGGTCTCCGACTACTCGGGAGGCTTCGCGGCGGAGCGCTTCGGACATGACCGCGTCGTCATCGGTTCCGTGGAGAGCGTACCCCTTCCGCGCGAGTATTTTTCCGTCGCGACCATGGTGGAGGTCATCGAGCACCTGTACGATCCCGTCCGCGCGATGGACAATCTTTATCAATCCCTCAGGCCGGGCGGTGTCCTACTTGTTCAGACAGCAGATATCGCCGGGCTGCAGGCCGTGCTTGCAGGTCCGAAATACCATTACTATCTGCCCGGTCACCTCTCGTACTTCACGCGGGAGAATCTTGCGCGCGCCGCGCTTCAGGCCGGTTTCTCGCGCGTCCGTTTTTACGGCGGCTGCGAGTTCGGACTGCTTCCCAAATTGCGGAAGAGCCGCCGCTCTTTCAAGACCCCCTTGGATTATCTCCAATGGTTGCGTATCTCGCTATACCACCTCGCGAGTCTGGCCGCCGTCGGTCCGCTCCGGCTGACGAGCGCGATGGTGATGCTCGCATGGAAAGACCGATGACGGGAAAAAGACTTCTCGCGTTCGTCACCATCTCTCTGACGATTCACTGCTACCTTCTCCTGTTCTTACTGATCACTTCCGGCCTCGATTTTTCGAAACCGTGGCGGCATCCGGCGAAGCTGAACCCGGCGGACCGGAAAGAGGAGGTGGATGAAACGGTCGTGGAAACGATGACTCAGGAGGACGTCAAACCCCTGAAGGCGAAAATGTCCGACAAGGCCAATCCCGATCGCGGGAAACTCGCCGAAAAAAACCGCTACAACTATCCCAATCCCGAACCGAAACCCCGGGCGGGGCTGAACGCGCAGGAAGGTTCCGCGCAGAAGAATGACCAGAAGCAAAAAAAGGACCAGAAGGACGATCAGGCGACCGAAGTTGTCCTCTCGGAGCCCGACCGCTCGGCCGCCACCGCGAAAACCGAGGCGGGCGGCGATCCGCACACGTCCCTTTTCACCGTGGAAAGCAATATCAGCGTCGATATGACCTCCGAGGGGGACCCTTCGGTGGCGACGGTGTCCAACGAGTACGCACCGTACTTCCTCGCGATGCAGCAGAAGGTGCGTATCACATGGCAGAATTTTTTCCCCATCTTCCAGTATTACCAGGGAATTCTCAATAACGGCGAGGTGGAAGTGGTTTACCAGGTAACTCCGCAGGGAGACGTCGTGAACGCCCGCATCGACCTGAGTTACGGTTACCGCATTATGGACGATGCGAGTCTGAACGCCATCGTTTATTCCCGCAACTTCGGTCCCCTGCCGGAGAAGCTTGCTGCGAAGGGAAACGTGACGGTCCGTTTCAGGTTCGTCTATATGAAAAAATAATTTCCGGTCCCGTTGCCGGCGATAAAAACAGGAGCGACGCCATGGAAATCCGTTCGATGCGAGAAGAAGACCTGGAAGCAATCTCCGGGATCGACTTTCGCGCCTTCTCCCCGAAAATTCCCGCCCCCCGGACGCCGGAAAGTCTCCGCGCGCGCCTGGCCCAAGCTCCCGAGGGCTGTTTTACGGCCTTCGTGGACGGAAAGGCCGCCGGATTCACATTTTCGCGCACCTGGGGCAAGCTCGGCTGGATCGGCGCGCTTGCCGTGGAGCCGGAACTCGGCGGAAAGGGCCTCGGGAAGGCGCTTCTCGCCGCCGCGGCGAACTGGCTCGAAGGACGTTCATGCCGCGTGATCGGCCTGGAAACGCGGGCGGACGTTCCTTCGAACATCGGGCTATACGCCGGAGCGGGTTTCCGCCTCGGTCTCTCCACTCTGACGCTGACAAAGATCCTCCCGGCGGGCGAAGAGGCGCGCCTCGAACCGATGGACGCCGCGGATTTCGCCCGCGCGGTGGCGAAGATCCGCCCGGAGCTCGACATGCGCGGCGAAGCGGAAACGGAGATCGCGTCGGGATGCGGCGCGGCGTACCGCCTCGACGGCGATGCCTTCTTTCTCCTCCGGGAAGGCACCATCTACCGCGGATATGCACCGGGGAGTCTCCAGCTTCAGTTCGGCCTGACGCGCGGCCGTAAACCAGGCACCCTTGCGCGCGCGATGCTGGCATTGGAAGCCCATGCGCGGCATCTCGGCAGGGGAAAATTGATGATCCAGGCGAACTCCGCCGAGGGCGAATCCGTGGAACAGCTATTGAAACTGGGATTCAAAGTCGAAATGCTCCGGGCGCGCTTATTCCTCAGAGGATCCTGGAATGCGGGACGCGGTGTGGAGTTGTGCAGTTGGGCGGTGTAATTTCCCGCCGGCTTTTGGAAATTTCTCGAAGCCCGTGCCCTTGCGGCCTGTTTAACACAGTGCAGTAATAAAGACTGAATGCCTTGCCCGCTTTCCGTCAATACTCTTCCGCGAAGAGCACGCGGATGCTTACGCGACGGCTCTTCTCCCGGTTCGTCTCCGTTTCGTCGGGAGCGGCCGGATTCCTGTCTCCGAATTCCCAGTAGCGCAACCGTTAGCTGGAAACTCCGCTCCGGATCGGTTTTTCCGAAGCAACTGTTCAGACGATGTATGATACGATTACGGTATCATTTTCTACTCGGCGGTTCATGCAATTTCATCCGCTCTCTTTACAAATTTTCCGGTTGTGTTATGATGAAGCAACAAAAAAAGCGGGAGGCAGCCATGGGAAAGATTTACGATCCCAAAGTCATCCGTAATGTCAGCATTTCCGGAGCCCCGAACGTGGGCAAGACCACCCTCGCCGAATCGCTCCTTTACGTCAGCGGGCAGATTCCGCAGATGGGAAGCGTGGACAAGGGCAGCACCGTGATGGATTACGACGAGGAAGAGATCCAGAAGAAGATGTCCCTCCGCAGTTCTCTCGCCCACACCGAATGGAAAAACGTCAAGATCAATTTGATCGATACTCCGGGTATACCGGATCTCGTGGCCGAGGTGCGCTCCAGCTTCCGCGTGACGGAAGGAATCGTTTTCGTCGTCAGCGCCGTCGAGGGGATCACCATCGACACGGAGAAGGACTGGCATTTCGCCGATGATTACAAGCTTGCGCGCGTCGTATTCGTCAACAAGATGGACAGCGAGGAAGCGGACTTCTACGCGCTCGCCGACGAGCTTACCGCGAAATTCCGCAAACCCGTTCTTCCCATCGAACTTCCCATCGGCAAGGGCAAGGCGTTCCGGGGAACGGTGGATCTCGTGCACCGCAAGGCGCTGATCGCCGACGGCAAAGACGTGAAAGTCGAGGATGTTCCCGCCGATATGGCCGACAAGGTCAAGGAATACCGCGACAAGCTCTTCGACATCATCGCCGAGACGGACGATGTGCTCATCGAGAAGTACCTGGCGGGCGAGGATCTCACCGACGCGGAAGTCGAACTCGCGGTGAAGAGCTGCACGCTGAATAATAAGTTCATTCCCATCATGTGCGGATCGGCCGTGAACAACGCGGGTACCCAGCTCCTGCTGGACTCCATTATCAACTTCCTGCCTTCGCCCCTCTATATCGGCGAAGTGACGGGACAGGATCTGCATCATCCGGACCACCTCGTCAAGCGGCATCCCGATCCCGAGGAACCTTTCTGCGGTTTCGTGTTCAAGACGCGGCTGGACCCTTTCGCGGGAAGAATCAGCTACTGCCGCATCCGCAGCGGCGTCCTCAAAGTGGGAGACGAGATCCTGAACGTCAACAAGGGCGTGAAGGAGCATGTCACCCACCTCTATATGGTCAACGGGAAGGAACACAAGGAGATCCAGACGCTCGAGGCGGGAGACATCGCCGTTTTCACCAAGATCGACAGCCTGGAAACGGGCTGCACGGTGAGCGACCCGACAAAACCGCTCCTTCTCGAGGATATCCGCTATCCGAATCCCTCGTACTTCGTGGCGATCCATTCCGTCGACCGGAAGGCGGAGGACAAGCTCGTGGAGCTCTTCCATCAGGTGACGCTGGAGGATCCGACCTTCACCTACGGCTTCAACGACATCACCAAGGAGATGGTGGTGGGCTTCATCGGCGAGACGCAGGCGCGGATCATTTTCGACCTTCTCAAGCACCGCAACAAGGTCGTTTTCGAGACCCGTACGCCCCGCGTGGCCTACAAGGAGACCATTTCCGGCAAGGCCGACGGATACTACAAGCACAAGAAGCAGACGGGCGGTCATGGCCAGTACGGCGAAGTCTACCTCCGTATGGAACCCTTGAAACGCAACGAGGGTTTCCTCTTTGACGAGGACATCTTCGGAGGCGCGATTCCCAAGAATTACGTGCCCTCCATCGAGAAGGGCGTGGCCGAAGCCTGCGAACGCGGACCGGTCGCGGGTTATCCCGTGGTGGATCTGCACGTGACGGTCTACGACGGCAGTTACCACGACGTGGACAGCTCCGACATGGCGTTCAAGATCGCGGGCCTGCACGCCACCCGCGACGCCTTCGAGAAGTCGAAGCCCATCATCCTCGAACCGATCGCCAAAGTGCGCGTCTACGTCAACGAGGACGACATCGGCGGCGTGATGGGCGACATCGGAACCCGGCGGGGCAAGGTGCTCGGCATGGACAAGCTCAACGAGGATGTGACCGTCATCAACGCCGTCGCGCCCTACGCTGGGATGCTGTCCTTCGCCCCGGTGCTCAGCAGTCTCACGAAGGGCCGCGGCCGCTTCGAGATGGAGATCGATCACTACGACGTCCTTCCCGCGAACGAATACGAGCACGCCAAAAAGCAGGCCGAGGAGATGAAGGCGGAAGAAGAGAGTAGAAAGGCGTAAGTGACGCCGAGTGGGCGCCCTTGCACGGGAACGCTGCGCGGAACATACCCCTGCGGCGCGGAACGAATTCGCCATCCCTGGCTCAGTCGTTCCGCCGCTCGCATCCTGCTCGCTGCCTCCGGAGTATGTTCTGCTCCGCTTATCCCGCGCAAGGGCTTGGCGGCTGGGTACGCCTTTGGGGAGAAAAGCGGGGGTGACCAGGGCAGTCGTTCCAGCCTAGTGCGCTCAGCAACTTCTGTGGCGATCTAGTGGAAAGCGGGTTTGAACCAGACGGACCTTGGTTGTGCTGAGGGGCGAGGAACGGGAGTCTGATTTCCGCCTTTAATTTTGACTTTCGAAGTGTGCATCATTACAATGAATATTGAGGGAGCCTATTATGGCGATGCATAAAAATTATGTACGCACCACCATCGAGTTGTCGGCAGACGTGCTGGAGACACTTCAGAAGGAAATCGGCATCAAGAGCAAGTCCGAAATCGTACGGTTGGCTCTGGATGAAATGCTGGGCAAAATCCGCAGGGCGAAGTTGATCGCCTTGAAGGGAAAAATCCATCTGGATGTGGATTGGGAGGAATTGCGTAATCGGGATTTATTGAAATGAAAATTCTGATGACTGATACTTTCGCCTGGATCGATTATTACAGCGGGAAATTTCCGGAGCTAGAGAAAGGATACTTGGCTATGCGATTCTGAAAAACCGGATTGCCGGGAATGGGCCTTTCTTTCAGGACAGAAATAAAGGCTCCCAAAGAAAGAACCCCCGGAAGCACTTCGCTCTGTAAGGTGAGAAAATGCTGTCCGACACTAACATTCCAACATCCGGGAGGTTCCGTATATGCGCCTGTTATTCCTTGTCCCTATTTCGACAATATTGATAGGTATAGCGTGCCATTCTTCAGGCTATCCGGATGAATATTCCCTTCGTGTCGTTGTGTTTGATCTGGATGTAAAAAAAACAGAATTCAAATCAGATGCAGAAACAATTCGCGACTATATCGAAAGTAAGCTCATTAATTTCAACTTGTTTGAAGTGGTGGGTCGCAAGCAGATTGATAAAATTGTCAGCGAACAGAAATTAGAGCTTTCAGGGCTGACTTCCGAAGAAGAACAGCTTAAAATCGGCCATATTCTTAATGTGAAAGTTGGAGTCGTTGGAGAGATGGGAAAGGTCGGCAGCACCTATATAATCACCCTAAAGCTACTTGATTTGGAGAACTCGAAATTTATGCTTTCCTCTGATATCGAAGCGAGTTCCATAGATGACGCCTTCAAGCAAGTTAATGCCAACCTTTCCGCTATTGCTGATAAAGCGAAATCATTTCTTGAAAGACCCTCTAAGAAAGCGGCTATTGAATACGCTTATTCCAATCAGCAATACCAAGATGCACGCAACCAGATCAGGGAATTTCAGACTAAGTATGGACAGGACAAACGGATTGAGGAAATTAACACTCTTGTCAACCAAAAACTTGGCATGCTTACGCCACTGTTCAATCATGACAAAAGTGAAACCCTGCTGAGCAATTTTAACTGGACCGGTTGGGCATTCGTTGCGGCAGGTGTTATATCCGGTGGCATAGGAGTCTACTTTGATGGGAAATCAGGCCAAGATTACCAAAATATGATTTCTACGTACAACTCATATTTGAACGCGGGCTCAACCAGCGCCCCTGATCTTTGGAACCAATACCAAAGCTTTGCAATGAATACAAAAGATGAACAGACCGCTCGCAACGTTTTTTATGTTGTAGGCGGTGCATCTACAGCCGTGGGCATCGTCTTCTTACTAATGCCAATGGTCCCAATGAAAGAAAACACATCACTTCTTTTTTCTCCCGGTCGAGTCAATTATTCTGTTCGTTTTTAGGAGGCTTCTATGAAAAATGTATTTTTTCTTATTATCAATATTTCTATTGTTTCTGCCTGTAACAACCTTGATGTCGACGCCTACACTAGCGCCCACGCCAGGACGAACCCCAATGATCCTGGAGCTTCTGGTGCTGCAGTCAATAGTTCCGTGTCCAGATCTTCTTCATCAAGTTCCAGCTCGATATATTCTGTGACCGTTTCTTCATCGTCTTCCAGTTCATCAAGTTCCAGCTTGATTGTTTCCAGTTCTAAGGCTTCCAGCTCAAAGTTACCGAGTTCATCAAGTTCCAGCTCGATTCTTTCTAGTTCAATGATATTCAGTTCTATGGCATCCAGTGCAACGTCAACCAGTTCATCGATTATAAGCGCGGGATCTGCCAGTTCAGTATTGGCTTCGTCGGTTTCGGCGAGTTCCGCCGCTGCTATTATGGATTACACGTCAACCAATATTGGTATCTTAAAATATGTTCCAGGTGGAACCTACCAACGTGACGCGACTCCTGCAAACACAAGCTCTATTGTTGCGTTCCGAATGAGTGTGAGAGATATTACTCGAGCTCAGTTTGTGGCTATAACTGGATTAGCTGACCCGAGCAGCACAATGTATTCAACAGGAACAACTGATCCAGTACAAAAGGTAAACTGGTATCACACCATGGTATTCTGCAACAAACTTAGTATTGCCGAAGGATTAACTCCAGTATACATCATCAGTGGTACTAATAACCCAACCTCTTGGGGAGCAGTGCCGACGTCCGATAATACAACATGGGATGCAGCAATTGCGAATTGGTCTGCAACGGGTTATCGTTTACCAACGGAGACTGAGTGGATGTGGGCGGCTATGGGAGCTGATACGGCTAACCCGGGGCAGGTAAATACATCTGGTTATACTAAGGCATTTTCTGGTAGTACGGGAATCAATAACATCGGTGACTATGCTTGGACGGTCGATAACACAGGAAAAACACAACCGGTAGGAACCAAGTATTCGAATGAGCTTGGAATATTTGATTTAAGTGGAAATGTAAGTGAATGGTGCTGGGACTGGTATGATGTCTATCCTGCCGGGTCACTGACGAACTATTATGGGGCGGCTCCTGGCACCTACCGCATCACACGTGGAGGTAATTGGGCTGCCCCAGATTCCAGTGCAACGGTTGCTTACCGAGACTATTACAACCCTGAATATCAAGGAAATTTTATCGGCTTCAGGGTTGTGCGACCTTGAGCTAGGCAAGTGGCATTCAGAATATCCAATTCAAATACTAGAAGGATGTGAATATGAAAGAAAAAAATGAAAATAGTGGGTTCTTAATTATTATTGCAATAATATCCATTTTAATAATTAAATTATTTATTATTGTCATATTGATTGGTTTTGCATGGAGTTTAATTTCTTTTCTTCAAAACCGGAATTTTGGTAAACATTATTGGTTAACTGATGAAGAAAAGAAAGAATATAAGAAACTGAGTTTAAAAATTAATGGACTAAAAGAAGAAATAAGTAATATAAAGAAGATTATTACAAATCTTAATAACGATGCTGATAATGAAGGGTTAAGCAGAAATCAAGGAGGTGAGATATCAGCAAGATCATATAAAGGAAAAGAGTTACGAATGAAAATTGATGAAGAGCAAGAACAATTATTATTATTTGAAACTAGATTACAGGAGTTAGTTAAGTCAAGAAATATATTAGACTTTAAGCCGAAGAGAAATTGGAAAAGATATACTAATTCATTAAAATGGTTTTGTTCTTATTCCTTTTCTCTAATTATATATGTAATACTATTTCTAACATTTAACTATTTATTTAAAATACGGATATTAAAAACATCCCCGTTTTTCATAAACATAGCTAATTTTAATTATACAGAGAAATTCTTTCTAATTTCCTTTGTTGTTTCATTTATTATCATAATTATTACAAACATTATAATTATTCAGATCCAGAAACAGAATGAACCACCATTTGTAACTAATAGTAATATTGATAATTATTAAGGAGGACGCGAAATTGGAAAATGAAAAAGATCATTTGCCTGAAATGGGGGAAGTCCTTGCTTTATTAAATGAAATGAAAAAGGAAGAAGAAAGCAAATTCTCGTTGATTCTGGATGCCAAAGAAGAATTCATGAAAAAACTTGAAGAGGAAAAAGCGCATTTGCCCTACAATATCAATCTGCTGGATGAAATTCATGCAAATGAAAATGCCCATAGTCGGATATTGGTGAAATTGCTTCAGTACGAGGGAATGAATCGCGAATATCCTTTGCTATGTACCTTCCTCAGCTACCTCGGTTCGCCATTTACAGATTTAGCACTAATAATTGCCAAACCAGAAATCACACCGGAGAATGACAGAATTGACGCCAGAATCAGGCAGGGAAAAGACTTCTCTATTATCATCGAGAATAAAATTAATGGTGCAGTTGATCAAGATAAACAACTTGAAAGATATATAGAACATGAAACAGCATATGGTGTTAAAGAAAATAATATTTTCGTAGTATATCTAACATCAAATGGTGGATCTCCAAGTGAAGGAAGTATAACTCTTGCGGAAAGAAAAGAGTTTGGAACTCGATACAAAGAAATCAGTTTCAGGTCTGAAATCTTACCATGGCTTCGCGATACAGCATTGCCTTATATCAATGGATCCAAAGATACAACTTCGACGGACATGAAGTTAATGGAAAGCGCCGCTATCCAATACATAGACCATTTGGAAGGTAAATTTCATATTCGGAAAGGAGAAGAAAATATGAAGGAAGCGATGAGGAAACTGGTTGAAGAGAAATTTAATCTGAATAAGACAACAAGTGATAGCAATAAATTTTCAACTATTTCAGACTATAGGAACTACCTTCAGGAATTATCTTCATATCTTGATGACGAAGAACGGAAGATACTGTTTGCTTCTTCAAAAAAATTTAAAGATTATATTTATAATATAAAGAATAGTAGGATAAAATGCCATTCATCAGAGAATGAATTTGGAGACAAAGAATCAACTTTTTCAATTCAAACAAGTTGTTGGAATGAAAGATATTCAATTATTTTTGCATTTGATAGATATTTTTCAGAATTATTTTATGGAATCAAAGATTCAAAGGAACTAACAGACGGATCGAAAAATCCTAAGATTAATGAATTGAGAAAGATATTGGGGGAAAATGATGAGCCTAATAATAAGTATATATATTCTAAATGGATATTCAACGACAATGATTACAGGAAGTTGATAGAATCTTTTGAAAATGATGGCTATTTACACGATATGGAAATTGAGATACAAAACTTAATCAATAACCAGGAAGTTGAAAGAATACTTAGTAATTAATGTTAATTATTTGTTTAACAATTTATTCTTGGAACTGGACTTGCAAAAAGTTGCGGTGCTTTCATAATTTGAATATTCAACCACTCCCCCTCGCCACTCGTGGAGAGGGGGCCGGGGGGTGAGGGGAAAGGAGCCACCCATGCCTGAATGCATCGAACCCGAAAGCGGAAAAAGCTTCGACCGGATGGAGAGCGGCTTCGTGGTGATGTCCCGCGACACCAACCACTACGGCAACGTCCACGGAAGGGTCATCTTGGACGGATTGTAAGTGGCGTTGACAAATTGTTCTTGGTCTGATATAATTTGTTTATGGTAAAACGAAATCTGCAGGAAACACTAAACCGCCTGGCCAGGCAATACCCTGTGGTGACTATGACCGGACCACGTCAATCAGGGAAAACTACCTTGTGCAAGACGGCTTTTCCGGAAAAAGCCTACGTTAACCTGGAAGATCCGGCTGACAGGGAATTCGCAGAAACCGACCCCCGTGGTTTCATTGCCAGGTATCCGGATGGGGCTGTTATTGACGAAATACAAAGAGCGCCGGACCTTGCTTCATCCATCCAAGTGAGGGTAGATTTGAATCCCCGGCCCGGGCAATTTATCCTGACTGGCAGCCATAATATGCTGTTATTGAAGGCGGTAAGCCAGTCTCTGGCCGGAAGGACAGCTCTCTGCGATCTCCTCCCGTTCTCTCTAGAGGAAATCCGCAATTACGGTGTATTGCCATCGATCAGTGAAACTATGTTCAGGGGATTTTTTCCCCGTGTTCTGGAAAACGGTCTGGACCCTATGGAAGCAGGTCGTTTTTATGTCAACAACTACATTGAGAGGGACTTGAGGCAGCTTCTTGAGATCAGGAATCTCAGACAGTTCGAAATCTTTCTCAAGCTTTGCGCCGGTAGAACAGGACAGCTTCTCAACCTCTCGGCTCTTGGAGCTGAAGCCGGAGTTACTCATAATACGGCTAAGGAATGGATATCAATCCTGGAAGCGAGTTACCTCGTTCGGCTGGTGCCGCCCTGGTACCGGAACTTGAACAAGCGTCTGGTAAAGGCCCCCAAGCTTTTCTTTTTGGATACCAGTCTTGCATGTTCTCTGATGGGAATAACAGAAGCAACCCAATTGGACACCCATCCGCTCAGGGGAGCGCTTTTTGAAACGATGGTGGCATCGGACCTGATCAAAAGACGATTGCACCGGGGATATCCGGCGGAATTTTACCACCTCAGGGACAGCAAAGGCCTGGAAGTGGATTTAGTCTACGAAAACCAGAAAGGTTTCCAAGCCTTGGAAATCAAGAGCGGAATGACTCCCGCCTCCGACTGGTTTGATGCGATCCGGAAATTAGCTGCAGCCGTTGATTTTCCCGTCAAAGGCAGCGTGATTTACGGGGGTAATGAGAGCTATACAAGGGATAATATGGAATTGATTTTCTGGAAAGAACTGGCCAATCCGAATAGTATGACCCCGTAGGCCTGAATTCCCTGGAAATTCATAGGCGAGAGTCTTATCTTCGGCTTCTCGGAAACCGAGAGTTGTTATACTTGACTTCAGAAATTCTTGAACCGGGGTTGTAAACAAGGAGCCAGCCATGCCCGAATGCATTCAACCCGAAAACGGAAAAAGCTACGATCACATGGATTCCAGCTTCGTGGTAATGCCGCGCGACACCAACCATTACGGTAACGTTCACGGAGGTATCATCGTCGTGGCGGCGGACAATCTCGCGTACGCCATCGCCGCTCGCTTCTCACGCTCCAACGTGGTCACCGCGCGGATCGGCGAGTGGGACTTCATCCATCCCGTGCACGCGGGCGACAACGTGCTTCTCGCGGCGGATATCGTGCGGGTGGGGCATAGCTCGATGGACGTGCGCATCTGCGTGTCCGGCGAGGTTCTCAAGACCGGCGAGACCTTCGCCGTCGCCAGCGCGCTTCTCACGATGGTGGCGGTGGACGAGCACGGCAAGCCGAACCCCTTCGTCCCGAGAGCGTAGGCCCGATGCCGTTCGAACTCCGGCCGATCGGCGTATTCCGTTGCGGGGAAACTTACACCCAACAGGCGCCACGCCAGGGAACGCTCCGGGCGCCGGCCGCAACCGGAAAAGTCGAACTTTTCCCTGGCTTCGGATACGATCAGGCGCTTCGCGACCTCGCGGGAATGGAACGGATCTGGCTGATCTACCTGTTTAACCAAAATAAAAACTGGAACCCCGTCGTCCGCACGCCGCGCGATAACAGCAAACGCGGGGTGTTCGCCACTCGCTCTCCCCACCGTCCCAATCCTGTTGGGCTTTCCTGCGTGCGGCTGCTTTCCGTGGAAGACCTGACGCTGACGGTAGCGGAATACGACCTTCTCGATGGCACGCCGATCATCGACATCAAGCCCTACCTGCCGTACGCCGACAGTTTTCCGGACGCTTCCACGGGATGGCTGGAGGAAGTGCGGGCGCTGTCCTGCGCCGTGGATTTCACTCCGGATGCGAACACCCGTCTCGACTGGATCGCCGGGCGGACGGGCTACGACTTCCGCGCCTTCCTTCTCGCGCAGTTGTCGGAAAACCCCGCGGACGGGAGACGCAAGCGCGTGAAACCGGTCGAAGGAGCGGACGGGAGGTTCGTCATCGCCGGGCGGACGTGGCGCGCGGGTTTCACCTTCGACGCGGACGCTCGGCGCGTGACGGTGGACTCGGTGTTCGGCGGCTATGCCGAAGCGGAACTCGCCTCGGGCGAAGACAAATATGGCGACAAGGACGCGCACCGGGAATTCGTTTCGCGATACGGGAGAGCGTGACCATTTTTCCCAATACTTAATTCAGGTTACAGTTACCACGCCGTGGTTGATCTGTCAAAGCAGGAATGACGCCGCAAAATTGATTGATTCCCACTTCCGAGAAATCGAATCGATCGGCGAACACTCTTGAACCATTTACTTGCAAAATATTTTTCTCAGTCCCTATAATGATTCCAACCAAATCCGCTTCCTGTCATCGGCATGACGAGTTTTCCCGACCCTGCATAATCTGGATGAGCGGTTTGGCGATAACGGCAGAGAACGATTTTAGAAACTGGGTCGTCGAGGTATTTTAGCCTATGTTCAAAGCAGGTTTTCGGATATGGTATTCCGGGACACGATGTAATCTGTTCCGTATGCGAATACGGAAGGATATATTATTCTTATTATTGTCCTTATTTATCACAACTTTCGTGTACGGGAGAGCGGATTTTTATGTCAGATCCGGCTTGGACTTCTATAGCGACGCCGTCGGTTATCACGCGGACGTAGGATTGCGAACCGATCTCCGGTCGTATTGGAAATCCAGCCCGGACGGCATTTTTCTCGGTACAGGCATGTTCATGGATATGGGGAATTCCTTCGATTACAGTTTTATCAATCCGAATCTGGTCCTGACCGGAGAATATGATATCCGGATTACAAACACGGATTTTCACTGTATACCCGGTATTGCCGCAGGTATCGGAATTATCGATTTTTATCACGGCGGAAATAACATCCGTTCCTGGGGTTGCCTGACAGTTCCGTCCCTGAAGCTGGAGTGGGTCCTGTCCCATTCCTTTTCCATCGGTCTGGAAACCAGTTACCGTTATTTCCTGTTCAATGTCAGCGGCTTGAGTTGCGCAACGGCTTCGCTGTGTTTCTCTTATCTGCTGGGTTTCGAACAAAGAGAGGCCTCCATCCAGGAGGTGATTCATGAAAATCAAGTGATTGCCTCCAACCGCCAGGAATTCTCCGATGCACTTCTGGAATTGCTCAACGAGGCGGATATCGGGGCCACTGTCTCCGAATCGGTGAAAAACGAGATCAGCCTGAACTGTTCGGATATTCTCTTCGATTTCAGCAAAACCAACGTGAATCTTTCTTATACCAACATGCTGTCACAGATCGCCCGGATCATGAACCATTACTCGAATATTTCCGTCATCATCGAAGGATATTCCGACAATATCGGCGGCGCTGCCTTTAACCGGAAACTTTCAGAAGACCGGGCGAAGAACGTCGCGGCCCTTTTCGGATTATTCGCGAACCCGGGCGTCAGGATTACCTCGGTCGGAAAGGGGATGGAAAATCCTCTGTTTCCCAACAATACCGATGAAAACCGAGCAAAGAACCGCCGGGTCAAGATCCGGTTCCTGTGGAAAAGATAGACACTATTTCCAATACGGAGAAATCGATGCATATATTCCGGGGACTTTCGATTTTCTTCTGCTTCTTGGTAACTTCCTGCAGTTCGCTGGTGGAAGTCGGCGATCTGGTGGACCGGAACGGTCCCGTTATCCTGGTCGCACCTCTGCCGACCTATACGAATACAGCCAGTTTCACGCTGAACTTTCGGGTTACCGACTGTCTTTCCGGAGTGAAGGTGGTTTTTTACCGGATCGACAGCGGATCGATCCAATTTTTCTTTACAAACAACGCCATTCCGGTCAGCGGTTTTACCGACGGTTTCCATCAAATGGAATTGTGGGCCATGGATAGCAACGACCACTTCAGTGTCACCCAGAAGATACAGACGATAGTGGACACGACGCCACCGGCGGTGGAAATCACATCTCCGCTCGACGGCTTGATTCAGGGTTCCACCAACCTTCCGGTATCCGTTCTGGCGACGGACCGCGGAAGCGGCGTCAAGGATGTTTGGGCATCGGTCAACGGTACCGCCTATGTACGGCTGACCGGAGGCTCCCATTTTACCGGCGATTTTACCATTCCTTTCGGGCAGCCTTGCGATATCCGGGTTTACGGAGTGGATAACGTGGGCAATGTCAGTTCCACCCAGATGAATTCCATTTCCTGCTCGACTAATATCGGATCGAATCTGGTTTTTGTGCGGGGAGGCAGTTTCACAGCCGGTTCCGATCTTGCATGGCTTCAGGAACCGGCCGTTCATAACGTGAATCTGGATGATTATTATATCGACAAGTATGAAACCACTTTTGCCGAATGGGATGCATATGTATCCGCGTCTTTCGGGGCCTGGAGTCCAGACGACAACGGATGGGGACGCGGACAAAGGCCCGTGATGAACGTCAGTTGGATGGACGCGATCGCCTACTGTAATTGGAAAAGTATTCAGGAAGGTCTTCCTCCGGCGTACGATACGAACACGGGGAACCTGATCTTGATCAACAGCGGTATCACGAATATTGCCACCAATTCGCGGGATGTGAAGGGCTACCGGCTGCCGACCGAAGCGGAATGGGAATACGCCGCAAGGGGAAAGGGAATACGATCGGAAGACCAATTCAGTGGAAGCGACATAATCGATACCGTCGGCTGGTATAATGGTAATTCCGGGGATTCTACTCAAATCGTCGGTCAGAAATCGTCGAACGAACTTGGAATTTACGATATGAGCGGCAATGTCGCCGAATGGTGCCAAGACTGGTATGCGGAATATCCCTCGATTTCTGTCACCGATCCTTTGGGTCCGCAAGCCGGGACGAACAAAGTTTTCCGGGGCGGAAGCTATCTCTGGGATTCGGATCTTTCCTGGATAGGCGTACGATTGAGCATCGCACCGGACTCGCGTGTGCTATATATCGGCTTGCGCTTGGCTCGTTCCGAGTGACATGCCGGCAAGATATGCAAATAGTCGCACAGATATTGGGCAAACTCGCTTGTTAAGCTGGTGATTATGCGGAGGGGAAAGTTGTCTATTATATCATTCCAATAGAGTTGGTTGGGAAATGTTAAATTATGGCATTAATCTTGCTAATATCTGACGGATTGAAACTGGGTAAAACAGAAAGTGGAAAATTTGGGGGTAAATGATGTTGAGAATTTTCAGGACAACCGGTCCGACGATGTTTATCTTGTGCATTCTCATTTCCTGTTCCATGCAGCCGCAAAACCGGAGTATCGCCTCCGGAACGGTTCAGGTAGCCGCAGTTCCGTTTTCGGCGGCATTGAGTTATGACGAAGTGAAGGAAGGTTCTTTCGTGGGGGGAAGCCTGATTTACAGTCCCACCAATACTACTGTAAACCAGCTCGTTCCCGGAATGATCATCCGGCTTTATCTGGATCATGAAACCGATCCGAATACCACCGGTTCCAATGCCGCCTATATATCGGGTTATCTGAAGATCGACAGCATCGACCGGGGTCAGGTTACCGTGGACTACGCGCTTTACAATCAGGGCAGCAACTTGTTCCGGCACGCAGAGAACGTCGTCATCAAAACCAACGAGTCCATCGATATCGACAACGATCAGGTAAACGATCTGAGTTATGTCTCTGCCGTGGAAAATGACACGAACACCAGGCAGGGTTTCGAGGATGCCAATTATCTCCAATTTCTCAGCTACAGCAACATCTCGAAAAGGACTCTTTTCGGACTGAACGACTCGGATTATCCGGGCGGGAGGAACCAGACCGGCATCCTTGTCGTCAACCCATGCGGAGCCATCACCTGGGATGAACTGACCCTCGCGCCTTCTCAGGATACCGGAGATTCCATGAGCATCACCAGGGCCGTCCTGCCGGATATTCAGGTATTCGATCGCGTGATGGATTACTCAACCAAAACGGTCCGCTCGGTGAATGGCATCAAATACTCCGGGGCGAATACGCTGATCGTTCATTTCGATACGCCCAATAACTATACCCCCTTCGAGTTGAGCGTAACCAAGTTCAGCGGTAGAATAGCCGATCTGCAAAAAAGATACCCCACGAAATCCAGTCTGACTTCCCGTTCTCCCAGTTGGGTAATTTACAACCTGGTGGACCGGACGGATGGATTGACCCTGTTTCAAGGCGGCGGTTTCCTCTTATCCATCACCAATCACTTTGATCTTGATTTGGGGCTGATGGGCGCCTTCAATGTCGGTTTTATCTGGGTGGATGCCTGGGCGGGAGCGGAATTGATCGCCAACGACACCATTATGTTCTACGGACAGTTTGCCCAATCCGGTGTCAAAGACAACAAGACGCTGATCTGTGATCCCAGTGCCGATTTTATGATCGGACCCATTCCGTGCAGCGTGAGCCTTCCCATTTACCTTGGCACTTACAGTTCATCTTCCGCCACCGCCTATGCAAGCTGGGGATACCAACTGAATGGACAAATTGGCGCGTGGGTTCATGGTTGGGCCAGCGTCAAGATTCGTTGGAAATGGTGTTTCCCCTATCCTTCTTTATCCGGCGGAATCGACTCCGGTACGATACAAAATTTTTCCGCTACGGAGGTACCGTTGACTGCCGTCTTCAAGGGCAACATCGTTATCCGACCCTATCTGGAAATTGATCCTACACTTTCAATCTGTCTTGGGCTTCTCAGTTTCGACACTCCCGCGCAGTTTTATCTCGAAGGAGATATCACGGGTGACGCGATCTACTCCAACGGGGTTGCGACTGCCTACTCCAGTACCAACGCCCGGGGATTTATCAATATTAATTTTTATGACGGGATCAATATATCGGCGGGACTCGACCTTTCTTTCTGCGGTTACAATAAATACTGGAATCTGGGAACTCTATACAGCACGAGGGATCAGCTTCCTTATAGCTTCAACTGGATGGAACCAGCCAATCCAACAAATATCATCGCACCGAGTAATTTCACATTCGACGGCCCGACGCCGGCGGATGGTTCCATTATCCTGGAGTGGCAGCCGGTTCAAACCGCTACCGGATACTGGCTCTACCGGAGCACGAACAATGGAGCTAGTTTCGACACCAGTTATTACCTGACAACCACTGTGTTTAAGGATCTGACTGGCTTGAATACGGGTGTGAACTACACCTATGCCGTTTCAGCCATTAATGCAATCAAGCAAAGTGTCCTGAGTCCCACCCTTACGGCTTCTCCAACCGCTCCGCCCACACCGTATGGCAACGTGTCGGTTACCCCTAACGCTGATGGCTCTCTGCACCTTACGTGGGACCCTTCCGTACCAGCCGGAACCGTCAAGTTGTTACTGTTACGCGGAACCAACGCCAACAACCCGGTCTGGACCAATTCCATCGGCATCTATCAGAATGGCGGATCCAGTTTTGCTACACTTCAAACTTACTATGACGATTACCAGACATTTTACGGTGTGACGAATTACTACTCCATTGCCTGTAAGAACTACGCCGGCGTCAGTGCGAAATCTTCGGAAACATATAATACGCCTGTTAAGCCGGGACAGGTCACCGGACCGTCTTTCCAGAATGTGACCCTGCAAAGCGTTACCCTGCAGTGGAATCCGGTCTCCGGCGCATTGGGCTACTGGATTTATCGTAGTACCAATCTAGGAGGAACACCGGTGGCGATCGGTTATACCAACGGAACCACGTTGATGGACTCGATATATAACGTTCAGAATCCTCTCCAGGCCGGCTTGACGTATTATTATCAGATTATTGCCACAAATATGGTCGGTGGCGGAGCAGCGAGCACTGTCATCAGCAACCAGATGGCGGTTTCGGGTACCCCTGTTGTACCCATCACCACCAATCAAATGAGAATTGTGGGTACCAACCTGCTTAGCGGTTATTCCTACCTGTTCCCGAATACCAACGTCTCTCCCGGCGCCGTATATGCTTCTGCGGACGGGGTAAATTACACTCTGGCTAGCGGCACTCAGCCTTGGAGTGTCGCGCTGCCTCTGAACCCGGGAACCAACGTTATCTGGGTTTACGCGGTAGATGCTTTCGGAATGTCCGGAACCACGAATGTATTCACAAATGTTTATATTCCCGGGCTAATACTCTGGTCAACGCTCAACAGCTTAGAGAGCATCACTAATCCTCTCGTCGGGCCAGCAGGAATCTGCAGCAACTATAATCCGATTTATAATCAAGGTTCCGGGTTCGGCGGCGGTGTTCCAGGAACGGCCCACTATTACAGCTATGAGGACCAGACTTGCGTATCGCCGTTCTGCTACTTCCCGAATACGGTTGTGCCGGCCAACAGCGGTTGTATCGAATTCTGGGCCGCGTTGAACTTCAACTATGGGGCAAACATAGCCACGGGCGGAGCGCCCACGTTCTTCAGTATTCAGGACGGTGCTTCGTGCTGGGGATTGAATTTCAACCAGAACGACGGCGGCGGCGGCGGCGGCCTTTGCGCTTTTGCCGGTGGGATGACGAATTCGCCCGGGCATTTCGGTCATACTGCCACTTATCCTTATACGACAACAGCTACATACGCCAGTGTAATTAATGATGCCAACGGACAAAACGCGACATGGGCGAGTTACATTTTCCACCACTACGCATTGATCTGGGACATGAACGGAGTTCCGGGAACCGCCAACAGCCGGCTTCAGGTATATGTGGACGGTGTTCCTGCGGTCTCCGGATACTATCAGCAGCCGGACGTTCTCAACGCCCCGACGAACGGGAACTTTTACATCTTCCCCAACTACATCGGAGGGAGTCTGGAGTGCGTTTACATGGTGAATCTGAAAATCTGGAACTACTCGAAGACCAATTTCGCCGACCGTTTTGCAACGAACGACTAACGATTTTCATTATTTTACTGCCGGATAGGTTATCCGGCAGTAAAATTGCAAAAGCATCACATAAAGGAGATAGACTTTTATGAAATATATTTGCAGACTATTCGGCTTGATTTCGGCTGGTTTGATTATTTCCGGGTTGTTCCTGTTTCTGGCCGCATGTCAACCCTCCATTGGTAATAACATGATCAACTCACTGACGATCACTAATACCAACCAGCTTATCGTTACCAACACTCTCACGAATGTCGCCATTGTTACCAACACCGCTTTGACTTATGTGAAAACGGTTGTCACCAATCTGACGTTCCTGACCAATATCAGTACCAATCAGACTACGAATATTATCGCCTTGACGAATGTCACCACGAACCAAACCACCAACCTGTTTATACAAGTGCTGACTAATACCAATAACTTCAGCATTTCAAACTATATTACAAATTCTGTTACCAACTCAATTACAAATTATAATGTTACAAACATTACAAATCTGAGCTTCCAGACTAATTTTGCCACCAATTTCTTGACCAACGTCAGTTTGAGTACCAATGTTCTCACCAATTTTGCGACCAATACCAGTTTTCTCACCAATTTTACCCCTATCAACATAACCAATACCGTCGATGTAGTTATCGAAGTCTCGCAAATGCAGTCCATCCTGGGCGAATGGCTGGTCACCATGGTGGCTTTCGATACGACTACCAACGGATGGGATTCAAACGGGAACATCATTTCGATTCCGATCGTGCAAACCAACTTTGTTCCATCCATCTATACCAACGGAGCGGGTTCTTATGTTTTCAAAGCGGATGGGACCGTAGATGCCAATACTTATAACGATAACGGAATAGTCGTCAGTTGTGTTACCGACGCTTATCAATTCGGGATATATTCCAACCAGTATGGACAGTACATCGAACTGGTTGATCCCAGTTCCATCAGCGCGACTTATTATACAACACCGCAGGGCTTGACTATCTATACGGACAATTCCTACAATCTCATTGTTACGGAAACCAACTATGAAAACAATTATACCATCACGAATATTTTTGATGTTACCAACGCATCCTACCAGATTCTTTACCAGACAAATAATCTGGTATCTACCGTCGAATCGGATGAATCCCTGGAATCATTCCAATTTACCATTGTGTCGAACAATTCGACCATGCTTTGGGCTCCCGATTCGGTGTTCACCAATTCGCTTTCCATGTGCCCGGCAAGGAAGAAGCCCGGTGCCAGCAGGACGATTGTCCGGAAGAAAAGCTATGCTTCCGAAACGGTTACCATGAATAGCGGAACAAACGGCTCAATATCCAAATCGACTTATATCGATTTTACTTATGATCCAGACAATTATTGGGTATTGCAAAAAATATCCACAAATTATTAATTTATATATTATCCTTGTTCGCGGGATTTTCAAGAAGCCTTGCTGTTTTCCGACAGCAAGGCTTCTTTAATGCGAGAACCAAACAATAGGCGGTAGATTTCGCCGGAAGATCCAATTAGTCGGGCCGACAGCGCTCCGGCAGGTCGCAGAGTTCGAGTTTTTTCCCCGTGAAGGGGTGGCGGAAACGGTAATACCAGCAGCAGAGTTCGAGGTCGGTCTCGAGGGGATAGCCTCCGTAAATGCCGTCGCCGACGATGGGCGCGAGGTAGCGCGCGAAGTGCTTGCGGATCTGGTGGGTGCGGCCCGTGAGCGGATAGGCGTCGAAGTAAAGCCGATTTTCCTTTTGCCCGGCGTAGCGTACCCATGTGCGCGCGGACTTCTCCTTTCCCCTCCACTCCAGAGTGTCCCGGAAAAGCCATCGTTCTCCCGTGCGGTTGAATTCCGGCGTGAGCGCGCGGTAGAGCTTGTGGATCTTCCGTTTCTGGAAGAGGCCGTGCAGCCTTTTTTCCGCCTCTTTGTCCTTCCCGAATAGCACGAGGCCCCGGGCGGGCTGGTCCAGACGGTGAACGGCGTTCACATGCGTGTCCACCCCCTGCACACGCAGGTATTTCTCCACGCCCCAGGAAAGGCAGTCGATATCGCTGAAGGGCGTTTCGCAGGTGTTGACGCGGCCGGGTTTCCGCACGGCGAGGATGCGCTCGTCCTCGTAGAACAAAAGCGCGGGATCCAGGGTGAATTCCTCCACGGGACGGGATGGTTCGTATACGGTAACGGGAGTTTCGATCCGGGCTTCCGGATTCTTCGTGCGGGAGTTTTCCGTCCATACGCCGCCGAAACGGAGCAGCCGGAGGATCTCGGCTTCCTCCAGCGGTAACCCGCGTTTCAACAGATCGATGAGTTTTTCCCCGCCCGGAGCGGGATCGATGGAATGGCGTATCAGAACTGCCTCCGTTTCAAGGGAACATGATCATAAAGCGCTCCGGGGGAAAATGCCATTCCCGGAAAGGGATTCGGATTCCTATGAATGGGGGAAATTATTGTCAAACCCCCTCACTTCTTGCCCCAAAACGGATGCTCCTTTACAATGAAACGAGAAAAATTCGAGGCGGGTAGCCCGATGATTCGACGGACATTATTTCTGTTCCTTCTCTTGCTCGCCCGGTTCGCCTTTCTGCCGGCGGTTGTCTGGAGCGCGCAGGGTTCGCAGGATGTGGCTGCGGAAAATCGAAGGGCGGACGGCGGCGGTGCGATCAACGCCGATTCTTCCCCCGCCCGTCGCGCCGATGCCGATATCGCCAGCGGGAAGGTGTTCCGTCTGGCTGCGATGAAGAATTCCTCAGTGAAAGCCCTCAGCAACTACCTTGCGGATGGCAGTATCGGCGCCAGGGCACGTAAATACGCGCCGCTTTTTGCGCAAATGGACTCGAAGGCTTTTCTCTCTTTTATGCAGAAGGACGCGAATGTCGGAAGGTGCTTGGAGACGGTCGGCAAGAAGATGCGGAAGTGGCAGTATCCCGACGGGACGCTCATACGTTACAAACCGCAGGGCGACACCTACCGGCAGGAGCCGCTTTACAGCGTCGAGGTGATGCGTACCCCCGGCGGGCGGGACCAGAGCAGCGACGACGTGGCCTTCAAGGTCGATCCCCTCGGCCGTCCCGTGCCCAAAGGACCGGAAGACGTGGATAATCCCTATTCCAGCGAAAGCGCGGCCCGGCAAGCCTATCTTGCTTATGTGATGGAAGCCGGACACCGCGCATTCGGAGCGTCCGCGAGATGATCGGCGAGGTGACCTTTTTTCCGGAAAGCGGGGATTTTCCGCTGGAAAAACTGCGTCTCTACCTGTCGGACTTTGTCTT
>Ga0326727_10006269_pt1 | contig 32826 bp, 26 predicted proteins | sample MB2enrmetagenome_FD_207643 | JGI IMG/M metagenome (GOLD analysis project Ga0326727, IMG submission 207643) | Lab enriched peat soil microbial communities from McLean, Ithaca, NY, United States - MB29MY | ecosystem: Environmental > Terrestrial > Soil > Wetlands > Peat | place: USA: New York...
CGCTTGCATCGTTCACCCTCCCGGTGTGCGGCTAGGATTTCTCGCAAAATCTCTATACCACACATCCGCCGAGGGTGAGCGTGTTTATTGCCCCCCTTTCACAAAATCAATCGCGATTGTTGGGACAATGGTACGGGGGTACGGCACTGCAAACCTCTTGAGCCTTGGCTGGGGAGCGCACTTGGGAATGCACGCATTGCCCTCGGGGGCATGCAGGGCTATGCGAAGCAGCGATTGCGATTCTGACGATGATCAAAATCGCCAGAATTCAGATAAGAACGAGTAAACCGATACGGCGTTTCTGAGCACGCTGGCGTTGACGTTGGCGGTTGCGCTCCGCGGCTTTCGGGTGTGTCACCCAGTGTTCTTCTGGCAATTGGGGTGGGCTTCCCACCGCATCCTGCGGCTGTCGCGGACCACCTGGGCGTATTCGGGGTCATGCTCAATCTTCAGGCGGTGATCGTCTCGGCGCCGTTGGCGCTCACAATCGGGGCGCCCACAAGCGATCTGTTCAGGATGAACACGGGAGGCGTGAAACGGTTGTAGACATTGACGGCAGCAGCGATCATTCATCAGCGAAATCTAGACCGAAATCCGGATGGCCGCCTTCTCGTACTCTGCCGCGACAGGGTCTCCCGCCAGTCTATCTGTGAGCGACCCACCAGTATCGCTGGCAGGAACCACTTCTGCCAATTGACATGGAATGGCTCAGCGAAGAGGACTATACTTTTGACAGCTCACCGCCGTCAGAGGTGGATGTTGCCCGCATTGGGGGCAATATGGATGTACCAAGATACCGATCAGGGTTGCTGGGTCACGGGTCCGACAGTTTCGCGCATTTGCACTCCGCCGTTGTGATTATACTTTCTCTGGGCTTTCTTTCCTGTGGCGGTGGAACGACACCCTCGTCGCAAAGTCCAATCCCCGTAGCGCCCGGGCCGAGCCCGAGCCTCGGCCTATGGGCCCAGCCCGCGAGCGTCTCTATCGCCCAGGATTCATCGGAGACCATCGCCGTTGGAGCGGGCGCGGGTGTTGCGCCGGCAGGGAGCGGTGGGTGTCCGGCGACTTCGCCAATCAACGTTCAGGTGGGCGGGGTTCCCGCGGGCATCACCGTTTCGCCCCCCTCACTGGTCCTTCCATCCGACTGTTCGCCGCTGCCGTTAACGCTTTCCGTGAGCGCGTCGGCAACGCCAAGCAGCGCGACGATCACCCTCACCGGCACGTCGGGTACGCTGAGCGGCAGCGTCAACATGCCGTTATCCGTTCTTCCCGCCAACCCTCTGACTCCGACGCCGACGTGTCCAAGCTCGACTCCGCCACCCACCGCCAACCCGAACCCGGCTCCCAACGAATGGACATGGGAGAGTGGCTCGAACACTCTGAATCAGCCCGGCGCGTACGGAACGGAGGGCGTGCCGAGCGCCAGCAACACTCCAGGGGCGCGAGTGGCCCCCGCCTCATGGACCGATTCCTCTGGAAATCTCTGGCTCTTCGGCGGCTACGGAGTTGAGAGCCAGCAGGCCGACCACAACGACCTCTGGAGGTACAGCCAGGGCGAATGGACTTGGATGGGCGGGTCGAACCTGACCGAGCAACCGGGGGTGTACGGAACTCAGGGAACACCGGCCCCCGAGAATGTTCCCGGAGCGCGGTACTTGGCCGCGAGTTGGACCGATGCCTCCGGGGATTTCTGGCTTTTGGGTGGATTGGGCCTCGACTCCACCGGAGAAAGGGGAGATCTGAACGACCTGTGGAAGTACGATTCGGCGAAAGCCATGTGGACGTGGATGGGCGGGGCGGATGGCCTGTGCAGCACCCAGGCTGGTGGGGGGTGTCCGGGTGTGTACGGATCCCAAGGCGTTCCGGCTCCGGCCAATAAGCCCGGCTCGCGAACCGATGCTTCCTCGTGGACCGATTCGTGCGGAAATCTCTGGCTTTTCGGTGGGGACGGGTGGGACTCCCTCGGGAACGCTGGTATCCTCAACGATCTGTGGAAGTATGACCCCGCGATAAACATGTGGACCTGGATGAGCGGGGCGAACATCGTCGACCAGAACGGGACGTATGGATCGCTGGGCACTCCTGCTCCTGGCAACGTCCCTGGATCGCGCACCGACGCGGTCACTTGGACGGACAGGTCCGGAAATCTCTGGCTCTTCGGCGGACAGGGCAGCGACGTCAGCGGAATAGTCTGCGAGGAGACGGGAGGTCCCTGCGGCCTCAACGATCTGTGGAAATACGACCCCGCGACAAACACGTGGACGTGGCTGGGAGGGTCGAACGTGACCGAGCCAGCGGGTGTCTACGGAACCCGAGGAACGCCTGCTCCTGGCAATGTTCCCGGGGGGCGCGACAGCGCGGTGAGCTGGACGGACCCAGCCGGCAGCTTTTGGCTCTTCGGAGGGTTCGGCTATGACTCCAGTACAAACCCGGAGGTCTATGGAGACCTCAACGACCTGTGGAAGTACGACCCCGCAACGAACATGTGGATCTGGGTGAGCGGGTCAAACACCGCCGACCAACTCGGGATCTATGGGACGCTGGGCAGGGCCGCCCCCGGCGACGTCCCGGGCGCGCGGTGGTCGGCAGTTGGCTGGACCGATCCTTCCGGAAATCTCTGGCTGTTCGGGGGGTTGGACTTGTATGTGTGGCCCAATGGAAAGTTCAATGACCTCTGGAAGTACCAGCCTTACTAGCGTGACCTCTGCTCTATGTCCGCACCTCTTCGCCGGCAAGTGCGTTCCCGCTGCTCTATCACTGTCGTCGGGCTCAAAAGTACACTTGGCCACCGCGATCAGCTCCGGATCCACAGGACCGCGAAGGGACGAAGAGTTAACTGGAAGCGAGCGGACCGATTTAAAGCCTAATGTATAGTTCATAACCGCGTCCCCGCCGATGAGGCACTGAAAAGCCGGTGCTGATAACCCACAAGGTAATGAACGCGAGAGCGAACAGTACCACGACGACCCGCATGATTGCTGATCTATTCACCTTTGGGTACGAACCCCGGACCTACAGAACAGGTCCGCGCTGCCCTTGTGCCTATCGCTGATTTGGGATCAATTCGAAATTCTGGGTGGACAAAGGGCACGCGGTAACGATCCACGTTGACGTTAAACGGCCACCAGAACAACTGACCGCTTGGATTTCTAGGTTTTCGGTTCCTCTGGGGTCGCACCGTTTATGGACCCATGGTCGATCCGGAAAGTATTCCCCAGGAGCCCGCCGGAGGAATTTATTTGCTCGTCTCACTAGAAGTCGCTGCCGCTCACCTAATACCGGCGCTTCTTGGGATTCGGAATGAAAAGTCGGCTTCCCGTCTACTACCAGCCGGTTCGCCCGCCAACGTGGCCCTCCAAAAACGAAGGAACCCACGCTACGGGTTCCGATTGCCTACTCTGTTACAAGCGCAAGGACCACAGCAGCTCGCACTCCGGAAGGGATTTTGGGGACGGCTGGGCATTTCATGTGGTCCCGCTCGCGAGATTTTTCGTGACCACTTTCACAGAATCAGCGAGCCAAAGAGGCAGGGGTCTGTGGCAACCTATAGAACGTCTGCTGTGCGGTGCCCTTGGCGATGCCCGTTTCTCGCCGGATCGTACCCCAGGAATGCCTCCGCAGTGTTGGGCTAACAAACCGGACAGGTTAGCGAAGCTGACCAAGAGACCGGCAACATGGAACAACCGACCTCCGATGGAGCGGAACGAGAGTCTTGCTGGGTCGCTAGCGTCATTCTGCCGGCGATTTCCCGCCGCTTTATCGAACTTCACTGAACCCGCTTCGCTGGAGTATCCACGCCGTTTTGGTGCAAGGTAAGGCTAGTTGCTCGGCCACTGCTGTCCGTTTCAAATGTGATTTGGGCATCCACTACTGTGAGGAAGAACCCGCGTTCGCTCTCGGGGAATATCTGGAATTTCGGCTGGCCGGTGGCTTGGGCGAAAAGTGCATCGCCTTCGCGCGTGATGGTGATAACGAAATTCGGAGCCAGTTGGTATTGCCCCACGTAACCATCGAACAGCTTGGGATCGACTTTGATTTCCTTGTGCTCTTTGGGACGCGGAAGTTCGCCTTCATACCGCTTGGCGTGATGGTCCTGACCGCCCTGGTGCAAAATCACTTCGGTGGCGCGCCCCTGGCCGTCGGGTACGAAAGTCATTTGCGCATCGAACTCCTTGACGAAAAAGTCGCGCGAGCTTTCCGGAAAAATCGGGATCTTGGGCTGGCCGGAAGCCTGGGTGACCAGTTGATCTCCTTCCAACGTGACCGACACGAAAAAGTTCGGGCCGATCTGGTAATTGCCGACGTAGCCTCGCAGAACCGCCGGGTCCAGCTTGATCTGGCTCCGCTCCTGGGGCGCGTAACCTTTCCAACCGTACTCTTGAGCGATGGCAAGCATAATCTCAGGGATCAGCGCCAAGCCACGATCGGAGTTCGTCATGATCGCCGCGCCCTGCCCCGTCGCGGCGTAAGCGACGAGCAGGCACTGGAAGCCTTCATTCCCACCACTATGGCTGAATCGCAAGGTCGAACCCTGGCTGTCGAGAAAAACACCCAGGCCGTCATTCTCGATCTGCCGGGTGAGCATCAGTTCGGCCATCCCTTTCGATATCACCTCGTGCGCCTTGCCCGCCAGCGCGTTCTGGATGCCGATGGCAAAGCGCGCCAGGTCGCTCGGCGTGGTCCACAGGCCAGCGGCCGCCAGTTCCGGATAGGTATGATAAATCCCTACCACCGCATTGCCGTCCGGCCGGTAGGCCGTGGCTGCGGATTGCCTCCAGTCGCTTCGCAGCGGCTGCGAGTAGGCGCTGTCTTTCATATCGAACTTGCTCAGGACGGCTTGCTGCATCATCTCCGGGAAGGGTTGGCCGAGCACGTCGATCAGCATCTGTTGCATCACCACGTAGCCGCCGCCCGCATAACGCCAGTTTGCGCCCGGAATCGCGTCAACCCGAATGGGCGCAGTGTTGGCGGGCTTTTCGCCGTTTAACACCTGCACAAGCGTCGGCAGAGGCTCGCCCGCTTCATAGCCCGGAAAACCGTGCACGGTCAGGCCGGCGCTGTGGCTCAGAATGCGGCGCAGAGTGACCTTCTGCTCCCGCGTGAAATCGTTGTCCGGCACCTTCCACGACTTGAGGTAGTCATTGACGTTCTTGTCGAGGTCGACCCTGCCCGCTTCGACGAAGTGAAGTGCGGCCGCGGCAGCGACAGACTTGCTGATTGAGGCGGCTTGGAAGCGTGTCTCCGGTGTGACCGGCCGCTTCGTAGCGGTGTCCGCCAACCCGTAACCGCGCGCCCAGGCGATTCGACCCTGGTCGATTACGGCGATGCTCACCCCTGGTACTTTGTAAAAACTCATCCGGTCTGCGAGGTTCATGTTAGGCGTGGGTTCGCCCTTGACGAGTACAGGGGGCAACAGGCCGTGCTCAATCCGTGCGATCCGTTCCTCGAGGTTTGGCGTCTGTGCCGGCGTTTGCGCTACGGAGGCGGGCACTACGACACGAGGCAATAGCCAGCACATAGAGGCTGCAAGCACGAACACGACAAGCCGAGACGTTTTCTTCATCGCGCCCTTTCAACATCAGAGCAGGTTTGAACTGGATCGTGACTCTACGGCCCGACGAGGGCCTGAAATACCATGGCACGACTGAACGTTTGCATGTTCGGTCCATGGCCTCCCATGCGCTGAACCATGCCTACGAAAGTCATGTCATCGGCCGGATCGATCCAAAACCAGGTGCCGGCAGCCCCGTCCCAAAGGAAAGTGCCTTTACCCGCGATGTCCACAGCTTGCGCGGGATCGCTAAACACAGCGACATCGAAGCCAAACCCCATGCCTGGCCGGATGTGCTGGAGTCCAACCCCGAATTCTCCGGTCATAAGCTTGTCGGGCAGGTGGTTCGAAGTCATCAATTTCACCGTGGGCGGCGCCAGCAGGCGCGCGCCATCCAGTTGGCCGCCATTCAATAGCATCTGAGCGAACCGCAGATAGTCCTGCGCCGTCGACAGCAGACCGCCCCCACCACTGGGCATGGTGGGCGGCTTGGAAAGATCAGGGGCAAGGTCGTTTTCGGGGGAAGCAGGAGTCCACTCGTTTTTGTCACTCACCCGGTAGAGAGTGGCCAACCGATTCATCTTTTCCTTCGGTACGTAGAAGCCCGTGTCCTTCATGCCCAGCGGCTCAAATATCCGTTCGCGCATGAAATCCGGCAGAGAGTTACCGGAGAGCTTTTCCACCAAGTACCCCTGGATGTCCACCGAAATGCTATAGACCCAGCGCGTCCCAGGTTGATAAAGCAACGGCAGCTTGGCAAGCTTATTAATCATCTCCTGTAGGGTAGCGGAATGCAGAACTTGCTGATCGTGGTACATCTTATCCACGAGATCGCTGCCAAAGCCGTAAGTGAAACCCGCCGTGTGCGTCATCAACTGAAGCATGGTGGGTGGATGGACGGGATCTTCCAGAACCGGCTCGCCGCTGTTGTCGACGCCTTTAAAAACCTTCAGGTTGGCGAACTCTGGAATGTATTTTGAAATAGGATCGTCCGGCTGCCATTTGCCTTCTTCATAAAGTATCATCATGGCGGCGCCCGTCACCGGTTTGCTCATGGAATAAATACGAAATATCGCGTCCTTTTCCATCGGCGCTCCAGTGGCGAGATCCTTTTTGCCGTAGGTTTTGAATTCCACCACCTTACCGTGGCGCGCTAGGATGGTCACAATCCCGGCGAATTGTTTCTCATCCACCTTTTGCTGCATTGCCGCGTCGAGGCGCTGCAGCCGTTCTGACGAGAAGCCTACTTGTTCCGGCTTCGCGTTGGGCAAGACTTGCCCGGACACCGGCTTGGTTAGCGAAGCCATGCCTAAAACGACGACAAAGTTACAAAGCCAAATCACGGTACCTCGTGACACGCGGTCGAAGCCCTGGTTTTTCATTGCGCCTTCTCCTGTTCTGCGACATTTCCCCGCGCACAGCGACGCAGGGTACAGTGAAATCAGCCACGCAGCGCGTGGTCATCGCCGGTTGGAATCGTCGAAGCGGCTGAGGTCGATATTGTCTTCGAGTCTCCGCAGCGTAATTATGGCTCATTTCGGCCGGTTTGCGGAGGATTCGCTTCCGCGACTTGAGGCACACCTACGGCAGCCTATTGATTCAAGGAGGTGCGAGCTTGGCCTACGTGCAACGCATGATGGGCCATGCGTCGATTCAGACCACCGTTGACACCTACGTGCACCTGCTCCCCGGAGGCGATATTGACTTCTCAGATCGGCTCGATTCGCTGACAAGTCCGCGCCAAAACGCAACTCCCGCGCAACCGGAGGAAATTGAGGCGATACCCGAACTAGCGGAAGTCATTTCAAATGAATGGCTGGGAGGCAGGGATTCGAACCCCGATACGCAGATCCAGAGTCTGCAGTCCTACCGTTAGACGACCTCCCAGGAACAATGAGTCAGATAACCATACCATAGCTGGCGTTTGGAGTCTAATTGAACGGTTGCGAGGCAGTGTCCTGATTTGGTCCGCAGTGCTGGCCTACAGGCCGACATCTGCCGACCTGTAGGTCGGCGCTGCGTTCCAGTGAAGACACTGTTGGGTCGCGAAGGATGCACGACAACGAAGTCTGGGGAACCGAGCGGCTTGATTCAGACTGCCAAATGCGGAGAGCAGATTTTGACTGAGACTATCGACTGTCAACTGTTGACCGTCAACTGTCTTTCAGAACAAGCGGAAGCTGACTTCCACAATCACGCGCACTGGAACTGGCGTGGCGTTACGCATCGCTGGCTTGAATTTCCACGTCCGCACGGTCTCCGTGGCCTTTTCGTCGAGCCCCAGGCCCAGTGGCCTCACCACCTTACAGTCGGTAACATTGCCCTGGGCGTCCACGACGATCATCAGTACCACGGTGCCCTGATACTTGGCCTTCCGGGCTTCCTCGGAGTAAGGGGGTTCAGGCTTGAAGATCGGGATAGGCGCGCTGACACCGCCACCGACGCTATAGATCCCGCCACCCGTCCCGCCGCCCTCTCCAGGACCCAACCCCGCGCCTTTGCCGGACCCGATGCCGGTCCCTTCACCGGAACCTATGCCTCCGCCCGTTCCAGGCCCGTTGGAAGGCGGGCCTGCAACACCCTGCGGATCGCCCCAGTTGGGCAAATTGGAAGCCATCTGTGGGAGTTTCAACTCGGGCGGGCCCAACAAGGTTGGCGCGACCTGCAGGATGGGGTGAAGATTTCGAATTACCGCCATTGGGGGAGCAACTTGTGTCCTCGAAAACCTGGGAACTGCGCCCTTCGACGCCGGGGTCGGCGAGCGGTCGCCTCCTCCGCCACCCCCTCCAGCCTTTTTGCCGGCCGCCTCGATTTCGGCCAAGTAGGGCGAAATGTCTATCACTTCGCTCTTTGCGGACACTTTGGTCGGCGTGTTGACTTGGGAGATAAGAAATGGAAGCAAGATGATCGCTATTCCCACGACGTGAACCAGCAGAGAATTCATCCACGAACCCGACTGTGGCTGATAGTCCTGCCACATGTTGGGTACGTCGACGGGGTGGGAGGTAATGGGGATCGAGGGGGGCTTCGGTTTCTCGAATAAAGCCCTTATCTGGTTTGGGATGTCGAGGATCCAGGGGCGCATATCCGTGGCGGGCAGATCCACCTCGCCCCGGTAATATTCGCTTGCGATGTTGTTTTTCGGCTTCTCAAACAGCGCCTTTAGTTGGTTGGGGATATCAAAGATCCAAGGGCGCAGGTCGGTGGCAGGCAAAGCGACCTTTCCGCGGTAATACTCTTTCGGAACGGTGTTTTTCGGCTCGTGCAGCAACTGCCAGATCTGGCGAAAGAGAGAAACCGGCGGAAGCGTGGAATCCACAAAAGTGAAGTGATACTCGGGTTCGGGCTTCGGCGCGCTGCCGTGGAGGCTGCCCTCCTCGTTAGCGCCAACCTGGGTGTCGCTCGTTGCCGTCACACTCATGTCCTGTCCCTCGGGCGTCTTCGAAAAACTCTCCAGCGGTTCTCCTGGCCCTAAATTAATGATGGCCGCAGGCCCTCCGAAGTTGCATGCGCTAGCAATTATTCCTTTGTTTTCTTCCCAAACTTATTCTACCACAGCCTGGCCACTTCCAACTCAGCAGAAGTTGTCTCTCCACTGTGGGCGTGCCTAGTCTCGCGTCCCGACGCCCTAAGTTCCGGCGTTTGCGTCCGTGACGTGGGTTCGGCCAAGGTAGTTGACGCATTAAGGCCGCTGGAAGTTGCATCTGAGCTAGACACCCTCTTTGCACGTTCTCTATAATACTGGCTGGCTCACTCAGCGGAGGACGAATGCAGAAGACGCTCGACCTGAAACACACTCTCAACCTTCCCAAGACCCATTTTTCAATGAAGGCCAATCTCCCTCAAAATGAGCCCAGATGGCTGGCCGATTGGGCGAAGGGCGATCTCTACGGTCAGATTCGCGCCGCACGGAAGGACGCACCAATCTTCACCTTGCACGATGGGCCCCCCTACGCCAATGGCCGCATTCACCTGGGGACGGCACTCAACAAGATCCTGAAGGATTTCATCGTCAAAGCGAAGACCTTGGAGGGGTTCAACGCTCCTTTTGTGCCGGGCTGGGATTGCCACGGGTTACCAATCGAAATCTACGTCGACAAAGAATTGGGAGGACGGAAAGCGCAGATGAGCGTGGTGGAAGTCCGGCAGGCTTGCCGGCGCTACGCAGCAAAGTACGTGGATATTCAGCGTCAGGACTTCATGCGCTTGGGAGTCTTCGGCGAGTGGGAAAAGCCTTACCTCACCATGAACTTCGAGTACGAGGCGGAAATTGCGGAGGCCTTCCTGAAGTTTCTGGCGGGCGGCTATGTCTACCGCGGCCGAAAACCGGTGTACTGGTGCATTTCCTGCAAGACGGCGTTGGCAGAGGCTGAGGTGGAGTACGAAGACCACCGCAGCCGCTCGATCTATGTGCGATACCCCGTGTTGACGGACCCGGCCAGCCTAGATCCCGCCCTTGCCGGCCGCAGACTCTACGTCATCATCTGGACCACGACGCCGTGGACGCTTCCTGCCAGCATGGCGGTGGCGTTTCACCCCGAGTTTGAGTACGTTGCGGTGGCGGAAGACGGCGGCGATGCGTACCTGATCGAAAGCCGGCGGCATGATCCGGTTGTGCAAGAAACGGGGCTCAACGCCACCAAAATCCTGGCCAGAATACCCGGGCGCAGGCTGGATCGCCTGGAATTGCAGCACCCGTTTCTGGACCGCAAGATCCTGGGTGTGCTGGCCAATTACGTAACGGCGGAAGATGGGACTGGATGTGTCCACACCGCTCCCGGCCACGGGCGGGAGGACTACCTCACCGGTGTGCAGTACGGACTGGATACGTACTGCCCGGTCGGGGACGGGGGAGAATTCACCGAAGGCCTCCCGGAGTATCTTGGCAAGAAGGTTTTCGACGCGAACGAGCCGATCGTGGAGTTGCTGAAAAGCCGGGGAATGCTTGTAGGGCCGGCGGGGTGGCTGAGTCACGCCTACCCGCACTGCTGGCGCTGTCACAACCCCGTGATTTTCAGGGCCAACGAGCAGTGGTTCATTAACATCGACCACCGCGAGTTGCGCGAGAAAGCCCTGGACGAGATTAAGAAGGTGCATTGGCTGCCGACCTGGGGAGAAGAACGCATCGCCAACATGATTGCCGAGCGTCCGGACTGGTGCATCTCGCGGCAGCGCATGTGGGGCGTTCCTATCACCGTCTTCCACTGCGAGACCTGCAAGCAGCCCTTGCTGGATCCGAAGTTGGCGGAACATGCGGTGGCGTTGTTTCGGAAAGAAGGCGCGGACGCCTGGTACGCTCACAGCGTGGAAGAACTTCTGCCGCAGGGAGGCGAGTGTTCGGAATGCGGCGGCACGCGGCTGCGAAAGGAGACTGATATCCTGGATGTCTGGTTTGATTCCGGCTCCAGCCATTATGTGGTACTGGGTCATCGGCCAGATCTTCCCTGGCCCGCGGACGTCTACCTGGAAGCGGGGGACCAATACCGCGGCTGGTTTCACAGTTCGCTCCTGGTCGCCCTGGGCACACACGGCATGGCGCCGTATCGCGCGGTCCTCACGCACGGCTGGGTTCTCGACGCCGAGCGCCGGGCCATGTCCAAGTCGCTGGGAAACGTGATTGATCCCAACGAAGTCATCAAGACCCATGGTGCTGAAATCCTGCGCCTCTGGGTGGCCTCAGTCGAGTTCGGTGAGGACGTGACCATCTCAGCCGATATGCTGGCCCGCCTCTCCGAGGCCTATCGTAAATTGCGAAACACGTTTCGATATTGTTTGAGCAATCTCTATGACTTCGACCCGCAGAAAGACTCCGTAGAGAGCTTGCAACTCGAGGATTTGGATGCCTGGGCGCTGGTGCGCACCGCGGAATTGCTGGAGCGAGTCCAAGCTGCCTATCAGGAGTACGCTTTCCACAAGGTGTATAGGGCAATTTACGATTTTGCCACCGTGGACCTGAGCGCGTTTTACTTTGATATTCTTAAAGACCGCCTCTATACGGCCCCCGCCCGTTCCACTCGGCGACGCTCCGCCCAGACAGCGATCTGTTACATCGCGGAGGCCCTGGTTCGGGCGCTTGCTCCTCTGATGCCGTTTACGGCCGAGGAGGTTTGGACGAATCTTCCGGGACTTCAGGGGCGCGAAAAGAGCGTGCATCTTGCCCAATTCCTCCGGCCGGATGCGCTCCGCAAGCTAGTTCCCGCTGAGTACTCCGGGCGCCTTGAAAAGTGGCCGCGCTTGATCGAAGTCCGCAATGCAGTCCTCAAGGCGCTCGAAGTGGCGCGGCAGGAGAAGTTCATCGGCGGCTCGCTGGAGGCGCGGATTCGCCTCTGGGCAGACGGCGACCTTAAGAGTCTGCTCGAGGAATATCAAAAGGCGCTTCCCACGATCTTTATTGTTTCGCAGGTCGAGCTCTGCGCCAGTCCTGCGGGGGACGCGCTGGAAACTGAGATCCCGGGACTCAAGATCAAGATTGAAAAGGCCTTGGGCCACAAATGCGAACGCTGCTGGAATTTTTCCGAGCAGGTGGGTAAAGACAGCCGCTACCCGACGGTGTGCGAGAGGTGCTTGCAGGCGCTGCGTGAGATAGAAAGTAGTAGTCAGTAATCAGTCGTCAGTTGTCAGTCCTCAGTTCGCGGTCTTAACTCGACGCTGGTCCGGTGCTGGCGCCCAGTGATGGTCATGCGGTGGGCAGCGGACCCAGGCCGGCTGAGAACTGAAAACTGACGACTGAAGACTGATCTATGCCAACTCGTGTCAATCGCTCCTCACGCGCCGTTTGGGCGGTCATCGCCTCGGCAATATTTGTTGCGGACCAGGTGACCAAAGCCGCAGTAGAGGGCTCAATTCCGGAACACACCACGGTTCCTGTGGTCCCTCACTTTCTCAACCTCGTTTATACCAAGAATGCCGGCGCTGCCTTTGGTTTGTTTTCAGAATCGCCATCGGCCTGGAGGACCGTGCTGCTTATCGTCGTATCAAGCTTGCTGCTGGCCATGGTCATCGGCGTCGTGTGGCGGAGTCAGCAGCTTCGTCAAGTGGCGGGGGTGGGGCTTGCTCTGATCCTGGGCGGGGCGCTCTCAAATCTCTTCGATCGCATCCGCTTCGGCCGAGTTGTGGATTTTGTTGACGTTTACTACCGAGGATATCACTGGTACACCTTCAATCTTGCTGATGCTTCCATTGTCGTCGGCGCAGGGTTCCTGGTGTTTGAATTGCTTTTTCTGGACTAAAGCTAAAACTGGAAAATGGAAACTGGAAGATGGAAACTGGGAAATCCACATCCCAGAGGTAGTAATGGGGACCCCAAACCAGAGATTTTCCAATTTCCATTTTCTATTTTCCAGTTTCCATGCTCGACCCATGGCCGAACAGCGATCAAACTTAGATCTCGAATTTCGAGTCTCCGAAAGCGGTGAACGGCTGGACATCTTTCTCGCCCGGCAAATGCCCGATTGGAGCCGCAGTCAGATCCAGCGGCTGATTCGGTCCGGATTGGTTCGGGTTTGCGAGCGTCACGCCCGGAAGGGCGGGGAATCGGTCCGAGCTGGCGATATCATCGCAGTGCGCGCGGAACGAGAGGAATTGGCGGCCACGCCGGAAGCCTTGCCGCTTTCCATTGTGTTTGAGGACGAGGATCTGCTGGTGGTAAACAAGCCAGCGGGGATGGTTGTGCACGTTGGCGCAGGCGTGAAATCAGGCACGCTGGTCAATGCGCTGCTGCATCACATTGGGACCCTTTCTACGGGCGGCGACGTGTCGCGTCCTGGCATCGTTCATCGACTCGACAAGATGACCTCGGGGTTGGTCGTGGTGGCTAAAAACGACGCCACTCACCGGCGACTGGCAGAGCAATTCAAATCGCGTACTGTCCACAAGACCTATACTCTGTTGGTTCACGGAAAGGTCACGAGCGACCAGGGCCAAATCTCGAAACCGGTGGGACGCGACCCGGTCCGGCGCACCCGCATGAAGGCAGGTGGACTGCGACCGCGAGAGGCGCTTACCCGATATGAAGTCAGGCGGCGATTCGGCGATTTTACACTTCTCGCGGCCCACCCCGAAACCGGCAGGACGCACCAGATCCGGGTCCACTTTGCAGCCCTTGGCCACCCCATTGTCGGCGACACAACTTACGGCGCGCCGAGCAAGTTGCGCGTTGCAGGTCGTGAGGTACCGACGCTTTGGCGCACCTTTCTCCATGCAGGCTCCTTGGAGTTCGAGCACCCGCGCTTGCACCGCCCGATGAGCTTCTCGGCGCCGCTCCCTTCCGAGTTGTCAGAGTTCCTTCGAGACCTGGGCGCGTAACGCGATTCTGAGTCAGGATCCCCTCTGCCCACGCGCCTCAAACTCCGAACGCAGTGAACCAATTCTGCGAAGAAAATTCGGTAAGGCGCGGCCTCTCGCTGTATAATTGCGCCCAGGATCCAAAAAACAAGGAGGGAAAATGAAACGACTTCTGATGGGGGCTCTGGCACTGGGATTGCTCGCAATTACGGTGGAGAGCGCACTTGCACAACGCAACCCGCGCGCCACAACGCAGATCAGCGTGGGAGGCAAGACGGTCTCGGTGGAATACGGACGTCCTTCGCTGAAAGGACGAAAGGTGTCCGAGTTGCTCGACCAGTTGAAACCGGGAGACTTCTGGCGGCTCGGGGCCGATAAGTCTACTACATTTTCGACAGCCGTTGATCTGCAGTTCGGCGACGCGACGGTTCCGAGCGGAGAGTACAGCCTTTGGGTAGGGCGGGCAGAGGACAATTCGTGGAAGCTGGTGTTTAACAAGCAGCACGGCCAGTGGGGAACCGACCACGACGCCGCGCAGGATCTGGCCTCCGCGCCGCTTAAAGAGACCAAGGCTTCCAATTCTGCGGAAATGGTCACGATTAACCTCACGAAATCGGGTGGGGGCGGCGTGATTACGATTCAGTGGGGCGATATGAAGTTGACAGCGAGTTTTAAAGCGAAATAGAAGGGTACGGTCATTCCGAGCGTGGCGACGAATCTCGCTCTGGCTCTTAACGCAGTGCGGCTCGAACCCGAGCGGGACTCCTCGCTGCGCTCGGAATGATACGGTTTCGGAGATGTTTTTGGAACAAATCGCCAGAGAGTGTGTCTGTGTAAGTAGAGAAAACATCGGAGGGTAAGTGTCATCATGGTAATTATCGTACTCGTAGGTGGACTTTTTGCAGGCGCAGCGGTTTTTGCAGCGCTAAAGAACACGAGTAAGGCAAGAGAATCAAAGGTCACCAAGCTGGATCTTGGATAGTCAGGGAAGTACGTCAACTTGCAGTCCACAGGTCGCCTCCTAAACGGATGATTCCTGTGACAACTTGGGTTGGTCGTCAGGCTTAGGCGCAAAGGCGGAGGTGTGGCTGCGACTCGTGGTTGGGGATGCGGAAATACTTGACGCCCGCCCGACGCTTAGGCTCCCCCAACGGGCTGACAAGCGACCGCGGACAGTCTCTTCTCGGCGTCTTCCACCGGATTGCCTGCTGGCGTGGTGCGAGTTCCCAGCCCCGGCGCTACTGGCCGCTGGCGGCCGCCGTGGTTGTAGTAATCAGCTTCGGAGCATAGTAACCAGGCCGGGTGCGAACGGCCAGCTTCGCGCGATTGCCACTGGAAAAGGCATCGACGCGGACATTGCGGAAGGTTCCGTCTTTTCTGGCATTGGTGGGATAGTAAGCGAGCGTATACTGGTTGCGAATGTCGTGCGCGATCTGCTCGCAGGTGCTCTGAACATCATCAAGAGATCTTGGAGTATAGGGTTCTCCGCCCGTGACGTCGGCAAGCTTCTCGAGATACTTGGCAGCCTGATGAGCGCTGTGGCCATGAATTTTGAACAGCCCCCCGGGTTCCTCCGACCCCAACAGGCCAATGGTATAAATCACGGCGTCAGATTTCTGCGCATAGCGAAGCAGTTCGTCGAAGGAATAACGGCTGGCGTTGTCTTCTCCGTCGGTAATAACCAGCAGGACTTTCTTATCCCGGTTGCCGAGCTTTACATGGTCAAGTGAAGCGTAGACGGCATCATAAAGCGCCGTCCCGCCTCGGGAATCAATCTTCTCCAAAGCACTCTTCAGATCTTCGATGTTGCTGGCGAAATCTCCGGGCGTATCGAGGTAATAGACGTCATTAAAATTGACCACGAACGCCTGGTCCTGAGGATTCGAGGTTTTGACAAAAGTCAAGGCGGCGGCATTCACCGCCTGCCGCTTTTCGCGCATGCTCCCACTGTCGTCGATCACAATCCCCATCGTCACTGGAATGTCGGCATGGCTGAACACCGAGAGCTTCTGCGGCGCGCCGTCCTCGTACACCTGAAAGTCCCCGGACTTCAAATCGTTGACCATTCGCCCTTTTTTATCGACGACGGTGGCGTGAAGGACCACGAGGTTAACGTCAACATTGATGGTGTATTCGCGTCCCTTCTTCTCAGCCGGCGGAGTCTGTGGATTGGCAGGCTGGGGAGCTTGGGCGAGAAGGCAGTTGCAGAAAGTGAGTGCCACGCAAAGCGGGGCTAAACCGCGAGACTTCTTTCTGATGCTGAAACTCATACTATTGTGTTGGTGCATAGTAGCCAGTACGTGCGTAAACCTGGAGCGGAGGCAGCCCCCGGGGAGGATCGAGCTTTACCTTAATTCGTCTCCAGCGACCGTCGCGAACAAGGTTCGAGGGGTGATACCCGATCACATACTGATTCCTCAGCTCAATGGAGATTTTCTCGGCGATGTCGGGCAACTCGTTCGCATCCTCGACACTGAACATTCGGCCTCCCGACACTTCCGCCAAGTCGGCCAGCAGGCCTGGTCCACCTGCTTCCTCGGGCGTACGTGCACGGGAAGATAGCGGCTCGAATATACCAACCGCGTAGATCTGCACATCGGACTCTCGGACTGCACGCTTGATGTCATTCTCCGTATACCTGCTGTGATTGTCGCCGCCGTCCGAAATCACCAGCAAGGCTCTCCGGTTGGTCGTGGCTTTCTTCATTTCGCTCAGTCCCAGGTAGATGGCGTCAAGCAACGCCGTTCTCCCGCCCGCTTTCACAAACAGCAACCGGTCCTGAATATTCTCGAACTTTGAAGTGAAGCCCGTGATCAGGTTAGGCCGGTCGCTAAAATTGATGAGCATAAACTCATCCTGGGGGTTAGATGTCTTGAAGAACTGCAAGGCTGCTTCTTTGGATTTCTGAATCTTATCACTCATGGAGCCGCTGCTGTCAAAAATCAAGCCGACCGAAATGGGCGCGTCTTCCGTGGAAAAAGATTCTATCTTCTGTTCAACTTTCTCGTCGAACACCTGAAAGTTGTTCTGTTCGAGACCGGTCACGATCCGGTCGAACGGATCGGTCACCGTCACATTGACCACCACCAAATTCACGTCCACTAGGAAAGGCGCGACGTGAATATCAGGCTTGCGGACGGTGACTTGGCTCGATCCAGAGTCACCAGCCGATTTCACCGGGGTTTGCTTAGCAGCCGCTGGTGCAGACTCGGGATTCGGCGGCTGGGTGCCCTGCGCAGCCGCCTCCTTCATTGCGGCCAGGCCCAGCGTGCTCCCCACGATGAGGCTCAGTATCCAGAGTCGGGAAACTCGGTGCGTCGATAGTGCGTTCATCCTCGCGGCCCCTCCCCTGGCAAGCAAGTGGGAGGCGCGCCCCCGGCCTACCCCTAGGCTTGCAGCCCTTCTTCGCGCATTGATTCATTTTAGCACAGTTCGAATTCGTCGTCCGTAGTCAGTTGCCGCTAGGAGTAGCGGCGCGTTCGCCATCCCGATTTGTGGGAAGCCGGAAATTATGGGAAAGAAGCAGGAAGTCTGCCACCCGGAGCGGCGATGGGTCGGTCCACCCAGGATGGCGGAGCCTGATATCTTCACGCCGGCGGAAGCATTAGGGAAGTAGGATCTCAAACCTTGGGAATTTATCGTTGACAAACCACTGCCTCGCCCCCATAATTGACCGTACCGATTCCTTCCGAGAACATCCAATTCGGTACAAAAGACCTGGCTGGGTATCACCAAGCTGCAAGACGCGTTGGGATCTATCGAGCATAGGTCACAAAACCTCCAGCCCATTAGACATTGCCAAGGAGGGTCATGGGTGCAAAGTACATCTTCGTCACCGGTGGTGTAGTCAGTTCGCTGGGCAAAGGTTTGGCTTCAGCTTCGATGGGATGTTTGCTCGAGGCGCGCGGGCTTAAAGTCACTTTTCTGAAACTCGATCCCTACTTGAACGTCGATCCGGGAACCATGAGTCCGTTTCAGCACGGTGAAGTCTTTGTCACCGACGACGGAGCCGAAACCGACCTTGACCTCGGTCATTATGAGCGCTTCAGCCATGCCAGGATGAGTCAGGACAATAATTGTACCGCCGGACGTATTTACGAGATCATCATCACCAAGGAACGACGTGGCGACTACTTGGGGAAGACGGTGCAAGTCATTCCTCACGTTACCAACGAGATCAAGGCCGCTATTCAAAAAGTCGCGCACGACGTGGACGTGGTGATCGTCGAAGTGGGGGGTACGGTGGGAGATATCGAGTCGTTGCCTTTCCTCGAGGCCATTCGCCAGATGCGGCAGGAAATGGGCAGAGAGAATGTGCTTTTCGTGCATTTGACGCTCGTCCCCTATATACAGGCCTCGGGCGAACTGAAGACTAAGCCCACCCAACATTCCGTGAAGGAACTGCGGGAGATCGGTATTCAGCCTGACATTCTGCTGTGCCGCACGGACCGTTTTCTCTCGCCCGATATCAAGGCCAAGATCGCTCTTTTCTGTAGTGTCGCAGAAGACGCCGTTATCACCGCCAAGGATGTTGACAACATTTATGAAGTTCCATTGATCCTCGGGAAAGAGGGATTGGACTCGCAGATTCTGCGCTGCCTGAAACTGGACCCGGGCGAGCGCAACGTCCAGCCATGGATTGAGCTTGTAGAGCGCGTCCAGCATCCGCAGGATGAGGTCACCATCGGAATCGTGGGGAAATATGTCGGCTACCAGGACTCGTACAAAAGTCTGAATGAAGCCCTGGTCCACGGCAGCATCGCTCACGACTTGAAGCTCAACAAGGTTTGGGTTGAAGCAGAAGATCTGGAGGGTCACGACGGGGAACGGCATTTGGCCGAACTGGATGGCATCCTGGTTCCGGGAGGGTTTGGCCAACGGGGAATCCTTGGGATGGTGAGGGCCATCGAGTTCGCGCGACTGCGCAAGGTCCCCTATTTCGGCATTTGCCTCGGCATGCAGTGCGCAGTCATTGAGTTCGCCCGCAACGCCTGCGGCTTGACGGACGCCAACAGTTCGGAGTTTGATCCCTCCACAACTCACCGCGTCATCTACAAATTGCGCGAATTGCGTGGCATTGATGAGTTGGGTGGCACAATGCGCTTGGGCTCTTGGGCCGCCCGGCTCAAGGCCGGTTCTTTTGCTCATCAAGCTTACGGTCAGCTCGATATCTCCGAGCGCCATCGCCATCGCTACGAATTCAATCGCGAGTACGAGGAGATCCTGATTACCAAAGGGTTGGACCTGGTGGGCGTGACTCCGGACGGAACCTACGTCGAGATCGTCGAAATTCGCGACCACCCCTGGTTTTTGGGTTGCCAGTTTCATCCTGAATTCAAATCGCGGCCCCTCGAGCCACACCCCCTGTTCAAAGCCTTCATCGGCGCCGCGTACCAATATCGCCGCAAACGGTTGGGGGCGTTTCCGAGCGCGTTGTTGGCGGACGAGGCCAAGGTGGTCGCGTCAACGTGACGGAAAATGGAAATTAGAAACTGGAAAATGGAAACTGGAAAATGGAAACTAGAAACTGGAAAGTGGCTCCCCTCCTCAGCGGGAGGAGGGGCAGGGGGTGGTGGGCGGCATCATCAACGGACGGCAACCACCTCTAGCCCCTCGACCACGACTTTCCAGGTGCCATTCTCCAATTTCCAGTTTCCAGTTTCCATTTTCCTCTTACGAGCGAACAATGCGTCACGTGGTTCCTGTTGGAAAAATGAAGCTAGGAGCCGGTCATCCCCTATTTGTGATTGCGGGGCCGTGCGTCATCGAGAGTGAACGACATACGTTGAGGATGGCTGAACGCTTGTCCTGCGTTGCGCGCGCCCTGCGCGTTCCTTACATTTTCAAGGCCTCTTTCGACAAAGCCAACCGCACTTCATTGCATTCTTATCGCGGCCCCGGCCTCGAACGCGGCCTTCAGATTCTGGCGCGCGTCAAAAGGGAAATCGGCGTAGCCGTCCTGACCGACGTACACGAGCCATCACAGGTTGGACCTGCGGCGGAAGTCTGCGACGTGATCCAGATCCCGGCTTTCCTTTGCCGCCAGACCGATCTTCTGCTTGAGGCCAGCCGTTCGCGCGCAGTGGTCAACATCAAGAAAGGTCAATTCCTCTCGCCGTGGGATATTCGCCACGTTATTGAAAAAGTCGAAAGCCAGGGCAACCAACACATCCTTGTGACCGAGCGCGGCAGCGCATTCGGCTATAACAATCTGGTGGTTGACATTCGCGGTCTCGCCATCATGAGGGGTTTCGGATTTCCGCTCATCCTCGACGTGACCCACGCTTTGCAGCTTCCTGGCGGTGAAGGTGACAAGAGTGGGGGGCAACCGCAGTTCATCAACACTCTGGCCCGGGCGGGGGTGGCCGCGGGCGTGGATGGCGTATTCATGGAAGTCCACGACCGCCCTGAACAAGCTCTCTCTGACGGCGCCAACTCGCTGCCGTTTCGCCAGTTCGAACCTCTGCTCAGGAACCTCCGCGACCTGGGGAAGTGGATCCGAATGGAGAAGCTAACGTAGGAGCGCCCCCGGCAGGTTGCTGAAAAGCCTCTCTTGACGCTGTCATTTCGAGCCCTTCGCTGTCACCCTGAGCCCTTCGCTGTCATCCTGAGCCCTTCGCTTGTCGTTCTGAGCGAAGCGAAGAATCTCGCTCTGAGTGCTCGGGCAGACTTTCACAAGGTGCTTGCCAGGACCGCAAAACCCCGCTAGTCTTTAATTCCGCCAGCCTAAGCAGGGGGTATTGATGCATGCAAATCTCGCGCAGAAGTAGGTTCTTGGCCGGTTTACTGTTCTGCGGTGTCGCGCTGTCAGTTCTGATTGCTCGCGTTGCGGCAGAACCGGCTCTTAAGACTGTCAACTTTCGAGATAACTTCTCTTCCGGCAAGCTTGACGCCTGGCAGTTCCCGTTTGCTGAGGACTGGGTGGTGAAGCAGGAGGGGCCGCTCCACTACCTTCACATGCTGCGTAGCCGTGACCCGTTGGTTCCCCGCCGCCCCCAGCAATTTGGGTTGGTGAAGGGCGTCACGGTTGGGAGCTTCACACTCGAAACGCGCGTCCGGCGTGAGGGCAGCTCGATGATGATCGTTTTCAACTATGTCGACTCGCTGCACTTCTACTACACGCACTTATCCAAAGATCCCGGCCGCAAGATCGATGTTCATAACGGGATCTTTTCGGTGGATGGCGCGCCGCGCCGCCGCATCGCAGGACTTGAGGCGGACCCGGTGCTTCCCGACACGAATTGGCACAAGGTTCGCGTCGAGCGCGATGTTGCTTCGGGTTCAATAAGGGTATTTGTCGACGCTGAGCCCCAGCCGCGTTTTTCGGTGGTCGACAAGACCTTCAAGTGCGGGCAGATCGGCCTGGGATCATTCGATGAGACCGGCGACTACACCGACGTCAAGCTCTCATCCAAAGACGCCGGCTGCCAGCCGTAAAGGGCAGTGGTCAGTGGCTAGTGCTTGGCGCCTAGTGTGGTGTGCGGGCCTCCCGCGCCGTAGCCACGGACCTTGCGCCGACCTTCCTGCCAGCATGGTTGATTGCGGGCGAGCTTGCGCTGCAATACTTAAGGCGTATAATGTTTCCGGGGCAAATTGAAAGTGGTATGAGAACCCGACTAGCGGATTCAGCGCGGCTGGTGGAACTAGGCACCAGGCACTAGCCACTAGCCACTGCTTCTACTAAGGAGTCGCCATGAGCAAAGATGTTTCGAGAAGGAAATTCCTGGAGAAGATTGCTATTGGGGGAGCGGCGGGCGCCAGCCTTCCCTTGTGGACGAATCTTGCCGGCGCCAAGGCACGATTGCCGCAGCGTACACTTGGCCACACGGGCGCCAAAGTTTCTATTCTGGCTTTTGGGTGTGGCAGCCGCTTTCTGATGTACAAGGACGACGACGAAGCCGTGAAAGTCCTCAACCATGCTCTTGACCTGGGCATTACCTACGTTGATACCGCCTACCTTTACGGCGACGGCAAGAGCGAGACGCGGGTCGGCAAAGTCATGGCGACACGCCGCAAGGAAGTGTGGCTGGCAACCAAAATCCCCGACCGTACACGCGACGGCTTCATGAGCCGCCTCGAGGGCAGCCTGAAGCGCCTCCAGACCGACCACGTAGACTTGGTGCACCTTCACGACCTGCGCCATGCCGATGACCTGGAGAAAATCGAAGCCCCGGATGGCGCTCTCAAGGGATTACTTGAAGCCAAGGAACAGAAGATGGCGCGCTTTATCGGCATGAGCTGCCACACCGACGGCGCAATTCTGGCCCAGGCCATCGAAAGGCATCCGCTTGACTGCACACAGATGGCGCTGAACCCTACCGGCACGGGCGAGTTTGAGAAGACCGCCCTCGTCGCCGCCAACAAGAAGGGCCTGGGAGTTATCGCCATGAAGGTCTACGGCCAGGAATTCCTGATCGGTACGGAAGGCGGCAAGACGGATCCGGACACGCTCCTACACTTTGCCATGAGCTTGCCGGTCACTACCGCCGTCACGGGTATGCCCAAAGTCGAGATGCTCGAGCACAATGTCGAACTGGCTCGCAACTTCTCACCCTTTAGCGCCGACAAGATGGACGAGTTGCGCCGCAGTATGGCGGCCCTCCACGACGATATGCAACATCACCTCGTCGGGCATCTGGATGGCCCCACCGGCCATGGAGATGTGTTCTGGGCGTAGGAGCGACGGGGACAGAAAAGCGGTTTAAAGCTCAAATGGCAAATGGCAGATAGAAAAGCAGGGGAAATTTGCTGTTTGCCATTTGCCAGCTGGATTCTTGTCGGCATTCCGTTGGCCCACCCGTCAAGACCGCTTACGTTCGTGAGCCAGTTCCTTTAGTCGGTTTCGAGCAAGGTCCCCCAAGAGATCGGATCCTCTGAGGCGCCCTTCTAATTCCCTCCAGCTTCCGGCCAGCAGTTCCTTCGGGACCACGTCGTCAGCTCGAGCTCCAACCCCCACAGACTTCTTCTTGCGACGTCCTAGCCGATCTGCGACATCTTTGGGTAGAGTCGAATGTTCTCTTGAGGGTTGGCGGGCGTTGGGCATCGTGTTGGCTCCCTTTATCACTTTAAGCAATGAGGAAATCGATGGCAAGATCAAATGCTCACAGATGTGCTATCCCGGGAGACTGTGATACCCTTCCTCCGAAAGAGGAGAGAAAGTGGCCACAGAGAAACTTCTCGGAAAGATCCTACAGGGAACATCGGATGCGAATGTTCCTTTCGATGGGTTGCGCCGTCTTCTGGAAAACCTCGGATTCAGAGAGCGAATTCGAGGCAGCCATCATATCTTTTTCAGACCGGGCGTTGAGGAGATTCTGAACTTACAACCCAAAGGTAACAAGGCCAAACCGTATCAGGTGAAGCAGGTCCGCCATGTTATACTGAGATACGGACTGGGAGGCGAGCCGGATGCCGAAGTATGAAGTGATCATTTACTGGAGCGATGAGGACCGCGCTTTCATTGCCGAGGTTCCAGAACTCCCTGGCTGCGCGGCAGACGGTAATACCTATGCTGAGGCCCTAGCCAATGTCGAGGTTATCATCCGAGAGTGGATCGACACCGCCACCGAACTCGGTCGGCCAATTCCCCAGCCCAAGGGACGTTTAGTTTTTGCGTAGCTTGTTACCGCCTACCCCATAAGGTAGTGCATGTATCTTGCGACCCGCCCTCAAGGCGGCGGGATCCCCTGACTATCCGGCATTTCAGTCGCCCCCACAGAGCCGTCCGGCGTGAATTCGAGGGTGGGCGCGTAGAGGCCCAGCATCTTGCGCCTCCACCAGAGACCCTCCTCCCGCTTGACCTTTAGATCGGTAAACCAGTACTGCCACAGCACGGCGCGCACTTCACGCGGAGGCTTGCCGGGGAAAGGATTTCCTGCAAAAAGCGAGAGGACGCTAGGGCTGGCTCGAAGAAGTTGCACTTCGGTGCGCACTACAAATGGGTACTCTTTCCATCCGCCCAGGGATGCGAACCAGAGGTTCCAATCGAAGCGCGGCTGATAGGGAGCGTAGAGGCGCGGCGCTTGGTTCGGCTTCTGCGGCTTGTAGCGAAAGGGATAAGCAACCCAGGTTTGCCCGTCATTGGAGCCCTGAAATTCGATTTCGTAGCGCGCTCGCGTCATCACCGCAAAGAGGCCGTACTGGTTGGAAATCCGAAACGGTTCAAGCCACACCACAGGTGAAGTGGGGAGAGGCAAGGCGGGCAGGAGCATTAAAAGCAAAAGTGCAGTGGTGTTGTAAGCAATCCAGGAAAGCATCAGGGCAGAAGTGACCCGGGACGCTCGTTTAACATATATGCCAAACCGGTGTCGGGTAGCCTCTTGCGGCCGTCCTGCGTCAAGGGCAAGGGGGTCATTCGCGGGCGCCTGCGGGGACGGCTTTTGCGGTTGCCGGAAGACTGCCAGTAGAGTTGCGCGTACTCGACTCAGGAATTCGTCGTCCAAAAGCAACACACCCAGGCAAAGCACCAGGTAGTTGAGAAACGCCAAGTTGGCGCTGAGGATGATGCCGATTTGGAATATCGTGACGATGAAAAAGCAAAGATGGCGAAGGCGCCGCGGCAGGAAAAGCACCCAAACCAAGCCGAGTTCGATGACGAGGGTGGCGACAGTTAGTGAAGCCTGGAAACGGTGTGGGAGTTGTTGTGCGTACCAGCCAATCCAATCGGGCAGAGGCCCGTTCTCATAATAATGATCGAGGGCCGTCAGATTTCGCCATTGAGGGTCGTGACTCGCCAGTTTGACGATCCCGGACTCGAAATAGATGCGGAACCATTCCCAGCGCAACAGGAACAGGCTGGCGCGGGAGGGCGGGCTGGCATCACCCAAGCGCGGCCGCCAGCCTCTCGGGGCAAAGAACAAGCTGATGAATCCCGCCTCAAGCAGCATCCCATCCGATTGATAGGAAGAGAAATCCTGGGCCGCGGCGACAAAAGAAAGATACATCAGCAGGCAGACGGCAATCATCCCACGAGGCCAAACGTTGATCACGAGCAGGAGAGAGGCGGCCAATCCCACCCAGGCCATCGCCATCAGCGCGTGGTTGCCGCTGCCCAACCACAGCAAGCTCGGAACATACCAATACGAAAGCGCTCCAGCCTGCTCCCGCACGCCGCTCAGATAACGGCTGGCAGGAAGAATTCCATCCGGCCCGATCAGCCCGCGGATCTGAAAAAGCAGGGAATAGAAAGCTGAAAAGAAGATCAGCCCCAGCATCCGCAACCAAAGCCAGCGCGGCAGGAGGTGACTGCGCTTCGACGGCGCCTCCGGATCGAAGAGGTGCTGATACACCGAATTGAGGCGATTCATCATGCAAGCGTTTACCGGCGTTAGGCCAGGGCACGCGCCTGAGGACCAATGCCCCGGCTAACTTAGGGATTCCCTCCGGAGATCACGGGTGACGAAGACTGAGGGCCGGTTATCTCTCGATAGGGAAATGATCCCGCACTGTCGGGCGCAGCAAAAGGACCGGACAAGGCGCGTGGTCAACAACAAAGCGCGCGACATGCCCGACCGACTTGGGCCCGATCTTATCTCTCGATCCGTACGCGGCGCGCGAGCAGACGATCACCAGGTCGGCGCGCCATTCGGCGGCGAGGTTCACGATCTCTCGTTCCGGTCGCCCCGCTCGTTCCATAGTCGCCGCGCCGGCACAATAGCCACGGCTCTCCTTCAAAATCTCTTCGGCAGAGGCTTTCTCCGCCTCGTAGATTTCCTCCTCGCGTGGAGAAGGGCGGGGAAGATGCTCCGGTAGCGGGGAAGGAGCGTGGTGAGGATGCAGAGGATGTCGCCAGAATCGCTCGCGAATCAGGTCCATGTCTTCTCTTGGGCGAGTATCGGTCACATGCAGCATGCCCACCGTGAGCGGCTGAACCGCCGTGAACATCCTCAGCGCCGTGCCAATTTGCTCCGCGTTGGTGCCGTCCAGACAGCAGAGTACGCGCATAGTCACCTCCCCGCATCCGTCTTATAAGAGCAGCCACATGGTGAGCGCTCCGGCAAAAAGCATTAACGGCGTCACGATGATGCCCACCTTGAAATAATCGAGCCCTGACACGTCGACATTTCGATGCCGCAAGATGAGCAGCCAGAGGACCGTGGCCAGTGAGCCAACTGTCGTGAGATTCGGGCCCAGATCGCAACCGAACATGGTAGCAGCGATAAATCCCTGGCGCACTCCGGGTGACGCGTTCTGGATACTGACTAATGCGGAATTCATCAGCACAGCCATTGGAACGTTGTTAATCAAGTTGGTGCCGAGCGCCGCGCCTGCAGTTCCCACCATCACCGCGCCAAAACTCGTTCCTCTCGACAGGTGCAGGAGTAAGTTCCCGAACTTCGTTGTGAGCCCTGTTCGCTCTACGGCTCGAACCACGATGAACATTCCGGCAATGAAGCCAAAAATAGACCACGAGATTCCTCTCCCTGCCTGGCGGAGTGTCGTACGGCGCCAATAAAAGGCGCCGGCAAGCAGGAGTATGGCTCCTGCCATGGCCACCGCCGAGAGCGGAAAATGAACGGCGGATGCGGCCATATACGCAGGCGCGACAAGGGCCAGCACGCAACAGGTATAGCGAAAATACGCTTTGTGCTTTATCGCTGCTTGGGGCGACGAAAGGCGCTCGACGTCGAAAGATCCCCCAAGCTGCCTGCGGTAGAGGAAGAAAAACACTCCCACGTTGATCCCGATCACCACCACGCTCGGCAGCAGCAACAGCCGAAGAAAAGTCGGCAGATCCAGGGGGTGGTGTGAAAGCATGATGATGTTGATAGGGTTGCTGATGGGGAGCAGAAACGAGGCTGAATCCGCAATAAAAGTACAGGCGAACAGGTAAGGCAGGGCGGGTAACCGGAGCTTGGTAACCAAAACGTAAACAATGGGTGTCAGGATGAGCGCTGTGGCGTCGTTAGAAAAGAGCATCGAAATGAACGTCCCCAACAAGAATACATTGAGAAACAGCCGCGCCGCGCTTTCGCCCGCTAGTCGCGCCGCCTGCACTCCCAGCCAGTCGAATAAGCAGGCGGTTTCCGCGAGAGCCGATAGGGCCATCATGCCCAGAAAGAAGAAGAAGGTGTTCCAATCACGTAATAGGGTGAAAAGTGCATCCCTGGGACCGATCAAGCCGAGAAACAGCAAAAGAGCGGCGCCGCTCATGGCGATGCGTGCTTCGTTCCAGCGAAACGGGCGGATCATGATGCCCGCCAGTGTCAGCAATGCGATAAGAGAACTCAGCAGTGCTTTCCAGAACTCCGGCAGATGAAAGAACGAGAGCAACGCGGCTTACCCTTTCGGGTGGAACCGGCGAGACGAATGAGGTTACTTTCGTGGCGGGAATTTTCGCGGCGATACCTCGTTCGCCCGTCCACCGAAATTTCAGTTTTGTGCTTGCTGCCCATCAGCCATTATATAACCAACGGTCCGGGTGGCTCAGCCACACTTGTCCAGTGTGGCGCGGGGCGGAAATCCAGGAACCATGAAAACGACTCCCCTCCTTAGCTAAGGAGGGGGTGGGGGTGGTTGGTCCCGTCGTAACGCTGCCACCCACCACCCCTGCCCCTCCTCCCGCTGAGGAGGGGAGTAATTCTCAATTCACCGGCCTGGATTCCACAAGGCCTGGATTCCAGGCCTGGATTCCAGCGGCGGTGCCAGAAAAATCCTGTTACAATAGGCGACGCTTTGCATGAGACCTTTATTTGTGAAAAAGAGGAACAAGCTATGAGCGAGCAATTCAACAGACGTGATTTTATGAAGTGGGCAGCGGCGGGCGGCGCCGGGCTTAGCTTGGCGATGTCCGGCGCCAGCACGGGCAGAGTGCTTGGGGCAAACGACAGAATCCGACTGGGGCTGATCGGATGCGGGCGCCAGGGCCGGGACAACATGGAAAACTTCAGGCGCCAGGGCGTGGAGATCGCCGCGGTGTGCGACGTCTACGAACCCAACTTGCGGAAGGGCTTGGAGGCTGCGGGCGGAAACGCGAAGACGTTCAAAGATTTCCGCCAGGTCCTCGACAACAAGGAGATTGACGTCGTCATCGTCGCCACGCCTGACCATTGGCATCCTCTCCCGACCATTATGGCCTGCCAGGCAGGCAAGGACGTTTACGTTGAGAAGCCCATCTGCGTTGCCGTCGAAGAAGGCAAGAAGATGGTGGAGGCGGCGCGCAGAAACAAGCGAGTTGTGCAAGTGGGGTTGTGGCAGCGCTCGAATGTACATTTCCAGAAGGCCGTCGAACTCGTTCAGGACGGCCTGATCGGAAAAGTCACTTACGCGCGCACCTGGAACTACTCCAATAGCTACCCCGAGGGCATCGGCAACCCGCCGGATTCCGATCCGCCTTCGGACCTCGACTGGGACATGTGGCTTGGCCCGGCCCCGAAGGTGGCCTTCAACTCGAACCGCTTCGGCGTGGGCGACCGGTGGTCAACCTTCCGCTACTTCTACGATTACGCCAACGGGTGGCCCGGCGATTGGATGATCCATCTGATGGATATTGTGCAGTGGGCGATGAAGGTTGACGGTCCGCATACCGTCACCGCACTGGGCCGGAAGTTTTACCTCAAGGACAACAGCGACACGCCCGATACGCTCCAGATCACGCTCGAGTACCCCGAGTTTGTCGCCACCTACGAAAACCGGCTCTGCAATGACGCTCGGCCGGAGGAGCACGGTTACGGAATCGAGTTCTACGGCACTGACGGAACAATGTTTGTCGACCGGGATGTCTTCCAAGTCTTCCCGCAGCAACCGAGCGGGGGAAAAGGGAAGACTGCCGAAATGAAGATGGAACGGGAGGACGATGGCCTGGCAAATCACGTGGCCAACATGCTGGAGTGCATGAAGACTCGCAAGATGCCGCAGACCGACATTGAATACGGCTACCACTCAACCAGCGCCTGCTTGCTGGGGAACGTCGCACTCCGGAGTAAAGAACGGATTGAATGGGACGTGGCCAGTCAGCGGTTGACGAAAGGCGGGCCGGCGGCGCAAAAGCTGATCACGCGCGAATATCGCGCCCCGTGGAAGCTGGAAATCAGTTAGAAGTCGAAAGTCGAGAGTCGAAAGTCAAAAGTCGGGAAGTCGCTCTTGCCCGTCCACTGACGAGCACCCGGAAAGTATGAAAAATGACTCCCCTCCTTGGCTAAGGAGGGGGTAGGGGGTGGTTGGTCCCGCCGTGGTGCTGGCACCCACCACCCCTGCCCCTCCTCCCGCTGAGGAGGGGAGTTATATGCAGAGCAGTCGCGCATGTTCGTCAACCGACGAACGCCCGGAAACCATGAAAACCGAGTCATTCTGAGCGAAGCGAAGAATCTCGCTCTGATCTTTTGTTCTCGCTTCATCACGGACCAGAGCGAGATTCTTCGCTTCGCTCAGAATGACAGCGCGTTTTCAAAGCAGTTGAGGAGCTGAAAAGTGTAGCAGTCGGGTTGTCGAGAGTTGAACTCTTAACTTTCGACTTTCGACTCTCGACTGCTCTTACGGAATTGACGTGACGTAGATGGCTGATCCACCCCCAGCGGCGCCGGGTGCGATGAAGGCGGTAGTCTGCTGCGAGTCCCCGACCAGCGAGAGAATCGGCTTGCCGGGCGTGGTTTGGACTACGGGCGCGAAGTCATCCGCTGAAGTCAGGCGCGCCACCTGGCCCCCGCAGAAGCAATAGAGCCCAACATCGTCGGGCGAATCCAGGGAAGTTGCGGCAAAGATGATATTGCCTTGCGCGGAAGTCGTCTGACCCTCCACCTGCCCCACCGGTTTTATCTCAGGCGCGTCCGCAACATGCCTGGCCATCACCGGCTGGGAAGGGTCGCCGGGCAGAAGCGCGGTTTGCACGTTCTCGCCTTCCATGATGACGAGAATTAATTGCACTGGCGCCTGGCCGGCTCGGGGAGCGAGAAGTTGCACGGTGTCCGCCGGATCAGGTGCAGGGGTGATCTCCTGAAAGCTGCGGATGGCGACGGCCCTGAAGAATTGCTCGATCGCGGCGGCCCCTGGAGTGCCGCGGAGCGCCAATGCCGCCTCATCGTGGCTGTAGAAGATCGGCTCGAAGATGTCTTTGGGCGTTGGCGCGACACCCGCCGGAAAGTCCAACCGCTGCAGTTCGCGCGCCGTCCAGAGGAACAAACCCGTGCCCGGTGTCTTTCCGCCCCAGCGCGCTCCGAAGAGAATGTTTCCCTGAGAGTTGATTAAAGGCGCTGAGAATTCCAGGAAATTCGCGTCCGGCGTTCCCGGAAGGCTGTCCGCACTGGTCACCAGGGCCCTGGCGCTGCCACCCTCCACGCGGATAATCGCGCTGCTCGGATTGCCCTCCGAGTCCTTCAATGCAGCCGTAAAGCAGATCACTCCCGCGTCATTGATACTCGGAGCGCTGAAGGAATCATACGACGTCTTCGGGATCGGCGTCTGAAGGCCCTGAAAGGCCACTACAGAAAAGCTAACACCGCTGGACACGACCACAGCCCGCAGCTCATTGCGGGGGCTCCGCAAAGACGACAGGAAGGCGATCTGCCGGCTATCGTTCATCGCCAAGTCGGAGAACGGGCCGAAGGCTATGCCCGAGTGTCCCGGAACGCCGGAACCGGCTGACAGCAGCAGACGCGTATTGGATTGGGCAGACAGTCGCGAAGGCGTGGACAGCAGAAAACTCAGAGCTGCGAGGGAGAATGCCAGACTTCGTTCGACTCGGGTCATCAGGATTCGGTCGGGTTAACGGCTGCCTTTCTCCCTCGGGGCTTTGTCGCCGCCTCAGGAGGGGCGTCAGGCTTGGCCGGCTCCACTTCATTCACCTTGGCCACGGCGGCCGCTTCGTTCGGAGCGATGACGAAGAACTGCGAAAGCTTAACGTCATCCAGGATCCTTCGAACGTGAACGTTTATATTCGATAAAACCATCCGCACAGAAGCATTTTGAGCCGTCACTCGCGTCCCGGCAAGAAAGCCCAATCCCGTGGAGTCAATGTAAGGGACTTCGGCAAAATCGATGATGAGTTTTTTCGTCCCTGCGTCGATGAAATCCTTAACCTTTTGCCGCAGGTAGGGTCCATCACTCCCCGCCAGGAATTTTCCGCTCAGGCTCACGATGGCAATATCTTCGGCGAAACGGGCCGTAATTCTCACAGTTACACCTCTTTGAAGAGCCGGTCAGAATCAGGTATGAAAGGCTATGCTACGGGACGGAGAGAAGGGTTGTCAAGCAAGACCATCCACCTTGGAGGATCACAAGTTGGCGGCCTGTGATATTCTGACTAGAAGGCGGGAGTAAAAAGGAAATCCTGGAGTAGCACAATCCCGGACCTGGACAATCACCCCAACAATTCCCGAATACTGGAGGACCTATGCCAAACCCCAATGATGCGGCACGAGCAGGAAACGCCGTCGCACGAAGCGAGAAGTTAGTCGCCAGCGCCGCCGCCACCGCGCAAACCAAGAGGAGTTGGTCGGAATGGTTCGGCGCTGCCAGCAACACCTGGCTCGGCGGCGCGACCACAGCTTACCTGGCCGACATGGCCGCCGGGGCAACCCGGGGCGGGGCCACGACTCTGGCAGCCACAGCCCTGTCAACAAGCCTTGCCGCCATCACCGGCTTTTGGGTCGTGGCCGTGGCCGGCCCGGTTGTGGTCGATATCATTGGCAAGAAGCTTGAGGACATGGCCAAAGAGGGAGCCCCCAAAGCCTTCGAGAAGGTCCGTGAAGTGGCCGGGAAGAGGGTATACGGGGGTGAGAACCCGAACCTGGTCCTGAACCGGCCCGTCCAAGAGGGCACCGAGACGCACACGCTCGAGAAGACCCTCGAGAACATCAAAGAGAACTCCGCGCTCATCCAGGACCTGCTCAACAAGCTGTCCGGTAAGGCGGGCAAGGCTTGGTTTTGCGACGACGTCTACCAGATCGCCGCGCTTGCCAGTAAACTGAACGACACCAAGGCCGAACTGGCCGGAAATATAGAATTGCTGCGCCGGTTCCTGACGCAACTGGAGGGTGACCTGGCACACATCGACGCCGGCGTGATTCAAGATAAGGTAGTCGAGCTTTCAACCGCCGTGTGCGGAGCCTCCGACGGCCGCCACTGGGATAATACCTGGGCGGCTGCCACGGTCAAGCGCATGGCGCGGTGTAGCAAAGAGCACTGCTACGGACCGAAGTAAGTCTCGCTCGAGCGGGGGCGCCGCGCGGCAGAGCCGCTGGCCGGACAAAGCGCCATGATGGCTGCCATGCACCATCCGAAATGTAGAAACTCGAGACGCCAGGCGTCGCCAGCCTCGGTAGGGGCGGTTCGCGAACCGCCCCTATCAAAGCCCAGCAGGTGGGACGACCAGGGGACGGCAAGCCGTCCCCGTACAGCTTGTAGGGGTAGGGCTTGCCCTACCCGGTGTTGCCTACGGTGTAACGTTCCTTCGTCAATACTTGACAACAATTGTGTTGTCATGGTAAGCTATTAGGGCTGTGAAAGGCTCTCTCACCTTCGGTGGGGACGGCTTGCCTGTCGCCCCTGCTCCTAACCTTCCAATTTATGGAGTCACTATGTCTCTACTCAAATCTACTTGTCTCACTCCCCAGCGGCTCGATGCCGCTCGGCGCAATTCGCAGCGCTCCACCGGGCCTCGCAGCGAGGCCGGCAAAGAGCGCATGAAAATGAACGCAGTGAAGCACGGCTGTGATGCCGCGCCCGAAAACGAAGCCGCCGTCATGCGCGCCTTGGGCGAAGATCCCGAACGATATGCCGCCTTGCAGCGGGAACTCGCCACCGCCTACGGCCCCGGCGACGCCCTCTTGAACCAGCAAGTGGCCGACCTGGGCAAGCTCTACTGGCGGCGCAACCGGCTCGAGCGCATGGAAACGGGTCTGATGCGCCGCGCTCTCCAGGCGGTCGAGGCGCGGCAACGCGCGCGCCGCGACCAGATCGCCGCCGCCACCTTCGATGCCTCGAGCTCCCTGGTCACCGACCTCAAACTGCCCGAGCCCACCGAGCCGTGTGCCCGCCTGCGCCAGCAACTCTCGCGG